>Ga0194120_10002627_pt1 | contig 30653 bp, 30 predicted proteins | sample TA2MahCa65mmetaG_FD_148642 | JGI IMG/M metagenome (GOLD analysis project Ga0194120, IMG submission 148642) | Freshwater microbial communities from Lake Tanganyika, Tanzania - TA2015019 Mahale Deep Cast 65m | ecosystem: Environmental > Aquatic > Freshwater > Lake | place: Tanzania: Lake... | reverse complement strand
AATCAGTTTAAATTACTCCAGACCAAAGGATCGAACGGTCGGCTTTGGCGTCTTAGCTCATAATACACACCATGAGTTTGATTACCTCCGCTGTTGCCCACGGATGCGATGGCGTCACCGCTGCGGACAGTTTCTCCAGCCTGTTTTAAGATGGCTTGGTTGTTACCATACAGGCTCATGTAGCCATCCCCATGATCCACGATCACTAGGTTGCCAAACCCTCGTAGCCAGTCAGCAAATACGACGCGCCCACCAGCCACAGATTTGACTTCGACACCTTCATTGGCTCTGATGAATAGGCCTTTCCAAGAGATTCCGCTGTCTTCTCGGCTGGATCCAAAACGGTTGGTAATGTCGCCGCGAACAGGTAAACGTAATTTACCCTTCAGTGCAGCGAAGTTAACCCCTTCAAATGCAGTGCTAGGCAACTCGGAGTTGCTGGCAATGATTTCTTTATTTTCGTTGCTACTTTCGGTTGTTGTGATGTCTGCGTTTCTAACGGATTTTATATTCTTTTGCAATTTAGCTTTTGGTTTGGCAGGGACGATTTTTACTAGGCGTTCAACCAGCTGAGAGAGTTTCTTTTCGTCCCGGGTTAGTTTTTTAATTTCGCCACGCTGAGTGGCGATTTGTTGGGAGAGTGATTTGACGACTTTAGATTTCGCTTGTTTTTGCAATTGAAGTTTACGCCGCTCTTCCATTTGTTGCTGCTTAAGTTCAGCTACCTCTTTGAGTGCTGTGGCAGTCTCTTCATTGAGTTTGCTGATTTTTTTGAGGTTGCCTTGCATTTTTTGAATCAAATCTGCACGTGCTTGAGCAATGTAAGAGAAATAATGTACGTCTCGTGCGACCTCACTAGGGTGCTCACTTTGCAAAATCATCTGAATATAGCTTTGTCGTCCATGCATGTATTGTTGGTAGAGTTGCCCACTTAACAATTTTTGCTGTTGTGTCAGGCTGAGGTTGGTCTGCTCTGTGTCTGCCGCCAGTTTGGCAAGTGTTTTCTTGTTTTCTTGTTGCTGTTGATTGATATCGTAGAGTTTTTTGTTGGCGTTGCTGATGGCGATCTCACTCTCTTTGAGCGAGTCAGCTGCATCTCGGTGGGCTTCCTTGGAGTCATCCAGCTCCTTTTTGAGGGATTCCAGACGTTTTTGCAGATCAGAGAGTGCTTGTTTGCTTTGTTCGCTTCTTTTTTCAGCCTGCAATGTCGGTGCGTGCATCAACATTGCGACCAAAATGGTTGCAATGCATGTTGTCCGAGGAAATGTAATGCGTAGCATCAGGTCGAATCAATCTGGATTAAAAGCTAATCAGATTTTTCCCAGTCATTTCAGAAGGTTGAGTGAGCCCCATCATATTCAGTAGCGTTGGAGATAGGTCAGAAAGGGCGCCTCCTTCTTTGAGGGTCGCTTTTCGGCCAATATAAACGAGTGGAACTAGATTGGTGGTATGTTGCGTATGAGGTTGTTGGTTCTCCGCATCGAACATTAGTTCTGCATTGCCATGATCGGCGGTAATCAATACTTCACCTCCGATGCTTTGCATGGCGTTTACAATCCGCCCTAGGCATGTGTCCAAGGTTTCTACCGCCGCGGTGGCGGCAGTCAAGTTCCCAGAATGGCCTACCATGTCGCAATTGGCGTAGTTGCAGATGATGGCATGATATTTTTTGCTGAGAATGGCCTCTTCCAGTCTGTCGGTGACTTCGAAAGCGCTCATTTCCGGTTTTAAATCATAAGTTTCAACTTGAGGGGAGGGTACTAGAATCCTGTCTTCGCCGGCAAAAACAGTTTCTTCTCCACCGTTGAAAAAGAACGTTACATGCGGATACTTTTCCGTTTCCGCGATGCGTAATTGTGTTAAACCAAGATTGGAAAGATATTCACCAAACGTGTTGACTACTTGGATTGGTGGAAAAATGACGGTCGCTTTGGTCTCTTTCTTGTCATACATCGTCAGGGTGAAATAGCCGGAAAGCTTAGGCACGTGACGGCGGTGAAAGCCATCAAACTCATCAGCTAGCAAAGCGTGTGTGAGTTGGCGGGCGCGGTCTGAGCGGAAGTTCATGAATACGACCAAGTCGCCATCGTCGATGTGAACAGGTTTCTCATTTGGTCTGCGTATCGCGGTTGTTTTGACGAATTCATCGTTTTCGCCTCGCGCGTAGGCATCTTGTAATCCTGATGCGGCGGAGTCGGCCACAAAATCGGCAATGCCTTCGGTTAAGAGCGTGTAAGCGGCTTCAACGCGTGGCCAGCGTTTGTCTCGATCCATGCCATAAAAGCGACCGCTAATGGAAATAATCTTGCCGACCCCTAGTCTGGTACATTCTTTTTCTAAGGCGTCGATATAAGGCGCTGCGCTGATTGGAGGCGTGTCTCGTCCGTCCAGAAATGCATGAATGTAAACCTTGTTTAGACCTTGCATAGCCGCCATTTTAATCATGGCGTGGATGTGATCTTGATGGCTGTGTACCCCACCGTCAGAAAGCAACCCTAAGATGTGAAGCGATTTTCCGTTTTGCTTGATATGGGCTAGTGCAGGCTTCAATTGCGGGTGCTCAAAGAATTCTCCGCTAGAGATGCTATTGTTAATGCGTTCAAAATCCTGAAATACGATACGCCCTGCGCCGATGTTAAGATGCCCAACCTCTGAGTTGCCCATCTGCCCATCCGGTAGGCCGACAAAATGTTCGGATGCATTGATCAATGTGTGAGGAAATGTTTTCCAAATCGCATCCCAGTTGGGTTTTTTTGCCTGTGCGATCGCGTTGTCTTTGATCTCTTCGCGGTAGCCGAAGCCGTCAAGAATTAGCAAGGCGACTGGCGTGGTGTTTTGAGGGGATGTGGTTGCAGACATGGGGTTGGCCTTTACGTTTTGCATAAGGGCACTTCTATCAATACATTTTTTTGCAAGCATCAGCTTCGCTGATTGCCTGCTTAAGCCGTATAGAAAAGAGGGGGAGACCTTTACGGGGAATACCGCATCTCAAACTCTGCATTTGTAGAAGTGCTCATAAATTTTATCGTTGCAAGGTCACCATTTTAGCGCATTTACAAGTAAAATCTTCCCTTAATTTTTGCTTTCCAGTGAGGGAGTTGGTGTGGAGTTTTTTAAACAAAATGTATTGCTGATAGGGCTGGTGCTTGGTTCTGGCATCATGTTGTTGTTGCCAAGTTTTAAGCGTGGTGCGGCTGGCGTGGCGAGTGTGTCTGCGGCGGAGGCTGTCGCCTTAATCAACCGCAGCAATGCCTTCGTTTTGGATGTGCGTGCCGAATCAGAATACGTGGCAGGCCACATCCTAAATGCAAAGAATATTCCTTTGGACGTGTTGAATGATCGTTTGCAGGAGATTAAGAAGTACCAAAACAAACCTATTCTTGTCAATTGTCAGCGAGGGGTGAGGTCAGTCAAGGCGTGCGAGATTCTACGTAAGGCAGAATTTACGCAGGTGAGCAGTTTACACGGCGGCTTGGATGCGTGGGTGGGTGCTAAGTTACCGGTCGTAAGGGGGTGATTGGCAATGGCTAATGTTACGATGTACAGCACAGCCGTTTGTCCATATTGCGATAACGCCGAGAAATTGCTGGTCAGCAAAGGTGTAAAAGAGATTCAAAAGATTCGGGTTGATTTGGAACCCGTGCGGCGCATCGAGATGATGCAAAGAACAGGTCGTCGGACAGTGCCTCAGATTTACATTGATGATCGCCACATTGGTGGTTTTGATGATCTGCGAGCATTGGATTTGGCGGGCGAGTTAGATCCCCTGTTGGCTTAGCGTATATATGCCACGGGCATGCCCTTACGGGTAATGCTGCATCTCAAACTCTGCATTTATAAAGTGCTCTTACATAGAGGTGTCTTTAATCGGTTAGGTAAGTTCAAAGTCTGCTAAAATTACGGCTGAATTTCTCAGTATTCAGCGATATTCATTCATTTAATCAATTTTTTAAGTAGAAAACCATGGCACAAGAAGATAGCAACGCAGCACAAGAACAACAGCAACAACAACCTGGCTTTAGCATCGAGAAGATTTATGTAAAAGATGCTTCCGTGGAGATTCCTAACGCGCCACAAATTTTTACCGAACGTACACAGCCACAAGTTGGCATTGAGCTTAGCAATGTTGCTCAGCAAGTTGAAGCAGGCGTGTTTGAAGTTGCGCTCAAAGTGACTGTAACTTCAAAGATTGGTGACAAAACGGTATTCTTGGTTGAAGTGACACAGGCTGGTATCTTCCAGATCCACAATATTCCAGAAGAAAATCTTGAAATGATCGTCGGGATCACTTGCCCGAACATTCTGTTCCCATATGCACGTGAGGCGATTTCAGATTTAACGGTGCGCGCAGGTTTTCAGCCGGTGTTACTGAATCCAATTAATTTTGAAGCATTATTTGCGCAACAAAAACAGCAGCAAGCTCAAGCGGGCACACACTAGTCGCTCAATGAGGTTGGCTGAAAAGTCTCTGGCGTTGGTTGCATTGATGCTGATGCCGATTGTGGCCTCAGCGCTAGAGTTTAGGTCGATCTCCTCCCCGAAGGCGGTGTTGTACGATGCGCCTGCGATAACAGCTAAGAAGTTATTTATTCTTAGTCAGTTTTACCCGGTGGAAGTGATTGTGAACTTGGGTGGATGGCTCAAGGTGCGCGATGCTCAAGGTGGAATTAGTTGGGTTGAGGCAAAACATCTGACTAGCAAGCGCATGGTGATAGTGATTGTCGGGCAAGGCGAAATGAGACAGTCAGCAGACATTTCATCCAATTTGATTGCCACGTTGGAGAAGGATGTGTTGCTGGAAGTGGTTGATGTTAAGCGTAGTCAAGGGTGGTTTAAAGTCAAACATCGTGATGGTGTCGTGGGATATATCCTGATTTCATCCGTCTGGGGTTTTAGTTAAACCTAAAAACCAGTTAAACGCTCAATTGCTTTATCACTATTTATGAACATACAACATTTTACTGCAATCCCAATTACCCAATGGGTAGGCACGCTTTCACGTCGATTACACGGTTTTTAAGATGTCTGGCTACGTTACTCTTCGTTGCAGGGGTAGCCGCCATGCCCCCAACCGCATACTCAACGTGTTTAACTGAGGTTTCTAGGTTAAATGACCACAAATTCTGTTTCTAAAATTGCCGTTCTAGGCGCCGGAGCATGGGGAACTGCGCTGGCGATGAACATTAGTCAGCGCCATCAGGTGTCCCTCTGGGCACGTAATGCGGGTCATGTTTCTGGGATGCGTAAGGCGCGCTCTAACCCGTTATATCTCGGCGACTTTAAATTCAATGATCAGCTACAGATTGAGGATGATTTGCACGCAGCACTGGTAGGTGCGGACATGATCCTATCTGTGGTGCCTACAGCAGGGTTTCGCGGGATATTGCAGGACATTAAGCAATTAGGCTGTGAGCTGCCTATTCTATGGGCGCATAAAGGGCTGGAGCCGAAAACTGCGAAACTGCCTTACGAAGTGGCGCTGGAAGAGTTAGGTAACACGCAAAGATGGGGCGCCTTGTCTGGACCAAGCTTTGCGGCTGAACTGGTGCGAGGTTTGCCAACAGCGGTGACATTGGCCGCAAACGATGAGACTTTTGCCGCTGAGGCGGCCTCATTGATCCACGGTGCAAACCTGCGTGTTTACCATTCCACCGACGTGGTTGGAGTTTCAGTTGGCGGCGCAGTGAAAAACGTGATGGCGATCGCTGCCGGCATCTCTGATGGCATGGGTTTTGGTAATAATGCACGTGCGGCTATGATCACGCGTGGCCTGGCTGAAATGACCCGTTTTGGTCTGGCCTTGGGGGCTAAGACTGAAACTTTCATGGGCCTTGCTGGCGTCGGTGATCTGATTTTGACTTGTACCGGCCAGTATTCACGTAATCGGGAAGTCGGGTTGCAGTTGGCTAGTGGTCAAAGTCTGGCTGATATTTTGCAGGGATTGGGACATGTGGCCGAGGGGGTGAATACGGCGCGTGAAGTGATGCGCAGGGCGGAGGCTTTAGGTGTGGATATGCCGATTACCCGTGAAGTGAATCAGGCGCTGTCTCATGGAAAAAGCGCGCAGGATGCGGTAATGGATTTGCTTGGGCGGGAGCAGAAACCGGAAGTTTAGTCGCGATGCTGTGAAGTCTTGCGACGATCTTTTTTCGAGCGCTTGTTAAGATTGCTACTGTTGTCTACGATTCGTTCTGCAGATCACCATCCCAACTGCTTGTCTATTATCGTAGTGGTAAGAATCTGCATTCACATTTTTCTTCATCTTGGACTGCCATAGAAAAAAGATCACCATGATCAACGTCGAAGAGTAGAGGTGTTTTCATCAGCATCAGTCATCCCCTGTTAATCGCAGTGTTTGAATTCAATTTGTCGCCATGCCTCGTAAAGTAGCACGGCTACTGAGTTGGACAGGTTCAGGCTTCTACTATTGGGAAGCATGGGTAGTCGCACGCGATACTCGGTTTTAAATTCCTCACGGATGGCTTCCGGTAGCCCCCGAGTCTCCGGTCCGAACACAAAAACGTCATCCATCTCGAACGATATGTCGCTATAACGGCTACTGCCTTTTGTGGTGAGCGCAAACATGCGCTTGCCAGCTAAGGCAGCCTTGCAGGCTTGCCAATTCTCATGGACTTGTAGATTGGCGTATTCGTGATAATCCAAGCCGGCACGTTTGAGTTGCTTATCTTCCAGGCTGAAGCCTAAAGGTTTAACTAAGTGCAATTGCGCACCAGTATTGGCACACAGGCGAATAATGTTGCCGGTATTGGGCGGGATTTCAGGTTCAAATAGGACGATGTGGAACATGGGGTTATTTAGGGAGTGTTCTTGCAATTACCCAGCATTCTACATGGGCTGCACCGGCTTGTTTCAGTGTTTTAGCCAGTTCGTTCAGACTGGCGCCGGTGGTCATCACATCATCCACGATGGCAATTCTCAAGTCTGGCAGTTTTTGCTGGCAATTGAATACCCCGCGTATGTTCTTGAAGCGTTCTTTAAGGTGCAGACTGGCTTGTGGTGGGGTGTGTTTTGTACGCTGGCAGGTGGTGTAGTCCAGCGGGATTTGTAATTGCCGACTCAATAGCCGCGCAATTTCTAGTGCATGGTTAAAGCCGCGTTCTTTGAGTCTTTTGGCATGCATCGGCATGGGGATAATAAGGTCGATGGGTTTTCGATGGTGGGCTATAAGTTGTTTGCTTACCATGAGTGCTGAGAAGGTGTTGGCAAGGTGTAATGTTTCTTTGTATTTGTAGTGTTGCAACAGGGCGTCTACCGGATAGTCATATGTGAACAAGGCATGCGTAGCGTTGAAGTCTGGTGGTGAGCTTATGCAGTTGCCGCAAATGGAACCATCTGTCGGTAATGCGCATTGCGGACATTGTGGGGCGTCATGCCGCGGCAGATCATGTAGGCATGACTTGCAGATTCCCAAGTCGCCACCGTCATGGCTGGCACAGAGTGTGCAAATCTGCTTAAATTTTAATCTGTTGTTCAAAGTTTGCCGGTGATTTTGTGGACAAGGTATAATTGCGACCAGTCAAATTCTATCTTAAATTTTAATGCTTTCTGCTTTTGTTGAAAGTTAAAGGAACTGCTCATGCTTGGATCCGCTAATCCGCCCTGTGCCACTGCCTCTACTGCTGAAGCAGTGGTCAATACCGACCATCTTAAGGTTAGCTTGAATAAGTCTTGTCATTCACATTCGCATGAAGAAAAAACCGTGAATCGCTGGACTGTAGATGAGATTGTTGCGCTTTACGAGCTTCCTTTCAGTGATTTGATGTATCGTGCGCAGACAGTGCATCGCGAAAACTTTGATCCGAATTCGGTGCAGGTGAGTACCTTGCTCTCGATTAAAACAGGAGGTTGTTCAGAGGATTGCGGTTATTGCCCGCAGGCGGCGCGCTACCATACCGACGTGGAGAATGAGCCTTTGCTGGCGCTTGATGAAGTGGTGAAGGCCGCTCAGGAGGCTAAAGATAATGGTGCCAGCCGTTTTTGTATGGGCGCTGCATGGCGCAGCCCAAAGCAGCGCGACTTGGAACCTGTGCTTCAGATGATTGCGGAGGTTAAGGCGATGGGCTTGGAGACCTGTGCTACGTTGGGGATGCTGAAAGAAGGGCAGGCTGAGCAATTAAAAGCGGCGGGGCTGGATTACTACAATCATAACCTGGACACTGCGCCAGAGTTTTATGGAGAAGTCATCACTACACGTACTTATCAGGATCGACTGGAAACCTTGGAGCGCGTACGCAGTCAGGATATCCATGTGTGTAGTGGCGGTATCATCGGGATGGGCGAGTCACGCAACCAGCGTGCTGGTTTGTTGGCGCAACTGGCGAATATGGAGCATCCTCCCGAGAGTGTGCCAATTAATTTGCTGACACAAGTCGAGGGAACCCCTCTGCATGGCACAGAGGAGCTTGATCCACTGGAGTTCGTTCGCACGATTGCCGCAGCGCGTATCACCATGCCCACCAGCTTTGTGCGTTTATCTGCGGGCCGTCAGCGCATGAGTGAAGGCATTCAGGCTATGTGTTTTATGGCCGGGGCCAATAGTATTTTCTACGGTGAGAAATTGTTGACGACGGCGAATCCTGAAGCTGACAGTGATCGGCAATTGTTTGCCAAACTGGGGATTAACAAGGTTTAACCCAGAGATGTTGACTGCTTTACAACAAGAACTTGATCAGCGTAGCCGCGATGGTTTGCTGCGGCAGAGGCGTCTGCTGGATTCTCCGCAGGCTGAGCATATTGTAGCTAATCAGAAACCATACCTTTCGTTTTGTAGTAATGATTATCTGGGTTTGGCTAATCACCCTAAATTGATCTCAACGATGCAGCAGGCTGCAGGCGCATCTGGTGTGGGCAGTGGAGCATCTGGCCTGGTGACCGGACATCATCGTTATCACGACGATCTGGAGAAGCAACTGGCAGCATTTGTGGGATTACCTGCAGCACTTCTTTTTTCTACTGGATATATGGCTAATATCGGCGTGTTAGGTGCTTTGCTGGGGCGCGAGGATGCGATTTTTGCCGATAAATTGAATCATGCCTGCCTGAACGATGGCGGTTATTATTCATTGGCAGAGTTTCACCGTTATGCACATAACGATGTGGCTACATTGGAAAAATTGCTACAAGCCAGTACGGCAAAGCACAAGTTGATAGCAGCGGATGCAGTATTTAGTATGGATGGCGATATAGCGCCCATTCCGGACTATTTGGCGCTTTGCGAGCGATATGATGCCTACCTGTACATCGATGATGCTCATGGATTTGGCGTGCTGGGCGAGCATGGCAGGGGTAGTTTGAGTCATTTTAAACTAAAGTCGCCACGCATCATCATGATGGCGACCTTGGGCAAGGCCGCTGGTGTGGCGGGCGCTTTTGTCGCAGGTGAGCAGGTGGTGATTGATTACTTGATTCAAAAAGCTAAAAGTTATGTCTATTCGACGCCTGCGCCGCCAGCACTTTCTGCCACACTGTCTGAATCGGTCAGATTGATCGAGCAGGGAGACGATCTGCGTCAGCATCTATTTCAGCTTATTGCGTATTTAAGAGACAATCTCAAACTTAGTCGCTGGCGGCTGATGCCTTCGGATACGGCCATACAGCCATTAATGGTAGGCGATAACAAGCAAGCTTTATTGTTAAGTGAGTATTTGCAAACACATGGCATTTTGGTTCCGGCAATACGTCCGCCTACCGTGCCCGTGGGTACAGCAAGATTACGCATTTCGCTTTCAGCTGCCCATCGTTTAGATGATGTTAAACAACTTACTTCAGCTCTGCATCAGGCAGAAAGTGTTTTATGACACCGAATAACATTCATATAGAAACCATAGGCACAGGGCCTAATCTGGTATTGATTCACGGCTGGGGGATGAGTGGCGCAGTGTGGCAGCCTCTGGTGAAAAAACTCAGCAAGCTGTTCACGTTGCATATCGTGGATTTGCCGGGCATGGGTCTGAGTCGCCCGATTGAGCCGTATCATTTGCATGCGTTGGCAGAAAAAGTTGCCGAAAGATTGCCTGCACATGCAGACATTGTCGGCTGGTCTCTGGGGGCTCAGGTGGCGATGCGCATCGCACTCGATTTTCCTGATCTTGTGCGCAGATTAGTGTTGGTGGGCGCTACGCCTTGTTTTGTAAACAGAAGTTTTGATGAGGAAACGGTTGAGTACAAGTCAACATGGGATATCGGCATAGAGCCTGAGGTCTTTGGTAATTTCGCCGACAGTGTCAACGATGACTATCACAAGACGATGGGGCAGTTTCTCACACTGCAGTGCATGGGTGCAGATGACGCTAGAAGTACCGTTAAGTTATTGCGTAACAAATTTGCGGAGCGTCCAACCCCGACATCCCAGACTTTGTACCGTGCCCTCAACATCCTGCTGGAAGCCGATCTTCGAGCGGAAATCGAGTATTTGAGAAAACCCACCTTGCTCATACATGGGGATCGAGATACGCTGGCACCAGTACAAGCTGCACACTGGATGATGCAGACATTGCCGGTTGGCTATTTGCGGGTGATGTCGGGAGCGTCACATGCTCCGTTTTTGTCTCATCAAAACCAATTCATCGAATCTATCGTACAGTTTCTTGAGCCAGTAGCACAGTAACTATGATGGCAGATGATCTCTATCGTATCGATAAAACGCGTGCCCGTGTCTCATTTGGCCGTGCAGCAGACACTTACGATGCGGCAGCGATTCTGCAACGGCAGGTATGTCAGGAGATGATCGACCGTCTAGACTTGGTGAAACTCAGCCCGCATGTGGTGTTGGATGCAGGTTGTGGAACAGGGATAGCGAGCCGTACATTACAAAATAGATTTGAGCAGTCGCTCGTGGTTTCTTTGGACTTTGCCTACCCGATGTTGCAGAAGACACGGGAAGTTCGCATGGGGCAGGGGATCTTGCCGCAACTCAAGTCGTTATTAGGATGCAACAGGCCAAGTCTGCTTTGCGCTGATATAGAGGCTTTGCCATTGGTCACGGGTAGTGCGGGACTGATTTGGTCCAATCTGGCGATTCAATGGTGTCATGATTTGGATGTGGCGTTGCAGGAGTTTCACCGTGTACTGCAACCCGAGGGCTTGCTGATGTTCAGTACATTTGGACCGGATACCCTGCGCGAGTTAAGAGTCGCGGCTGATGTGGCCAGTGGCAATGAGTACACAAGTGTGAGTCGTTTTATTGACATGCATGATATTGGCGATGCGCTGGTGCGGGCTGGCTTTAGTGCGCCGGTGCTGGATGTGGAAAGATTCACGCTGACTTATGATGATGCTAAAAGTGTGATGCGTGATTTGAAAAACATAGGCGCTCATAATGCCACTGATGGTCGTGCACGAGGGTTGATGGGGCGTAGCTATTTTTCAAAGCTTGAAGCTGCTTACGAGCAATTCCGGCAGGATGGTAAACTGCCTGCCACATTTGAAGTAGTGTACGCGCATGCCTGGCGTGGTGAAAACCCGTTGGCTCTAGATGCGGGGCTGTCCCCAGTACACTTCAAACCTAGAAATCGTCAACCATGAGTCGGTCCTATTTTGTTGTCGGTACGGATACCCATGTCGGGAAAACCTATATTTCTGTGGGTCTCATTCAGCACTTCGTCCTTGCAGGTTTGCGAACGGTTGGTATGAAGCCGGTTGCATCAGGCTGTGAACTGAGCGAGCAAGGCGAACTTTCGAACGAAGATGTACTGGCATTATCTGCCGCCAGTAATTTAGATGCTCAGCCAGATTTAATCAATCCTTACCGTTTTTCACCAGCGATTGCACCGCATATTGCGGCTGAGCAGGCTAACGTGTTGATTGAAACGGGTGTCATCAAGCAGGCCTATGATGAGCTCTCACAGTTAGCCGATGTGGTGATTGTGGAGGGTGCAGGTGGTTTTTTGGTGCCCATTAACACAACGCAAACGCTGGCTGATTTGGCTTTGATGCTCAATCTTCCGTTAATCTTGGTGGTGGGGATGCGTTTGGGATGCATCAATCATGCTTTGCTGACGGTAGAGGCCATCAGGGCTCGCGGCTTAACACTAGCTGGCTGGGTGGCAAACCAAATCGATCCCGACATGCCGATGTTTACTGAAAATTTAGCGAGTCTTCAGCGACGTGTCTCGGCGCCTTGCCTTAGCGTCGTTCGATGGCAAGAAAATCCAGAGTTTGATTTACCGGTTTAATTCAGCCGCCTCAATAATCACTTTATATAGTTGTAACTCTTTGGGTGACTTAATGTGTTCACCTACCGCAATCTGACCACGCTTGCTGGGGGCAATACTGTCAATCAGCAAAGGACTGCTCTGGCCAACAGCGCGCCCAGTTTTGGCATCGTATTTCACCACCCGCACTTGAACCCGTGAAATGTGCACGGCCGTTTCATTCTGCACTACTGCAAACAGATTTCCTGCACCATCTGCCTGTGTGGCTGTTTTAATATATTTTGCGGGGTTGCGTGGCAGGTCTAAGCGCACGGCACGGACAATCGCATCTTTACCTATGTCTGAATTAGAGCCGGCCGCCATCTGGTAGTGTTGCAACGCGAGATTGACATCACCGCGTTCTTCCGCAATCTGACCTAGCAGGGCATGACCGGGTGCCGTTGGCAGCAACTCATTGGCGCGTTTAAGAAAAGGCTCTGCCTCCTCTTTTTTCCCCATATTAAATAGAGCGATACCACTTTGCACATGCGGTTTAAAGTAATTCGACTGCATTTTGATGGCTTTATCATAAAACGCCAATGCTTCAGTATTCTTTTTTTGTGTCAGAGCGATATCTCCTAATAGTTCCTGAAAGCGTGCTTCGCGCGGCTCGATGGCGATGGCTTGTTTGACTAATGAACTTGCCTTCTCATAGTCCTTATCTCGGAATGCCTTGACTGCGTTATCATAGGCTTTGTATGCAGGGCGTGTGGCTTGGAGTTTAGCGGTCTTTTGTACGTAGATTTCCTTTCCCCACTCACCGCCCGCACCCACTTGTGCCAGTGTTTTTTTGTTGGCATCTACCCTTTCTTGTGACGGTGGGTGGCTGGCAAATAGCCCTTCAATGAAGTTGCTTTTGCGGCCTTCACTGAGCCGGACGAAGGTTTCTTGCAAGGTGACTGCGGCGGTTGGGTCGTATCCGGCCTTTTTCATGTATTGCATGCCATAGAGATCAGATTCACCCTCTGCATCTCGACCATATTTGCTACTGATCATTTGTGCCCCGACTTGCGCACCGCCGACGATCAGATTGGCGTAATCTGCATTCTGCGCACCGGTGCCAACGGCAATCATGGCGCCTTGCAGTAGGATGCCGCGCTCCATGCTCTTAGCGCCATGCCGTGCGGCCGCGTGTACCATCTCGTGACCCATGACGGCGGCCAATTCCGCTTCACTATTCAGTTCGTACAGTAGACCGCGATTGAAGGCAATTTTGCCGCCTGGCATTGCCCATGCATTGGGCAATGAATCATTCAGTATGATAAATTCGTAGGGTAGTTGCCGATCTGATACTGCTGCAAGCCTCTTGCCAATGCTTTGCACATAAGCGGTGAGCTCTGGGTCGAGTACATAATCCCCCCCCTGTGACTGGCGTGTAGGTGCGTAATTTTTTGTACCGATGGAGATTTCCTGAGCTTCTGAGACGAGTTGCAGCTCATGTTTTTTTGTAACGGGATTGACCCCGCAGGCAATGACTAGGCTGGTAATGGCAGCCATGATGACGGCTACTTGAAGTTTTTTTGTTCTTTGGGATGCGTTAAATGTCATTTTGAGTATCTCGTGTATTGATTAAGCCCCAATGCCACCAACGTGCTATGGACGATAAAGTTGACATTTTTGAATATAATCAATGACACTGTCTGGCATCAAGTAGCGCGCAGAGCAACCTTGTTCAAACAAGGTGCGAATCGCCGTGGATGAGATCTCCAATGCAGTGATTTGGCGCATGGTGACATAGCCAGCTGGCGCAGTGTGCAGATCGTCGCTGTTTTTAGTGTAATGTTTGTGCAGAAAGGGTTCCAGCACCTTGGGTAGATTGTCCTGATGCGCGTGTGGTCTTTGTACCAGTGCAATATGGCAGTACTGGATAATCTCCTGCCAACGGTGCCAAGTGTCGAATTTTGTAAATGCGTCGCTGCCCATAAACAGGGTGATGCTAGCTTGCGCCCCTAGCTCTGCGCGCAGGCTTTGCAGGGTGTCTATGCTATACGAGGCACCGTTTCGATGCAGCTCACGTTCGTCGCAACTAAAAACAGGGTTGCCTGCAATCGCCAGGCGTACCATGGCAGCGCGATGCTCTGCGCTGATGGTAGGGGTGTTTTTGTGTGGTGGACTCGCCGCGGGAATAAAGCGGATTTCGTCAAACTGCAAGGCATCTGCAAGCTCTTGTGCCATGCGCAGATGCCCGAAGTGAATCGGATTAAACGTGCCGCCAAGAATGCCAATTGCTTTCAACATTGCCTCTGCGAGAAGATCGCTGCGATCTTAGGTGCGAACGTGCCCATCACCCAGTACGACATACTTCAGTGAGGTCAACCCTTCTAGGCCGACTGGGCCACGGGCATGGAGTTTGTCGGTGGAGATGCCAATTTCGGCGCCCAAGCCGTACTCAAAGCCATCGGCAAAGCGCGTGGATGCGTTCACCATGACGCTACTGGAGTCAACTTCACGCAGGAACTGACGTGCTTTAGTATAGTTTTCCGTCACGATGGACTCAGTATGCTGAGAGGAGTGGTGGTTGATATGTGCAATGGCCTCCTCCAAACCGTCCACGACCTTGCATGAGATAATGGCGGCAAGATACTCGGTATAGTAATCTTCATAACTGGCATGTTTAGCTTCTGGTACCAGAGTCATGGTTTCCGGACAGCCGCGAATCTCAATCCCATGCGAGATGAGCATGGCGGCGAGTTTTGGCAACATGGTCGGGGCAACGCCACGCGCGATAAGCATCGACTCTGCAGTGTTGCATGTACCTAAGCGTTGCGTCTTGCTGTTCTCAAGGATGCGTAGCGCTTTATCAAAGTCGGCATCATCATCAATGTAGACATGACAATTTCCATCTAGATGTTTGATGACGGGAATCCTCGCTTCATCCGAGATGCGCTCAATCAGTCCCTTGCCACCACGCGGTACGATCACATCGACGTATTTTTTCATGGTAATCAGCTCGCCAACCGCGGCTCGATCCGTTGTTTCCACTACTTGCACCGCGGCCGTAGGCAGGTTGGCTGCCAGTAGCCCTTCGTGAACAAGCTTGGCAAGCGCCTGATTGCAATGAATAGCTTCAGAGCCGCCACGTAAAATGGCGGCATTGCCTGATTTGATGCACAGACCGGCCGCGTCAACCGTCACGTTAGGGCGCGCTTCATAAATGATGCCGATTACGCCCAAGGGTACACGCATTTGTCCGACTTGGATGCCACTAGGCCGATACTTGAAATGATTCATTTCACCAATTGGATCAGCAAGGTTGGCGATTTGGTGCAATCCCTCTGCCATGGTATGGACGGCTTTCTCTGTCAGGGTTAATCGGTCTAGGAGAGCTTCATCTAAGCCACTGATGCGAGCCGCGTCAAGATCCTTTTGATTGGCAGCCAGTAAGGTCGCCTGCTCACGCAAGATAGCATGTGCAATATGCTTAAGTGCCAGATTCTTGGTTTTGGTATCGGCACTCGCCATCAGCCGAGAAGCATCTCTGGCGGCGATCCCAATATTTTCCATATAGTGTTGAATGTTCATATATCATGTTCCTCTTGAAAGGTGGTCTCCGTATATATTACGCCACAAAAGGTGTCGAAGTTGGTTAACTTTTACGACCACGGATTTTAGCCAGCCCAAAACAGAGTCTGGAGAGCTCAAGCCAAGCGTTCCCCATCAGAACTCCTTTGGCCATTTTGTCTATATCGGCTAGTTTCTGTAGTGCCGATTCTAGTTGGCGCAGATTCAAACGGGTCAGTGCTTGCCTAGACAGCGTCTGTCGTTCGCCATAGAGGCGTGCACTGCTCATTGCATTTTCTAGATTCTCGCCGCGCAGTTGTGCAAGTTTTAGGCGCACCAGAGGTCGTAACGCCCACATCAAAGGGTTCATGACCGCAACAGCATGTTCACCTTCATCCTGCAAGCCTTGCAGGATGCGTACCGTTCGTTCCTCATCGCCGGTTAGTACGGCCTCGCCTAATTGAAAAGCATCGTAGCGGGATACGTTCAGCACTGCTTCACGTACGGCCGCATCAGTCAGTTCGCCCTGTGGGTACAAAAGCCCCAGTTTCTGGACTTCCTGATTAGCGGCCAGCAGATTGCCTTCAACCTGGTCTGCAATAAACTCCAAAGTTGCTTGACTGGCGTGTTGTCCTTGCTGAGCCAGCCGGGTTGCAATCCATTTGGGTAGTTGTTGAATCTCAATTTCGTTAAGCGCTATCACATGCGCATGTCGCTCCAGGGCTGAATACCATGCACTGTTTTTTGCCTCTCGCTCAAGTGCCGGAAGAGTGATGACGATCGTGGTGTCTGGCAAGCCTTGTTTGGCCAGTGAAGACAATACTTTCCCGCCTTCAACCCCGGGTTTGCCATTGGGAATGTTGAGTTCCAGCAAGCGGCGACTGGCAAATAGTGAAATGGATTGGCCGTAATTCTGTATCTGCTGCCAATTGAAGTTACGCTCTACAGTGAAGCTACTGCGTTCATCAAAGCCTTGTTGCTTGGCCGCTGCACGAATCATGTCCAGACATTCGCGCTGAGCCAGAGGTTCGTCGCCGACCAATACATAAACATTTTTTAACCCAAGGTTCAGGTGGTCGTGAAGTTGGGCTTGGGTCAGTCGCATGTCGACAACATTATTTCACGGCTTTTTTGCCGGGCTTGATCGTTGCCAAGCGGCGTAGCATTTCATGGATGGCGTCGTTCTTCATGTCGGTATTCAACCTGGTTTCTTCTTCTGCTTTTCCCAGTAACACCTTGTCGTCATAGGAGAAATCACGACGTACTTGGATCGTTTGGACATCGCTCCAAGTGGCGCTGTCTGGTGTGCGGGTTCTGAAGTTAACACGATAGTTGAGTTCATATTCACGCACCAAGCCGCCACCGCTCAATGACAAAATGCGCTTTTCATAGGACTCACCCATAAGCTCCAGTAGCAAATCAGCCTGCTCAGTGCTATCGATGATATTGATGCCATTGGTCTTGAAGCTCCGTTTCAGGTCCCTGTTAATGCTCAGTGTGCTGCCTTGGATAAATAGTTGCTTGAATGCCAAATCGGCTTGTCCGCGCAAGTGAAAGCCACATGAGGACAAAAACAGAGCCATCAGAAGTAGCCACACCATGATGTGGTTGCGATAGCTTACTGGCAGGAACATGTTGTTCATGATTTATCCAACGACGATGTTAATGAGTTTGTTCGGTACGATAATGATTTTACGCACAGACATGTTTTCTTCAATAAATTTCTGTACGCAGGGCTGTACGAGAGCAAGCTTTTCCAAGTTTTCCTGGGTTTCTGTTTTTGCCGTAGTCATGCTGCCACGTAACTTACCATTGATTTGGATGACGTATTCGACGGTGTCCTGAACCATGGCAACAGGATCAGCGACAGGCCAGCCGGTATCCAACATGGAGCTGCCTGGGCAAAGTTCGGCCCAGATGGCTTGGCAGATATGAGGTACGATTGGGTACAGCAACAGTGCGACGTTTTGTAGCGCCTCTTGTCGAATCTGTCGAGTGATCTCATCACGACCTTCAATTTTTGCCAGCGCATTCATCAATTCCATCACTGATGAAATGGCGGTATTGAAGCTATGGCGACGGCCGTAATCATCGGCGACTTTTTCAATGGTCAGGTGTAGTTGTCTGCGCAGATTTTTTAATTCAGCATTTAACTCACCTTGTGTGTAAGCAGTCGCGGTGCCAAGCGCTACATGGTCAAACACTGCTTTCCACAGGCGCTTCAAGAAACGGTGTGCGCCCTCAACGCCGCTGTCAGCCCACTCTAGGCTTTGCTCTGGCGGTGCAGCAAACATCATGAACAAACGCGCCGTATCTGCACCATAGGTGTCGATTAGCTCTTGCGGATCAACGGTATTGCCTTTCGATTTGCTCATCTTAGAGCCATCTTTCAGCACCATGCCCTGAGTGAGCAGGTTGGTAAAAGGCTCATCGTTGTTAATGAGTCTCGCATCACGCATGAGCTTGTTGAAAAAACGCGCATAGAGTAAGTGCAGAATGGCGTGTTCAATACCGCCTACGTATTGATCAACCGGTAGCCAGTAATTCGCACGTTCGTCTGCCATGGTATTGGTGCTGTCAAAGCTGGCATAGCGGGCAAAGTACCAGGAAGATTCGAAGAATGTATCTAGTGTGTCGGTTTCGCGTGTCGCATGACCTCCGCAGGTTGGACAAGAGGTTTCGTAAAAATTTGGATCCTTTTTGATCGGCGAACCGACACCGTCCATCACTACATCCTCTGGGAGTATGACGGGTAACTGTTCGATTGGTACAGGCACTTCACCACAGCTCGGACAGTGAATAATTGGGATCGGGCAGCCCCAATAGCGCTGACGGGACACGCCCCAATCACGCAGACGGAATTGGGTGCGACGCTTGCCTAGACCTTTGGCAGATAAAGCCGAGGCAATCGAAGCGCTAGCGCCATCAAAATCCAAGCCGTCAAATTCACCAGAGTTAAATAAAACGCCGTGCTCGGTCATGGGAAGTGTCTTAATCTCGGTATGCTGGATGACGGTTTTGATGGGCAGTTGATATTTAGAGGCGAATTCGAAATCGCGCTCATCATGTGCAGGAACAGCCATCACTGCACCCTCACCATAGCTTGCAAGCACGTAGTTTGCTACCCAAACCGGCAACTGCTCGCCATTGAGCGGATGTGTGACGAACAGCCCTGTCGCCATGCCTTTTTTCTCAGCGGTGGCAATGTCGGCTTCTGCCACACTGCCACGTTTGCATTCGGCGACAAACTCTGCCAGGGCAGGGTTGTTGCCAGCCGCTAGGGTTGCTAATGGATGTTCAGCAGCCACCGCGACATAAGTGGCCCCCATCAAGGTGTCAGGGCGAGTCGTATAGACTTTGAGGTTGCCTGCCTGGCCTACGATAGGGAACTCCACTTCACAGCCGTAGCTCTTGCCGATCCAGTTGCGTTGCATGGTTTTAACCTGCTCAGGCCAGCCATCCAGCTTATCCAAATCGCTGAGTAATTCTTCCGCGTAGGCGGTAATTTTCATGAAGTATTGCGGAATGTCACGCTTCTCTACCAAGGCACCGCTGCGCCAGCCTCGACCATCAATCACTTGTTCGTTAGCCAGCACGGTACCATCTATAGGATCCCAGTTGACGGTTGAAGTCTTTTTGTAGATGAGCCCCTTTTTAAACAACTCAGTGAATAACCACTGCTCCCATTTGTAATATTCCGGTTTGCAGGTCGTGACTTCACGCCGCCAGTCGATTCCAAGACCAAGCTGTTTGAGCTGTGCTTTCATGTGCTCGATATTCTGGTAAGTCCATTTTGCCGGTGCAGTATTGTTCTTGATGGCTGCATTTTCAGCAGGCAATCCAAAGGCATCCCAACCCATTGGTTGCATCACGTTGTAGCCTTTCATCTTATGAAAACGGCTGAGTACATCACCAATGGTGTAATTGCGCACGTGCCCCATATGTAACCGGCCGCTGGGATATGGGAACATGGATAGGCAGTAATACTTGGGTTTGTCAGACTGCTCGGTTGCTGCGAACGTATGATGGCTTTCCCAGTAGGCTTGGACCGATTGTTCAACTTCTTTGAATGGGTATTGCTGTTGCATAAGTGATCTTTGGGGGGTAAATGAATAGTGAGATTATACCGAAGCCTAGATATTCCTTGTGCTGTTATGGCTTGAGTAAAAGAAAAAAGGCCTGATAACCAGGCCTTTAATTAACGGCGACTTTAAATCATGGCAGAAAAGATGTTGTCTCTGATTACATTCATGTCGCCAATACCATTCACAAATACATGTTTGGGTGCGCCGGTTTCACCGCTGTTGGCCCAGTCCACATAATATTTGACCAAGGGTTTAGTTTGGCTGTGGTAGACCTCAAGGCGTTTCTTTACGGTCTCTTCCTTGTCGTCATCACGCTGTACGAGGTCATCGCCAGTGATATCATCTTTACCAGCCACTTTAGGCGGGTTGAATTTGATGTGATAAGTACGACCGCTGGTAGGGTGTGAGCGACGACCACTCATGCGCTCCACAATCGCTTCATCCGGCACGTCGATTTCAACGACATAATCAATGCCCACACCGGCATTTTTCATGGCTTCGGCTTGTGGGATCGTGCGTGGAAAACCATCAAACAGGAAGCCGTTCGAACAGTCAGCTTCTTTGATACGCTCGCTTACCAAACCAATAATGACCGCATCCGGTACTAAGCCGCCACTGTCCATATGGGATTTTGCTTCCAGCCCCAGTGGTGTACCGGCTTTGACGGCAGCGCGCAACATGTCACCAGTTGAAATTTGCGGGATATTGAATCTTTCACGTAAATGGGTCGCTTGAGTGCCTTTGCCTGCGCCAGGTGCGCCAAGTAGGATGATACGCATAACAATGTTCCTAAATTTTGGATGATTTGAATTATAGAATTATATTTGAAATGAAAAGGGCTTGCGATATTCAACTTGCTAAATGGTTGGTAATGGTCACAAAATCTGCCACGCTCAGATTCTCGGCGCGCAACTGAGAGTCTAGATTCAGCGCAGCAAAGTCATCATCCTTCAGAAAATCTTTTAGCGTATTGCGCAGGGTCTTTCTACGCTGACCAAATGCGGCTGTTACCACCTGCGCCAACAGAGCCTCGTCTTTTGCAATTACTGGCATGGAGACAAAGGGAACGCAACGGACAAATGCAGATTCGACCTTAGGCGCGGGGTCAAACGCTTCAGGGGGTACCGTGAAAAGATACTCCATTTGTAGCCGGTATTGTAGCATCACGCTCAGTCTTCCATATGCTGGAGTTGAAGGAGATGCGACCATGCGTTCGACCACTTCTTTTTGTAACATAAAGTGCATGTCAGTGACAGCTTGCACATTATCAAGCAAATGAAACAGGATGGGAGTGGAAATGTTATACGGTAGATTGCCCACTACCCGGATGCGATTACCCAGTTTAGAGAAGTCAAACTTGAGTGCGTCGGAGTTATGTATGACGACGCTGTTTTTTTTGTACTCCTGTTGCATCCAGTCAATGATGTCGCGGTCTACCTCAACGACATGAAGAAGGTTGAGTTTTTGCAGGAGTGGCTTGGTCAGTGCGCCCAGACCTGGGCCGATTTCTACCATCGAGTCATCTTGCTGAGGCGATATTGCATCCACAAGGCTGGATATAATGCCTTGATCTGTAAGAAAGTTCTGCCCAAATCTTTTTTTAGCGATATGCTTCATGGGGTGCTTTTTGCGTTTGATAAGTCAATGGCCAGCCCAATAGCTGCCAGCATGCTACCAATGTCAATGTTGCCTTTGCCTGCTAAATTCAGTGCCGTGCCGTGGTCAACTGAAGTGCGAATGATAGGTAAGCCTAAGGTGATATTCACTCCGCCACCAAAGCTGGCGTGTTTTAGCACTGGTAGACCTTGGTCATGGTACATGGCCAGCACCGCATCGGCATTTTTTAGATGGTGTTTAGCAAACAAGGTGTCGGCCGGAAGCGCGCCGATCAGATTCATCCCTTCATTTCTCAGTCGGGCGAGCACAGGGTCGATAGTTTCGATTTCCTCACGTCCTAGATAGCCATCTTCGCCTGCATGGGGGTTAAGACCCGCAACGAGTATGCGGGGATTGTGGATGCCGAATTTGCTGACCATGTCTTGATGCAGGATACGAATGGTGGCAATCAAGCTGTCTTGAGTAATGGCCTGAGGAACCTCTTTAAGTGGCAGGTGTGTGGTGGCGAGGGCAACACGCATTCCGCCGCCAACCAGCATCATCACGACTTGGGGGGTGCCAGTGAGTTCGGCTAGAAATTCGGTGTGCCCACTGAAGGAGAAGCCGGCTTGATTGATAATGCCCTTATGGACTGGGGCGGTTACCATGGCGTTAAAGTGGCGGTGAAGGCAGCCTGTTGCTGCTGTTTCCAGTGTCTTTAACACATATTGGGCGTTGTTAGCATTCAACTGTCTTGCGTGAGCGGGCTCTTTGAGCGGTTGATGCAGCACCGTGACCGTGCCATCCCCAGCGTGCATCAAAGGGGGGTGCGTGTCGAAGGCTCTGATGCGGATATTGAGACCCAGCTGCTCTGCTCGTGTCTGAAGCATATCACGGTCGCCAATGACGACTACTTCCGCATCCAATGGATGGTGAGCCAGCATGGTACATAAATCAGGGCCGATACCTGCTGGCTCGCCAGCGGTGACAGCAATGCGTGTTGATGGAGGCATGATCTTTTAGTTAAAACTTGTCTTCTAGTCTTAGCTCTACAAATGCACGGTCACGCAATTCTCTGATCCAGTCTTGGTAGGCTTCCTCTCCTTTTCTAGCACGGATTTCCTGACGAGCCTTGAGTCGGGCAGCTTCTTTACTCATGTCTTGTTTACGTCGCTCCAGAACTTGAATGATATGCCAGCCAAAAGGGCTACGAACGGGCTCACTAATCTGCTGATCTTTTAGTGCATTCATGGCTTGCTCAAACTGGGGAACAGTATCTCCAGGATTGACCCAGCCCAGATCGCCACCATTGGATGCTGTGCTATCTTCTGAGAACTGGCGAGCCAATGTTTCGAATTTTTCACCATTGTCCAATCGCTCCTTAATGCCCTCCATCTTCTGTTTCCCCTCTTTTTCAGAGGCGATCTCAGACAGCTTAATCAGAATGTGACGAGCATGCGTCTGTTCGATCAATAGGGGGGAGCTGCCGCCACGTTTGTTAGTGAGTTTTAGAATGTGAAAGCCGTTTGGACTGCGGAGTGGTGAAGAGATCTCACCTGTTTGCATGGTTTTCAAAGCATCTAAAAATAGCACGGGGATCTGTGCGCTGGTTTTCCAGCCAATGTTCCCGCCCTCCAGTGCGTTAGGCGCATCCGAGAAGCTCGCAGATACCTTAGAAAAATTGTTGCCTTCTTTTAATGCTTTGATGGCTTCATCCACTTTTATCTTGGCTCTTTGGATATCTTCAGGCGCACCTTCTTCCGGGGTGCGAATTAGAATGTGCGATATTTCATATTCGTCCTGATTGTCCTTGATTGCGGATTGTGTGGTTAAGAAATTATCAATTTCAGACTCTGTGACATTGACCCGACTTTCGACTTCGCGTTCACGTAGCCGCGCCAGGGTAATCTCATTGCGAATGTCGGCCCTGAATTTGCGCATGGCAATGCCATCCTTGGCGAGCGCATTGCTGAATTCTGTGAGTGACATCTGATTTTGTTCTGCGATGCGCTCAATGGTTCTATCTAATTGATTGTCATCTACTTTTAGGCCAGTTTGCGCCGCGTATTGTAATTGCAGTGTGTCGGAGATCAAGCGCTCCAAGATTTGTTTGCGCAGGACATTGTCTGGTGGAAGTTCTGTCCCTTGTTTGGTGAGCTGTGCAGTGACGGTGCGGATTCGCCCTTCCAGTTCTTGCTCTGTGATGACGGCCTGGTCCACGATGGCGACGATACGGTCCATCTTGGTCACCTCGGCTGCGTGAACGCCACAATGAGTCAGTGTCAATAAAGAATACAATAGGAGTTTAATCGAAAAGCGTAGCATAGTTACTCGTAATAAGGTTGTTGATAGGTGTCGGGAATAAGACCTGAGCCGACATAGCCTGGGATATTGCGTTTGATTACTGCCAGTGGGTTGGCCCCAATGGATGCGAGCCCGCCGAGCTCAAGTTGGAAGAATAGAGCATAGTTGGCATCTGCCGTTGCGGTACTTACGCGCTGGAGTACAGAGCGTGCTTGCCAGCAGCCTGCATCGTATTCTAGCCCGGCAAGTGCCTCGATGATGCGGTTTTCACGCATAGAGTAGTTGGTGCGGCCGATACCATACCAGCCTCTACCCAATGGCCATTGGCCAGAGATGTCAAATTGGTCGATCAGGTCGCGTCGATAGCTGTAGCTCAAATTGAGAGTTTTACCTGGTTCCGGGTTGTAGCGACTGGACAAAGTGGTGCGCACAGCGGAAGAGTCATCGGTGTTGTATTGCCAGAATGCGTCGATATTCCAAGTGCTCTTGAGATAGGTGGTCAGACTCGCAATGATGTCAGAGCTGTTTTGTTTTCTAAAGGCATCTGGATTGTTGTAATCGATGGCTACTTTCTGATCGGCATAATGGTAGCGTTGCCCGATGGATGCAGACAGTCTTTGGATGCCAGTGCTTCCTTCAATAAAGCGGGTGGTCAATGCGAAACTTAATTGGTTGGCATTGTTGATGCGGTCATTGCCTGTGAACTGGTTTTCATTGAACAGTGAGCCAAAGTTCAAGTCACTCTTACCCGAATCAAAAATGGGGATGTCAGACTGGTTTTTATTGGGGATGTAGACATAGAATAGACGCGGCTCCAGCGTTTGTGTGTAGGCTCTGTTGGCGATGTCGAATTCGCGATCAAGGTAAATACCACTGTCTAGACTGAATATCGGCAGAGTGCGTTGTTGCGATTCTAAATCATTGTCGACATGGTTCAGGCTGTAGCGGGTGTGGTGAAGACCGAGTTTGCCGGTTGCATAACCATAAGGTGTTTTAAACGGTACGCTAATGCTAGGGTAGGCGGTAAAACGTGTACCTGTCGGTCTAGTGGGGGCGTTGTTGCTGGTGTCGAAAGTGACCATTTGGGTATATAAATTGACATTCAAGTCACCATAATACTGGTTGCCATTCAGCGTTAATTGCGGAAGACGCTCATAAGGATAAGAGACGCCATCTAGAGTCTGGAATTTTTGCGCCAAAGCATTGAACTGCCAGTTCTCGTTACCATAATTCACATTAAATTGTTGTGGTAAGTTGATGCGGCTGGTGGTTGTGATGCGCGTGGAAAGCTCTGAGAAGTATTGATTGTCGGACACTTTTTCTAAGTTGTACCCAGCAGACCAGCCTTTGCCTAATTGATGCTGATGTTTGAGATTGGCATAGTAGCGGTCGGCGTGAGCAAGGCTGTCGCCAGGCAGATACTCAACATTGTCGATGCCATTAAAGCTTTCATCCAGATATCTGAACTCCCCCTGTAATTGCACCCCTCGTTTACTGAGTGCGCGGGCTGCTAAGGTGGCGTCCATGTTGGGAGAGATGTTCCAATAGAAAGGGGTTAGCACTTCGAAACCGCTGCGGCTGGTGCTGCCGATAGTGGGTGCCAAAAGACCGCTTTTGCGCTGGGTGCTGAATGAGAAATTCATCCAAGGCGTGTAGAGCAGTGGCATTCCCTTGAATTCGATGTATGCGTTCTTTGCTGTGCCTGAGTCGGTGTAGTCGTTAATCTCGATTTCGCTGGCTTTGATATACCAGTCGTCGACATTGGGGGCGCAAGTGGTATAGCGGGCGCCTGTCAGACGTTTTTTGTCCTGCCCTTCAAAAAAGATCGCTTTTGCATCGCCGCGGGCGTTTGTTGTCTGTGAGGCGTCATCAGAAATTGCATCGTGATAATTGGCAATGGCTAGCGCACTGTTGTTGCCAGTCTGCTGACTTGGTGGCAAATGTCCTAACTGTCGTGTGAGTGTTCCAGTGCTAGATGCGCCCATGCTACCGACTGGCGCACTGCGTTTTTTCAGGCTGATAGATGCATCCCGCATTTCGCCAATGTTCTCGGAGAGGCGCATGCGTAGCTCTGGCCCAGTAAGTTTTGCATCACCCAGCTCGATGCGTGCGTTGCCTGTCGCATGTAGTTCATCATTCTGAAAGTCATATTCGATCGTGTCGCCAAAGATATCCTGGTTGCCACGACGGATGGATGCATTGCCGATAGAGCGCATCTTTCTGTCCAGATGTAACTCAAGTTTATCGCCAGAGATGATGATACCTTCGGTCTCATTGAGCTCTGCTTGGCTGAGATTGATGCTTGGAGGTTCGGCGGCTTGTAGCCCGTGGCACCACATTAACAGCATGCTCAAGATGCCCGCTGAGAAACGATTTCTTAGCATGCAGTTACCATCGAAACGGGTAGAGAGTATTGTGCGGTGTCGGAGTACACAGTTTAATAGGCAAACGGTTTTAATTTATCGGTGATAAAATCTCACAAAATGCACCTTTTTGCAATCAATAAATCGCAAGTGGGTCTACTGCAACGGCAGTTGGGGAGTGAACATCATGCTTATCCGGCATGAGGATTTAACCAGTGCTTCCTTAGGCTCTGGAAGATAGAAAGATAGGCGTGAACGATAATCAACATGATACTAGGCAGCAGCAGCTTGTCGACTGGTTGGCTGGCACTCTGAACCATTCGGAGTTTAAGTTGACGGTTGCATCGGCAGATGCGAGTTTTAGGCGCTATTTCAGAGTGCATTTAGCAGACGGCGTAACGCGAATCGCCATGGATGCACCTCCAGCGCACGAAAATTGTGAGCCCTTTGTCCGCGTTGCTAAGTTGTTTGCAGGTGCTGGTATGCATGTGCCGGCAGTGCTGGCTCAGGATTTGCAGAATGGGTTCTTGCTTCTGAGTGATTTGGGCGATGTCACTTATCTCAGCCAGCTGAATCAGCAGACTGCCCCGCACCTCTATCATGATGCCAATATGGCTTTGATTCAGTTGCAATTGGCAAGCAAATCCAACGTCCTGCCTGACTACGATGCGGCGTTATTAGAACGCGAGATGCAACTTTTTCCCGATTGGTATGTCGCCCAGCATTTGAAAGTGACGCTGGATGAAAAACAGCAGGCAGTGCTGAAAAAGACATTTGAGTTGCTGAGCAAGAATATTCTGGTGCAGCCTCAGGTCTATGTGCACCGTGACTATCACTCGCGGAATTTGATGCTGATTTCAGAGAACAATCCGGGAATTCTTGACTTCCAGGACGCTGTTTACGGGGCCGTGACTTATGACCTTGTGTCCTTGCTGAAGGATGCTTATATCGGCTGGGAGGAGGAGCATGTCATTGACTGGGTGGTGCGATATTGGCAGGCTGCACGAAAAGCGGGCTTGCCGTTACAGGATGACTTTAGCGAGTTCTACCGTGATTTTGAGTACATGGGGGCGCAGCGACATATCAAAGTGCTGGGGATCTTTGCCCGGCTCTATTACCGCGATGGTAAAGCTGGATATTTGAAAGACATGCCTTTGGTCATGCATTATCTGCGTCGGGTGTGTGAGCGTTATGTCGAATTGCGACCGATGCTACATTTGCTGGATGCGCTCACTGGTGCGGATCAGCACCCAGATGCAGATTATAAAAAGCTATTGAAGCTATGAGGGCGATGATTTTGGCTGCTGGTCGTGGGGAGCGGATGCGACCATTGACTGACCATACCCCTAAGCCATTGCTCCCAGTGGGGGGCAAGCCGCTCATTGTTTGGCATTTGGAGCGGTTGGCACAGGCAGGGATTCAGGAAATCGTCATCAACCATGCCCATCTGGGGGGGCAGATTGAGGAGTTGCTGGGGGACGGTTCGCGATGGAATGTGCATATACAATATTCTCCTGAAGGTACTGCGTTAGAAACTGCGGGTGGCATTGCCAATGCCCTGCCTTTGCTGGGGGATGCGCCATTCCTAGTCGTGAATGGGGATGTGTTCACCGATATGGGTTTTTCTGATCTGCATTTGAGCCCCGGAAATGTTGCGCATCTCATGCTGATTAGCAATCCTCCGCAACATTTACAAGGTGATTTTGCCTTCGAAGCGGGGCGGATTCTCACGGATGGCGCGCAAAAACTGACTTTTTCCGGCGTTGGCGTTTATCATCCAGTTTTGTTCGAAGGGATTAAGCGTGGGGAGTCCGCTAGATTGGCGCCCTTGTTAAGAGACGCAATCGCGGCAAATAAAGTCTCTGCCCAGCATTATCAAGGGGTTTGGCATGATGTCGGCACACCGGAGCGTTTGCGTGAGTTGGACGCTAGTTTAAAGGCCTCATCATGACTGCTCATATCAATGAATTTGTCCAACGTCGTCAAAAGTTGATGTCCAAGATGGGTTCTGGGGTTGCCATCATCCCGGCAGCGCCAGAGGTGATTCGTAACCGTGACAGTCATTATCCATATCGATTTGACAGTTATTTTTATTATCTGAGTGGGTTTAAGGAGCCTGAGGCCTTATTGGTGCTGATTGTGGGGGAAGAAAACAAGACGATTCTATTTTGTCGTGATAAAGACGTAGAGCGCGAAATCTGGGATGGCTTCCGTTATGGACCAGAGGCGGCTAAAGCGGAGTATGGTGTGGATGCCGCCTATAGCATTCAGCAACTGGATGAGTGGATGCTAAAATTACTCGCCAATCAGAAACAGTTGTTTTACTCCCTAGGAGCTGATCCTGCTTGGGATGTGCGTGTGACTGGGTGGATGAATCAGGTGAGAGCACAGGTGCGTTCAGGTGTTTTTGCTTCCAGAGGGGTGCAGGATGTCAGGCAATTAGTTGATGAGATGCGGCTATACAAATCAGCTTATGAAGTCGACTTGATGCGTCGCTCAGCCATCATCGCAGCCGATGCGCATCGGCGTGCTATGCAAAAGGTGAAACCGGGCATGATGGAGTACGAGCTAGAAGCTGAGTTTTTACATGCGTTCTACCGCAGGGGGGCACAAGCCCCAGCTTATACCAGCATTGTCGCAGGAGGCTCGAATGCGTGTACTTTACATTACAATGCAAACAATGGTGTGCTCAAGAACGGTGATTTGGTGTTGATAGATGCGGGTTGTGAGCTAGATGGCTATGCGTCTGATATTACACGTACTTTCCCAGTGAATGGGCAATTCAGTGCCGTGCAGAAGGACATTTATGAGTTGGTCTTGGCAGCGCAGACGGCGGCGATTGACAAGATCAACCCAGACCATCACTGGAACTCCCCGCACGACGCGGCGCTTGACGTCTTAGTGCAAGGGTTTATTGATCTCAAGTTATGTCATGGTAGCAAAGAAGCTGTGCTTGAAAGTGGGGCTTATCGTCAGTTCTATATGCACCGCACCGGCCATTGGCTAGGGCTGGATGTGCATGATGCAGGCGAATACAAACAGCAGTCTGGAACATGGCGCAAGCTAGAGGCAGGGATGGTGCTTACCGTTGAGCCGGGTTGTTACATTCGCCCGGCTGAGAATGTGCCAGAGCATTTTTGGAATATCGGCATACGCATCGAAGATGACGCTTTGGTGACCGAATCTGGCGCTGAGATCATGACCGTGGCTGCGCCTAAAACTGTGTCGGAAATTGAAAGTGTGATGAAAAAAAATGTCTGATACGCAAGCGATAATTGTTGTTGGCGGTGGGCCGGTGGGGCTAGTGCTGTCACTGTTGCTGGCTCAACAAGGGGTCGCTAGTGTTTTGCTGGAGGCGCGCAAGAAGGGGGCTGCTGATCAGGACACACGGGCATTGGCGCTATCCTATGGTACAAGGAAGATATTGGAAAAATTGGGGGTGTGGCCATTGCTGGAGCCCCAAGCGACCGCGATTGAGACGATACACATCTCACAAAAAGGCAGTATTGGGCGCAGTCTGCTCCATGCTTGTGATTACGGGCAAGATGCGCTTGGGTACGTCTTGTCTTACGGAGCGCTTTGCGCCGCGCTGGGGGCACAGGTCAGCCGATCCGCCCATGTTCGCTTTATAGATGAAGCTCAGGTGAAATCTATTACACATGATACAGAGCAGGCGACTGTGATATATCAGCGGCATGAGAAATCCCAGCAGATGGCTACTGCGCTTGCTGTGCTGGCAGATGGTGGGCGCAGCCTTGAGACGATTGTAGGCTTAAAACGGGTGACCAAAGAATATGGGCATGATGCGCTCATCACAAAAGTGCGGACTGAGCTTCCACACAACCATATTGCTTATGAGCGCTTCACTGCAAATGGGCCGATGGCGCTGCTACCTAATGGGGAGCGAGATTTTTCCTTGGTTTGGACTGGTGAACAGGCCTACATTGCGCCGTTGCTGGCATTGAGTGATGAAGCGTTCTTGTCTCAATTCCACACGCAGTTTGGAGACCGTGTTGGTCGATTCTTAAGTGTAGAGAAACGCATGACTTTCCCGCTGAGGTTGTCGCATTTACAGGACAATGAGGTATTGCATCTAGTCGTTATCGGCAATGCTGCGCAAACGATGCATCCAGTGGCGGGTCAAGGTTTTAACGTTGGACTCAGAGATGCCGAAGTGCTGGCGAGTCTGATTGCAGAGGCTGATACAGCGCTTGGTGGCATGGAAATGCTCAAGGCTTATCGGGCTTATCGCCAGAAGGATACAAAGCGAGGCTTACTGTTCACCGATTTCTTGGTCAACATTTTTTCGAATGATCTGGTTGGCGTGACTAAGCTACGCAGCTTGGGATTAGGCTTGTTCGATGTTGTGAAGCCGATCAAGCGCCATTTAGTGGGTAAGATGAGTTTTGGTAAATGAAAGATGCGACCTTGAGAGTGGAAGTGACGATTGTTGGAGCTGGCTTGGTTGGATTGTCAGCGGCATTGGCATTTCATCTTGCAGGCTATGGTGTATTGTTGGTCGATGCTCATGCGCCTACTACAGCGGTCGACGATCCGACCGGTTGGGATCAGCGTATTTATGCCATTAGTCC
>Ga0194120_10002626_pt1 | contig 30669 bp, 29 predicted proteins | sample TA2MahCa65mmetaG_FD_148642 | JGI IMG/M metagenome (GOLD analysis project Ga0194120, IMG submission 148642) | Freshwater microbial communities from Lake Tanganyika, Tanzania - TA2015019 Mahale Deep Cast 65m | ecosystem: Environmental > Aquatic > Freshwater > Lake | place: Tanzania: Lake... | reverse complement strand
CAACGACCGCCCGGTGCCGCCCTCCAGCGGCCGGCCCACACCGCCACCCATCGGCAGCAACGACCGCCCGGTGCCGCCAGGCGGCAGCGACCGCCCGACGCCGCCCCCGGTCAACCCGGAGCCGCCGCGGCCGCACGTGCCCCGGTACTACTGGATGCCCACCTTCCCGCAGGTCATGCCGACCGAGCGCCGGCAGCTCCCGCGGATCCCGCTGCCGCCCCAGCCGCAGCAGGGCCCGGCACCCGCGCCCGCCCGGCGCGTGGACGCCAGCGAGATCAACCTCGACGTCTACCAGCTCCTGGCCGAGAAGGGCCGGCTGCGCAGCCGCGAGAAGCGCTTCTTCTTCTTCACCGTCCACCCGGTGCTCTCGGCCGGCCAGGCCAAGAACATGCTCTCGCAGGGCAAGCCGGTGTTCGTCGGCCCCGACGGCGGCTGGCACGGCCAGGGCTCGTACCAGCAGATCGGCAGCGAGAAGCAACTAGATTCGTATCTGGGCGAAGCCAAGAACCAGAAGCTCAGCGAGATGCAGGCCGCCGAGGATCGCGCCTACCAGAATCGCGTCTCCGAGTGGAAGGCCAACCATGACAGCCAGGTCCGGGCGTGGCGCGACAACGACATTCGCCACCGCGAGGCCGCCCTGCCGCCGTTCAACAGCGTCTATGACACCAACCGCCTGATGATGAGTAACTTCTTCGTCAGCGTGGGCGGCAAGGAGTTCAACCGCAACCTGATCACCGCCACCAACGTCTACCAGCAGGCCGAGACGCGCCGCGAACTCGCCCGCCGGTGGCACGAGAACCCCGACATGTCCACGTCGGACTTCAATCGGCTGGCCAACTCGGTGATCAGCCAGAAGATCGCCAATCTGGGCTGGAACGCCCAGTACCAGGGCGACTGGGGCACGTACCTCGGCACGAATCCCGTGCCCGGCCTGCGCTACCCCGACACCCAGGAAGACGTCGACTGGAACGCCCGCGTGATCCGCGAAATCGCCGTCGAGGTCCCGATGTTGCTCAACAGTTCCGTGCTGCAGTAAGCGCGATCGCCATACGAGGAGGAGAGAGAACACCATGAACGCAGTCGCCAAGGCCGCCAAGAAGGGCATCTGGAAGGGCGGGTGCATCCCGCCGCGGCTCCGGGTCGCCACGGCCATCAAGAACGCCATTTCCAGCCGCCCGGGCGCCGGTGCGATGCAGTGGGACAAGTTCACCCTGTCCCAGGCGTCGCGGCAGTCCTGGAAGTTCCAGGGCACCGGCGTGCGCCAGCACATGGTCCACGGCCATCCCCTGGGCGGGTCGCGCCTCGAGATCTCGGGCGTGTGGAACAGCCTCAAGCAGGAGTTCACCAAGTACAGCGAGAAGGTCATCGGCCTCATCCGCGGCTGATCTCTCGCGACGGCTTTCGGCGGGCGGGTTTTTTGACCCGGCCCGCCGAAACTGCTTTTTGCGCTACGATCGCGCGATGCCGATCGCTTTCGACTGGGCGCCGGACGTGGCCGCGGCCCTGGATCGCCTCGTCGCCGCGGGCGGCCCCGGGGTCGCCTGCTTCGACGCCGACGGCACGCTCTGGTCGGGCGACGTCGTGGTCTCGTTCATCGAGGAGACCCTGCCCCGCTTGCCGGCCCGCGAGACGCCCGGCTTCGACGCGACGCTCGCGCGCGTGCTGGGCGAGATCAATTACGAGACCGCCAGGCTGCAGCACGCGGTCTTCGCCGGCCTCCCGGCCTCGCTCGCCGCCGCCTGGTCCGAGGAGTCCTTCGCGCGGCGCATCGCGCCCACGGCCTACGACCGCGTCTGGCACCTGGTGCGGGAGTTCGAGGCGGCCGGCATCGAGGTCTGGATCTGCTCGGGCAGCCCCGACTGGCTGGTGCAACCGGGGGCCGCGCGGCTGGGGATCCCGCCGGGACGCGTGCTGGCCAGCCGGCCGGGCATCCGCGACGGCGTCTTCGAGGCCGAACCCGTGGTGGTGACCGCCGGCCCCGGCAAGGCCGAGGCGGTGGCGAGACATGTGGGGCCGCGCCTGCATTTCGCGGCGGGCGACAGCATGTCGGATTTCCCCATGCTGGAGATGGCCGACCACCGCCTGGTCCTCGCGCCGCCCGATCCGGACGGCCGCCTGGGCGGTCTCGCGGACAAGGCCCGAGCGCGCGGCTGGTGGGTGCAACCCATCGCGGCGCATCTGGTCGGGGCGTGAGGACCTTCGGTACCATTCTCGGCGTCCTCGCCCTCGCGGGCGGGCCGGCGGAGGGAGCAGGCAGGATGTTCAGGCTCGAATCGGCATCCTATCAGGCCGGGGGGACGATTCCCGCCCGGTACGCCATGGCGGCCGTCAAGGGCGGCGAGAATCGCTCGCCCGAGTTCCACTGGTCAAACGTCCCCGGCGGCACGCAGAGCTTCGCGCTCGCCCTGATCGATCGCCATCCCGTCGCCAGGGGCTGGGTCCACTGGGTCGTGGTCGACCTCCCCGGCGATGCCGCGTCGCTGCCGGAAGGCGCCTCCGGCACGCTCAAGCTGCCGCGCGGCGCATTCGAGCTTGCCAACTCGTTCGGCCGGCCGGGCTACGGCGGGCCGCAACCCCCACCCGGTACCGGCCCTCACCAGTACGAGGCCACGCTCTTCGCGCTCTCGATTCCCAAGCTGGCGGGGCTCTCGGCGAAATCCCCGTGGGAAGCCGTGCAAGGCGCGATGGCCGGCAAGATCCTGGGCAAGGCGACCCTCAGCGGGACCTTCGAGCGCTGACCGCCTTCGCCTTCTTCCAGGCCTACGGCGAGGACATCGCGACACTCGTCTGGCAGCACCTGCTGGTCGTGCTCTGGGCGTTGCCGCTCGCCGCGGTTGTCGCCCTCGGCGCGGGCCTCGCGTTCGCCGACCGACCGCGCGGCGCCGCGGTGGCCCTGGGCGTCGCCAACGTGTTGACCACCGTGCCCTCGGTGGCGCTGTTCGGCCTGCTCATCCCGCTCCTGGGATCGCTCGGGCTGGGAGTGGGGCGCCCGCCGGCGATCCTGGCCGTCGCGCTCTACTCGGTGCTCCCGATCCTGCGCAACGCCATCGTGGGCTTGCGCGGCGTGGACCCGGCCGTCATCGAGGCGGCCCGGGCCATGGGCCTGCCCGACGCCGCGATCACGTGGCGCGTGCGCCTGCCCCTGGCGCTGCCGGTGATCCTGGCCGGAGTGCGGACGGCCGTGGTCATGGGCATCGGCATCACGGCCATCGCCGCGTACGTGGGCGCCGGAGGGCTGGGCCGCTGGGTCTTCGGCGGGATACGCCGCTCGTACCCCGAGATGGCGCTGGCGGGCGCCTTGCTCATCAGCGCGCTGGCGTTCGCCGGCGACGCCGTGCTGGCCTGGGCGCAGCGCCTGGCCGGGAGGAGGCTGGGATTGGCATGATCGTCCTGGATGGGGTCACCAAGCGCTACGGCGACCGCACGATCGTGTCCGAAGTGTCGCTGGAGCTGCGCGAAGGCGAGCTCACCGTCTTCCTCGGTCCGTCGGGCTGCGGCAAGACCACGACGCTCAAGCTGATCAACCGCCTCTTGCCGCTCACGGCGGGCCGCATCCTCATCGGCTCGCAGGACATCGCCGGCCTCGAGCCGATCGCGCTGCGGCGCCGCATCGGCTACGTCATCCAGGAAGTCGGCCTCTTCCCGCACTACCGCATCTTCGACAACGTGGCCCTGGTCCCGCGCCTGCTCGGCTGGCCCCGCGAGAAGATCGACGCGCGCGTCCTGGAGATGCTCGCCCTGGTCAACCTCCCGGCCGACTTGCTCGGCCGCTTCCCGCGAGAGCTTTCGGGCGGGCAGCGGCAACGGGTCGGCGTGGCGCGGGCGCTCGCGGGCGATCCCGACATCCTCTTGATGGACGAGCCCTTCGGGGCGGTCGATCCGCAGAACCGGACCTTCATCCAGGACGAGTTCAAGCGCATCCAGCGGCGCCTGGGCAAGACCGTCGTCATGGTCACGCACGACCTGGACGAGGCGCTGCGCCTGGGCGATAGCGTGGCGCTGTTCAACGCCGGCCGCGTCGAGCAGAGCGGTGCCCCGGCAGACTTGCTGGCGGAGCCCGCCACCGCTTTCGTGGCGGACTTCCTCGGGGGGGATCGCCTGACCCGGCTTGCCCGGCTGAGGTGCCCCGACAAGCTCGAGGCGGCCGCGGCGGAGCTCCTCGCGCATGGTTGATCCGGCCGAGGTCGGGCGGCTCGCGGCGGCGCACCTGGCGCTCTCGGCGGCCGGGGTGGCGTTGTCGGCGGCGATCGCCATACCGCTGGGAGTCTATGTCACGCGGCCGGGGCGCAAGCGGCTTGCGGACGCGGTGCTGGCCGCCGCGGGCATGGCGCAGACCATCCCCAGCCTGGCGGTGATCGCGCTGGCGATGATCGCCCTGGGCCTCGGCTGGGCGCCGGCGCTGCTGGCACTGGTGCTGTACGGTTTCCTGCCCGTGCTCCACAACACGGTGGCCGGCTTCGAGGGCGTTCCGGCCGACCTGCTGGAGGCCGCCGCCGGCCTCGGCATGTCGCCCGGGCAGATCCTGGCCGCGGTCGAGTGGCCGCTCGCCCTTCCCGTCATGCTCGGCGGCCTGCGCACCTGCGTGGTGCTCACCATCGGCACCGCCGCCCTGGCCGCCGAAATCGGCGCGCCGTGCCTCGGCAACCTCATCTTCCAGGGGGTCAGCACCAGTTCGCTCGATCTCACGCTGGCCGGGGCGATCCCCACCGCGCTCCTGGCGATCGGCGCGGACCTGGGTCTGGGTGCTCTCGAGCGGCGCCTCGTTCCCGCGGAGGTGCGGGCATGACGGTTGCCCGCCGAGGCTTTCTGGCGGTGCTGGTCGGGCTTCTCCTTGGTCTCCAGGGCTGCGACCCGCGGGCGCCCGACGTGATCCGCGTCGGCTCCAAGGCCTTCAGCGAGGGAGCGTTGCTGGGCTACATCCAGTTGCTGCTGCTGGAGCGCGCGGGCCTGCGGGTTGAGGATCGCATCGAGATGGGCCCGACGCTGATCCTTCGCCAGGCCCTGCGCTCGGGCGAAATCGACACCTACATCGAGTACACCGGCACGGCCCTGGTCAACTTTTTCAAGCTCGCCGACCCGGCGTTGCTGGCCGACGCCACGCGCGGCTGGGAAGAGGCGCGAAGCCGGGACGCGACTGATGGCCTGGTCTGGCTGAAGCCCTGGGCGCTGAACAACACCTACACCGTGCTGATGTCGGCCGAGAAGGCCGCGGCCTGGGGCGTCAGGACCGTATCCGACCTTGCGCGCCACAGGTCCCTGCGCTTCGGATCGGATCCCGAGTTCGCCGCCCGGGCCGACGGCCTGCCGGGGCTCCTTAAAATTTACGGAGTTTCTGCTGAAATCAAGCAACTGAACGCGGGACTGATCTACCAGGCCCTGCGGGACGATCACCTGGATGCGGGCATCGGCTACAGCACCGACGGCCGCATACCGGCTTTCGGCCTCATGCGCCTGGCCGACGATCGGCGCTATTTCCCGGCTTATCACCCCGCGCCGGTGTTTCGCGCCGCGACCCTCGAGCGCTTCGGGCGCATTCGCGAAACGCTCGACGCCGTGGCCGCGAAAGTCACCGACGACGCCATCACCGCGCTGAACTACGAGATGGACGTCAACAGGGGACGCGCCAAGGACCTTGCCCGCGGGTTCCTGGACATGCATCACCTGATTGACCCCATAACTAGGGTAAACTGAGGCAAGCGACCATTCTCGAAAGGAGCCTTGCCTTGTTCCGACCAGTAGTCACCTTCGCCACGATCGCGTCGGTTGCCCTGATCGCCGGCCCCGCGTTAGCGCAGATGAAGATGTCCTCCCCGACCATGGGCGGCGGCGGTGGCGGCCTCACCTGGGGCGCCTATGCCGGCTTCGAAACCGATAACAGCCTGCCCACCTGGGGCCCGGCCGTCGGCCTCAACCTCGACTGGGATATGGGCGGCCCGATGAACGTGGTCCTCATGCCCCGGTTCACCTACGGCATGGGTTACCAGAGCGCCATCAAGCTGCCTATCACCCTCCGCAAGGAAGTCAAGGGCCAGGCCGGCATCTTCGGCGGTCTGGGCCTGTACGGCGGCTACGGCCTCGGCGCGGGCACCGCCTCGCCGAGCATGGACGCCGGCGCCCTCCTGGAAGCCGGACTCGGCATGCCGATGGGCAACATGACCCTTGAGATCGGCGCCGAAGCCGGCTACGGCTTCATGAACCCCGGCAAGGCCGCGCTGCCCTGGACCGCGATGTTCAAGGTCGGCGGCCGGATGTAGTCGGCTTACACCTGGCCAAACAGGGGCGGGTACTCTACCCGCCCCTGTAATCCTTTGAGGCTGCCGGAGCGCAGTTCGGCGACCTGGAACGCCTCGAACGGGAAGTCGAAGTTGGCCTCCAGGTTCGGGCGGGCCGGCTTGAAGCCAAACCGCGTGTAATAGCGCGGGTCTCCCACGACCACCACGAACGGGAAGCGGGTCCGGCGTGCCCGGTCGAGGCCCGCCTCCACGAGAGCCGCGCCCACGCCGCGGCGCTGCACGTCCGGCCGCACGCCCAGGGGGGCGAGCGCCAGGGCCTGCACGTACAGCATCCTCACTCGCACGGGCACCTGGCTGAAAAGCACGTGGCCCACGATTCCCTCCCCGCTATCGGCCACGAGGGAGAGATCTGGAAGGAACGCGCCGCTCTGCCGGATGCGATCGACCAGGTCAGCTTCGCCCGGTTGGCCGAAGGCCGCTTGCAGCACTTCGCGAATCGCCACGCGGTCGCCGGGCGTCTCGGCCCGGACCGTGACAGCCAGGGGGTTGAGGCGGCTAGGATGGTGGCCGTTGGTCGGCGGGTTCATAGGAAGCTTCTAATTCGGTGGCGCTCGGTGGGTCATTCCGCCGGGGGCGCCTGGGGCGCCGGTCTCGTCGGCCGCCGCCCCGCCCGTCCGGCCGCCTTCGGCCGCCGAGTGGTCAAAGCGCCGCGACTTCGCGGAAGTACGCCAGGAAGGCCTTCATCCCGCCGGCGGCCATCTGCCAGTCGAAGAACTCGTTGGGGGCGTGGTAGCCGTGCTCTGGCAGCGACAGGCCGAGGAACATGACCGGGCAGCCGAGCGCGCGCTGCATCTGCACGACCGCCCCGATGCTGCCGCCCTCGCGGACGAAAGCCGGTTCGGCGCCGAAGCCCTCGCTCATGGCGCGCTCGAGCGCCGCGACGTACGGCCCGCCGCTGGGCGCCAGATACGGCTCCAGGGCGGCTTCCGCGTGGATCTCCACGTCGGGGTTGGCCGCGACCACGAAGCTGGTGAGCCGGGCCAGGGCCCGCTGGGGCGTCATGTCGGGCACCAGGCGCATGCTCAGCTTGGCCTCGGCCCAGGGCGGAATCACGGATTTCACGCCGGGGCCCTGGTAGCCGCCGGCGATGCCGTGCACTTCCAGGGTCGGCAAGGCCCAGATGCGGCGCGTGATGTCGGCCGCCTCGGTGTAGCGGAGCGACCGGAACCCGTGCACCCGCTGGAACTCCTTCGGATCGAAGCCCGACGCCAGGAAGCCCTCTATCTCCTCGGCCGTGGTCTGCCGCACCTCGTCGTAGAATCCGGGGATCTTGACCTCGCCGGTGTGCGCATCGCAGAGGGCCGCGACCAGATCGCACATTTCGGCCACCGGATTGCGGGCGGGGCCGCCCGTGAGGCCGGAGTGGGCGTCGTTCGTGCCGGTGCGCAGGACGAGGCGCACGGTCTGCATGCCGCGCAGCCCCAGCGGAGCGGCCGGCTTGCCGCGGCTGATCCAGATGGTGTCGGAGACCAGCACGCTGTCTACCCTGGGCGCCGACTGCAGGAACGTCTCGAAGTGCGGGCTGCCGATCTCTTCCTCGAACTCCCAGAAAAAGTGGATGTCGAGCGGAACGCCGGCCTCGCGCGCCATTGCCGCGGCGAAGAGCGCCGTCAGGGCCGGCCCCTTGTCGTCGGTGGCCCCCCGGCCGATGTAGCGCTCGCCGTCCACGACGAGCTTGAACGGATCGCTGCGCCACTCCGGCTCGTTGGCCGGTTGGACGTCCAGGTGGTTGTAGATGGCCAGCGAGCGCTTCGCGCCCGGCGTGGCCAGGCGGCCGTGAACGACCGGGTGGCCGGGCGTCTCGACGATGCGGGCCTCGGCGCCGAAATCGCGCAGCAAACCCGCCGCCCATTCGGCGCCGCGCCGGATGTCGCCCCTGCGGTCGGGATCCATCGACACCGTGGGGATCTCGACCCCGCTGCGGATGGCCGCCTCGAAGTCCTGGCGGCGGGCGGCGATCTGTTGGTCCATTTCGGTCAGGGTCGGCATGGAAGACATGCTAGACCCGGCCGGCCGCGACTGCCAGCGTGTGTCGTGGGTCGCCGTGGCCGGCCTTGCTTCGCGGCGCCGGCTCCGGGGGCCCCGCTCTCAACTCGGCATGTTGACGAAGGCCACGCCCGGGTCGATGAGGAACACGCCGCCCTTCTGGTACTTGAGGCCGGGGGTGCGCGCCTCGTTGGGCGGGCCTTCCTTGTCGAGAGCCTTGACGATCTCGGCGTGGGCCTTGGCGCGGATGTCGCCGCCGAAGAGTTCGACCAGCCAGCTATCGTTGGCCGACCCCGCGTACACGGACGTCGGGGGCACGTCGATCATCAGGAGGCCCGAACCGAGCAGCGACACGCGGAACTCGAAGCGCACCGCGATCTTCTGGCCCTGGAACTCGGTGGTGCCCGACACCTGCACGGTGTTGGCGACCTTCTTGGCCACCAGGCCCTTGGGCAGGCTGATGGAAACTTGCTTGAAGAGTTCGGCGGCGCACTGGTCGACGGCCTGCTTGCGCAGCAGGTCGCGATCGGGATCCGCCTTGCCGTCCTGCTTCATGTAGTTCGTGATGATCGTGGCGGCCTGGCCGGGATAGGTCCGCTTGACCCAGACCACGAAGGGGTTCTTGGCGATGTCGTCGGGGTTGCCGGCCGCCGGCGCTCCGGGCGCGGCAGGCGCAGCTGGCGCGGGCCGGGGCGGCTGCGTCACCTGGTATCTGGCATTGGTCGCCTTGGGCGCCGAGGCCGCCTGCGAACCGCAACCGACCAGGGCTCCCAGAGCCGCCAACGTCACGAGCCATGTCCTAACCATAGGTCTACCGAATTGTCGGCCGGCGGGGGCGGGAGAGGGTAAAGCCGAGAAAAAGCTCCCGCTAAGGTTGGAGCGAGTGACAACCACTGGTTGTCGCCATGGCAAAAAACAGTCGCCTGAACTTGACTCTCGGAACCGGCATGATCGACCGAAGAAAGGAGCCCCATGATGACGTTTTTACGCCACTTTTCGCTCTCCGCCCTCCTGCTGGTCTCGACCGGTTGCGGTGCCGCGGTGTCCCACTCACCAGTAGCCGGACCCACCGGGACCCTCTCAGGCCAGCATCACCTCGACAAGGAAATCCAGCGACGCGTCGAGAAGGGCGAACTGATCCTGCGGTTCGGCTCGTTCTTCGAGGGCACCCTCCGGGCCTCGACGCTGTTCGGCCACGAAGGGGTCTTCGTCCTGACCGCCCTGCCCGGCAGTCCGACGCCGGGGACGGTCCAGGTCCGCTTCCCGGCGGCCGACGAGGCCAAGATCGTCCCGGGCAAACGCCACCGCGTCTTCGTCAACTACACCTACGTCGAGGTCGAGACCGGCAAGGTCGCGTTCACCGGCCACCCGTACCAGGCATCGCTTTCGGAGTGACTCGCGCGGATCGCCTGGCGGCTCTCGGCTATTTCCCTGCTACCGCGCAGAATGCGGCAGGCCGCGCAGGCGCGCCCGTGCAGGCGTAGGCCACGAAAAGCTCGCGCTGCGAGGTATCTTCCAGAACCTCCGCGAGGATCTCGGCGGATTCTCGCGGTGCCCTGTCCAGAAGTGCGCTCGCGGTCGCGAGCAGGTCGTCGTAACCGGCCTTCCAGGCCGACGTAAAGGAGTCCGCCCGCCCGGCGGGAAGGGGAAGCCCGGTGCCCGCGACCCGCATGCCCAGCGCAGCCATGCCGGCATTGTCACGCCGGTGCTGCTGGATCTGCTCGCAGAGGGCCAGCGAAGCGAAGACCTGCTGGTAGAACGCCGGATGGTCGGTTCCCTGGGCCTTGCGCCGGTACGCCTCGCGATGGTTGACAATGGACAGCGTCGCAAGGGCCGAACCATCGCGTTGCGCCCGCACGAACGCTTCGTAGGCTTCGAATGTCGCCCGGACGCGATCCCGCTCGGACTCGGAAAGCCGCTGGCAGCCAGCGGCAGAAAAAGCCAGGAGTGCCAGCAGCGCGCTCCGGAATCTCCCTCTCATGATCCCGTCCCCCAGGTTCCTCTTACCCCGAAGCGGAGGCGTGATTCCGGCCAGGCCGAACTTCGGGTAGGCCGGCTACTTTTTGACTGGAGGGTCGACTCCCCGGCAGCGACGACCTTGATCGATCCAGCGGCGTTCATGGCTATCCCGGTAAGCGTCTCAGCAGGCCATGTAGCGAGGCGGGCTGACCCGCCTGGCTCCTGCGGGCGAGCGGAAGGAACCTCTGTGACTTCCGCCGCGGCCTTCTTGCTCCTCGGGCACGCGGCCCTGGGGGCCCCGGTCGATGCCCGGGACTTTGCACGGAAGGGCAGGGCTGTGCCGTCCGCCCTCGAAGGCGCTAGCGCGGGGGCCACGAATCCGACGAGGGTGACAGGCGATGCGGCCCTGGAAACCTGGGCAGCCATCGCCTGGAAAACGAAGGAGTGGGGCCCGCCGGGGCCAGAGCCGGAAGCAGGGGAAAAGCGCGATGCAGCGGTGGGAAAGGCCGTGCCTGTACGTCACAACATGGTTAAGGCCCGGTAGTCTTAACCCCCTGAGCCACCTGCCAATCCGTCCAGGAGGTGAATCTCCACGGCGATCAAGTGGTGCTTGCCCAGGCCCAGATGCAATGGATCGAGGATCAGCGCTACGCCCGGGAAACCTGGATCCAGATCTCGCGCGAGCGCGGGCCGTCGTACTCGGCGAACCAGACGGCTTGCCAGGTCCCCAGGGCCGGCTTCCCTTCCGCCACGATCAGCGTGGCGGCGTGGCCGGTGATCATGGCCTTGAGGTGGGAGTCGGCATTGCCCTCGGAGTGGCGGAACCCCCAGTCCTGGGGGATCTGGCGCTCGAGGAACTGCAAGATGTCCTTGCGCAGGTCCGGGTCGGCGGATTCGTTGACGAAGACCCCCGCCGTGGTGTGCGGCACGTGCACGACGCAGAAGCCGTCCTGGACGCCCGACCGGGCCACCGCGTCGGCGACGCGGCCGGTGATGTCGAGGAGTTGTGCCCGGCGTTCGGTCTTGAGCGTCAGCTTGATCATGGTCCAGGATACCAATCGGGCGGCTTGGCGCGCCGGAGGCTATCATGCCCAGCGTCGGCATGACTTGCGGTTCCTGCAATCACCCCCTGCCGCCCGCGGCGAAGTTCTGCGGGCGGTGCGGCGCGCCGGCCGGCCGGAAAGCGCCGGCCGAACGCCGGGTCGTGTCGATCCTCTTCGCGGCCGCCGCCGGCCTCGGAAAGGTCGACGCCGACACTTGCGACCGCTTCTGGGATGCGGTGGCCGAGGGGAGCGGCCGGCACGGCGGCATCGTCGCGCAGGCCTCGCGGGACTTCCTGCTCGTGGCTTTCGGCGTTCCCGTCACCCGCGAGGACGACGCCGAGCGCGCGGTGCTCTGCGCCCTCGACATGATCAAGGCGGCCGGCGCGTTCACCGGCATGGAACTGGGCATCGGGGTCGGGACGGGCCTGGCGGTGGCCGGCCACTCGCCCACGCAGTTCAAGCTCCGCATCGCGGGCACGGTGGTGGCGATCGCCCAGCGACTCGCCGAGATGCCGGCCGAACAAGCGGTCCGCATCGACGCCGAGACCCGGCGGGCGTGCCAGCGAGCCATCCAGGCCAAGGAACTGGCCGCCGACGTGTTCGGCGTGACGGGCATGCGCAGCCGGCGGGCGTTCACCGCCGCCCTGGACGAACCCCTGGTCGGCCGCGCCGCCGAGGCGGCGACGCTGGATGCCGCATGGGCGGCCGCGCTCGCCGGCCACCCGCGCCTGGTGCGCATCGTGGGCGAGGCGGGCATGGGCAAGTCGGCCCTGGTCCGCAAATTCCTGGCGCGGCCGGCGCTGGCCGGCGCCGGCATCCGCCGGGCGCGCTGCCAGTCGTATTTGCAGGACGCCCCGTTCGGCGCGGTGGCTGACCTGCTGCTGGCCATGCTCGACCTGCCCGAGCACCTGGCCGACGCCGAACTCGCCGCGGCCGTTTCCGCCCGCTGCCCGGAGGATGCGGCCCTCATGGGCCACCTGCTTGGCCTGGAAGCCGCCGCGCCGCTGCCGCCCGAACGGCTGGCGCCCGCAGCCGCCGCCGTGCTCTCCGAACGGGTGCTTGCGCTGGCCGCAAACGGCCCGTGCATCCTGGTCTTCGAGGATTTCCACTGGGTTGACGCGGCCACGGCCGGCTGGCTCGCGTCCCTGGCCGATCGGCTCGTCGCCGAGGCGGCGCGCGTGCCGCTGCTGGTCCTGACGGTAGGCCGGGAAGGGGCGCCCGCGCCGAGTGAGTCCGAGGTCCTGACGACTCTCGCGCTGCCGCCGCTCGCCGCCGACGAGGCCCTGGCCCTGGCCGCCTTCCACCTGGGTTCGACTCCCGAGGCCCTCTCCGACCGGTTGCGCCACTCCCTCGACCAGGCGGTGGCGCGATCGCAAGGCAACCCGTACTTCCTGCTGGAAATGGTGCGCGAGCTTGAGGCGGCGGGCTTCCTGAACCGGCGCGGCGCGACCTGGGAGCTCGATCCCGCGGCGGCCGACTGGCGCCTGCCCACGACCGTCCACGCCGCGGTCGCGGCCCGGCTGGATCGCATGGCTCCGACGCTCCGGCAGATCCTCCAGGTCGCGGCCGTGCTCGGCCGGCGCTTCGACCTCAAGGTCCTGGAAGCCATCGCGGGTCGCGAACCGGGCGTGAGCGACGTCGGCGCCGCCGCGGCCGAACTGGATAGGCTTGGCTGGCTGGCGCGATCCGGCGAGGCCGGGGAACTGGGTTTCGCCCAGGGCCTGGTGCAGGAAGTCGCCTACGCCAGCCTGCTCGACGAACGCCGCAAGGACCTGCACCGCCGCATCGGCCTGGCCCTCGAGGAGAAGATGGGCCAGGGCACCGTGCGCTTCGCCGCCACGCTGGCGCAGCACTTCGCGCAGGCCGAGGACGCGGAGCGGTCATCGCGGTACCTGGCGAAGGCGGCCGACAGGGCACGCTCGGCCAACGCCAACGCCGAGGCGCGCACCTGCTACCGCGCCTCGCTCGAGTGGCGCGAAAGGGCGCCCGACACGGCGAGCCTTCCCCCGCGGGAGGATCTGCTGCTCAACCTGGCTCTGGTCGAGACCGCGCTGGGCAACTATCCCGAAGCCCGGCGCCTGCTCGATGCCCGCTGGGACGCCGCCCCGGAGAGCCCGCGCGCGTTGCGCGCGCGGGGCGACCTCCTCGAGCGCACCGGCGACATGGCCGGAGCGCTCGCGGCATTCCGCAAGGCCGTGCTACTGGCTGGCAGCGACGGCCTGGAACTGGCCCGCGCCATGGCCTCGCAAGCCAACGTGCGCCGCCGCCTCGGCGACTTCATGGAGGCCATCGCGATGTGCCGGCAGGCGCTGTCCTGCCTGGCGGGCCTCGGCCTGCCGGCGGAGGCCGCCTACGTCCACGGCGTGCTGGGCATCTGCCACGAGCGGATGGGCGCCTTCGAGGAAGCCTTCGCGGCTCATGGCGAAGCCCTGCGCCTGCGCATCGAGGCCGGCGACGTGGCGGGCATCGCGAGCAGCCACAACAACCTCGGGGCCGTATGCGGCAACCTGGGGCGCTTCGCCGACGCCCGCGCCCACTACCTGCAGAGCCTGGATCAGTACCGGAAGCTCGGGCAACGCTCGGATGTTGGTGACGTGCTAAATAACTTAGGCGATTTGTTGATAAGGCAGGGCGACTTCTCGGCCGCAGAACCCTACTTGCAGGAAGCCCTGGCGCTCTCGCGCAAGATCGGCCACGCCACCACCACCGTGGCGGCCCTGGGCAACCTCGGACACCTTGCGCTCGCGCGGGGCGAACCCGCCGAGGCTCTGTCGCTCCTCGACGAGTGCCTCGACCTGGTCCTGCGGACGGGCCACACGGAGGTCCTGGCCGAGATCCGCCACCTGCGCGGCCGCACACTGGCCGCCCTGGGACGCACCGGCGACGCCGCGGACGAACTCGGCGAAGCCAGGCAGCAAGCCGGCTCGGCCGGAAACCCCGGGCTAGTCGAGGCGATCGAACAAGATTTAAGGTCGCTCGTGGGATAAGACGATCCAGGAGGATCGGAGCGCTGAACGCAGGCCGCATCGTCGCCTGGCTACTGCCCGCCTTGCTCGCGGGCTGCCAGTTCTTGCCGCCTGGCTTCCTGGCCGCCGCCACGGGCCCGATAACCACGAAAACCGTATCGGCGCCGCTCGCGGGGAAGGTCGTCGACCAGGGCGGCCGACCGGTGCGGGACGCCCGGGTCCTGATCTACCCGATCACCAACACCAGCCCTATCACCAACGCGAGCCCGCTGCGGGTCCAGGCCCTTTCGGCCGAAGGCGCCGCGGGCATCGACCTGCGGACCGACGCGGACGGCGCCTTCACCTACACCGGCGATCTCGCGGGCGACGTCAACGTGGAAGCCTACGTCGGCGAGGATCTCAAGGCCTGGAAGGGCGGGCTGACCCTGGCCAGGGGCAAGAGCGCCGATGCCGGCACGCTCACCCTGGCGCCTCCCGGGCGCCTGACCGGAAAAATCTCGGTCGCAAGCGCCCTGGTCACCGACCGCTCGGGCGTCGTCGTCTACATTCCCGGTTCGCGCTACAGCGCCCACACCGACGCCGGAGGCGCCTTCGACCTTGGCGCGGTGCCGGCCGGAACGTTCACCGTCAAGGCTTACAGCGCCGAACTGGGCCGCGGCGAGGCGGCGGCCACCATCGCCGCCGGCACGCCCGCCGACGTGCCGATCGCGGTCTCGGCACCGCCGCCGCGCATCACGCGGGTGACCCTGGCCGGCAGCGACGCGGTCGTGGGCGCCGCGCCGATCGGGGGGCAACTGGATCTGCACGGCGAGCACTTCGGCGTCGCGGTGGGCGCCCGCAACCTCGTGTCCTTCTCGGGAGCCACGGGACTGGCGGCCACGCCCGTTTCCGAGGGCGTGCTGCGCGTGACCGTACCCGCCGACGCCCGGTCGGGCAACCTCCGCGTCCTGGTCGGCAACCTGCCGTCGGCCGAGGTTTCGTTCCGCATCGCCACCGGCCTCGATCTGCGCTTCGACGCCCTGACCCTGGTCTCCGGCGGTCCTTGCTACGACCTCTCGCGGGTCGCACAGGCCCGGGACGCCGACGGCAAGGCATTCGCTTTCGCCGACCTCGCGCCCTTCGCCACGTGGGTGGCCGGCACCGGTGGCGCTACGACCGGCACCGGCCGCGTCACCGCGACGGCGGCCGGAACTTTCAGCGTCGTCGTGGCGGCCGGCACGCTCTCGGATCGCCTGGAGTTCACGGCCCTCGGCCCGACCGGCGCCGGGGATTGCCGCCTGGCATTCCCCCCGGGCGTCTCGACCCTGGCCGGCAACGGGACGCAGGCCCTTGTGGACGGCCCGGGCGCAGCCGCGAGCTTTGCCGATCCCTCCGGCGTCTGGCTCAGCGGCGACGACGTGCTGGTGGCCGACACCGCCAATCACGCCATCCGCCGGATCGATCGCGACGGCCTCGTCAGTACCGTGCTGGGCGGCACCGAGGGCTACGACGACGGGCCCGCGGCGACGGCACGGCTCAAGTTCCCGGTGGGCCTGGCTCTCGACGGCGGCGGCAACCTGCTGATCGCCGACACGTACAGCCACCGCATCCGGAAGTTCGCCGGCGGCACGGTCTCCACCCTGGCCGGCGAGGCCGCGGGCTACGGCGGCGGGTTCAAGGATGGCGCCGGCACGGCCGCCTTGCTGTCCCGGCCCTCCGCCTTGGCGATCGCCCAGGACGGCACGATGTACGTGGCCGACAAGGACAACCACGCCATCCGCAAGTTGACAACCGCGGGCGCGGTCACCACCCTGGCCGGCACCGCGTCGGTCGGCTGGGCCGACGGCAAGGGGGCCGCGGCGCGGTTCGCCAAGCCTAGCGGCATCGCCGTGGACGCATCGGGAAGCATCTACGTGGCCGATCGGGACAACCATTGCATCCGGCTGATCCTGCCGGGCGGCGAAGTCACGACCGTGGCAGGCACCGCGAGCGTCCCGCGGAGCGCGGGCGGCGCACTGGTCGGGGGCTATGCCGACGGCCCGGCCGCGACCGCGCAGTTCAAGAGCCCGTCTGGGCTCGCTCTTGGCGCCGACGGCGCGCTCTACATCGCCGATTTCGGCAACAAGCGCATCCGCAAGCTCGCCGGCGGCACGGTCACGACCGTCGCCGGTTCGGGAGCCGACGGCTCGATCGGCGGCCCCTTGCTCGAGGCGAAGTTCCGCGGCCCGATCGGGCTGGCAGTCGGTCCGGACGGCACGATCTTCGTCGCCGACAGCACCGACGACCGGATCCGCGTCGTCAGGCCGTAAGCACCTCCACGAGCCGGTCGAGCGCCCAGTCGAGATCGGCCTCGCTCACCACCAGCGGCGGCGCGAAGCGGATGACGCGATCGTGGGTCTCCTTGCACAGCACGCCCCTGGCGAAGAGCGCCTCGCAGTAGGGCCGGGCCGCCCGATCCAGCTCGATGCCGACCATCAGGCCCTTGCCGCGGATGTCCACCACGTGCGGGCTCTTGACCGCGCGCAGCTTGGCGAAGGCCCTCTCGCCCAGCGCGGCCGCCCGCTCCACCAGGCGCTCCTCGGCGAGCACGTCCAGGGCCGCCATCGCGACCGCGCAGCCCAGGGGATTGCCGCCGAAGGTCGAGCCGTGGCTGCCGGGAGTGAACACGCCGAGCACATCGTCCCGGGCCACGACGGCCGAGACCGGGTAGTAGCCGCCCGAGAGCGCCTTGCCCAGGATCAGCACGTCGGGCGTCACGCCTTCATGCTGGAAGCAGAACAGCTTGCCGGTGCGGCCGAGGCCGGTCTGGATCTCGTCGAGCATCAGCAGCACGTCGTTTTCGCGGCACAACCGCTCGGCCTCGCGCAGGAAGCCTTCAGGCGGCACGCGCACGCCCGCCTCGCCCTGGATCGGTTCGACCAGGAAGGCACAGGTGTTGGGCGTGATCGCCGCCGCCAGGGCCGCGGCGTCGCCGTACGGGATGATCTTGAAGCCGGGCGTGAACGGCCCGTAGTTGTCGCGATACAGGGCCTCGGTCGAGAAGCTGACCACCGAGATGGTGCGGCCGTGGAAGTTGTCGGCGCAGACGATGATCTCCGCCTGGTCGGCGGGGATCCCCTTGACCTCGTAGCCCCACTTGCGGGCGGCCTTGAGTGCGGTCTCCACCGCCTCGGTCCCCGAATTCATCGGCAGGGCGCGGGCCAGGCCGGTCAGGTCGGTGAGCCGCTTGTAAAACAGGCCCAGCTTGTCGTTGTGGAAGGCGCGGCTGGTGAGGGTTACCCGCTTGGCCTGCGCCACCAGGGCCTCCAGGATGCGCGGGTGCGCGTGGCCCTGGTTGACCGCCGAGTAGGCGCTGAGGCAGTCGAGGTAGCGGTTGCCCTCGAGGTCGGTCACCCAGGCGCCATGGGCCTCCGCGATGACCAGACCGAGCGGGTGGTAATTGTGCGCCCCGAGTTGCTCCTCCAGCGCCATCAAGCCCTGGGAGCCAAGTGAAATCGTAGTTTCAGCGATCATGCTACCATTGTATCAGGCCCTGATCGCGCTTTCATCCCAGTAGAAAGTCCCAGCCAATGCCCCAGCAAGTCATCCAGGTCGACTCCTTCACGGCCGAGCCGTTCCTGGGGAATCCGGCCGCCGTGTGCGTGATGGCCGGCCCCGCCGACGAGATCTGGATGCAACGGGTCGCCGCCGAGATGAACCTCTCCGAGACCGCGTTCTTGCACCCCGAGGATGCGGGCTACCGGCTGAGGTGGTTCACGCCGGCCATGGAAGTCTCGCTGTGCGGCCACGCCACGCTGGCCTCCGCACACGTGCTCTGGGAGGAGGGGCACCTGCAGCCCAGAGAGGCCGCGACCTTCCAGACCGCCAGCGGCATCCTGACGGCGCAGCGAGACCGCGCATGGATCCGGCTCGACTTTCCGGCGAAGGTCCCGCAGGCGACCGCCGCGCCCGCCGGCCTGGAGGCGGCCCTGGGCGCCGACCCGGTGAGCGTCGCGAAGACCGATCGCGACTTCCTCGTGGAGGTGTCCTCGGAAGTCGTGCTGCGCAACCTCTCCCCAGACTTCCGGGCCCTGGCGGCCCTGCCGCTCCAGGGGCTCATCGTCACGAGCCCCGCGGCCGCCCCGGACTTCGACTTCTATTCGCGGTACTTCGCGCCGGGTGCCGGCATCGACGAGGACCCGGTGACGGGCTCGGCGCACTGCGCGCTCGGGCCCTACTGGGCGGCGAAGCTGGGCAAGCTGGAAATGACCGGGTATCAGGCCTCCAGGCGCGGCGGCATCGTGCGCGTCGAGGTGCGCGGCGATCGCGTGCATCTGCTCGGCAAGGCCGTGACAGTGCTGCGGGGGCAGTTGCTGGTCTGATAGCGGCACTTCTCAAATGACCTGGCGCCTATCGGACGCAGGCACGGAGGCTTGCGCCACCGAAGCAACGGGTGGGGCCGGCCTCCGTGCCGGCCGCGATGCCGGAAGTCATTAGAGCCGCGCTATGAGGGCGACGCGCCCGGCTGGCTGCTAGCTCGACCCAGCCCCCGACTACGGACCGAGCGCCGCAAGCGACGCGACTGTCACCCCGTCCGGGCGAACGTACGCGGGGCTGTCCGCCATGACGACGACGAGGGCGCCGCATTGTGCGTTCGTCTCCTCCGAGAGCTTTCCTCGAAGCGAAAGCAGGTTGCGGGCCCCTTCAGCGACGCGGCCGTGCCCAAGCTTGATCTCGACACCGATCCAGCGACCGTCGGCGGCTTCGACGATGGCGTCGATCCTCGATCAGATTCAGGCGCCGCAGCGCGCGGAGGTAGTCGTGCAGCGTCGCCTCGGCGAGTGCGCTCTCCCTTGTACGGCCGATCGTGCGGAGAGAGGCGTCCGTGGCGACGTTGCGGGCATAGGAGGCCAGCAAGCGCCGGATTCCGGCCGGGTCTCTCCTGACCCTATCGACACGCTGGATGTCGGTGTTGACGATGACGTCCAGGTAGTCGGTGTTGGCATCCAGGGCGTCTTGCGCCGTCAGATCCAGGTTGTCGGGCCATCCGCCCACCGCAAGCGCTTCAATCGCCTCTGAGACGCTTAGCCTTCCTGCGGCGGCTCCCGCGGGCTTCCCGTCGAGAAGCGCGCCAATCGAGACCTCGCCGGTCGACAGCCCTCGCTCGAGAAGCGTCATCGTCCGCATCGTCAACGCCGCGATGCGACGGGCGCCAGTATGGCTCTCGGGTTCATCCTCGGGCGTCGCGGACCAGGTCCGGAGGAACAGACCCTTCCGACCGAGGTCGGATAGCCCGTGGATGACCCCATCTCCTTCTCGGTAGCTTCCACCTACTCCGTCCTGGACAGAGTGCAGGTAACATAATGTATCCTGCGGTTGACGTAGAAGTACTGCGACTCGATCGGGGGAGCGCGTCGCACCGGGAGCGGAGTTCGCCCGGATCGTGAGGGGCAGGGCGGCGGCGAGAAACGTGTGGGCTATTGGCTCTCTGGCTGGCATCACCTTAGTACTGGTCGGGGCCGGGTATGCCGCGCCCAACCTGCAGCACCCTGGCCGGACGCCCTGGAACCGAAGTTGGTCGTGCGGGCGACCGTCGGATTGAGCGTGCCGGTCTACATGCGGACCGTCACGACGGGGGCATCGCCGTCCACGACCGTGTCCGGCTTCGGCCTAGCCATGGTTCCGGTTCCCAGTGTCGAGATCGCTTTCCCGCTTGGCGGCGGGTCCGGGTCGTCTTGGGAGGAGGCGCGATGATCAGGGTTCGCACGCGGATTTGACCGCGAAAGGAGAAAAAGAGCTTGAAGATCTGGCGCATCGTCGTGGGCCTGGCAATGGCCTGGGGCCTGACGACCCTCGCATTCGTACTCGAGGGAGGCAAAGTCGGCTTCCTGCTGCAGTTGACCGCGCTCACAATCGTGGTGGGCGTCGTCGGTGGCCTGGTCCTCGTGGCGAGCGCAAGAAAGGATGTGACCGCGACGGACCTGCTCGTGAAGGCCAAGCGCTACTGCTATGCCTCCGTCTGGATCGGGACGCTGATGGGCGCCGCCTCGGTCGTCACCTTCTACGACTTCCCGCTCGACACTCCCGCGAAGGTCGACACGTTCATGAAGGCCCTCGGCCTCGTGCTCGTCCTGCCGCTGTATGGCGTCTGGTGCGCGATGATCGTCGACGCGTTCATCCCGGAGCGGGCGGAACTCTGAGCGGCGGCTTCGAAAGGAACCGTTGGTGGACAGGAACAAGCTCTCGCTCAGGCAACGGCCGGCGGCGCTCTTGGTCGCGCCCGGACCCGACGTGTCGAGCGGAGATCCTCGAGACACAAGCGCGACCTTCCCAAGGCCCTCAAGGGCACCGTAGAAGAGGTCAAGGACCGCTTCTTCAAGAACATGTCCGAGCGCCGGGCCCAGCATCTGCGCGAGGACATCGCCGATCTCGGCCCGATGCGCCTGCGGGAGGTTCAGGAAGCGCAGCAGCGCATCGTCGCCCTGATCCGCGGCATGGCAGCGCGCGGCGAGCTGACCATTCGCCGCGGGGGAGGCGACGAGCTCATCTGCTAGCTACGGTCCATGTGCCGCCGGAAAGCGGTCGCTTCCGCCCGCTCGGACCGTTGTTCGCCTGCTGCTCCGGTACCGGATGCCCGGCGTCATAGCGCCGCTTGACTCCGCTCCGGCGTCGCGGCCGGCCCGGAGGCCGGCCCCACCCGCCGCATCGGTGGCGCAGGCCTCCGTGCCTGCGGCCGAGTGGCGCTGGGCCATTTGAGCGGCGCTATCAGAGGAACTTGCGCATACGCTGCTTGCCGCCGTCCGGGTTTCCGACGAGTTCGAACCCCGCTCTCTCGAAGAGCGAGCGCGTGCCCGTCCACGCGAAGGCCGCAGGTAGCGGCTTGCCGTCCTTCGCCGGCTTTGCGGGATACCCCTCCGCGATGCTGGCACCATGCGCCCGCAGCGCCTCGAGGGCGTGGGCGAGCAGGGCCGAGGCGACGCCGCGGCCCTGGCGATCGCGCCGCACGAAGAAGCAAGGCAGCGACCAGACGGCGTCGGCGTCGTCACAGGCCAGACTCGGCGCACGGTCGAGCTTGAGAAAGTCCCGCCGGCGGTCGAAGGCGCACCAGCCGATCGGCTCGGTGCTCTCGTAGGCCAGGATGCCGTGGGCGATCCCGGACTTCACCATGTATTCCATCCGCCGCCTGGCTTCGTCGCCCTTGATCGCATCCCAGCGCTCGCCCTTGCCCACGCGCCACGACTGGCACCAGCAGCCGCCGCAGGCCCCCTTGGCGCCGAACAGCTTCTCGAGATCGGGCCACCGCTCCGGCGTGAGCTCGACTGTCGCTATCATCACTCTTCGTTTCCTAACCGGTTCTCTCGTAGGCTAGCCCAAGATCCCGGGCGACCCTGGCCAATCGCTGATCCCTGGTCCACAGCCGAGCCGACCCGGCAAGAGCAACCGCGGCGAGCAGATGTGCATCCACGTAGCCGATTCCCCTGCCCATCAGTCGCTTCCCCTCGATGAACTGCAGTACCTCCGTGTCCCGGGCAACCTCGGCGCGGGGGAGTTGCTGCAGGAGCCGCAGCAGTTCCGTTCGATCCCGCAGATTGCCGCAGGCCAGCTCCCCGACGACGAACGGATGGGCAAGCACGAGCGTTCGACCAAGCAGGGTGACCAGCGCTTCGTTCCCCCCGCGGAAGTGATCGATCCAGACCGACGTGTCGACCAGGATCATGCCGGGTCTGACCGGCGCCGGGGAATCTCCGCGACCTGGGGGTCGCTTCCCGCGAGCCGCGCGAGGCGGCGCGCACTCTCACGCTCGATCAGCGCCTTGAGCCCCTCCCGGACCAGGGCGGACTTCTCGGTCATTCCGGTCATCCGCCCGGCCTCGGCCAGTAGCTGGTCGTCGATGTTGAGTGTCGTGCGCACGGCTAACCTCGCCCTTCGCATCAATCTTAGCATCAATTGATGCGAGAATCGATGCTCCCGGTTCGCCCTGCTACTCCTGCCTTCTGACCAGCTCGTAGCCCGCGGCGACGATCTTCTCTCCCGAGGCGCCGCGGACCACGCGCACCGTCTCGCCGAGGCTCCGCCCGGTGCCCAGGATGATCGCCTCGTCGTCACTGATGGGCTGCAGCGCGAAGGTCATCGGCAAAGGAGAACCCGACACATTGCCCGATACGATCGCGAAGCCGCCGCGCTCCTTGACCGACAGGCCGTGAATCAGCGGGTGATCGTCGCCCAGGTTCGAGATGTCGTAGTCGCCAATGCGGGCCTGCCAGGAGTCCGGCAAGGGGCGGGCCGTTAGCCGCTCGCCGGCGTAGAACTCGCCGCCCTCGGCCATTGCCGTCAAGACATGTCTGCCCGCGACGTCGCGAAACGCCAGGCGGATTTCCCGGGTCTGGTCCAGCTCCAGCGGGAAGAAGCCCAAGAGCAAGAGGCGCGCCCCGAAGGTCCCGTCCATAAGCGGAAACACTTCGGCATCCCAGCCGGAGTTGGTGTAGCGCAGGGCCTTGCCGGCCGCCCGCAGCGGCGCGGCGCCCATCACCGTCGAGTAGAAGCCCGCGTGGGCGGCGATTGCGGCGGGGTCGGCGTCGGGCGCCGCGGCGGGCCGATCGACCTTTGGGTCGGCCTTCTTGCCGCTGGCCTCCCGAGCCATTTCGAGGGCGTCGGCCACGATCGCGCCGGCGATCTCGCCGCCGCGCCGCGAATTCGTCAGCAAGGCGACGCCGAGCTTGTTGCCGACGTCGATGGCCAAGGCGGTGTGGTAGTTGATGGTCGCGCCGTTATGCCCGATGACGCGATCGGACGCGCTCGCACGATGATCGAGGATCCAGGCCAGGCCGATGCGAAAGCTGAAATCGAGCGGAACATGGGCATTTTGCGGCCGGAGCATCTCGTCTAGCGTCGCCTCCTCGATGACGCGGCCGCGCTCGGACTTTCCTCCCGCCATGACCATCCGCATGAACCGCCCGAGATCGCGAGCGCTCGAGTACATCCCGCCGGCCGGCGTATCCCGCAGCCCCGGCTCCTGGTCGAACGCGCCGTCGTGGTAGGTCTTCGAGACCAGCGGCGCGGTCGGATCGAATGTGGTCGCGTCCATTCCGGCGGGTCGCAGGACGGCTTCCCGCACGGCTTCGGGGTACGGCTTGCCGCTCACCCGCTCGGCGACGATGGCGGCCACGTCGAAGCCCAGGTTCGAGTAGGAGAAAGCGTGCCAGGGCGGAGATGCGACGTACTCGTCGCGCAGCGCGGTCAAGATAGTCGCGTAGGGCGCCGGCGCCTTGGTGAACATGCCCGAGAGCCGATCGCTCGGCAGCCCGGAGTGATGCGTCAGGATGCTCCTGAGGGTGATGGGGCCAGCCTCGGGGAAGCGCGACTTGATCGAGAATTCCGGCAGATAGGTCTTGATCGGCTTGTCCAGGTCTATCTTGCCTTGCTCGACCAGCCGCATGATCGTGGTGGCCGTGAACAGCTTGGTCACCGAGCCGACGCAGTAGAGGGTGTCTGCGTCGGCCTTTCGGCCCCCTTCTTTGTCGGCGACGCCGTAGCCGGCCTCCAGAACGGTCGCGTCACCATTGACCAGCACCACGCTGGCGCCCTCGACCTGCGCGTCCTTCATCTTGTGCGCGACCAGGTCGCCAAGTTGTTTCCGCAGGCCAGCGAAGTCCCCCGGCGCGACGGTCTCCCGCCGGAAGCCCGCACAGCCGGAAAGGACCGCTACGGCGATGATGAACGCGAGCGTTCGCAGTTTCATTCGTACAACCTCTCGCAGGCGACAAGCCTGCAGCTGATATCTTATAGCGGCGCTCAAATGACCTGGCGCCTATCGGACGCAGGCACGGAGGCCTGCGCCACCGATGCAACGGGTGGGGCCGGCCTCCGTGCCGGCCGCGATGCCGGAGCGAAGTCATCAGAGCCGCGCTATTAGACTCCTGACCGGGCGATCGGCGGGAACCTGTCGCCATTTGCGCAAAGGGGGTCGGGATGAAAGATGCGGCCGAGAATCTCCTGGCCTTGGCCATTGGCGGCGGCGCCGCGTTGCCCGAGCCCCACCGGGCCACGCTGGGCCCGCAATTGCTCGCGCTGGCGCAAGCTCTCCTGCACCTGGCCATCGCCGCGGAGAAGGGATGTCTCGACGACACGGGCAGGCGCGATCTGGAGGTCCGCCTGGATGGCTTCCGCTCGGTCGTGCGCATCGCGCATGACGCGGGGGCCATTCCGTCGGGCCAGGTTGCCGTCTGGACGGAGCGCCTGGACGCCTTCGCCCGCGCGGCCGCGGAACCCACGGCACCTTCGCCGCCCCGCCGGGCGTTCGAGGACCTGCTTGCCCTCGACGATCGGGGCGTCCAGCGGCTGTTGCGCGAGATCGACCTGCGAGAGCTGCTCCTGGCGCTCAAGGGCAGCGATGAGGCGATGCACGACCGCATTTTCCAGAACGTCTCGACGCGCATGGGCAAGATGCTCCGGGACGAAATGACGTACATGGGCCCCGTCCGGAAGAGCGACGTCGAGGAGGCTAGGCGGAAGATTGCCGCGGTCGCCTGCGACCTGGAGGACCGGGGCGAGATCATCCTCGTCGGGGCCGGCGAGGAGCTCGTGACCTAGCCGGGGAAGCCCCTTCTCGGCGGCGATCGGTCCCGAGATCCCGACCAGCCGCGGCCTACCTCGCTATCTGATGTTCTGGATAGCCGCCATGGCCGCATCGTGGCGGGCCTTCTGGACCTGCTGGATGTCGCCCGCCGGCGGGCCGGCGCTCGCCACGTCGGCGCGGCCGTCGCCGTCGAGATCGCCCGTCGCGACGCGCACGGCCTGCTGGATGGTGTGCGCGGCCTCGTGGGCCAGGCCAGAGAGCTTGCCGCCGAGATCCCCGGCTGCCGGCGCGGGGGCGGGTTCGACGCTCTTGTGGCCCGGCGAGGTCGTCTCGTACTGGTCGATGCCGATGGTGGTCTCGGTCAGGCTGCTGGCGCCAGCGGCCGACGCCCGGCTCGCGTTGCCCCAGTGCGTCGCGCCCGGGGCGTAGGTGCGGAAATCCCAGTCGACGCCAGTGGTCGTCTCGCGGAGCATGGTGCCACCCGGGTTCCGCGGGGTCGGCGGTTGCGCGGCGGCCAGGGCGGCGCGGCCGGCGTCGCTGATCTCGACGATCGCGGCGCGTTCGGTACTCGCCGACTTCCCGTAGTCCCTGCCGTCCCTTGCCAGACCCCGCGAACCGGGCGGTGGCGGTGGAGGAGGAGGGGGAACTGGCGCGATACCGGCCATGCCGCCGGATCCGACACCCTTGACGATTCCTTTCGCCACTTCGCCGCTCCTTCCTTGAGCCCGATCGTAATGGTTATGTTCGGCCGCCTCCCCCTTCGAACCACAGGGGGGAGCGAGAATATTTATGTAATCTCTACGTAAGGGCGATCAGTGCGTGGTGATGCCGCACATGACGTTGCGGAACCGTGCCGGCGAAGACCCGTGGCTCATCTCGGCGGTCTGGCCGGGCTGGCCCTTGCCGCAGTTGAGCACGCTCCACAAGTCGAAGTGGGAGTTGTCGCAGATGGCGTCGCAGGAGTTCCAGAACTCCGGCGTGATGCCCTGGTAGTTGGGGTTCTTGAACATCCGGCCCAGCTTGCCGTCCTTGATCTCCCAGGCGACCTCGCAGCCGAACTGGAAGTTCAGGCGCATCTGGTCGATCGACCACGAGCGGTTGACGTCCATGTAGATGCCTTGCTTGGTGTCCGCGATGAGTTCGTCGAGATTCCAGGAGCCCGGCATCAGCGACAGGTTGGGGATGCGGATGATCGGGATGTTTTGCCAGCCCTCGGCGCGGTTGCAGCCCCGCGAGCGCTCCTCGGCGATGTGGTGCGCGAGTTCGCGGTTGGTGAAGTACGCCTGGTGGATGCCGTCCCGCACCACGTGGAAGCGCTGCGCGGCCACGCCGTCGTCGTCGTACCCGGCCGTCGCGAGGCCGCCCGGGACGGTGCCGTCGGCGACCAGGTTGACGATGTCGGAGCCGTAGCGGAAATTGCCCTGCTTCTCGGTCGTGCAGAACGAGATGCCCGCGTAGTTGGACTCGAGGCCCAGGACGCGGTCGAGTTCGTTGGCGTGGCCCACCGACTCGTGGATCTGCAGGCATAGCTGGGCGCCGCCGAGAATGAGGTCGGTGCGGCCCGACGGGCAGGGCTCGGCCGTGAGCAGCGCGATGGCCTCGTCGCGCACCTTGGCGGCATTCTCGACCAGCTTCAGGGCCGGTACGATTTCGTAGCCGGTGGTCTTGTGGTGGCCGCGGAAGGAGGCCGGGAACGACCGGGTCTGCGCGTCGCCGTTGCCTACGGCCGTGACCTCGAAGCCGCCGCCGCAGCGGGTGATCTCCTGGTCGATGAACGCGCCCTCGGACGAGGCGAACCACGTGCGCTCGCGCATAGAGAGGATGGCGCTCTCGGCTACCGCGATTTCCGGCCGCTCGCGCAGAATCTTGTCGACCGCGAACAGCAGTTCCAGCTTGTCGAAGACCGGCACCGCGAACGGGTCGATCTGGTAGGGAGTCTGCCAGCGATCCCGCCAGCCGGTCTCGGGCGCGAGGCGCACGTCGGCCACCTTCACGGTCGCGCTGGCGCGAGCGATGCGCACGGCCAGCTTGGCCGCCGCGACCAGGGCAGGCGGGTTGAGGTCGTAGGTGGACGCGTAGCCCCAGGCGCCGCCGGCGATGACGCGCACGCCCACGCCGACGTCCTCGGAGCGGTCGAGTTCGCCCACCGTGCCGTTCTTCACCACCACGCGCTCGTCGCAGCGGTGCACGATGCGCACGTCGGCGTAGGTGGCGCCGGCCAGCTGCGCGGCGTCGAGCGCGGCCTCGGCGAGGGGCCGCACGCGGCTCGCAAGCTGCGCGGCCATGCTGGGCGAGGCTGGCTTGAGAATCGTGGCCATATCTTCGTCTCCGGTCTGACTAGAACCCGGCCGGGCTCGAGAAGTGCATCTTGGGCAGCCGCATCGCGGGCGAGAGCGTCGCACCCTCCCAGAAGGCGGCGGACCGCTCGCGCTCGCGAGACACGGCGTCTATTTGGCCGAAGAGCGACAAGAGCGAGTCGGTGAAACGCATGTTCTTGACCGGATACTTGATCTGCCCGTCCTCGACCCAGAACACGCCGTCGCGAGTCAGGCCGGTGATGGACAGGTCCATCTGGTCGACGACGTTGAGATAGTGAAGGTGGGTGATGAGCAACCCGCGCTGCAGCCCGCGCAGCACGTCCTCGATGGGAGTGTCGCCGGGCGCGATGCTCAGGTTCTGCGCGATCGGGCCCCAGGTGTTGGGCCAGGGCAGGCCATGCCCGGTGGGTCGCACGCCGGCCTTGCGGGCCGTGTGGCGATCGTGGGCGAGGCCGACGAGGCGGCCGCCCTCTATGAGCGGCGTGCGATCCTTGGCGACGCCTTCGTAGTCGAAGGGCAGGCCGGGCACCTCGAACGGATCGTCCGCGATCCCGAGCTTGTCGTCGAAGAACTTCTCGCCGAGCTTGCCGACCGCGAAATGGCGCCCCTCCTGGTAGGCGAGGCCCGAGAAGGCGAGCCACATGAACATCGTCGCCAGGTCGGCCACCGCGGCGCTGTGCAGCGCGACCGGATAGTCGCCGACCGGCAGATCTCGCGGGTGCTCGGACTTGAGGCATTTCTCGAGCGCATGCGCGACGACCCTGTCGAGATCCACCTCCTCGTAGGTCGACGCCACGGCCTTGGCCCAGCCGCTGCCGCCCTCCCTCTCGGCGGTCAGTGAGAACTCGGCCTCGCGATAGATGCCGTCGGCGAGGATGCCGTGCGAGTTCGCCACGATGGTCCGGGTGACCAGATCGCTGCAAATGCCGCTGGCCCGTGCCCCTTCGCGCTTGCACGCCTCGACGGCCCTGGCCACTCCCTCGGCACGGCCTTCCGGCCCCGTCTCCGGGGTGACCTTCGGCCAGGCGACCTCCCGGTAGGCCTGCTTCTCGGCGAGCATCGGCAACAGGGCGGGATCGGGCTGCTGGAACCGCGCGACCTCAAGCGCCTCGGAAATCGCCCGGGCGATGCCGGCCGGCGTCACCTGCGCCGTCTCGACCCGCGCCTCGCGGCCTCCCTGCTGCACGCGCACGCCGACCGAGCGGCTGTGCTTCATCACGTTTTGCGTGATGGCGTTGGCGCCGAATCGTGTGAGATCCTCCTTCGTCTCGGTGTAGACGAACTCGGTCGCCTCGGCCGGCGAGGCGGCCAAGGCTTCGGCAAGCAGGGTCTGGACGTCGGTCAAGGTAGCTGGCATCCCATCATCATACGGGATTCGGGGAAGAATAGGCTGGGGAGATACGGAGTGGCGCAAGGTTCGGCGGTGGACGCACTGTCGGCGGCAGGCCGCGAGGCGCGCGACCGGCGAATCCGCGAGGCGCTGGCCTTCAGGCCGCTCTCGGTCCACCTGGGACTCGATCTGGTACCCTTGGTCGATCCCGAGATCGGCGGCGACTTCATGGAGCGCCTGGGCCGCCTGCGCATTGCCATGGCGGCAGAGACCGGCTTCGTGTTTCCAGGGGTGGCGCTGGCCGACGACCGCCAAGCGGCGCCCCAGGGCTATCGCATCCAGGTGTACGACCAGGTGGCCGGTACGGGCGAACTGCTGATGGGCCTGTGGTTCGCCACGGCCAGGGAGGGCACGTATCCCTCGCCGCCGGTCGGCCTACCGGGCCGCGACCCGCACAGCGGGCGGCCCGGCGTCTGGCTACCCGCGGGCGGCTACGATGCGGCGCAGGCCGAAGGGTTCGTGCTCCGCACGCCCGTGAAGGTCCTGACCGACCACCTCGAAGCGGTGATCCGCTCCCACGCGGCGCGCTTGCTCAGCCTGGAGGAAGTGCGCTTGATGCTGGACGCCCTGGGCGAGTCGGCGCCGGCGCTGGCGCGGACGGTGGTCCCCGATTGCTTCACCCTGGCGGAAATGGCGCAGCTCCTCGGCCTGGCGCTCACTCGCGGAGTCTGCATCAGGGACCTGGCGGGGGCCGTGGAGCGCCTCGTGGCGTCTCGCCGCGAGGATCCCGCTGCCACGCCGGAAGCCCTCGCGGACGGGTTGGCGCGCGATCCGCCAGGCTCGCGGTTTCCGCCGCCGGATCTGCCTCACGCGACGGCCACGCCCGAGGAGGTGATCCGCGCCACCCTGGCGCCACCGCCCTTCGTGGTCGAACTGGGGCCGGACCTGGCGGCGAGCGCCGACCCGGCCATCAAGGGCGATTTGCTGGAGGGCGTGGCCGACATGCGCGGCCAGGTGTACCGGGAACTCGGCGTCGTGCTGCCCGGCATCCTGTTTCGCCAGGATGCGGGCCTGTGCGAGGGCGAGTACACCATCGCCATCCGCGGCCGCGTGGTCGCGACCGGCATGGTCTGGCCCGATCCGGCCGCGAGTTCGGCCGAACGCCTGCTCGCCTGCATCGCGGAGGCCGGCCGCGCGCACGGCGCCGAACTGCTCGACCTCGAGGAAACCGGCCGCCTCCTGGAGCGGGCCCGGGATTGCGATCCGGACCTGCCCGACTTGCCGGGGGGAGCCTTCGCCCGGGCGGATTTGCAGCGGTTCTTGCGCGCCGTCGTGCGCGGCGGCGGGGATCTCGCCGATCCAGCCCGGCTCGTGCGGCAATTCGCAAGAGCGGGCGCACCGGCCGAAAGCCCGGACGCGGGCGCCCGACCGCTCGAATCGGCCGGGCCGACCGAGCACCCCCCATCCTGGCCCGCCAGCCTGCGCGATCGCCTGCGTGCGGCCGCGGCCAACCCCGACCGCTCGGCGCCCGCCCACCTGGCCGCCGTCGCTGTCAGTGAATGTCATTCACTGATCAGTCAACTTCATGACAGCGAGGCCGCCGAACGCCTCACCGAGGCGGAAGCGGAGATCGCGGGCCTGGGCGGCACGGCCGCGGCCGAGGGCGAGGTGGCGCGGGCCCGCGGCCGCCTGGCCCTCGCGAAGTGCCTCCTGTTCACCTGGGACGGCCGGCTTGCGGCGGGCCTGGATGCGGCGGAACTGGCCATGAGCACGGCTGCCGATCCCGCCCAGGCGCGCGCCGCCGCGGTGGGCGCCCACACCATATGCGCCGAGTTGCTGCGCGGCGCCGGCAAGGGCCCGTGGGCCTGGGCTTGCGCCGCGCGCGCCGCCGAGGAGTTCGCCGCCCTTCTGGACGTCGCGAACGCCTGGTCCGACCGGGAAGCGGCCGCACAAGCCCACCTGCTCGTCGATCTCGAGATGGCGGCGGTGCCCGCGCGCCTCCTGGCCCTGCGCGGCGAGGCCCTGCTGGCGCGGGGCGAGGGGGCCCACGCCGCACGCCACCTGGAGGCGGCCGCCGCCGACCTGGGCCGCCGGAGCTGCGACGGGCGCGAGGACCTGCACGCCGCCCACGTGGCCACCCTGCGCGCCCTGGCGGAGGCCCGGATGGCCGCCGGCCTCGCCGCCGGAGCGGCCGCCATCGGGCAGGACCTGCACGCCGCGCGCGACCGCCTGCGCCATTC
>Ga0194120_10002625_pt1 | contig 30696 bp, 31 predicted proteins | sample TA2MahCa65mmetaG_FD_148642 | JGI IMG/M metagenome (GOLD analysis project Ga0194120, IMG submission 148642) | Freshwater microbial communities from Lake Tanganyika, Tanzania - TA2015019 Mahale Deep Cast 65m | ecosystem: Environmental > Aquatic > Freshwater > Lake | place: Tanzania: Lake... | reverse complement strand
TGGTGGCTTTACTGAAACTATTTCCGGTGTGGGTATATTCAAAAGTTTCTTAGCGGCTTCGCCGGGCAGGTTGATGTTTAATCCTTTTTTAATTTTTAAATCTGCCATAGCAAACAAGTCGATTTCGAGATCGGAAAGTTAAGGGGAAAACATTTAAAAAAACCCGTATTGTTACGATTTTTTAACTTTTAAATAGTCCGCCATTGTAAACAAGCATTTCGTTTGGTTGTGATAGTAGTTTCCGGCAGAGATAAATTTTTTCCAGTGTATTTCACTTCATATGCGGGCAGTAGTTACATACACAACTGTTAGCAGGAGGGGTAGCGCTAGTACAGTATAATCTGCATGACCTTTTCTTACATTTGGTCTATGAAATCCACCCCATCAAGTGCTGATCTGGCTATGAGCCGCTTACTATCAATTATGGACGATCTGCGCGAGAACTGTCCATGGGACCGTAAACAAACGCTTTCTTCCTTACGGCAACTTACCATTGAGGAAACATACGAGTTAGCGGATGCTATTACCAGTCAAGATCTGTCAGCCATAAGAGAAGAGCTTGGCGATCTGTTATTACACCTGGTTTTTTATGCAAAAATTGCTTCAGAGCAAAACGCTTTCACCTTCAATGAAGTAGTGGAAGGGATTTGTAAAAAATTAATTGATCGTCATCCGCACATTTACGGGGAGGTAAAAGTTAAGGACGAACTGGAGGTAAAAAAGAATTGGGAAAAACTAAAGATGAAGGAAGGAAAGCACTCTGTGTTAAGTGGAGTCCCTGTGAGTTTACCAGCTTTGGTAAAGGCTATGCGATTGCAGGAAAAATCAAAACAAGTTGGATTTGAGTGGGAACATACCGGCCAGGTATGGGATAAGGTCAAGGAAGAAATGATGGAATTAGAGCAGGAAGTAACCATTGCTACAACTTCCGATCAAGATCATAAGCGGCAAGAGCGTATTGAGGAGGAATTTGGCGATTTGTTATTTTCCTTGGTTAATTATGCTCGCTTTTTAAATGTGGATCCGGAGAATGCATTGGAATTAACTAATAAAAAGTTTGTTAGACGATTTCAATTAATGGAAGCTGAGGCGAAAAAGGGCAATAAGGCCCTCAATGAAATGACCCTTGAAGAAATGGATGCAATTTGGAATAAGATCAAACATCTTTCCTCCAAATGATCTGTTGAAAATGGTTACCTTTGCACCGCTAAAAGCGGCCTTAGATTCATGAAGCATATCCGGAATTTTTGCATTATCGCACATATTGACCATGGTAAATCAACCCTGGCTGATCGTCTCTTGCAGGTTACCAATACTATTGCTGAGCGGGATATGATGGACCAGGTACTGGATGACATGGATTTGGAGCGGGAGAAGGGTATCACCATTAAAAGCCATGCCATTCAAATTAATTATAAGCATTCCGATGGGCAGGAGTATATCCTAAACCTGATCGACACGCCTGGCCACGTAGACTTTAGTTATGAGGTAAGCCGGGCCTTGGCTGCATGTGAGGGTTGCTTACTTTTAGTAGATGCCACTCAGGGTATTCAGGCTCAGACAATCAGCAACTTATATCTTGCTATTGAAAATAATCTTGAAATCATCCCTGTGATCAATAAGATTGACATGGAAGGGGCAATGATTGAGGAAGTAGAGGATCAGATTGTTGATTTGATCGGGTGTAAGAGGGAAGAAATTTTACACGCCAGCGGGCGAACTGGTCTTGGGGTTGAAAAAGTATTGGCTTCGATTGTCCATAAAATTCCCGCACCAAAGGGTAAGCCTGAGGCACCATTACAAGCCTTGATCTTTGACTCCGTATTTAATTCATTCAGGGGTATTATTGTTTACTATAGGATATTGAATGGTTCTATAAAAAAAGGAGACCGTGTCAAATTTGTTTCTACCAATCAAGAATATGAGGCCGACGAAGTGGGGATTCTAAAACTTAAGATGACTGAGAAAACAGAAGTTTGCACGGGAGACGTTGGCTATATCATTACTGGAATTAAGAACGCAAAGGAGGTAAAAGTAGGTGATACAATTACCCTTGCCTCCAACCCAACTCCAGAGCAGATAAAGGGTTTTGAAGAAGTAAAACCGATGGTATTTGCTGGGATTTTTCCAGTTAACACAGATGAGTTTGAAGAACTCAGAGATTGCATGGATAAGCTTCAACTCAACGATGCTTCACTCACCTTTGAACTAGAGACTTCTCAAGCCTTAGGATTTGGATTTCGTTGTGGTTTCCTGGGAATGCTTCATATGGAAATCATTCAGGAGCGCTTGGAAAGGGAGTTCAATCAAACAGTAATTACTACTGTACCTAACGTAAGTTTTATTGCAACTACCACTAAAGGCGAAACCATTATTGTGAATAATCCTACCGAGTTTCCTGACCCGGTAAAAACAGAGCATATTGACGAGCCATTTATTAAAGCACAAATAATTACTAAGCCGGAGTATATTGGAAACATCATGACGCTTTGCTTGGGAAAGCGGGGAATCCTGATCAATCAGAGCTATCTGACGCCTACTCGTGTAGAGTTAATTTTTGAAATGCCGCTTACAGAGATTGTTTTTGATTTTTATGATAAGCTAAAATCACAAACCAGAGGATACGCTTCTTTTGATTACCATCCTATTGGTTATCGCCAAAGTGACATTTGCAAAATGGATATTCTGCTAAATGGGGATAAGGTCGATGCCTTGTCTGCACTGATTCATCGTAGCCGAGCACAAGAGTTTGGACGTAAACTTTGTGAAAAACTAAAAGAACTATTACCTCGTCAGCAATTTCAAATTGCCATACAGGCCGCAATTGGTGCAAAAGTGGTGGCACGTGAAAACATCTCTGCTATGCGAAAAGATGTAACAGCCAAGTGCTATGGGGGTGATATCAGCCGCAAGCGTAAACTATTGGAAAAGCAAAAGGAAGGTAAAAAACGGATGCGCCAAATAGGAAACGTTGAAGTTCCGCAGGAAGCGTTTCTTGCAGTACTAAAGCTTGATGAATAGTTAATTAATTTCCCTTTTTTAGAGCCGGTATTTTTTGTTGGCTGGGCGTTTCAAGGATAGGTAGCTCCCGAGGTGCTTTTCCGTCTTCCAATTTATGGTTGAATACTTTGTTGATGTGCAACCATCTCCCTTTTTCCCATTTGAAACCTTCCTGATCACCATCGGGCACAAAGGTCCAAGGACTTTCCACATCGTCATTTTCTGAAATAAGGTGATCCATCAGAATCATGTCTAACTCAGGGATGTAATCCATGAGTACACGGGTATTTTTTTTATACTCAAGACTCACTCGCATTTGAGTTTCTTTAGGCACACTATCTTTTGCATAACTGAAAAAGGGTCCACCAAATAGGGGTTCTCCCTGATTAGAAAAATGAAGGACTTCTATCCACTTGATTGTACTTTTTGCATTATTGGGATCAAGTCCAAAGAGCGTATAAAAGGGTTTACCTTGTTCTTCTTTTTTGATGATACGATAATAAAGGGCGCCTATCCAATTTTTTGTTGACCGCACTGAATCGGCAGACCGGTCGGTGAATTCTGAAGCATCTCTTAATGGAAAAAGCTTGAGCTTGCCATCTTTGGTGTTGATTTGAATGGCTCCTCGTTGACGGTTATAATAGTCGTTGTATTGGAGATTCCAAGTGATAATTCTAAAACTGGAATCAGGGGCATACATTTTTGAAATCCCTAAAACGGAATCAAAGGGATAATAGAAGGAAAATGGTATTTGCAAAGCACGAACCAGTGTTCGGGTAAAAACACTATCTGCAACCATTCTTTCTTCTGGTAAACTGTCGGTTAGTAAATAGAATGCAAAATCTTTTAAAGTGTCTTCTTTGTAGTGCAATTCCTTTATGGCGTTCGGAGAAATAAGTGTAGGAACTGTTTGCGCAGCTATCCTGTTAATCCCGTTAACAATTAAAAAAAGAAAAAGAAGTAGAAAGCGATACATACTATTGATTAGTTGATCTCTTTATGTAACGTAAATAGCGTTTCAATCATTGTGGACCATTCATATTTCCTTCTTTCTTCAAGAATGCCTGATGCAAAATAGGCAGCTCCCTTGTTGTAAAAGGACTCAATACTCTTGGCTATTGCTTCCGGATTTGGCTCACAAACTAATCCTGCTTTTTCATGCGGAACCATTTCTGGGAGTCCTCCCACATTGGTAACGATCATTGGTTTTTTAAAATAATAAGCCAGCGGGGTTACACCACTTTGAGTAGCAGTTTTGTATGGCTGTACAACCACATCGGCTGCTGATAAGTAAAAGCCAACTTGCTCGTCAGGAATAAAATGCGTACGAAGAATAACTTGGTCTTGTAATTGATAATCTTGAATCAATTGGCGATAGTGAACTTCGTTCTCATAAAATTCTCCGGCAATAAGTAATTTAATATTTAACGATCTGATTTGTTGCATTTGCATGGCTGCAAGCAAAAGATCCAACCCTTTATAAGGTCTGATAAATCCAAAAAATAAAATGATTTTATCCTGACTGTTCAATCCTAATTTTTCGCGCGCAAATTCTTGTGGATGCTGAGGCCCAAATTGATCATAAAGCGGATGAACGGTAAGCTTTGCAGGTTTAGTAGGCGCAAATAGTTGTAAGTCCTTCAACACGGATTTGCTCATGGTCACAAACCCGTCACAACTTTTAATAAAATAGTGGGTAAATAGTCGATCACCTGGTCTTTTTTCGTGCGGGATCACATTATCAGCAATACAAATCACCTTGGTCTTCTTATTATTGATCAGGCGCAGTATTGTTCCCAGACAAGGACCCATGAAAGGAATCCAAAATCTTACTATAATTAGTTCCGGATTCTTTTTTCTAAGCTGCAAACCCACTTTAATCCAGTTCAGGGGGTTTATGGAATTAATCAAGGTTCGGATTGTTAATCCTGTAGGTGGAGGGGTATTTACAAACTGTGATTTTCCAGGGAAAAGAAAGCCAGGATATTGCAGTGAAAAAGACCAAATTTCGCAGGCCTGTCCAGCTTCCTGAAAGGCATAGGCGAGGCGTTGATTAAAACTCACTATTCCACCACCCCGAAGCGGATGCGCCGGACCTATAATTACAATACCTGCCATTAAAAACCAATTTGAGTTTCTACCAGATATTGATTACGGGTAGGGGAGTTTCTAGCAATGAGTTCGCCCAAATAGCCGGCTAAAAACAATTGCATGCCCACAATTAATAAAGTAAGTGCAATATAGAAGCCTGGTTTGTTTGTTAGTGCAAAGTTTGTATCTGCTATTTTGGAAAGGATCAAAAAGCCTGTCACAAAAAATCCTGCCAGGAAACACAGCGATCCCCACAATCCAAAAAAATGCATGGGGCGTTTAGCAAATTTTCCAACAAAAGAAATAGACAAAAGGTCTAAGAATCCATTGATAAAACGATCCCATCCAAACTTGGAAACCCCATGTTTCCGTTTCCGATGTTCAACTGTTTTTTCTCCGATTTTTTTAAAGCCTGACCACTTTGCCAAAACGGGTATATAGCGATGCATTTCGCCGTATACTTCAATGCTCTTCACCACTTTTTTTCGATAGGCTTTTAAGCCGCAGTTAAAATCATGCAATGGAATACCCGACATGCTTCGTGTAACGGCATTAAAGAAAAAAGAAGGAATGTTTTTGGTCAAGGTATTGTCATAACGCACCTTTTTCCATCCACTTACCAGATCATAATCTTTTTCTAGGATCATATTTCTAAGGCCGGGTATTTCGGCTGGAGAATCCTGCAAATCAGCATCCATAGTAACCACTATGTCGCCTGATGCAGCGTGGAATCCTACTTGTAAAGCAGCTGACTTTCCGTAGTTGCGTTGAAACTTTATGCCTTTAACATTTGTATTACTCCTTTGTAGTGCTTGAATCACTTGCCAGGAATTGTCCTCGCTGCCATCGTCAATATAGATAACCTCATAAGAATAGCCTTGTTCGTTCATCACTTCTTCAATCCAACGGGTTAACTCCGGAAGTGACTCGGCCTCATTCAATAAGGGTATGACTAAAGATAAATCCATTATTTCTTTTGAAACGTAAGCAAGAAGGAGCTAATAGCTGTCATCAAACTCCCTACAATCAAATATCCGAAAATTGTTCGGGAAACCAGCATAGTGGGATATCCTTCTGTGTATAGCTTAACCTCTCTTTCGATTTCGGTTGGTGTTCGGCTATTGGTTTGTTGAAGTGCAGATTTAAACTGCACTGCTGAAGCTTCGATTAGGTCGGGGTGTAGCTGAATAAAAACATAACTGAACAAGGTCATTAGCAGGGTAATTAAAACAAAATGTTTGAATCCAACCTGAAAAAACTCGCTAAATGATTTTAAACCCTTTCTATTAAAAAAAAGTAAGAACCATGTACTCAATCCATAGAAACCGTAAATTATTAGCTGAGTATTGGTAGGGTCTTCTAAGTAGTTCAACAAGCCCAGCCAACTTATTGCCATCATCAACAACGCGGTAAGCGTACTCCAGAATAGGTGGTTAAGATTCATACAAAGAGACTAATAGCATTGGAGTGAAGCGTTCCAATCACTTTTCCTAAAAGTATCTTTCCTATGAAAGGGGTATTGGAAGAGCGCGACTTAAAATCATCTTTGGTTGGCGTCCATTCTAGTGTTGGATCAAAAAGCGTGAAGCAACATTTTTGATTAACAGCTATGGTAGGGATTTCTAATCCAAATATCTTACGCGGATTAAGGGAAAAGATCTCCACCGTTCGTAAAGGGGTCAAGCCTTGTACGGCAGTGTTGGTTACCGAAAAGGCTGTTTCAAGCCCAATCATCCCATATTGTGCATGTTCAAATTCCACCAATTTACTATCAGTTTCATGGGGAAAATGATGGCTGGCAATGCAATCCACTTGCCCTTCTTTCACGGCAACTCTTAAAGCATCTCTATCCGCTTTGCTTCGTAGGGGTGGATTTACTTTTAAATGAGTATTGTAGTTGGCAAGATCTTCATCTGAGAAATAGAGGTGATAGGGTGTAACTGAGCAGCTTACCGATACAGACTCTTTCTTTGCATGCTGTATCAGTTGTAAAGAATTAGCGGTGCTAATCCCTGTAAGATGTAGTGCTGACTCTGCATAACCACAAAGTGCAAGGTCCCTTGCTACCATTAATTCTTCTGCGATAGCGGGCTTTCCAGGCAACCCCAATTGCGTGGAGGTGATGCCTTCGTTTATCAGTCCACTTGGGTTGATACTGTAATCATCTGGCACTTGAATAATTACCGCATTGATAGCTTTAACATATTGTAATGCTTTAATAAGCAAGCCTCCTGACTGAATGCAATGCTGTCCGTCAGAGAATGCAACAGCTCCATTTTCATACATGTCATACATTTCAGCAAGCTCTTTGCCCTCTGCTTGCCGAGTTATAGCGCCAATGGGATGAATAGTAGTAGGTAGAGATTGACTTTTATGTAAAATGTATTCAACTCCTGCTTTGTTATGCAAAACAGGATTTGTATTGGGAACAATTAATACGTCTGTAAATCCTCCTCGTGCAGCTGCAGCAGCTCCGGAATCCAAGGTCTCTTTATGTTCAAACCCGGGATCTGCAAAATGAGAGAAAGAATCAACCCATCCCGGTGAAATGCATAGGCCTGGACTGGTAACTGTTTTGTCAACGTCGGACAGGTCTATTTTCCCAATCTTTGTGAGGATACCATTTTCAATAAGGAGATCAACTTTTTTGTTGTTGAAAGAAGAGGAGGGGTCAACAACAAGGGCTTGCTTAATGAGGAGCTTCATTAATAATCAAAGGTAAAGCTTAGTCTCCGTTCCAAAAAATCCGAAAAATAGCGCTAATTTTGCCTCCCCCGGAGAAATTCTCCATTGAAACGGGACGTAGCGCAGCCCGGTAGCGCACTTGCATGGGGTGCAAGGGGTCGCTAGTTCGAATCTAGTCGTCCCGACTGAAAAGAGCATCGAGAAATCGGTGCTTTTTTTTTTATTAATAATTTTTATTAAATTCAATTACGAATAATACAATTATGATCTCGGTTGCTGATGCCTTAAAAAGAAAAAATCTCTTGCCTGTTACTGTGGCGCCTGGCACTTCTGTATTAGATGCGTTGCAGCTGATGATGGATAAAAATATTGGATCACTGGTGGTGACCAATGGGAGTTTGTATCTGGGGGTTTTTACGGAACGTGATTATTCTCGAAAAGTGATTCTTTGTGGTAAAAGCTCGGAGTTTACCCTGGTAGAGGAAATCATGTCTCAAAACATACCTGCTATTTCCATAACAGACACTATTGAACTTTGTATGCAATTAATGAGTCAACACAATGTGCGTTATCTTCCCGTATTAGAAGACAAAAAATTAATAGGTATTATTTCAATGAGTGATGTTGTAAGAGAAACTATTTCAGCACAGCAGGAAACCATTGACTTACTTCAGCACTACATTCAAAGCTGAGCCATAGAGCTTGCATTTGATCGGTTTCAGTTGGGAAACTACACCCACCTTATTGAAAATCAATAGAGTAGAGGTTAAATATTATTTATCCACATTTTTCTACTTATGCAACTTTTTGATTTACATGTGTTAAGAATTATTTCTCTTTCTTATTAAGTTGAAAATCAGGAAACTAACATAGATGCATTACTATTTTTTGTGATTGTTTACTAGCATAACTTTCAATAAGGTTTACGAAATAAATTTTTGCACTAAACTAAAATCGTACAAACTATGGACGCTAAAATCCAACAATTGCTCAGCTTACCTAGTATGGTAAACGGTATGATTAAAACAAATTCTGTTAACAACGCTGTTGATGCTTTCGATTCAAACGGTGGAGTTAGGCATTACACAAGCCTACTTTATCGATGGGCCGCATTCATTGGATGGGTTGCTATGGAATTCACAATTTTAAAGGCAGCTTATGGTTACTTCACCGGAGGAACAGCCAGTGGCTTAGCGCTATTTGGCAGTGTTGTAACTACTTTATTATTGGTAGCATCAGCCTTCCCAATTGCTCAGTTAATCCGATCCAGAGGTGAATCCCTTGGTACCGGACATCAGGGAATGACTAGTTTCATTTTCGGTGACTTTATTAAAACCAATATCCGATTATTGGGCGAAGTTGCTGCTATTACGGCACTGTTCGCAGCTTTCAACCAAACAGTTTCCTTCTTGTTGGACAATTCACTTTTCTCCGCTACAAGTTCAGGTGCGCTCGACTCCTTAAATGCTGTTTCATCAATCCCAATGAATCTTTTAAATGAGGTAATGGGGATGTTTCATATTGATTTAGTAACCAATAGTCTTAATGCCGCTTCAAGTTTTCGCATGGATTCAAGTGGAACTTATGATGGAGATTTTGTGTGGAACACTCAGGATCTAATTGGAGTAATTAATTCTTATGTCAACGTAATTATTAGTCTTGCCTTTGTTTATGTTAGCCTTGCTATCTATGGCTTCTTATACAAAATGGCAACCACTCTATTGAATTGGATCTCTTCACCTTCAATCCCTATTTCACTTAAAAACAAATAGAGGATACGCTAATTATTACAATCATCAACCCTGACCATTTAGTCAGGGTTGATTGTTTATATACCTTTCAAGCCTTTTGGCAATTAAACACCCTTCTACTTTCGGAGTCTCATAGTTAATAGAATAGTTTATCTATGAAACTAGGACCAACCACAAAGATCTTATTATGGGGGGCTAATATCTGGTATTTTGGAGAGGGGATGCTGGGACCGCTTTATGCAATTTTTACCGAAAAAATTGGAGGAGATATATTAGATATTACTTGGGCTTGGTCAACTTATTTAATTTTTACAGGCTTATTTTACATCCTCGTTGGAAAGTTGGTAAATCGAAAAAAATATAAGGTCAAGCTGCTTTTCATAGGATATCTATTAAATGCATTACTAACCTTTTGTTATTTATTGGTTGATGAGCCCGTAGAACTTTTTTTAGTGCAAATTGGGTTAGGCATAGCTGAGGCTATTGGTACTCCTATATGGGATGCTTTGTTCGCTTCCAGTTTACATAAGGAACATGATACCTATGCCTGGGGTTTACATACTGGGCAATCACAAATTGTTTCAGGCATTGCATTTGGTTTTGGGGGCCTGTTGGCTTACTACTATTCATTCAATTTGCTTTTTACTATCATGGGGATAATACAACTAATTGCAGTAGGGGTAGTCTATCAGCTATTATTACCAAAGAATAATCCCGATATTTGACATAGAAAAAAAACATTTATGAAAATCTCTAAATTGTTATTGCTTGCTTCATTGATTGCCCTGTTTTCGGAAGCAAACGCACAGGTTGAATTTAAGATCATTACAAGTATCGAGTCAATAGTTCCAATGGGGCTTGGTCGTTCTCGTATTATTGAAAACAACGGGGGTGCAAATGCGGATGAACTGACCACAGAAAGAACAGAGGGAGTTGATTCACGTCAAAGTGCCATAAAGCGCAATGAGGTAAAAATTGATGAACTAAACGAAACCAAACTGCTAAACTTGTTCAGTTTGGGAGGAATTAATTTTAGGAATATTGCATCCAATGATGCGGTGATCGCTTCTAAATTAAACCTACTTACTCAGCAGGGCTGGGAGCTTGCTTATGTAACTTCCGCCGTAGAGAGCAACGCGGGCAAGGATGATGGCGAAGGCATTTTTATTACTCGCTTTATCTTTCGCCGTTCTTTGAGCAAGTTGAAATAACATGACACCAGAACGATTTGAAAAATTGTCAGCTGTTTTACAACGTAGACAATTTAATTTGACCGTTGTTTTGGAGAACGTATTTGATCCTCACAATATTTCCGCGGTAATGCGGACCTGTGATGCAGTAGGGGTGCAAGAACTCTATATCTTAAATACCAAAATACCCCGTCATAAAAAGTGGGGAGCAAGAAGCTCTTCTAGTGCTGCCAAGTGGTTGACCATACATCAATTTGAGGATACCGACCAATGTTTTGAAAAACTTCGAAAGCAGGGGTTTAGCATTATTACCACACACTTGGATGCAGACGCTGTTCCTTTGTATACTATGGATCTTACTGCTTCACTTGCTCTGGTTTTTGGTAATGAGCATAATGGAGTGAGTGAGGAAGTAAGAGCTAAAGCGGATGGCAATTTTGTAATACCTCAGGTTGGGATTATTCAATCTTTAAACATCAGCGTAGCTTGTGCGGTTACTTTGTACGAGGCGTTTAGACAAAAAGAAAAAGCAGGGCATTATCATGTTCCTCCACAGCAAGTAGGGCAACGGCTTCAGTTATACAAAGACTGGGAATTAGAGTAGGTTAAGGCTCAGCGTCTATGTTGGAAGAGATGTTAACTGCCTGTAAGGAATAAATACTCACGTTCAGTTCAAATCCAATTAATAGAATTAGTGAGTTGATGAATATCAGGATCATAATAATGAGTACAATACTAATGGATCCATATAATTGATTGTATTGAGAAAAATTGGCCACCCACCAGGAAAGCGCACCAGAAGTAACCAGCATCAAGCTAGTGGCAACAATTGATCCAGGGTTTATTAGTTTCCATTTCTTATATACAGAAGGGCCAAGTTTGTAGATAAAAGAAATACAGGAGAAAAATAATAGAAAAATAACCGACCAACGCAGGTTGGAAAGCATAGTTCTGAGCGATTCATTTTCAATGCCAAACCAAGCTAGCACCACATCGCGTGCAATCAAGGCAACCAAGGATGCCATTACAAATAAATAGAGCAAAATAGTCAATTGAAGGGCTGCTTTTCTTCGTTGCCAATTTGTTCTCTTTTTAAACCCAGCATAGTTTTTATCAAAGGATCGCATGATGCCCATCATGGCATTTGAGGAAAAGTACAGAGAAAGAACAAAGCCTAAGGATAGCAATCCATTTCTGGGGTTGTTAATGAAGTCTTGTAAAAAATTAATAAGAACTGCGTTGTTTCTTTCTCCGGGTATTATGTCTTTGATCAGTTGATATAATTCTTGTTGTAGGGTTAATGTAATGGGCAGATAGGGGATGAGGGTGAAAAGAAATATAATGGCTGGGGGTATAGCCATTACAAAATTAAAAGCAATGGCGGAGGCACGCTCTGTCATTCCAATTGTTTGTACTTGCCGAACAAAGAAGGCAGCTACGTGATAGATGGGGATGCCATTAAACCCGGGGAATGTAGTGGTTTTACTTTTTTGAACAAGCCATTTTATCAATGGCAAGTTTAATAGGAAATTAATTAGTTTAGTTTTGCTGTTCATTCTAGTCTTTTACGTTGTGCTGCATGGAACAAGTTTACATTTGTTTGATGCTCTTTATAGGTAGAAGAGAATAATGTTTTTCCATCAAATTTCCAGCTGGCCACAAAGAAAAGGTAATTAGTGATTGGGGCATCCAGCACTGCTTCAATTGCTTGTAATGAGGGAGTACAAATGGGACCTGGAGGAAGACCTGCGTTTAGATAAGTGTTATATGGCGAATTGATTGCCAAATGCTGATATAAAATTCTGTTAAGCGTATAATCACGGCTGGCATATTTTGCCGTTGGGTCTGCTTGCAGCTTCATACCTATTCGAAGTCGGTTTAAATAGGTGCTTGCAATTAAATAACGATCTTCCTTGTTGTTTGTTTCTTCTTCTACGATGGAAGCCAAAATAGAAACTTCAATGGGTGTGAGACCTTTATTCCTGGCCTGCTGAATTTTCTCGACATCCCAGTACTGTTTCCACCGTTTGTAGAGCCGACCGGTTATTGTTGCCGGGTTATCTGCCCATCCTATTTCATAGGTATAGGGCAATGCCAGTGTCAATAGTGTCTGGGTGTTTACTCCATATAGTTGAATGGAGTCATTGCTTTTAAAATAATGCAATAATTGTAAAGAGTCAGTCTTTGAGTCAATTCCATTCCCTATTAAACCGGCTAAATCTTCCAGCGTTCGTATTTTATTGACACTAAGTTTTACATAAGACTGGTTTCCATTTTTTAGATTTCTGGCTAATTGAAAGGCGCTTGTACTGGCAGAAAGTTTGTATCTCCCTGCCCGAACAGTATCTACATGCCACCATTTTAATAATTGACTGATCCAGAAAGTTGCTTTAAGTTCATCGTTCTGTTGAGCCTGGGTCAGCAATGACAAACTGGGAGTAGGCTCGGCTATGTAAAGAAACTTATTATGGTTTGAAAGGGTAGGGCCAAATAGTCCCCAACTAACCCAGGCTAATAGGATACTACTGCTTCCAAGCAGCAGGAGTAGAAAAAGTTTGATTCGCACAAATTCAAATTAAGAAAAAAAAACCCCACGCTAGCGTGGGGTTTACTAAAAATGTTTTTTTACTTAATAGGTTGAGCAGGTGCCGGTAGGGATGAAGCGGGAGTAGGCGATGCTTGTGCTGGAACAGCTAATCCACTTGCTTCTTTAGCTCTATCACTTTGATTGTTTCCACCTCCCTGTATAAACAGCACGGAGAGCAAACATAATAAGGCAACCACAGTACCAAAGATCCAGGTTCCTCTTTCTAATACATCAGTAGTTTGCTTTACGCCCATGAATTGGGTACTAAATCCTGCGATATTGCCGGAAAGACCTCCGCCTTTTGGATTTTGCACCAAAACAAAGAAGCCAAGAAATAAAGTGGCAACTACAATTAAGATTACAAATAATATGATCATAGCGTTGTGTTTAATTGATTGATGCGGCTTGCAAAATAAGCGCTTTTTGAGGGCTCCAGCAAACTTAATTTACTATAAACTTCTCTGGCTTTTGCAGTGTTGCCCTGCTTGATCCATATTTCTGCCATGGCTTCGGTAATTACTTGATTTTGCTCCAGTGAGTTACCCGCCAAAAGCTCTACTTTTTTCTCTTCCAGGGGGTCAATGGTTTTTCCCACTTCTGTCAATGGGAGTCGTTTCATGGCTTTAATCCATTCGGTAAAGCTTTTGAGTTGTTGTCCAAATTTGTCTTCGGGAAACTCTTCTGGTTTGTATTGAATTCCTTGTGAAGCAAAGTAGTCGATAGTATGAAAGGGTTCAAAAGCCGGTAATTCCTGAGTGGTAGTTGTCGCAGGTGGAGTAGATGGTTTGGCTACTGCATGTTGCACGCCAGGTTCTAGCAATAAGTTCAGCCAATTTACAGATGGAAAAAATAGTTGCGCTTGTTCGTAGGCGCTTACCCATGCCGGATCTTGAAGGGTCTTTAACTTATGTACTAGTAATAAACGGGCGGTTGACAACCAGGGATAGTCGGCACATAGTTTTTTTATCTCAGCCAGGGAACACTCATTGATGGAGGATTTACCCAGCAGAACTGTAGCTATGTTGGAGAGTGGTTGTTTCATGTATTACCAATTCGAAAATACTTTATTGAAAATATCATCTGCCAAAGTTCTGACTAAATCTTCTCCAAGTGAGGCTTCAGCGGCTTGCACGGACAAGCTTCCTTTGAATTCAAAACTTCTACTCACGTCTACCTTGCGGGTTTCATTTGCTTTGCGATCGTAAACGCTTAACTGTAGACTTACACTTAAGCGATTGTTGGCTGATTGTTGTCCTGCAATTGCAGAAGTGGAAAAGCTATATTGTGTAATAGCGCCACTAATTTCCCAATCTGCCTCATTATTGGTTTGTATCAATCTTGTTTGAGCTAAGATCTTTTGGCGTACTTTATCCGTTAACCGTGGGCTTAATTGAGGATTTACATAGGACGCTTTATTCTCAATGAAGTTAACCTTGACCGTTTTGATGCTATCCGGAACAGCAGCATCCGTAAATCGATAAATGCCGCATCCGCTTAGTCCTAGCTGCGACACAATACCCAATGCTGCCAGGAGTATTACAAAAAAAGAGGCGCTTCTAATATTATTGTTCTTCAATGTCGTATTCTTTAAGTTTTCTATATAAAGTTCTTTCACTTATTCCCAGATCAAGGGCAGCGTCTTTTCTTTTGCCTTTATGTTTCTTAAGGGCCTTGATAATTAACTCTTTTTCCTTTTCCATAATGTTTAGACTCTCATCCACCTCTACATGCTCTTGTATGGCAGTGGCAGCGTGTGAGAATCCAGCTGGTAAAAGCGGAACGGAAAGGGGATGAACAGTGGTGGTAATAGGAGTGGAATCAGTCAGGGAAAGAGGTGCTGTTAAATCGGCAGCGTTAACATTTAATTCATGCAACTTTCCTGCTAATTGAGGGTAGGATTTGGCAATTTCCGGGTTGCTTAATAATTCAACGAACATTCTCTTGAGTTCATTGACATCTTTTTTCATGTCAAAAAATAGCTTGTACAATATTTCTCTTTCATTGGCAAATTCCGGTTGATTACCACTTTTTCCTGACCAGATCGGCAATCGATTAGCCGAGAAAGGTTGCAAGTACTTGTTTAAATGTTCAGCGGTGATCAATTTTTCTTGTGCAAGCACTGATATTTGTTCGGCAATATTTTTTAATTCACGAACATTACCGGGCCAGGGGTAATTCAACAACACTTGTTTGGCCTCCGGGTCCAATTGTACAGAAGCTGTTTTATATTTAGTGGCAAAATCTGCAGCAAATTTTCTAAATAGTAAATGAATATCTTCTGGCCGATCATGCAATGAAGGCACCCGAATTGGCACCGTACTTAATCGATAATAAAGATCTTCTCTGAATTTTCCATTTTGTACCAATTGTAATAATTCTCTATTTGTGGCAGCCACCACACGAACATCAGTTTTTTGAACTTTAGAAGAACCTACTCTGATATATTCGCCCGTTTCTAATACTCTTAAAAGCCTGGCTTGCGTTCCTAATGGCAGTTCGCCAATTTCGTCAAGAAAAATTGTTCCTCCATTGACGGTTTCAAAATAACCTTTACGGGCTTCTGTGGCTCCTGTAAAAGAGCCCTTTTCATGACCAAATAATTCTGAATCAATGGTTCCCTCTGGAATGGCGCCACAGTTTACTGCAATAAATGCATTGTGTTTTCTGGCAGAAAGGGAATGAATGATCTGAGAGAATACTTCTTTTCCTACTCCACTTTCTCCATTGATTAAAACCGTTAAATCCGTAGCAGCAACTTGTGCGGCTACTTCAATAGCATAATTCAATGCAGGCGCATTACCTATAATTCCAAATCGATTTTTAATACTTTGTATTTCCATTATCAAGTCTGAATGAGTTAATGAACTACTAGCTTTCCTTTCAAGGTTCCTTGGGTACAATCTGTAATTGTTACCAGTGCAAAATCTCCCTTTTGGTAAGTGTGATTCTCCTTTGGAAACACCACTACCTTATTTTGCGAGTTCCTGGCCTTCCATGCTCCTGCATCTTTTTTGCTATCTCCTTCGATCAGTACTTTGAAAGTTTTTCCAATGTCTCGTTTATTGCTTTCTAAAGACAACCTGTTTTGTAAAGAAACAATTTCTTCCAATCTTCTTTTTTTAATCTCTTCCGGCACATCGTCTGTGAAGCGCCTAGCGGCCAATGTTCCCGGACGCTTACTGTAGAAGAACATATAGGAAAAGTCATATTGACAATATTCCATAATGGAGAGCGTTTCCTGATGGTCTGTTTCTTGTTCTGTGCAAAATCCTGCAATAATATCTGCACTAATTCCGCAATCAGGTAAAAGGGCGCGGATGCGATCAACTTTGGCCATATACCACTCTCGGGTGTATGTTCTATTCATCAATTGAAGTATCCGACTGGAACCACTTTGCACGGGAAGATGGATGTATTTGCAAATATTCTCATGGCGGGCCATTGTAAATAGCACCTCATCCGTGATGTCCTTTGGGTGTGAAGTGGAAAATCGAACGAGTAAATCTGGGGCAATTTGCGCAACCTGCTCTAATAAATCGGCAAACGTAAAGGATTTGGAAGAATCTTGATTGGTCGTGAAATAATAGGAGTCTACATTTTGTCCTAACAAAGTGATTTCCTTGTATCCATTTTGATACAAGTCCCTGCATTCTTGAAGTATACTATAGGGATCTCTGCTTCTTTCTCGCCCTCGAGTAAATGGCACCACACAAAACGAACACATATTGTTGCAGCCACGCATGATGCTAACAAAAGCGCTTATGCCATTACTATCCAATCGAACAGGAGCGATATCTGCGTAAGTTTCCTCTCGGCTTAATAAAACATTTACTCCCTTTTGACCACCTGCCGCCTCTTCAATTAATGTGGGAAGTGAACGATAAGCATCAGGCCCAACAACCAGATCCACCAGCTTTTCTTCTTCCAAAAATTTTAATTTCAATCGTTCGGCCATGCATCCCAATACCCCAATTAATAGCGATTTTTTTCTACGCTTTAGGCTTTTAAAAGTGGTTAGTCTTTTTCGAACAGTTTGCTCGGCCTTTTCGCGAATTGAACAAGTATTGATTAAAATAAGATCGGCTTCTTCTTGGTTAGTGGTTGGACCAAACCCGGCTCCTTGTAAGATGGAGGCTACCACCTCACTATCCGCAAAATTCATCTGGCAGCCATAACTTTCTATATAAAAAAGCTGCTTAAATAGATTTTGAGGTTGTTCTGCGGGCGCATATATCTCCCCAAGTTGATCCTCTACCTGTGCATTATTTAGCGTCAATTGGTCCATCTGCAAATTTTGGGTGCTGCAAATATACCAAGTGCTACTTGAATCTGACAGGTTGTCACTATTCTTTAACGTTCTTAATTAATGAAAAAGTGGAGTATTTCTAGCCTAAGACCTTGGTTAGAAAGGATTTTTGAAAAAATGATTCAATGGCGGTTAGGCCTTAGCAATTTTTTGTTCTAACCAGCTTTTCTCTATGGGAATGATCCAGTTTGTTTTGAGTTCCTCCAGTGTCTGTACCGTGTTGTTAAAGTAGAGGGTGTCTTTTGTGAGAAAATTTTTTTCAAGGGCATAATTGAGCTGTGCCAGGGGTAATATTTCAATCTTGTCTTTTATAAAAAAAGAAAGCTGAGTTCTGTCAAAAAGACTCACGCTGAATTCTTTTTCTATGTTCTTTATTTCTCTAACTGATGCATCAGTGCTACAGCCACCTACCGCAACCTTACTTTCGTCAGCGATAAAAATTATGAACCTTCTAAAGAGCAATAACCCGGTAGCTTCTACAGGGTCGCCATGCGATTTCCAATTAACTGCAAATTGCTCTAATCGGGACTCGATTTCAAGCGCTTCCTGTATGGAAAAGATTCTAGCTGACTGGTAAATCCAAACGCGGGAAAATTTTGAATACTGTTGTGGTAGTAGTGTTTGGTAGTGTAGTTTCATAAAGTTTTATTCCCTGATCATTTCTTTTTCAATAATCTCCGCAATATCCAAGACGCTTACTTCATCCTCCTTCTCCGCTTCTTTAATCCCATCAGTTAGCATAGTATTACAAAAAGGACAAGCAGATACTACAACGGCGGCAGCAGTAGCTAAGGCTTCTTCGGTTCTTTCTTTGTTTATTCGCAAGTTTCCTTTTTCCTCCTCTTTGAACATTTGAGCACCGCCCGCGCCACAACACAGTCCTGTAGACCTACATCGCTTCATCTCCACCAACTCACTGTCTAATAATTCAAGTACTTTTCTGGGAGCTTCATAGATGCCATTGGCTCTCCCTAAATAGCAGCTATCATGGTACACAATTCGTTTTCCTTTGAAAGTTCCGCCCTCTTTTATCTTGATTTTTCCCTGATCAATCAGTTGTTGTAATAACACTGTATGATGTATTACTTCGTAATTACCGCCTAGTTCTGGATATTCATTTTTTAATGTATTGAAGCAATGCGGACAGGTGGTTACAATTTTTTTGACACCATAGCCATTAAGCGTTTGAATGTTCTGGTAGGCCATCATTTGGAAAAGAAATTCATTTCCTGCTCTTCTGGCTGGATCGCCCGTGCAACATTCTTCTTTTCCCAAAATAGCAAAATCAATTCCCACCTTTTGTAGAATGATTGCAAAGGCTTTACTGATACGCTGTGCACGCTGATCAAAGCTACCTGCGCAGCCTACCCAGAATAACACTTCTGGAGATTTTCCTGCAGCAACGCAAGAAGCGAGAGTAGGGATATTCATGTAGTGAAAATTGTTCAACAAAAATACAGAATTTGTGTAGTTGCAACTAAAGGGGTGAAGGGTTTGCTGTATTTTTGATCACAGATTTATGCGCAATTTTTTCAAACGTTTCTATCGATGGGAAGAATGGAATTTTTTTATTCTTTACCTACCCTTGTTTCCTTGTTGGCTATGGTATTGTTTACGTAGTGGTTCATTTTGGTTCTTTAGTTCTTCCAATCCAACTCTTACGTTTGGTGGTTTTGAAGGGGAGGGAAAAGGTGAAATGTACCAACAGCTTCCACCACATCTATATCCTAAAACCATTTACATTGACCCTGCGTTGCCGCTGACTAAAGCAATGCAACAGATCGGAGAGGCTGGATTTACATTACCCATTACGGTTAAACCAGATGTAGGAATGAAGGGATTATTGTTTCGTCGTATTGAATCTTGGGAACAATGGGAACGTTACCACCAAACCATTCCGGCCCAATATCTTGTTCAGGATTGGATAAAGTATCCAAAAGAATATAGCATTTTCTATTACAGGCACCCTGCAGAAAAGAAAGGAGTGATCAGCGGGTTCATCCAAAAAGAATTGTTACAGGTGGTGGGAAACGGAACGGCTACCCTTGAAGAATTAATCCGATTACATCCAAAGGCTTTTTCTCGCAAAGTGGAATTAAAGGCAAAACATGCCGCCCATTGGCAAACCGTAATAGAAAAGGATTGTCCTTATTTTCTTTCCTTTGCAGGGAATCATAACCGAGGAGCCCATTTCATTAATCTGGCTGATGAAATAGATCAACAATTGCTTGAAAAATTTGATGAACTAAGTGCTGCTACTCAATTTTATTATGGTCGATATGACCTTAAGGCTAATTCAGTCAGGGAATTGAAAACAAGCCATTCTTTTTCTATAATAGAATTCAACGGATGTGGCTCTGAACCCAATCATATTTATGACTGTGGATTATCGCTATTGCAGGCTTATCGAACACTTTTACAGCATTGGCGTGCACTATTTATCATAAGTGCTTACAATCATCGGCATGGAGTTAAGTATTGGTCCTTTAAACGGGGTTGGGACTTGTTGAAACAAGCACAAAGCCATTTTAAAAAACTCGAACAGCTTGATGTTTCCGGTTTATAAACTATTTTGCTACTATGGTTAAATTGATGCAAGTACTTTTGATTGGGCTCCTGGTGAGTTTTATTGGTACCTTGCCACTTGGCACTCTAAATGTAGCTGCCATGCAAATTTCCATAGCCAGTGGAATTCAGGCGGCACTTTTATTTGTATTGGGTTCTCTACTTGCCGAGATGATCTATGTTCGTTTATCCCTTGTTGCCTTGGATTGGTTTCGAAAGCGAACCCAACTATTACGTGTTTTCGATTTTCTTACCATACTACTATTGATTGGGCTGGCGATTGCTAATTTTCGGGTGGCGTTTTCTGAAAACAGTCATCATAGCAATCCAATTCTGGACAATGCACTTCCTAAAATACTATTGGGATTTTTGATGAGTGCTATTAATCCTGTTCAAATTCCATTTTGGTTTGGTTGGAGCACTGTGTTGTTTTCCAGGGGATTGTTAGCAGCAAAGACTGCTCAATATAATGCGTACATTATTGGGATTGGGCTGGGAACTTTATTGGGTAACAGTATATTTATTTTTGGTGGACAATTAGTGGCTACTACCATCAATAATAACCAATCAATGGTGAGTGAGGTGATAGGATTAATTTTTTTAATAACAGCTGGCTTACAGTTGTATAAGCTGTTTCGAAATAAGGACGCTGCACATCGCATTAATCAGTTGGATATAGAAGCCAATCAGGCTGGTCAACAATTAGACCGCTGGGCAGTTGATGGTAAAAAAAAATAAGGTCAAGTGGGTTGGATCCATTTCTCCCTATCCTCAGGATTAAATTTCCAAGGAGCAAAATTGTTCTCTATGTTCCCAAAAAGGGTGGCCCACTCAGCAGGTGTATTGCTCTCTTCCATTACTAAGTTTCTGCGTAGTTGAAGAATAATATCCAGAGGACTGAGGCTTACCGGGCACTCTTGTACACAAGCATGGCAAGTAGTACAAGCATTGATTTCTTCCACAGTAATAAAATCGTGTAATAAGGAGCGGCCATCTTCCTTCCAGGTGCTATTTGAAGCAACAACTTTTCCAACTTCTTCTAGTCGGTCTCTTGTGGCCATCATTATTTTACGAGGGGAGAGTAGCTTTCCAGTTTGATTAGCTGGGCAAGCACTGCTGCATCTGCCACATTCTGTGCAACTATAAGCGTCTAATAGATTTTTCCAACTTAGGTCCATTACATCGCGTGCACCAAAACGGGGAGAATTAACATGGCCATCAGTGGGGGCTAACTCAGGCTGCATGGCATAAATCACCTCTTGCTGTATCGCAGGCATGTTTTCCATTTTCCCCGATGGTTCCAACTTTGCAAAGTACGCACTGGGGAAAGCAAGGATGATGTGTAGATGCTTGGAGTGGGGGAGGTAATTCAAAAAGGCATAAATGCCTAATATATGCAACCACCAAGTAGTTCTTTCTAAAACCACCAATGTTTCATTAGTAAAGGAGACAAATAGTGGATGAAGCATTGAGGAGATCCAAAAATTTCCAGTAAGGTGTTGACTATAGGCAAGGTGGCCTCTTTGTTGTAACAATGTATCGCTGGCGTTCATGACTAAGAAAAGAGACATTAATAGCAGCTCAGTTCCTAGAATAATAAAGGCGTCTTTTCTAGGCCAGCCATTCAGGTCTGTGCTTTGTAAACGTGCAATGGACTTTAAATTTCTACGAATAATAAAAACTGAACAAGCCAAAAAGACTAAAACAGCCAGTGTTTCAAATGCATTAATTAATAGAGAGTAGGCCGATCCAAGTATTGGTGCAAATAAACGGTGTTGCCCGAGTATACCATCAAGAATTATTTCAATAATCTCAACATTGATAATAATAAATCCGGCATAAACAATCAAATGCAGCAATGCCACACCTGGTTTTCTGAACATTTTCCGCTGTCCAAATGCCAGTAGTAACACATTTTTCCAACGCTCAATTTTTGGGCCACTGATATTTTCGCTTCGTCCAAGTTTGATTGTGTTGAAGATGGTCTTGCCTCGCTTAGCCACTAAGCTTACAGCAAGTATAGTGAGACCTGTGAAAAGTAGTGGTTCTACCAATGAAAGAATTGTCATAGGTCCGCTAAATTAGTATAAAACATTTCAGAAATAAAATGGATGAAAGAAAACCTTTCCATTGGACAATTCAAGTGTTGGCGCGGGGAATTTAAATGCATTTAAAAACGTAAACAGCAAGCGCACACCTGCTCGATTGGTTGGGATTTTTTTCCAGTTAATATCTGGGGCAATATACCACTGCCTATATCGGATTATATCTCTTCTGTTAAACACCACACCATTGCCTGGTGTGCTGGAAAAATTTTCGTGGCCGCCAAAAAGACCATCCGCACCATATCCAATGGCGAGGTTTAGCCATTTTGGCCAATTGCCTTTTTTTAGGAATGGGGCTATAGCTATACTGGCCCAATAGGTTTGACCGTTATAATCTTTAAGAAATCTACTTGAAGGGTTGTGGCCAAACAGTTGATTGCTTCTCTCTTGCAGGATTAAGTCCTGGTAGTGTCGGGGATGGTAGGAAAATTTTATTTGCAATCGTTGTTCGTTCCAGGCTAACTCTTGTCCGATTAGTAAACCACTTCCAATCATATTGGCAGCAATATCGCCCCAGCTCCATCCCCATTCCTTACTAAATCCATCTAAAACCTCAATGACCGTTTGATAGGCAGCTCCACTCAATCCGCCAATCCAAATTCTTTTTTTTCTTTCCATTCCGGCCCAATTCCAAAGCTCCATACTCCCTACACTTTCAATATATGCCCCATAAATATGGCCAACTTTATCCATTTGCTTCCACTCTTTCCAATCATTTATGGTGTGAAATTTACTTTGGGGGTAATTACGGTACCAGGCAGTGTAAAGCCCAGCCATTGTTCCTCCATAGCCACTCAGGTTTGCAGCTGTCACCCACTTTTTTCTATTCGTATTAAGTTGCTTCTGATTAAATGAAATTAGTGTGTCTACTGATGTGCTTTGACCATTTACAATAGTTGAAATAATAAAAAAAAAGAAAAGCAACTGCGATTTGCTAGAAATAGTTATGTGGCTTAATCTATACAGCGTTGACAATTTAGCAATCAAATTTCGGTAACTTTATCCTTTCAAAATCAAGGTTATGGATTCGTTTGCACAGGAAAAAGTCAATCAGTGGTTACAGGGGGAATACGATCAGGCAACTAAAGACGCTATAAGTCAGTTGTCATTGGATAACCCTAAGGAATTGGAAGATTCATTTTATAGAAATTTAGAATTTGGTACAGGTGGTTTGAGAGGGTTAATGGGCGTGGGAACAAACCGAATGAATAAATATACAGTAGGAGTAGCCACCCAGGGCTTTGCCAATTACCTGAAGCAAGTATTTAATGAAACGATTCGAGTTGCCATAGCATACGATAGCCGAAACAATAGCCGCTTTTTTGCTGAAACTACCGCTCAAGTATTTGCAGCTAATGGAATCCATGTTTTTTTGTTTGAGGATTTACGACCTACTCCTGAGTTGTCATTTACAATCCGGGAACTGGGATGTCAGGGCGGGGTAGTTTGTACGGCCTCTCATAATCCAAAAGAGTACAATGGTTATAAAGCCTACTGGAACGATGGTTCTCAATTGGTGGCCCCTCATGATAAAAATGTGATAAAAGAGGTTGAGAAAGTTGAGGAAATTGGACAGGTTAAGTGGTCGGGAGGAGAACAGCTTATTACCTCAATTGGAAAGGAAATGGATCAACGATATATCCAAATGGTTAAATCGTTGAGCATTTATCCAGAAGTAGTAGCTCGTTTCAAGGAGTTAAAAATTGTTTATACCCCTATTCATGGGTCTGGAATTCGGTTGGTTCCTTCAGTACTTAAGGCATTTGGATTTAACAACGTGAACCTTGTGAAAGAGCAAGAAGAACCCAACGGTAATTTTCCAACGGTGGCCTATCCAAATCCTGAAGAAAGTGAAGCTATGCAGTTGGGTTTGAATTTAGCCCAACAAATAGATGCAGATATACTTTGTGGCACAGACCCTGATGCAGATCGGTTAGCCATTGGGGTAAAGGACTTAGCCGGGAACTGGGTATTGCTGAATGGAAACCAAACTGCTGCCCTGGCATTTAACTATATGTTAGAAGCACGCAAGGAAAAAGGGATTGCTAGGTCGAATGATATGGTTATTACTACCATTGTAACAACGCCTTTAATTGATGCCATTGCTAAAGCAAATGATGTGTCCTGCTACCGTGTGTTAACAGGCTTCAAGTGGATTGCCGATTTGATAAGAGAAAAAGAAGCCAATGAAAATTACATTATTGGTGGGGAGGAGAGTTTTGGCCTAATGATTGGCAATAAAATTCGTGACAAAGATGGAGTTAGCGCTGTTGCGCTTCTTTGCGAAATGGCAGCTTACGAAAAGTCTAAAGGCAGGAGCTTGTATGATAAGTTAATTGATTTATCGGTTCAACATGGCCTCTACCTCGAGGAGTTACTCTCTATTACACGAAAAGGAAAAGAGGGGCAGCAAGAAATTGCTGCAATGATGAATGGATTTAGAAACAATCCACCTACCACCATTGCCGGTTGTTCCGTAGTTCAACTATTGGATTATGAAGCACAGATTGGGAAGGACCTTTGCCAAGGTCAAACCTGGACATTAACCTTGCCTCGCTCAAACGTATTGCAATTTATTTTATCAGACGGTTCAGTGATCTCAGCAAGACCAAGTGGCACTGAGCCTAAAATAAAGTTTTATTTCAGCGTTCAGGAAAAGATAAGTGGGGCTGAGGCTTATGAAGAAGTAAAAAAACAATTGCAATTTCGCATTAAGAGTTTTAGAACTGCAATGAATTTATGAGGCCAACGGAGGACAAGCATCGGCACCAAGGCTTAAGAAAAAAACTGGTGGACCAACTTCGTTCTAATGGAATTACAAATGAACAAGTATTGGCAGCCATAGGGCAGGTGCCACGTCATTTTTTTCTCGATTCTGCCTTTGATGATATTGCTTATGAAAATCGTGCTTTTCCCATTGGGGAAGGGCAGACAATTTCACAACCTTATACGGTTGCTTACCAAACGCAACTATTAGAAGTTAAACGATTTGACAAAGTGCTTGAGGTAGGGACGGGTAGTGCCTATCAGGCAGTTGTCCTGGCTTTATTGGGTGTGCAAGTTTACACGATTGAAAGACAGCGAAAACTCTTTGACTTGACAAAACAATTCAAGTGGCTGCAATCACAACCCCGTATTAAGTTTTTTTATGGAGATGGGTTTGAGGGCCTTCCTACTTTTGCGCCTTTTGATAAAATATTAATTACCGCAGCAGCACCTCATATTCCACCTAAGTTGGTAGCACAACTAAAGCCAGGAGGAGTAATGGTATTGCCTGTAGGGGAGGGAGAGATGCAACAGATGTGCCGTGTTACCCACGAAGAAAAAGGCAACCTGCGTATTGAACGATTTGAGCAGTTTTCTTTTGTGCCCATGCTTACCGGAAAAGAGAGTTAAAATATTACTACCTTACAAATCCAAACACCTGTTATGCGTATTGTTCCCTTTTTAAGTAGTACTGCAGTTACCATTGCTTTGGTGGCTTTGTTAAATAATCCTTTAGGTAAAGTACCTCCGCCGGGTCCTTTTTTTAGTCCTCAATATGGGTTTTGGCAAAATGCAGAACCTATCAATCAGGACTACAATGGCACACTCACCTTTGATGGATTACAGGGCCCTGTTGAAGTGTACTTTGACGATCGCTTGGTACCACATGTGTTTGCGTCCAATGAGGAAGATTTATATTTTGTACAGGGCTATTTGCATGCCCGATTTCGCCTTTTTCAAATTGATTTACAAACCAGGGCTGCTGCTGGACGAGCCAGTGAACTGGCAGGAAGCAAAGCAATAAATTTTGATAAAGAGCAACGTCGATTAGGGATGGTTTTTGCTGCGGAAAATGCACTCAAAGAAATAAATGCTGATGTGAAGTTTAGGACTTTACTGGACGCTTATACGGCTGGAATAAATTCTTATATGGATCAACTAACCGAAGCGGCATTGCCTATTGAATACAAATTGATGCAAAACAAACCAGAGAAATGGAGCAATTTGAAAACAGCGCTTTTGTTAGAGATGATGTCAAAGATGTTATCTTCTGGTACTGAAAATGATTTGACCAGCACAAATGCAAAATCCATTTTTATGCCGGAGGAATTACAGCAGTTGTATCCTCAAGTTCCTGATTCTTTGCTTCCCATTGTTCCCATTGGAACCAAATTTCCTAACCCTTCAGTTGTACCCATAAAACCAGCCAATGCGGATTCCCTCTATTTTAATAACAAGGCCACTGTGCAAGCACAACCATTAGATCGTCCGGACCCGAATAATGGAAGCAATAATTGGACGGTAGCCGGAAGTAAAACAAAAAGCGGATTTCCCATTTTGGCAAATGATCCTCATCTAGAATTATCATTGCCTTCTATCTGGTTTGAAATTCAGTTGAAAACGCCTACCCATAATTCCTATGGAGTATCGCTACCAGGCGCTCCTTTTGTAGTCATTGGTTTTAACGATAGCATTGCCTGGGGTGTAACCAACTCTCAACGTGATGTGAAGGATTATTACGAAATCAAGTTTAAAGATCAGTCGCGCTCTGCTTATTGGTACAATAATCAATGGGTGCCTACTAAAATTCGCATTGAAGAGATAAAAGTTAAAGACAGTCTATCTGTGTATGATACAGTGGCGTACACCATTTTTGGTCCAGTGCAGTTTGACAATAGTTTCTCTAACGCGGCTGCAGCTGATCGAAATCTTGCTGTTCGTTGGGCTGCGCACGACCCCAGTAATGAGGGCTTGACTTTTTATAAATTGAATAAGGCACACAACTATTTAGACTACGAAGATGCCATACGAACATTTACCTGTCCTGGGCAGAATTTTATTTTTGCATCCAGAACTGGGGATATTGCAATATGGCAACAAGGGCGTTTCCCGGCCCGTTGGGAGGGCCAGGGGTTGTATGTAATGCCGGGGCAGGATAGCAGTTTTTTATGGCAGGGTAATATTCCACAACAAGAAAATCCACATGCAATAAATCCAGCCCGAGGTTACTTGCAAAGTGCAAATCAACGAGCGGCTGATGGCACTTATCCATATTTTATTCCGGGGAGCTATATTACCGCTCGTGGAATTCGCATTGATAATAAATTGTCCACCATGTCCAATATAACTCCAAAAGACATGATGGAATTACACACTGATTATTTTAACGTATCAGCAGAGGATCTTAGACCTGTATTGCTTTCCGCAATCGAAGTAGAGCAGTTACAAGGGAAAGAACTAGAATATTTAGAGATTTTTCGTAATTGGGATTTAATGGCCTCACCTGATTCAAAGGGTCAAACCATTTTTCAATGTTTTTGGGATACCCTTCAGTCCTCCATTTGGTTAGACGAACTTTCGCGTAGCAAACCAATGGCTACTTGGCCTATTGAACGAACAACAATTGAATGGTTGCTTCGCGATACGCTTCATATTTATGCAGATGATCTTAATACTCCCCAACGGGAAACTCTGGCAATGACTGTTACCAGTGCTTTTAAAAAAGCGGCGTCGGTATTAGCATCAAAGGAAGCAGAAGGAAAGTTGGTTTGGAGTAGATACCTGAATCCAAGCATATACCATTTGTTGAAAGATGCACTGCCCGCGTTTGCCAGAAAAGGATTAGCAGTAGGGGGCTATGGAAATGTGGTTAATGCTATAAAACATAGTCACGGCCCAAGCTGGCGAATGATTGTTCATTTGGTAGATGGGATAGAAGCTTATGGGGTTTTTCCTGGAGGACAAAGTGGTAATCCAGGTAGCCGGTTTTATGACAATAATATTGCAGTTTGGGAAAAAGGAGAATACAACCGGTGCTGGTACATGCACGATGGGGATCGAAATAATGAACAAGTAAAATGGATGTTGAAGTTTAATAAACCTTAATAATTTTATATGAAGTTTTTTTTATCAGTTTTGTTTACCCTGCTTGGGGGAATAGGTGTTTCACTTTGGGCGCTGTCTCCCTGGTGGGGGTTTGTTCCCGTGGCATTTATTTTAGCTGCAGCAATCCACCAAGCACCTTCCAAAGCTTTTGCTTCAGGATTTTTGGGAATGCTTCTTGCCTGGGGTGGATTGTCTTGGTGGATTGATTGGCAAAACAACAGTATCTTATCTAAACAAGTGGCCGTGTTATTTTCTTTACAAGGATCATCGGCAACATTAATTCTGCTTACTGGAATTTTGGGTGGTCTCTTAGGGGGAATGGCTGCTTTGGCAGGATGCTTTCTTCGTATTTCAAAAGCCGAAGCAAAATAATCAGCCCAGTGCAATAAGACAGTCTAGTCTTATAAACAACTTATCTTTGTCCTGATTTAGAATTTTGCCCAACCTGCAATTGGGGTTCTAATCGAACTAAAATTCTTTTATGGCATTATTGCGTAACCGGATTTCCCGGCGAGAATTAAAGGAGAAAATAGAAATTGATCCAACTCCCCGGACCACTATTTCCTTTTATCAATATTTTCAGATTGAGCATCCCAATGCTTTTAGAGATCAGTTTTATCAGGCACTTCATGCGGTAGGTGTCTTGGGTAGGATCTATGTGGCTACAGAAGGCATCAATGCTCAAATCAGCGTTCCTACTCATCAATTAACGGCGTTGCGTAATTGTTTAGATACCTATCCTTCCTTGCAAGGATTACGATTGAATATTGCTGTTCATGATAATGGAAAATCTTTTTTTGTATTGGACATTAAGGTGAGGAATAAAATTGTAGCAGATGGGATTGATGACCCCACTTTTAGCATGCAGCGAAAAGGGAAATACGCCACGCCTGAGCAATTTAATCAGCTGGCGCAAGATCCCAGCACCATTATTGTGGATATGCGCAATTACTATGAGTATGAAGTTGGACATTTTAAAAATGCACTTGAAGTTCCATCCAACACATTCCGAGAGCAACTTCCTATGGCGTCCGAGCTATTAAAGGATAAAAAAGAGTCTACTATTTTAATGTATTGTACGGGAGGTATTCGTTGTGAAAAGGCTTCAGCCTATTTATTGCACCAAGGATTTTCCAATGTTTTTCACTTGGAAGGTGGTGTGATCAATTATGCCAGACGCGTAAAAGAGAATAAGCTGCCAAGTTTATTTATTGGTAAAAATTTTGTGTTTGATGAGCGTCTCGGAGAAAGAATCACTGAAGATGTAATTGCTCATTGTCATCAGTGCGGCAGCCCAGCGGACAGTCACACTAACTGCAAGAATGATGGTTGTCATTTACTTTTTATTCAATGCCCGGTTTGTGCCTCCTCGATGGAGGGATGTTGCTCTATAACCTGCCGAGATACGATCCACAAAACGGAAGAGGAAAGAAAAAAACTGAGAAAAGGAAAGGACAAAGGCCAGCAGATATTTAACAAATCTAAGGATAGGTTAAAACTACTTAGCTCAAATAATAATAATTAGCCTGCTTGAATTTGCTGCAAGGCTAAGTTGGTTCGATTGAATATTTCTTCCTGACTTAATGCTTCAGGTTTAAAGGGTTTGCCAATTACTTTTTCGTAAAGTTCTATGTACCTTTTTGAAATGGTATCCACCCATTGATCACTCATTGCAGGAACTACTTGGCCTTCTTTGCCCATGAAACTGTTTTCAATCAGCCACTCTCGGACAAATTCTTTGCTGAGTTGAGGTTGCCGTTCGCCCTTAATTTGTCTTTCTTTATATCCTTCGGAAAAAAAGTATCGGGAACTGTCTGGTGTATGCACTTCATCCATGAGAAAAATTTCATCCCCAATTTTTCCAAATTCATACTTGGTATCAACCAAGATCAACCCTTTTTTAGCAGCAATTTGCGTACCTCTTTCAAAGAGTCGCAAAGCCAGCATGCAAAGTTTTTCCCAATCATCCTTTGTGGCTAATCCATTTTCCACAATGGTTATAGCATCAATATCCTCATCATGCCCTTCGGCAGCTTTGGTGGATGGGGTAATAATGGGGGTAGCAAATTGATCGTTTTCATTCATCCCTTCAACCATTTCAACACCACAAAGCGCTCGTTTTCCAGACTTGTAGGTTCTCCAAGCATGCCCAGTCAAATATCCTCTAACCACCATTTCAAGTTTAAAGGGGACACATTTTTTGCCAATTGATACCGTTGGGGCTGGTGTGGTAACAAGCCAGTTTGGGCAAATGTCCCGTGTTTCCTCCAGCATATGGCTGGCTATTTGGTTGAGAACCTGCCCTTTGAACGGAATGGGGCGGGGTAGGATCACGTCGAATGCAGAAATGCGGTCTGAAGCCACCATAACCAAAAAGTTATCTCCAATGCTGTACACATCTCTTACTTTTCCCCGGTAAAAGCCAGTTTGGTTTGCAAATTCAAAATTGGACATATTTCAAATGTAGGTTAGGTGATGTAAAGTGCGGTAAATCAGTGAGTTTGAGATTTCAACAACTTATCCTAACAGCTTGTTAATTTTTTTT
>Ga0194120_10002623_pt1 | contig 30699 bp, 30 predicted proteins | sample TA2MahCa65mmetaG_FD_148642 | JGI IMG/M metagenome (GOLD analysis project Ga0194120, IMG submission 148642) | Freshwater microbial communities from Lake Tanganyika, Tanzania - TA2015019 Mahale Deep Cast 65m | ecosystem: Environmental > Aquatic > Freshwater > Lake | place: Tanzania: Lake... | reverse complement strand
AGTGAATTACAAAAGAAAGAAAACTATTCAGCGACACTTGTAAAACAAGGTAGTATGATGCATTATCGTTATGTGTGTAAAGGAAACGCGTGTTATGAAAACGATACGATGCGGCACAATACATAAGAGCAGAACTCCTTTTTTCTTTTCTTCTCTCTCGCCTCTCTCTCAAAAAAAATTTACCGAGATTGGCTTTCTCTCGTTTTATCTTTTCCCAACAATTTTTTACTCACATTTTTTTCATAGAAAGAATTTTATGAAGCACGGAACTATTTTAAACTTTATTATTTCATTCCTCATTCTTCATTTTTACGCACCATTAGCAGGCGAGTTCCTCTTTGCGCAGGATACGAGTTGCGGCATTATCTGGCACGAACCGATTGTGCTTGCGAATCAGTTTGGATTGCCTTCCGTTGCCGCACAGGAAAATAATGTCTATGTTACGTGGGATGGAGGCAGTACAACAATGCCATTTATGCACTCAACGAATGACGGAGAACAATGGAGTGAAATTCAGGAACTTTGGAATATACCAGGGACACATGCTTCCCGCCATCAACTTGTGGCGACTTCCCAATGGCTGTACTTATTTCATAAATATATCAATGATACACTGGCAAAAGAATACATTCATTTTATCAAGAGCAGTAACGAAGGATTGACCTGGACTTCGCCGAAACGTATTTATCCAAGAGAGCTAACTTTTCATCCCTTTAGCGTAAAAGATGATACTATCGCAACTGCAATTCAATATCAGGACACCCAACTTTCAACTCCTGTTATTGCTTCATCAACAAATGGTGGCGATACCTGGCAGTTTTCAACAGATACTATTAAAACAGGAATTTTCCCGGCTTGTGCATTAGGTACGGGTGTTTTGCATCTTGCAATGAATGCTTATAATATGCCGTTACTCAGACCAGAAATATTATATTGGAGAAGCACTGATTTAGGATTTTCGTGGACAAAAAAAGAGTTTATGTCATCCGTAGATGGAGCATTTTCTATGGGTGCCGCAATCGCGGCGGAAGGAAATAACGCTTTTGTGGCGTGGCGCGATACTAAATTCGGCAATTGTTTTAGTTCTCTGGGCTGTGGTGTCGTTGCAAGAAGAACTGATTCGGGAGGAGAACAATGGTATGAAGAACAACTGCTGACGGAAATTCAAAATGGAATTACACCGGCGGTTGCAATGAATGGCAATGTTGTTGCATCCGCGTGGGAGGGCGGTAACGATGTGTATTCCGAAACATACGTGCGGGTCAGTCTCGATGGAGGTCTCTCGTTTTGTCCCGTGCATAATATTGGATTACGTTCTACAAGTTATTGTGCTGTTGCTATTTCTGAAAACGCTGTACATGTAATTTTTCCAAATTACAATGTCGGGAAACTGTATTACGTGCGGGGTGAATTCGTGAGTACAAATGTTCGGGAAGAGTCGCATTATCCGCAGAAGATAGAACTATTGCAAAATTATCCGAATCCGTTTAATGCGGCGACAGTTATAAGTTACGAGTTGCGAGTTACGAGTTTTGTTTCCATAACGATATACGACATCAAGGGAAACGAGATTACATCATTGGTGAATAAACAAATGGAAGCAGGAGAACACAGCGTAAAATGGAATGCGGAAACATTTCCAAGCGGATTATATTTCTATCGCTTACGCGCCGGAACATTCTTGGAAACGAAGAAAATGATACTCGTGAAGTAATGTTCGAGTCCATATAAAAAAAACGTTTGAGAAAATTCTTGAACGAGTTTTGTGTTTTTGAAAAAAGAACACATAAAATATTTTCAAAATTTCACTTCATACGTGTTTCCCAAATTTAGAAAAGTGTGTATATTTGCACTCCAAAATTTTGATACTGTACTCATTTCTCATTGGTCCCGTAGCTCAATCGGATAGAGCATCAGCCTTCTAAGCTGAGGGTTGCGTGTTCGATTCACGCCGGGATCACTCATATTGCCCCCATCGTCTAGAGGCCTAGGACACGAGCTTTTCAAGCTTGTAACACGAGTTCGAATCTCGTTGGGGGTACTTCCTCTTGTGATGAAATTTTTTTTTAGTTTCATATCTCTTTTCCATCACTTCTTTATTTGTAATTCAACATTCTTAAAAATATATTTCGCAAGAAAGAAATAGTATGAAAGGAATTGCTCCTCGAAAAAAACTTGACACCTTATTGTTCGCGTGCAGAAAAAATCTTCGTACGGTGGATGAACGTATGATTGAAAATGTGTTTTATTTTTCGTTAGAAGCGCATAAAAACCAGAATCGCGTTTCCGGCGATAATTTTTTCAATCATCCATACGAAGTTGCAATGATTGTAGCGCAAGAAATACCGTTTGACGATATTACAGTTGCAAGCGCGCTTCTCCATGATGTATTGGAGGAAACCGATTTTGAATATGATGATTTGAAAGAAGAATTCGGTTCAACGATAGCAAATATCGTTGACGGAGTTACCAAAATTACTGATGTCGTCGAAGGACACGTAGTAACGCAGGCGGAGAATTATCGAAAGTTGTTTCTTTCGATGGCGAATGATATTCGGGTAATCATTGTCAAGTTTGCTGACCGATTACATAATATGCGCACACTCGTATATCTTGCTCCTGAAAAGCAACATCGAATTGCGAAAGAAACACTCGATATTTATGCAGGACTTGCGCATCGTTTTGGATTAGCAAATATCAAATGGGAATTGGAAGATTTATCGTTCAAGTATTTACATCCAAAAGATTACGACGAACTTTCACGCGCTATCAAATCAAAGAGATATGAACGGGAGACATACGTTAAAAAATTTATTAAACCCATCGAACTCAACTTACATCAAGAAGGATTTCGTGCTGATATTGCTGGACGTCCTAAACATTTGTACAGCATTTTTAACAAAATGAAATCGCGAGGAAAAAACCTCGACGAGATTTTCGATTTGTTTGCTGTGCGCGTTATTTTGGATACGGAAACAGACAACGATTGCTATACTGTTTTTGGAATTGTTTCTTCGATTTATCAACCGGTTCCCAATCGTTTTAAGAATTATATTTCATTGCCGAAACCCAACGGTTATCAATCGCTTCATACAACCGTTGTTGGTAACGATGGAAGAATGGTAGAAGTGCAAATTCGAACAAGAAATATGCATGAGATTGCTGAGAAAGGCGTTGCAGCGCACTTTAAGTACAAAGGAGGCAACGTTTCAAGCGATGTTGATATTGAAAACTGGATGACGTGGGTTCGGGAAGTTTTTGAACAAGTGGAAAGCGATACTTCGCCTGAACAAGTTGTTGAAAATTTTAAGTTGAATTTGTATCAAAACGAAGTGTATGTTTTTACTCCGAAGGGAGAGTTAAAAATTCTTCCCAAGTGTGCAACGCCGGTAGATTATGCTTTCGAAGTTCATTCCGATGTTGGAATGCATTGTATCGGTTCAAAAGTGAATGGAAAAATGGTTCCGCTCGATTCAAAATTAAAAAGCGGAGACCAAATTGAAATCATCACTTCTAAAAATCAAACGCCGAGTCTTGATTGGGATAAATTTGTTGTAAGCCCGAAAGCGAAACAACGGTTGCGAAAATTGAAACGCGAAACAGAACGACGTTTAGTTGCTGAAGGAAGAGATATTTTCGACCATCGTTCGAAGCGATTGAAAATTCATTATACGGAAGAAGAATTGCAAAGCATTGTTACGGAATTTGGTTTCGAAAGTTCGTTGCAATTTCTTCTTGCAGTGCAAGAAAAGAAAGCGGAACCAGATGGAATTCTCATTGCTCTTGAAAGAAAAAGAAAAAATCAAAATGTGCAGGAGACGTTGCAGGAAAATAAATCAGTTGGTTTATTCGATAACTTTGTGGAAACTGCGCGACAAATGCTCAGTGGTGTTTCGTTCTTTGGCAATGAAACGCACGTGCTTCATAATTTTGCAAAATGTTGTCATCCGATTCCGGGCGATATGATTATTGGATTTGTAACAATAGGTGAAGGAATAAAAATTCATCGCAGTTCCTGCAGAAATATTCTCAGTCTTCCAACTTCGGAAAAACATCGTCTCATTGATGTTCAGTGGCCAAAGGTTTCCGAAATGGAATTTGCCGTCGTTGTGAAAGTTACAGGTGAAGACCGGCGTGGATTGGTGAACGATTTAACAAATGTCATAAGTTCGTTTAACAACACGAACATCCGCAGCATCAATGTTGATGCGCACGAGAAGCGATTTGACGGTTTAATTATTTTAAACGTGAAAGATATTTCGCATTTAAGTCGTTTAATAGAAAAAATGCGGCAAGTGAAGGGAGTAGATTCTGCGCAGAGGTTCGATGAAATATGATGAATGCAGTGAGGAATAAGAATAACGGATACCGTAGAATCCTTGGCATTGATTACGGAAGAGTTCGCGTTGGTGTATCTGTAAGCGACCCGTTACAAATTATTGCGCAAGTTGTCGGAACTATTCACAATACTCCACAGTTGTTCGAAGAAATTTCTGTGTTAGTAAAACAATATAATGTTGAAACCATAGTTGTTGGAAACCCGTTAACGATGAAAGGAAATGTAGCGGACATTACACGGGAAGTACATCAGTTTGCTTCAACGTTGCGAAATGTTTTTGACGGTAACGTGATATTATTTGATGAGCGATTAACGAGCATACAAGCGCAAAATGTCATTCGAGAAACAGCATCAAGAAAACAACAACGAAACAAAGCCACTGTTGACAAAGTTGCTGCAGTTTTTATTTTGCAAAATTACCTTGATTCAAAAAAGTTTTCTTAAAAGTGAATTATACGGATATCGATGCGCTCGTTGAAGAAGGCGAAGGAGTGCAACGGGAATTTAAACGAAAAGTTACTTCGCCGGAAAAAATAGCGCGCACGATAACAGCATTTGCAAATACCAGAGGAGGTTGTATTTTATTTGGCGTTGATGATGACGGAACTATTGTTGGAATAACAAGTGAAAAAGAAGAAATGGATTTGATTCGTACAGCAGGAGATTTTTTATCAGAACCTCCTGTTAATATGGAATTGGAAATCGTGCCGTATCGTGCAAGTCAAGATGTGCTTGTGTGTAAAGTTCAGGAAAGCATATCGAAACCGCACAAAGTTTTGGAAGCTGAAAAAAACGATGAAGGCACAGGAATTTATATTCGCGTGAACGATACAACGATGGAAGCAAGTAAAGAAGTTGTAAAAGTATTGCGCAGTGAAAACGTAAAAAGTGAGCCGCTGCGAATTTCAATTGGTGAAAATGAAAAACGGTTGCTCGATTTTTTGGAAACCAACGAACGAATTACCAAAGAACAATATTGCAAGATGGCGAATATTAGTCGTCGGCGAGCATCAAGGAGTTTGGTGAATCTTGTTCGCGCCAGAATACTTTTTCTTAACACGAATGAAAAGAGCGATTATTACACACTGGTCTGAATCTTATTCCGTTTTTATTTTTCTTATTATATCGAAGACTGTTATACTATATGCGCTTGCAGCATTGAGCGATTGCTTCATTCCGTACATCGGAATTTCGATTGCAATATCCGCAGCACTTATGACTTCATCTGAAACTCCCGCAATTTCATTTCCAACAACTAAACAGAGTGGGAATATTTTTTTATCAAGCGTATAATATGGAACGCTTGCATCTGTATGTTCGACAACGCAAATGGTAATGTTTTTCTTTTTGAGTTGTTCAACAATGTTCATAGTATTTTTTTTGTATTCCCACGGAACTGTTTGTACGGAGCCAAGTGCAGTTTTTTCAATTTCTCGATGCGGGGGAAACGGCATATTTCCACAAAGAAAAAGTTTTTCTATTCTTGCTCCATCGGAAGTGCGAAATACAGAGCCAACATTGTATGCACTTCGCATATTTTCTATAATAACGGAGATTGGAAAACGTTCTGTCTTTTGTAATTCCTTCGGAGAAAGGCGTTGAAGGGCAATTTCTTCGTACGTCAGTTTTTTCATTTTTTTAATTCCAAGATAGGAAAAGACTATTTTTTCCGAAAACTTCGCACGAGATTCTTTGATAGCATTGTAAATTTCCATAAATTTAACACCCAAAATTTTGCCGCTGTTGAAAACTATTGTCATTGCTATTGATGGTCCTGCAGGCGCAGGAAAAAGTTCTACTGCAAAAAGCGTTGCAGAACGATTGGGGTATTGTTTTATAGATACGGGAGCAATGTACAGAGCGATAACATTAAAATTCTTGAGAAAGAATATTTCGCTTTCACAAATTGAACAACTGCAACGAATGTTAGAGACTACGGTTGTAGAGTTACGATATGAGAACAAACAACTTTTCGTACTTCTTGATGGCGAAGATGTTTCAAAGAAAATCCGTTCATCTGCTGTTACAAATGCAGTCAGCGCCGTGAGTGCGATTCCCAGCGTGCGTGAAAAAATGGTTTGTGAACAACAGCGAATGGGAAAAGACGGCGGCGTTGTTCTTGACGGAAGAGATATTGGAACAGTGGTATTTCCAAACGCACAACTGAAAATATTTCTGCTTGCATCTCTTGAAGCACGCACTGTGCGAAGACTCAAAGAGTTGCATGAAAGCGGGATTGCTATTGAAGAAAGCACACTCCGCGAGCAAATTGTTCTTCGCGACGATACCGATGCGAGCCGTGCACTTCATCCGTTGAAAAAAGCGGAAGACGCTGTTGAAATTGATACGACAGCAATGACACTGGATGAAGTTGTTGATACCATTGTTCAAAAGGCGATAGAGAAAATACACGCGCATTAGATTGTAAAATCACTGCATCTTTATATTCACTTTCCTGTTTTTGCATTTTCACTTTTAGTGATTTTATGAAAAATCGAAAACAGTACAAACCAAAACAGAGATTGTTTGTCAAAGGACAAACAATATTTTTATTATGACAGAAACATTGCAACCAGTTGCAGACGAGAAAAAAACTCTTTTGCAAGAAGTACCAAGTACAGATATTCCCGTACGTCGCTTTTCAAAAAGCAGTTCGGGGAAATTAAGCGATATCAAAGAGCGGACATATACGAGCAACGAACGTAACGAGTTATTAGGAATCTACAATCGCTCGTTCGGAACAATAAAAGAAGCCGAAATAGCGCAAGGAAAAGTACATTCCATCGAACCCGATTTCGTTTTAGTTGATATTGGATTCAAATCCGAAGGAAGAATTCAAGCGGATGAGTTCCGTAAACTTTCCGAGTTAAAAGTCGGCGACCCTATCGAAGTCTTTGTCGAAAAAATTGAAGACAAGGAAGGAAGATTAATCTTATCGTATAAACGCGCCGAGTTTATGCGCGTGTGGAAACGTATCACCGATGCGGCAGAAAAAAATAATATACTTCAAGGCTTAGTCATACGAAGAATTAAAGGCGGTCTAGTTCTCGATTTACTTGGTGTAGAAGCGTTTCTTCCCGGTTCACAAATTGATGTACGACCCGTTCGCGATTTCGACGCATTTATCGGAAAACATTTGGATGTGCGAGTTGTTAAAATCAATCATCCCGCCGAAAATGTTGTCGTGAGCCATAAAATTCTTGTCGAAGAAGAAATGGCGGAACAACGCAAAGCAATTCTTCAAAGTTTGGAAAAAGGTCAAATCCTTGAAGGCATTGTCAAAGCGGTTACGGATTTTGGTGTGTTTGTTGACCTTGGGGGTGTTGATGGTCTTGTGCATATCACGGATTTATCGTGGGGAAGAATTGCATCTCCTTACGATGTTATTAAACTTGACCAAAAAATAAACGTTGTCATTCTCGATTTCGACCAAGAGAAGAAACGGATTTCCCTTGGGATGAAACAACTTACCCCGCATCCGTGGGAAAATATTGAACAACGATATCTCTTACGACAAAAAGTAGAAGGACGCGTTGTATCGCTGACGGATTACGGCGCATTTATCGAAATCGAAAAAGGCGTTGAAGGGCTTATCCATATTTCCGAAATGAGTTGGACACAGCATATCAAACATCCTTCGCAATTCGCATCGCTGGGACAAACAGTGGAAGCGATTATTGTTGAACTCATCAAAGATGAAAAGAAACTTGCGTTGAGCATTAAACAATTAGAACCCGATCCATGGTTTAAGTTGATGGAAAAATATCCTGTCGGTTCACGCCACCAAGGAATTGTAAAATCCTTGCAAACATTCGGCGCATTTGTTGAACTTGAAAAAGGCGTGGATGGATTGATTCATATTTCCGATTTATCATGGACGAAAAAGATTCGACATCCCGGAGAACTTCTCAAACGCGGGCAAGAAATTGATGTTTCTATTTTGGAAATCAATATTGACCAGCGCAGAATTTCTCTTGGGCATAAACAAATTTTGGAAAATCCTTGGGATACTCTGGAATCTGTCTATTCTCACGCAGAGGAATGTGATGGGAAAATTGTTCGCGTTATCGAAAACAAAGGTCTCATCGTTGAATTACCGATGGGTGTTGACGGCTTCGTTCCCGCTTCGCATCTTTCACAAGCGCCGATTAATAACATTGCTGACAAATTTCAAATCGGTGATGCACTCAATATGAAAGTGCTGGAGTTCGATAAAGAAAACAAACGCATTGTGCTTTCCGTCTTGGAATATCTCAAGATGAAAGACCAACAAGCGATTGATGAATATGTTGAGAAGTACAAATTGCCTTCGATCACGTTAAGCGAAGTTATTGCTACTCCGCTTCCTATCAACGATTTGGAAACAGATATATTTCTTGATTTCAGCCCCGAAGTTGTGATAGAAGAAGGAGAAACGCTTTCCGTGCAAACACCGGAAGAATCTCTTACTGAACCAACACCGGATTTTCCTCATCAGTAAGGTAGCGTAACGAAGAAACGAGTTGCAAAAATGTATCCCACGCATTTGCGCAACTCTTTTTTTATTCACGGAATACGGTTATGACAAAACCCAAAGTTGCATTTCATACACTTGGTTGCAAACTGAACTATACCGAATCCTCGGAAATCGGGAAACAATTTCTTCAACGCGGATTCGCATTCTCCGAAATTGATGCAAACAATGATGTTATTGTTCTGAACACGTGCAGCGTTACCGAACGAGCCGATAAAGAAGCACGTCAATGGATTCGGAGAGCATTGCGGCATTCTCCAAATGCGTTTGTTATCGTTACTGGTTGCTATGCCCAACTGCAACCGGAAGAAATTGCTTCGATTGATGGCGTTGACGTTGTCTTAGGTTCGCAGGAAAAATTTCACATCTTCCAATACATTGATTCATTTCAGAAAAAAACAACGCCACAGATTTTTGTTGCTCCAATTTCCGAAGCGCACGATTTTGGTCCCGCATTCTCTTCCGACGGTCGAGAACGCACACGCGCATTTTTGAAAGTGCAAGACGGGTGCGATTATTCGTGCTCGTTTTGCACTATTCCAATTGCGCGCGGCAAAAGCAGAAGTCAATCTCTTGAAACGACAGTTCGCCAAGCGCACCAACTTGTTGCGATGGGATATCGAGAAATTGTTCTCAGCGGTGTGAATGTTGGCGACTATGGAAAGAAGAACAACACATCGTTTCTTCAACTTCTCCGCGCACTCGAATCTGTTGACGGAATGGAACGTATCCGTATCAGTTCCATCGAACCGAATCTCTTAACCAACGACATTATTGATTGTATTCTCTCTTCGGATACGTTGTGCAATCATTTTCATATCCCAATGCAAAGCGGGAGCGATACAATTCTTCAGAATATGCGCCGTCGCTATCGTACGAAGGATTATCGAAACGTTGTTGAGTATATTCGCGCAAACGATAGCACGGCGGGAATCGGCGTAGATGTTATTGTAGGTTTTCCCGGCGAAACGGAAAAGCATTTCGAGGATACCTTTACTTTTCTCGTTGACCTTCCGTGTTCGTATCTTCACGTGTTCACCTATTCCGAACGTCCGAATACGCTGGCAGCAACGTTTGGAGAAGTCATAGAGCCGCGTGTTCGTTTTCAGAGAAATAACATGCTTCGAATCGTAGGCACAAAAAAACGCCGCGCATTCGCATCGGCATTCTTGGGAACGATGGTTGATGTTCTCATCGAGCATACGCCTTCCGCTCAAGGTTTTTCCGGGTACTCGAAGAATTATATTCGTGTGGATGTTCCCGCAACGGAAAACGACATCAATACGATTCAACGCGTGCGGATTGATGGAGTTTGCGACGAGCATTGTATCGGTTCGCGGACAGACGGAACTGTTCAGCCCGCAATTCGTGCTCCTTCAACCGTTGTTAAAACTTTTACTCCCGTACCGTTATGAAACTGTTCACCGTTCTTGTCTTTACATTCCTGCATTGTTCTTTAGCGCAAGAACAACCACCTTCTTTCTTGATAGCGCGAGATTTGTTTTTGCGCCAAGCAACACCTTCGCTTGCATCTCCCAAAAACAACGTAGGACTTCCTGTTGAAAAGAAAAAAAGCGTTCCGCTTGCCGTTGCGCTTTCGCTTCTCATTCCGGGATTAGGAGAATGGTATGCGGATAATGTTTCTTCAGGACAATATTTTCTTCTTACGGAAAGCGGTTTATGGCTTACCTATTTGGGCTTCGATACGTACGGAACATGGGTTCGAGACGATGCACGGCAATATGCACAAGCAAATGCAAGCGTTTCGCTCAATGGTAAAGACGAGAAATATTTTGTGAACATCGGCAATTTTCTGAGTGTGGACGATTACAATCATACGCGGCTCATCAATCGTCAAACGGAGAAAATGTATCTGCCCGCGACGCAGTATTATTGGAAATGGAACAACGAGCAACAACGTTTGACTTATCGTACAATGCGCATCAATAGCGACCTTGCGTTCAACAATTTAAAGTTTATCGGCATCGGTATCGGCTTGAATCATCTTGCAAGCGCTATCAACGCCGCATTGTCCGCTTCGTCTCAGAACAACAATCCGCTCTCCTTTCGTCTCGAACTTCTTCACAACGCTTTGGGTGGAAGAAACTCGCAGGGATATTCTCTGACATTTTCAACACGCTTGTAGTTCTCTCCACTTGTCTGAACGGTTTCTGCGTTGAACCCCCGCAACATCAAACTTGTTCTCGAATACGACGGGACAAATTTTTTCGGTTGGCAGCGTCAAGCGAAGGAACGAACTGTTCAGGGAGAATTGGAAACTCTTCTTTTTCACTTGCTTCACGAGCATAGCACTCTCATAGGTGCGGGGAGAACCGATTCGGGTGTTCATGCGCGCGGACAAGTTGCTAATTTCAAAACCACGTCTCTCCTTCCTTCTGCAAAAATACGTTCTGCATTAAACGGTTTGCTTTCCCCCGACATTGCTGTTATTGCCGCCAATGATGTTGAAGAGAATTTTCATTCCCGTTTCAGCGCAAAAGAACGAAGGTATTCTTATACGATGTGTCAGCGTCCGACTGCGCTCTTTCGAAATTATTGTTGGGAATATCATGCTCCGCTGGATATGACGTTGATGAATGATGCCGCGAACGGTTTCATCGGGGAAATGGATTTTACGTCGTTCTGCACATCCGCGAAAGAAGTGGAAAATACCATCTGCACCGTTCTTGCGGCTTCGTGGGAAAAGGAAAACAGTTTTCAGAACCTTCCTCTCTTCGTTTTTCGTGTTAGCGCCAATCGTTTTCTGCGCGGAATGGTGCGCGCAATGGTCGGCGTTTTGGTAGATGTTGGTAGAAAGAAATATTCGGTGCATGATGTTGCAAACATTCTTTCCGCAAAGAACAGAAGCGCCGCATCGCAATCAGTTCCGGCACGAGGGTTGTGTTTGGAGGAAGTGGTGTATGAATGACTCTTCATCACAACCTTGAAGTTGTTCCATTGTATTCCCAAGTACGGATGAGGATATTTTTCTGATTTGCTCTTCTTCTGATTGAACGTTCTCTCTCTATTTTTTGGTCTTGATGAACAAAAGTTGTTAGCATTTCCTCACGACAGTAAACGGTCTTGCTGGGCGAAAAAAAAATCATCAATGATTCTTTTGGTTCAATCCCGAAGCGGAGAGTTTGTCCTTCTTTGTTTTGAGAATATCCTTAAATGGTTTTTGGAAGTGAAATTTGTCGGAGATGTTTGCAAAAGAGATTTCAGAATTTATTATTTCTACGGCAACAAAACTGCGCACGCAACCGTAGTTGTCCATAAGCCCAATTTATGACCTTCGGCAGATTGGGTGACGTTGAAGGTGCGGTAAATTTGACCCGATGCTTTGTAAATTTTTTCGCGTTCGTCCCAAGCGGTATTCGAGTCGAATTCCAAACCGAGAGTAGTAGCAAGCATCGTTGCGGCTAAATCTTCTGAGTATTCGCCGGCTTTTTCGTCGGTTTCGCCGAAGGGGTGATGTTCGGAAAGATAGCCGTGAATACTCGCATCGGATGGCTGGGCAACTCCGATAGACGATGCAATGAGACGATTGGGTTCGTTGGTAGCGTTGCGCGCCATAACGACGTAGAGAATTTGTCCCGTTTGCAAGAGTTTGATTCCTTCTTCAACGGAAATACGTTTGCAGTTTGGAGGAAAAATGCTCGAGACGGTTACGAGATTGTATTTTTCAATTTTTGCGTCGCGCAATGCCAACTCGAACGATTGCAAGTATTCTTTGTGGCGACCGACACCTTTGGTAAAAAATATTTTTGCGGGAAGAAACATAGTGAACGTAGTAGAATAAGTGAGTAAAAAATAATCGTGAACAATTAGCGAAGAACTTTGAGAAATTTTCGTTTGCCGACTTTGATGATAAACGTTTCGTTGGGAATTGGCGAATGGATATCGGAAATTTTTTTTCCGTTTATGGAAACCCCTCCTTGTTCGATAAGTCTCCTTGCTTCGTTCCGGGACGGTGCAAGTTGAGTGGTTACCATCAGTTCGATGATGTTCATCGTGCTGAGAGAAGAAATGCAATATTCATCGAGAACATCGGGGATTTCTTTTTTGACAAAAATCGTATCGAATTCTTTTTCGGCAATGTGCGACGCTTCGATGCTATGATACATCGTTACGAGCGTACGCGCAAGTTGACGTTTGATGTTGCGGGGATTGATGGTGCTGTTTTCCAAAAGCGCTCGGATGTGCGATAATTCGTATGCGGGAGTATTGGTTGCAAGTAGGAAATACTCATAAATAAGCGCATCGGGAATTGAAAGCGTTTTACCGTACATCTCTTTAGGCGAATCGGTGAGAGCAATGTAATTATCGAGCGACTTGCTCATTTTATTGATGCCATCGGTTCCTGCAAGAATCGGCATCGTGAGAATAACCTGCGGCTCGATGTTGTAAGCAATTTGAACATCTCTTCCGACGAGAAGATTGAATTTCTGGTCGGTGCCGCCAAGTTCAACATCGCTTTTGATAGCAACGGAATCCATTGCTTGAGCAAGCGGGTAAAGAAATTCGTGAACGGAAATCGGCTCGCCGCGATTGTACCGTTTTTCAAAATCGTCGCGCTCTAACATACGAGCAATCGTGTAGGTACTTGCAAGATGAATGACATCGGCGAAGTTCATTGCATTGAGCCATTCGGAATTGTAGCGAATGTGGCAACGTTCATGGGAAAGCACTTTTGTTGCTTGTTCGAAATAACTTTCGCCGTTCGTGCGCGTTTCATCGAGCGAGAGAGGAGGACGGGTTTTATTTCTACCCGAAGGGTCGCCAATCATTCCAGTAAAATCGCCAATGATGAGCATTGCCGTATGTCCTAAATCCTGAAACTGTCGGAGTTTGCGTAAGACAACGGTATGACCAAGATGCAAATCCGGTCGCGAAGGGTCGCAGCCGAGTTTGGCGATGAGTGGAACAGTTGTTGTGAGCGAGCGTTCAATTTTTCGAGCGAGTTCGTCTTCGGGGATAATTTCCGATGCTCCGTGTTTGAGCACATCCATTTGCTCGTTCACGCTTGGAAAGATTTGAGGTTTGAGGTTTGTGATAAGAGTATTCCTAATATTTTTTATTGATGTACAACGAATATTGGAGAAGGTGCAAAGAACAACATCGCCAAACAAAATATTTTTCAGATCCAACAATCCAAGTATAAAAAACTTTTTGAGAGTGTAAAAGTAGGAATGGGAATGTTGTCATTTGGATTTCTATCATTTAGTTTGCAAATTTTCTTCGGAGGTCGCGTTTCACTTCGCGTTCTTTCAATGCGTGCCGTTTATCGAAATGATGTTTCCCGCGAGCAACGGCGATTTCGACTTTTGCTTTTCCTGCTTTGAAATATATACGCAGAGGGATAATCGTAAATCCCTGCACATCGGTTTTGTTAGAAAGTTTGTACAATTCACGTTTTGTGAGCAACAATTTTCGTTTGCGCATCGGTTCGTGATTGTTGATGTTGCCGAAATCAAACGGATTGATATGGGCGTTGAGTAGCCATGCTTCACCGTTTTCAACGGTAACGTAACTGTCTTGCAAACTTGCATTTCCTGCGCGCAACGATTTTACTTCCGTTCCTTTGAGAGCAATTCCTGCTTCGTAGTGGTCGAGAATAAAATATTCGTGCAACGCGCGGCGGTTGCTGACAACAGTTTTTTCTTCATTCTGTAATTCTTTGTTCAGTGTCATTGGAAAAAAAAGCGGACAAATATATGTTTGAAATAGAATTGTGCAAAACAAATGCAAGGAAGAATGAAGAAAAAATTGAAAGAACACTCTTGTTGCTTCGTCGTTTTTTTGCACTCTGTGCCAACGTTCAAGTTGAGGGAATGATTTCTTTCGTGGAGCGGACGAGCATAGTATCCATAAGAACTTCGAATGAAATCGAAGAGAAATTGAACAGCCAAAAAAATATTTTTATATTCATAAGGCAATTTTTTATTGCAGCAACAAACTCGATGACAACACGTATGATACAAAGCAATACACCGAAGAAAAATTTTCGTTCCATGAAAAACTTGCTGGCGTATTAAGTTTTGAACAGTATCAAGAAATTTTAGAAATTAAAACACCGATTACATCATTTTCACATCAATGGAACCAGTAAAACCAGAAGCGAAAAATTTTATTCGCGAAATTATTGACGAACACATTCGCAGCAAGCGATTCGATAAACACGTTCACACACGGTTTCCTCCCGAACCGAACGGATATTTGCACATCGGTCATGCGAAATCTATTTGTTTGAATTTCGGAATTGCCCACGATTACAATGGCAAATGCAATCTTCGTTTTGATGACACCAATCCGAGTAAAGAAGAACAAGAATACGTTGAATCCATCAAAGAAGATGTGCGTTGGCTTGGTTTTCAGTGGGAAGCGGAGTTGTATGCTTCCGATTATTTTGAGCAGTTATATCATTATGCAATTCAACTTATCAAAAAAGGAAAAGCGTACGTATGCGATTTAACTGCGGATGAAATTCGCGAGTATCGTGGAACATTGACGGCGCCAGGAAAAGAAAGTCCGTATCGCAACAGATGCGTGGAAGAAAATTTGCACCTGTTTCAAGAAATGCGTGAAGGAAAATTTCCCGATGGTTCAAAAACATTACGCGCAAAAATTGATATGCATTCCCCGAATGTCAATATGCGCGACCCGGTGTTGTATCGTATTCTTCGCGCAACGCATCATCGTACGGGAAATATATGGTGCATTTATCCGATGTATGATTATGCGCACGGGCAATCGGATTCTCTCGAACGCATTACACATTCCATCTGCACACTGGAGTTTGAAGACCATCGTCCGTTGTATGATTGGTTTATCAACGAACTCAATATTTTTCATCCGCAGCAAATTGAATTTGCGCGGCTGAACCTCACCTATACGATGATGAGCAAACGGCGATTGCTTCAACTCGTCGAAGAACAAATTGTAAATGGATGGAATGACCCGCGAATGCCAACAATTTCCGGTTTTCGCCGTCGTGGATATACACCGGAATCTATTCGAGATTTTGCTGAACGCATTGGAGTCGCAAAACGCGATAACACGATTGATTTTGCATTGTTAGAAAATTGTTTGCGCGATGATTTAAATAAACGCGCTCCGCGAATGATGGCGGTGTTGAAGCCTTTGAAAGTTATCATTGATAATTTTCCCGATAGCGAAATTGAACAACTTGACGCAGTAAACAATCCGGAAGACGAGTCAGCGGGAACAAGAAAAATTCCGTTTTCAAAAATTTTATATATCGAGCAAGATGATTTCAAAGAAACTCCACCGCCAAAATATTTTCGACTTTCACCGGGAATCGAAGTGCGATTGCGATATGCTTATATCATTACATGCACAAACGTTGTGAAAAATGAAAATGGTGAAATTGTCGAAATACACTGCACGTATGATAAAGATACAAAAAGCGGAACAGGAATAAATCAAAAAAAAGTGAAAGGAACGATTCACTGGGTTTCGGCTTCACACGCAAGAGATGCAGAAGTGCGATTGTATGACAGACTTTTCACCGTAGAAAATCCGAGCGGAGAAGATTGGGAAAAAAATCTTAATCCAAACTCATTGGAAGTCTTGACGAATTGCAAACTCGAACCACATCTTGCAAATGCGCAATCGCAAGAACGATTTCAATTCGAACGACTCGGATATTTTTGCGTTGATTATGATTCGACAAAAGAGAATCTTGTTTTCAACCGCGCAGTTACATTGAAAGATACGTGGGCGAAGATTGAGAAAAAATAATTGATAATGAATCATATATAATAAAGGAAGGGAACTTTTACGATAAATATTTATTGCTCATTATTCATTCTTCATTGAAATAAATATATTTCGCGGTAAAAACATGCAACAACTCGATATCATCAGAATAAAAAACGCATCGTTCTACGCATATCACGGTGTAGAACAAGATGAGCAAAATCTCGGAGGCAAATTTGAAGTTGATGTAGAACTCGGATGCGCTATTGCTGAAGCGGAAACAAGGGATAGTTTGAAGCGAACCGTAGATTACGAAAAAGTGTATGCGTTAGTTTATACAACAATTACGGAGAAAAAATATTTTCTTCTTGAAACATTAGCGAATCATCTTGCTGGGAAAATTTTGGAATCATTTCACCAAGTTGTAACCGTCGTTGTAAAAATCCGTAAGCCGCATCCGCCGGTCAAAGGTGTTGTGGATTTTGTCGAAGTGGAAGTTAATCGAAGAAAATAAATGGCAAAGGTGTTTCTCGGATTGGGTTCCAATATTGGAAATCGTATCGAGTATTTACAAAAAGCATACGAAGAAATTTCAAAACATTACAAATTACTCTCTGCGTCAGTGATGTACGAAACAGAACCAATTGGAGAAAAGAATCAGCAAAATTTTTTAAACGCGGTAGTAGAAATAGAAACCAATGAAACGCCCGAACAATTGTTTTCCTTCATCAAAACACTTGAAAAAAAAATCGGAAGAAGACAACGAAAAACATGGCAACCACGGGAAATTGATATTGATATTTTATTGTTCGGGAACGAAATCATAGAAACAGAACACCTTTCCATTCCCCACAAAGAAATGCACAAACGAAAATTTGTTCTTATTCCATTCGTGGAAATTGCTCCGAATTGCGTCCACACAACATTGCAACAAACAATAGCGAATGTATTGAACGATTGTACCAACAACCATAGTGTAACGAAAACACATTATCAATTTCAACATATTTAAATAGTATTTTTTGTGAAAGAAAAAGAAACTCCGTTACTGAACGAACTTGTTGCCAATAGCGGCATTCATCATATTGCCGTCGAAGGTGTAATTGGTGCTGGCAAAACAACGCTTGCAACAATGCTCGCAGAGAAACTTCATGCAGAAGTCGTGCTAGAAAAATTCGAAGAAAATCCTTTTCTGCCGAAATTTTATGATGACCCCGATAGATATTCATTTCAAACGCAAATTTTCTTTTTACTCTCACGGTTTAAACAGCAGCAATCATTACGGCAGCCGGGATTATTTCATTATAATTTAATTACGGATTATATTTTTGAAAAAGATAAAATTTTTGCATATCTCAATTTAAGCGATGAAGAACTGAAACTGTATGAAATGCTTTTCGCGTCGCTCGAACGCACGCAAACACTGCATAAGCCCGATTTGGTAGTGTATCTACAATCAAGTGTTTCGCGATTAATGGCAAACATCCGCAAACGCGCGCGCCCGATGGAAAAAAATATGAGCGAAGCTTATATCAAAGATTTGAACGATGCGTATAATTATTTCTTTTTTCATTATCGAAGTTCACCGTTGCTCATTGTCAATTCTACGGAAATAGATTTTGTCAATGATGAAAAGGATTTTGACGATTTGGTGAACGAAATCTTCCGCTCTGATAAATCCGCCGTTGAATACTACAACCCGTTGCGACATACGGCAAAACGCAAATGATTCGGCTTGTTTTTATCACACTTTTTCTTGTCTATAGTATTTTTCTCTTAGTGCGAATTTTTTCTGCAATTCGCCAGCGTCGAGCAACTGCAACAAAAAAAGTATTTGAAAAACATTCGTTTCATCATTCATTTCCCGCTTCGGAAATTCGCGATGCAGATTTTACCGATATGAAATAATTTGTAGAAACCAATACTATTTCTAATAGGAACATAGAAGACGTTTTGCACGATACAAAAAAATTTCTCTGCGAAGAAATATTCAAAATCATCCCGCTATATTCGAATCGGATTCAACATATATACTTGATTTAAATGAAATTCTTATACGACTCATTTACCAACTTGCAGAAAATGTTTCAGAACTTGCATACAAAGCGAACAATGCAATGGAAAAAAGTATATAGTGTGTAAAGTTTTCTTCGTGCTTCTGAAAATTTCTGTAGCGACTATGATCCAGTCGCTATTTTATTTTTGCAAACTCTCTGAGTATTTTTAGCCCGCAATGTTTGAAACCACATCAAAACAAACTCCTTCAACGCAAACAATTCCACTCCATTATGAAGAAGAAATTCTTCGATTGAAAAAAGAATTAAACGCTGTGATTCTTTCGCATTACTATCAGGAATCGGAGATTCAAGATTTGGCGGATTTTGTTGGCGATAGTTTGGAGTTGTCGAAAAATGCCGCGGCGACCAATGCAGAGGTGATTGTGTTTGCCGGAGTTCATTTTATGGCGGAAACGGCAAAGATACTTTCTCCGAAAAAACAAATTCTTCTTCCCGATGCCAATGCCGGCTGTTCGCTCGATGAAAGTTGCCCCGCGCCGCTCTTCAAACAATTTCGAGAATCACATCCGAATCACATTGCTGTAACGTACGTGAATTGTTCTGCGGAAGTGAAAGCGTTGAGCGATTATATTTGCACATCGAGTAATGCGGAAAAAATTATTCGCGCAATTCCTTCCGATAAAGAAATTCTTTTTGCTCCCGATAAAAATCTTGGAAATTATTTGATGAAGAAAACGGGAAGAAAAATGACGTTGTGGGATGGTTCGTGCGTTGTTCACGTGCATTTCTCCGAAGAAAAAATTCTCAAACTCAAACTCGAACATCCCGAAGCGAAACTTATTGCACATCCTGAATGTGAAGAAGCAATTTTGATGTGGGCAAATTTTATCGGTTCGACAAGTGCTTTGTTGAAATACGTTATCGAATCCGATGCAAAGGAATTTATTGTTGCGACGGAATCGGGAATACTTCATCAAATGCAGAAGCACGCTCCGCAAAAAATGTTCATTCCCGCTCCTCCTGAAGAAGCATGTGCCTGCAATAATTGTCCGTATATGAAACTCAATACGATGGAGAAATTGTATTTGTGTATGAAAAACCGCTCGCCGGAAATTACATTGAGCGAAGATGTAATTGAACGCGCACTTGTTCCGTTGCGGAGAATGATGGCGTTGAGTTGATTGTCGTTATGGATTATTTGTTATTTGTAGTTGATGTTTGGAAAACGAAAAAAAACGAACGCTGATGACACGAACTTAACTGAAATTTGGACAGTTGAAAATACAATCGTCTGATGGAAAATATTATCTTACTGATGTTGCCGATACAGTACAACTTTTACGCCTTGTTCAATGTATTCCATAATAAGATTTAGAATCAACTTGAAAAAATCTGCGAACATCTGCGAAATCTGCGGGAGATTGTTTCCCGCTGATAACGCAAATTGCCGCAGATGAAGAATACGATGAAGATTACTCTTTGTACAATTTTCATTCTCCTTTCTCAATTTTCGTTTTCACAAGAAAATAATTTCGGAAGTATTTCCGGAAAAATTATTTCTGCAGAGACAAAACAACCGCTTCCGTTTATCAATGTTATTCTTGAGGGAACAAAAATCGGAACATCGAGTAATGACGAAGGAAAATTTTTTCTTGAAAATATATCTTTGGGCAACTACACGCTCATTGTTTCTGCAATTGGTTTTGAAACAAAACGAAGAGCGATCGAGATACTTTCCAATAAGACAGTTGTACTTTCCATCGAAATGAAAGAGTCATCTGTGGAATTGAAGGAAATTCAAATCGTTGAAGAAGCGCGGAAAAAGTCGCTTCAGGATATTCGTTCGAGCGTTGTGGAACTTCAGCCGCAGAAAGCAAAAGCATTACCCGGAGCAGTTGAAGATGTAATGAGAGCGTTGCAATATGCTCCGGGGGTGATTGCGCCGAATGATTTTCGAGCAGCATTAGTTGTACGCGGTGGAAATCCCGACCAAAATTTAATTGTAATGGATGGAATTGAAATTTTCAATCCGTATCGTTTGTACGGATTGATAAGTATGTTTAATCCTGAAACTGTTTCGGATATATCGTTGCTTACCGGAGGGTTTCCGGCAAAGTACGGAGACAGACTATCTGCCGTTATAGATGTTACCAATAAACGCGGCGGCGATGGTGGAAATTTTAACGGTAACATCAACGCAAGTATTTCCAATGCAAATATTGTGTTGGAAGGAAAAACTACTCAACTATTTCCGGTTTATTGGCTCGCATCCGCTCGAAGAACATATTACGACTTAGTACTTGAGCCGTTTGCAAAAAGCGCAAAACTTGTTGATGGCGATGTTGCATTCCCTAATTTTTCTGATATACAAGGAAAATTTACGTTCCTTCCAACATCGAAACATCAATTTATTATAAACGGAATTGCGAGCCGCGACGGTGTCAATATTGTCAGCGGCAGTGAGCGTAAAACTGCGGATAGTGTTTCGGTGTTCAATGAAACTCGCAACGATGTTGCTGGCGTTGCGTGGCAATATACGTTCGATGAAAACATTATTTCCAAACTTTCTTTTTCTTGGTACAGAAATAAAGGAGAGAGCGATTTTGGCGGCGCAGTGCTTGACCCGGGACTTGATAGAGAACAATATGATAATGATACGGCGCGAGGAATTCGTTTATACAACATTGATATAACTTCCTCGTTTATGTTCACGAAACGTTCTGTAAAACAAGATGTATTGTACACACAGAAAAATCATTTGTTCGAATGTGGAATTGCCGTTGATTGGTTGAAGAATGAATTGTTTTGGAAAACGCAGTTGCCTTCAGAATTGCGTGCGCGATTACGAAATCAAAATATGGCATTTCTCGAAAACTTTTTACAAGAACAATCATACCACCGAGTCGTTTCGTATGCGCAGGATAAATGGACTATGAATGATGACGTTCAATTGCAACCCGGAATACGTTTGAACTATTTTCACTTGTTGAAGAAGTATTACATTGAACCGCGTGTGAATTTTTCCTATCTCATCAATCCGATAAGCACACTTCGAGCCGCATGGGGAAAATACTATCAATCACCGGGATATGAAAAATTGGTTGACCAAAATGTTTTTTACTCACTCACCGATGCAAAATATTTACAGGCGGAACAAGCGACACATTATATTCTTGGCTATGAACGATGGCTTACATCTGAAATTTTTGGAAAAGTTGAAACATATTACAAACGATTTGCAAACTTGATTCATCAAAAAAAAGAAATGCAGTCGCGGTTTGTTTCAGAACCCGTTGCGGGAAATAATTTGCGTCGCATCGAAGGATGGACACCGCCGCATCCTGTAACGAAGGAAGTTTTTGTGAACAAACCCGAAAATAATTCATACGGTGATGCGTATGGAATCGAATGGTATATTGAAAAAAAACAACCATCGCCTCAAACTGCATTTTTCGGATGGATAAGTTATGCGCTTGCGTGGGCGCAGCGAAACAGTTTTGGAGTGTGGAGACCGCTTTCGTACGACCAGCGACATACGTTCAGTTTGAATATCAATTTTAAACCAAGTGAATCGTTTGAAGTTGCGTTGAAATGGAAATATGGAACAAACTTTCCATATTCTCCGCCTTCAGGAATTCAACCAAGAATTATTACTGTTCACATTGATACGGTTATCAATAATATTCCGATTGATACAACACTTGGTTTTATACAAGTAGATAGCGATAGCAATGTTGTGTTCGATGTCAAACGTGCGGAAGGAAATCAGATTAATTCTGAAAGATTACCTCCATATCATCGTCTTGATATGCGATTGACGTGGTATAAAAAATATTGGGGACTTGAATGGACATTCTATTTAGATATCATTAATGTCTATAATCGTCAAAATGTTTTAAGTTATCAAACGTTTGTTGATACGAACTTAAAAATTGAACGAAATCCTACAACAATGTTTCCCATTTTACCAACATTAGGAATGAGTGTAAGGTTTTAAGATGAACGTATCTGTTTTGTGTGTATGAATATAGTACGTTCCTTGAATTAACTTCTACATTCTTGTATATTAACGCTGAAATTTTTGTTTCAATGCGCCCTACTCGAGCCGAAATAAATCTCACGATACTCCATTCAAATTTGAAGAACATTCGACATAAACTTGCTGTGAATACTCAAGTTATGGGAATTGTTAAAGCCAATGCGTATGGTCACGGGCTTGTTGAAATTTCCAAGTCGCTAGTACAGAATGGTATCGAATATCTTGGTGTAGGTTTTATTGAAGAAGGAATACAATTACGAACAGCAGGAATTACTTCTCCCATTCTCGTGCTGGGAGGAGTCTTTGGCGACCAAGTAGAAAAATTTCTTGCATTTGATTTTGAAATTACAGTTTCATCGCTTGAACTTGCCCAACGCATCAATGATGAAGTTGCAAAAAACAACGGACGAAAAGCGCGTGTGCATATGAAAATTGATACGGGAATGGAGCGTCTCGGAATTCACTCAGAACATGCAGTTGAGTTCGTCGAAAAAGTTGCGCGACTTCCGAAACTCGATATTGTTGGAATTTTTTCTCATTTCGCCTCGTCAGAAAAAGATACTTCATTCACTCAATATCAACTTCAGCAATTTACTTCAGTTCTTGAACAACTGAAAAAAAAGAAGATTGAAATTCCTTTCAAACACATTGCAAATAGCGGTGCAATTTTGAACGGAAGCGAATCATATTTCAATCTTGCACGTCCTGGAATTTTACTTTACGGAATATATCCATCGAAAGAAATTCAAAAAACAATTTCCGTTATTCCAATTCTATCATTGAAATCGAAAATTGTGTATTTGAAAGATGTCGCCGCAAATAAAAGTATCAGTTATGGAAGAACGTATTTTACCAATCGTACATCGCGCATTGCAACAATTCCGATTGGGTACGGCGATGGATATTTTCGAACGCTCTCAAACAATGTTGATGTGTTGATTCACGGAAAACGTTTTTCTTCCGTTGGAACAATTTGTATGGACCAAATGATGCTCGATGTAACGGACGGAGAAAATATTCACGTCGGTGATGATGTTACATTGATTGGAAAAGACGGAAACGAAGAAATAAAAGTTGAAGAACTTGCAGAAAAAGTTGGAACAAATTCGTACGAAGTGCTGACAAATATTTCGACGAGAGTTCCAAGGTTTTTTTTCACTTGATATTGTTGATATTATTGAAATGTGTTTCTTCAAGTGGTATCAATAATACCAAGTGAAACTAATTTCAATCTAATTAATGTAAAATATAAAATCTAAAATTTAGTGAACGTTTACGCAGTAATAATGGCAGGCGGAGTCGGCGCACGGTTTTGGCCCCGTAGCAGAGAAAAATCGCCGAAACAATTGTTGAAAATTTTTGGCGAACAAACAATGTTGCAAAACACGGTACGCCGTTTGGAAAACATTATTCCTCATTCCAATGTTCTCATTGTAACAAATAAAATTCAGAAGCCCATCGTTGAGAAACAACTTCCAACTGTTCCTGAACAAAATATTATTGCAGAACCCTTCGGAAGAAATACTGCTCCTTGTATAGGACTTGCGGCGACAATGCTGAAGCACATTGACGAAAAAGCAGTGATGGTTGTTTTGCCCGCAGACCATCTAATCCGCGACGAACAGGAGTTTCTCCGAATTGTAAAACTTGCCACAGAAGTTTCGTATAAGTCAGCGAATTTAATAACCATCGGCATTCAACCAACGCATCCAGAAACCGGCTTTGGATATATTCAGTTCGTAGATACGCACGACAACACGAATCCATATTTCGAGAAAAAAATATTTCGCGTAAAAACATTTGCAGAAAAACCGAATCTCGAAACGGCGAAACAATTTCTTGCAAGCGGAGATTTTTTGTGGAACAGCGGAATGTTTGTGTGGCGCGTTGATGTGATTCTTCGTGAGATTCAACAGCATTTGCCTGAGATGTATTCTGAACTTTCGAGAATTGAACCCCTCGTCGGTGATAATACGTTTTCAACATTGCTTGAAAATGCATACAAAATGATTCGCGGTGTTTCGATTGATTATGGCGTGATGGAAAAAGCAAAAAATGTTTTTGTCATTCCGGGAAATTTTGGCTGGAGCGATGTTGGAAGTTGGGATGAAGTTGTTCGTCTTTCGGGAAAAGTTGAAGGCGGTAATTCGGTGAATGGAAAATCATTTTTACGCAACGCAAAAAATATTTTCATCGATTCAAAAGATAAATTTGTTGCTGTGATTGGCGTTGACGATGTTATCGTTGTGAATACAGACGATGCCGTGTTGATTTGCAAAAAAGAACAATCGCAGGAAGTGAAGGAAATTGTTGATTATTTGAAGCGTAAACAGTTGAATGAGTATTTGTAGATTTGTGATGTGTGATTTGTGATTTGAGTTATGCGTCGCAAACATACGTTTACAATTATATTTTTTAGTTCTGTAATAGCAATTGTTTTACAATCATGTGGAACAGTACCGCGATTTACAAGTTCAAAGAAAAAAGTTGGTGAGAAAAAGGCACAAGCGGAAGTAAAAGAAAAAGAAGAATCGAAAAATCAGAATGAAAGTGATGAACACAATATTGTAAAAGTTCAGGAAGGGATTGCATCGTTTTATGGAGATGGATTTAACGGAAAGACAACAGCGAACGGCGAAACATTCGATATGTATAAATTTACTGCGGCACATCGAACATTGCCATTGGGAACAAAAGTAAAAGTGAAAAATTTAGAAAATAATCGGTCAATAGTTTTACGCATCAATGATAGAGGGCCGTATGTTGATGGAAGAATTATTGATGTTTCGTATGCTGCGGCAAAACAACTTGGCTTTGTCGAAAGCGGAACAGCGCGAGTGAGAATTGAAGTTTTGGAAATTGGGGATGGAAAGTATTTAAAGTAGTTGAGATGATGAGAACAAGAATTAAATTCTTATTTCTTATTCCTGAATAATTTATGTCACGACAACTTGTAACAGAAAAAGAAATAATTGACGCTTCAAAATCAGGAAAGAAAAATTTTGAGGTTGAGAAGAATGCTTTAATTACTGCTGCTGCAAAAGATAGAGCAATGCAGTTGGGAATTTCTTTTTCTGAAAAATCTGAAAAGAAAAAAGAAATCAAAAACGAAGAACAACTTTCCAAAAAACGAAAACTCAACGAGTTGACTGTTGCAATTGGTTGCGACCATGGTGGGTTTAAATACAAAGAAACTTTGAAACCATATTTGCAAGAACTTGGATGTAAAGTAGTTGACGCTGGAACAAATTCCGAAGAAGCAGTTGATTATCCCGAATTTGCGTACGCAGCAGCAAGAATGGTCTCTCTTGGTGAAGCAACGTTTGGAATTGTAATTGATGGCGCGGGAATTGGTTCTTGTATGACTGCGAATAAAGTTCCGAATGTTCGCGCTGCTTGTTGTCACGAAGAATATTCTGCTCGCAACGCTCGTGAACACAACGATGCGAATGTCCTTACGCTTGGAAGTCAACTTATCGGTGTTGGACAAATGAAAGTTGTCGTGAAAACATTTCTCGAAACGTGGCACGGCGGTGGAAGACATAAAAAACGCGTTGATAAAATTATGGAAGTAGAAAAAAAATTTTTGAAAGGTGAAATACTATGAAATTCAATATCATTTTAGAACCAGCAGAAGAAGGTGGATTCAATGTTTCTGTTCCGGCACTTGATGGATGTTATACGCAAGGTGATACGGAACAAGAAGCGATTTCAAACGCGAAAGAAGCTATTCAATGTTATCTCGAAGGTTTAGAAAAACTAAATCAAATAAAATCTAAACCGAACTACATTGTAAGAGAACTTCAAATCGCTTTATGAGTAAAACCTTTTCTGGAATAGATGTAGTAAAAGCATTGAGAAGAAAGGGTTATTACATAGATCATCAAAGAGGAAGCCACATTTTTCTGTATAATCTTGATGAAAATAAATCGGTAATTGTTCCGAATCACAGAGAATTAAAAACCGGAACGTTACACAGCATATTGAAGAAAACGAATTTGACAATAGAAGAGTTGCAAAAACTTGTATAGATTTTCGTAACCGAAACCATTTTCGCAAAGTCTAATCAACGTTGAAATACATCAACATTTTTTTACAAACAACAATAATCATTATAGAAAGAATTACAATGTTCAACTTTACATTATTTATTAAACGCATGACACTGTTTGTGTTTGCAACAATTCTTGTTTCCTCATTTGCAACAAGTGATGAGGGAATGTGGACATTCGATAATCCGCCTCTAAAACAACTTAAAGAAAAATATGGATTCGAGCCGACGAAAGAATGGCTTGACCACATTCGTTTATCAAGTGTTCGTTTTAACGACGGCGGTTCCGGTTCATTCATTTCGCCGAATGGACTCGTTTTGACAAATCACCACGTTGCGCTCGGACAACTTTCAAAAGTATCTTCTAAAGAAAAAGATTATGTGAAGAATGGTTTTTACGCGGCAACTTCTGCTGAAGAAATCAAATGTCCCGATTTAGAACTCAACGTTCTTATTTCGATGGAAGATGTTACGAACCGCGTGAAAGGCGTTGTAAAATCTTCGATGAGCGATAAAGAAGCGCTTGAAGCACGAAAAGCAGAAATAGCAAAGATTGAAAAGGAAAATATGAATGAAGAAAAGAAAATCCGCGCAGATATTGTTACGCTTTATCAAGGCGGCGAATACTGGGTGTATCGCTATCAGAAGTACACGGACATTCGTTTAGTGATGGCGCCGGAACAACAAGCGGCATTTTTCGGCGGCGACCCGGATAATTTTACGTTTCCGCGTTATGATTTAGATATGGCTTATTTCCGGGTGTATGAAAATGATAAACCTATTCGCAGCGAACATTATTTAACGTGGAATAAAAATGGTGCAGGCGAAGACGAACTGGTGTTCGTCAGCGGTCATCCCGGTTCAACAAATCGCTTACACACAATGGCACAAATGATGTTTAACCGTGACTATGCTTATCCATTTCGTCTTAAAACACTTCAGTATCGAATTGACGCATTAAAGAAATTCTCTGCAGTGAATGAAGAAAATGCTCGCCGCGCAAAGAATCAAATTTTCTCACTTGAAAATTCTTTGAAAGCTTCGAAGGGAGAATATCAAGGATTGATGGATAAAAATATTGTTGCGAAAAAGCAAAAAGAAGAAGATGATTTTCGTGGACTTGTCTCAAAAAACTCAGAGTGGAAAAAGAAGTACGGCAATGCATGGAAGAACATCGAAAACGTGCAGAAAAAACTTGCAGGGCGTTACAAAGAAATTTTTTATCATTCGCTCGCAGGTTCAAGATTTTTCAGTTTGGGATTGAACATTGTTCGTTATGTAACGGAAACAAAAAAAGAAGATGGCAAACGTCTCGATGGTTATCACGACGCGCAACTCCAATCGCTGAAGTTTCAATTGCTTTCACCCGCACCAATTTACCCGGATTTGGAAGAATTTATTATCGCAGCGCGCACGAAAGAAATTATTGAAGCACTCGGGAAAAATGATGCATTCATCAAAATGGTGTTAAATGGAAAAACTCCCGAAGAAGCGGCGAATCAACTTGTTTCGACGAAACTTGCGGATGTTGAGTTTCGGAAAAATTTAATTGAAGGGGGTGAAGAAGCAATCGCAAAATCTGATGACCCGATGATTGTGTTTGCGCGAACTTTTGATCCGATGGGAAGAGAACATCGCAAATGGCAGGAAGATAACATTGACGCAGTGCTTACGACCAATGGAGAAAAAATAGGACAAGCGCGGTTTGCTGTTTATGGAAAAGAAAAAAATCCCGATGCAACCTTCACACTTCGCCTCTCCTACGGAACCGTGAAAGGTTATTCTATGAACGGAACGAAAGCGCCGTTTAAAACAACAATCGCTGGAATGTATGCACGTTCTGCAGATTTCGATAACAAAGGAGACTTTGAATTACCTGCACGTTTTGATGAAAGAAAAAGTAAAGTCAATCAAATGACACCAATCAATTTTGTTTCAACGTGCGATATTATCGGTGGAAATTCCGGTTCGCCCGTTGTGAATAAGAAAGGTGAACTCGTAGGTTTAATTTTCGACGGCAACATTGAAAGTCTTGTTGGAAGATTTGTGTACGATGAAACTGCAAATCGCGCAGTAGCAGTTCATTCTGCGGGAATGCTGGAATGTCTTCGTAGTGTGTACGATGCGAACTCACTCGCTGATGAGATTGAAGGAAAGTAAGCAGAAGTAAAAACTGATGAGATAAAGGAGTAATTTTTTAGCCACGAATTACACGAATTGACACGAAAATAATTTGTGTAATTCGTGGCGACTTATTTAAATTAGAATAGAATAGTTTATGACACAAACAGAAATACTAACAGAACTTAAAAGATTACCGACAAGCGAGTGCATTTCAGTCATTGAAACTGCGTTAGAATTTGTTCGTGAAGATTTTCAGTACCCTAAAAAAGAAAAGGAAATTCAATTAGAGGAAGCCGCAAAAATGGCACTTCCTTTTTATTTACACGATAAAGATTTAACTGCTTTCACTTCGCTTGATAGTGAAGATTTTTATGAAACGAAGTGAGATTTGGTTAATCAATCTTGAACCGACCATCGGTGCTGAAATGAAAAAGATTCGTCCAGCGGTTATCGTAAATGATGATGCAATGGGAGTTCTTCCGTTGAAAATAGTCGTACCAATTACTGAATGGAATGAACAATTTCAAGTATTTCCTTGGATGGTAAAAATATACAACGACAATCTCAATCGTCTTGAAAAAATTTCTTCAGCAGATACATTTCAAGTGCGTTCGGTTTCACAAGAAAGATTCGTGAAAAGAATTGGTTCGCTTTCGCAAGATTCAATGAACAAAATATCAAAAGCATTATCAACCGTTTTGAAAATCTATTAAAATTAGAAAATTATTTATGCCCATCACTCCATTTAAAAACGAACCAATCACTGATTTCTCGAATCCGAGTAATCGAAAAAAACAAGAAGCCGCAATTGCAAAAGTTCAATCGCAGTTAGGAAAAGAATTTCCTATTATCATTGGCGGCGAAAAAATTTCTACAAAAGAAAAATTCAATTCGTATAATCCGTCGCGTTCATCGGAAATTGTCGGCGTGTTTCAAAAAGGCAATGAGCAACTTGCAAACAAAGCAATGGATGCGGCGTTGAAAAAATTTGAAGAGTGGAAATTTGTTCCGTATCAAAAACGCGCGGAGTATCTTTTCAAAACGGCAAAAGTAATGCGCAAGAAACGTTTTGAACTCAACGCAATTATGATGTTTGAAGTTGGAAAAACGTGGCTTGAAGCGGATGGCGATACTGCGGAAGCAATTGACTTTCTCGAATTTTACGGACGCGAAATGTTGCGTTACGGAAAGCCGCAGCCCGTTGTAAAAAACAAGGGCGAAAAAGGGCGAATGGAATATATTCCGCTTGGCGTTGGCGTTGTTATTCCGCCGTGGAATTTTCCGCTTGCAATTTTAACAGGAATGACATCTGCTGCACTTGTTGCTGGAAATACGGTCGTGTTGAAACCGTCTTCTGATTCGCCGCGCATTGCGTACGCATTTATGGAAGTGCTCGAAGAAATAAAATTGCCTGCTGGTGTTGTAAATTTTGTTACTGGTCCCGGCGGCGCAGTTGGTGATACACTTGTGCGTCATCCAAAAACGCGATTTGTTTCGTTCACCGGTTCGAAAGAAGTTGGAATTCACATTAACGAAGAAGCGGCGAAAGTGCAGCAAGGACAAATTTGGTTGAAGCGTGTAGTTGCAGAGATGGGAGGAAAAGATTCAATTGTGATTGATGAAGGAGTAGATTTAGACGAAGCGGCGGCGGGAGTTACGGTTGCGGCGTTCGGTTTTCAAGGACAAAAATGCTCTGCTTGTTCGCGCGTAATTGTTCACGAAAAAGTATATGACAAGTTTGTTGATTTGTTGACGAAGCGCGCAGAATCAATCACGGTTGGTTATCCGTGGGAGATGAAAAATTTTATGGGAGCAGTCATCAATAAAAAATCCCAAGAGAAAACGCTGTGGTATATTCAAAAAGGAATTGCCGACGGAGGAAAACTTATTGTT
>Ga0194120_10002621_pt1 | contig 30715 bp, 23 predicted proteins | sample TA2MahCa65mmetaG_FD_148642 | JGI IMG/M metagenome (GOLD analysis project Ga0194120, IMG submission 148642) | Freshwater microbial communities from Lake Tanganyika, Tanzania - TA2015019 Mahale Deep Cast 65m | ecosystem: Environmental > Aquatic > Freshwater > Lake | place: Tanzania: Lake... | reverse complement strand
CACGACCAAGCCGCCGGCCCCGCCGCCCGCCACCGGTCCGCTCGCCAGGCTCGAGGCCCTGCGCGGCCGCAAGCCCGGCTGGCGGCAGCGCTAGTGCCCCGGCACGTCGATCGCGACGGTTCGGGCTGGGGCAAGCTCCTGGGCAAGCTGGGCGAAAGGGTGTCGGACGCCCTCGCGCCGCCGGCCAGGAAGAAGCGCGAGAAGCGCTTCCGCATGGATCGCGACTCGCGCCGCGGCATGAGCGGCCGCGGGCAACTGGCAGGGTACGCCGCCGCCGGCCCCATGACGCTCGAGGAGTTGCTGGCACGCCTGGACGGCGACCAGAGGGCGCTCGTGCTCGCCATGCCGCCGGAGGCGCAGGAGCGATTGCTGCGCGTATACGAGGCCTTCGACCGCCACCTGCAGGCTCCCGGCTCGCACAAGGCGGCCGTGCTGGACAAGCTCGGGCGGGCACTGGTCAACGGGCGGCTCCTGGGCGATCGCCGCAACCACGGCGGCCTGCTGGCCCGCCTGGCGGCGCGGGTCGGCGCATCGCCGCACGGCCCGCTGCGCGGCCGCGTGGACGGCCTCACCCTGCTCTCCTACGTCGTCTCCGCGCTCGCCGAGCCGGCACCCGGGCCGGCCGCAGGCCGGGACGCGCCCGCCCGCGCCGTCGCCGCGCTCACGAACTCGCTCGCGCTCGCCTGGCCGGCCCGCTGGGCCGAAATCGCGCTGGCCCTGGCCTGCGACGGCGCCTGGCAAGGCATCCCGCCGGTCTTGCGGCCGGGCGGCTCGCTGCCGGACGGCCTCATCCAGGGCTCGCTGCTGGCGTACGCCCGCACGCTGCCGCCCGACGGCGATTTGGCAGGCGCCGCCGGGGGGCAGCCTGATAGGGGCGCTCCATTGACTTCGCACTCGGTCGCCGCCGGCACGGAGGCCGGCGCCACCCGATCGGGCGCCACGCACGGAGGGGCCGGCGACCTGACGGTCGGGCAACTGGATCTCCTGGCGCGGATCCTCGAGTGCGATCGCGGCGCCGAACTCGACGTGGAGGGCCGCGAACCCTCGTGGGCCCTCACCTGGCTTGCCGAGCAACTGGCGGCCGGTGTGCCGGCGCGGGCCGGGATCGTGCACGACGGCAAGGGCCTGGCCGTGCGCGTGGTGACGCTCTCCGACCGGGCGATCGCCTGCGAGGGTGGCCTGGTCCTCACTCCCCAGGCGTTTCTTGCCGCGCTGCGGCGCGTGGTGGTGGACGGCGAGTTCCTCTCGCGGGTCGGGCTCTGAGGCGCGTCAAGCCCCTCACCGGCCGGCCCCGAGGCGGTCCCGCAAGGAAGTCACCCGGGTACGCCAGGCTTCGGCGTGGTCGGTCTCGTCCCACGAATCCCGCAGTTCCGATTCGTCTCCCAGGATCCGATCGACCGCCTGGATGGCCAGGCCATCGATACCCGGGATCCCGAGCAACTCCTTCTTGTGTCTCCGCAACCACTTCTTCACGTACTCGCCCGCCGACGAGGCGATCCCTTCGGGCATGCCCGCCCTTGCCGCTGCCACAACTTCGGCGGCCGCCAGGCCGCACTCGGCATCCGGAGCGTCCAGGTAGCCAGTGGCATCGACCACGGCGCGCAAGGCGGCGGCCACTTCGGTGGCTGCCGCATCCTCCTCTGCGAGGTCGCCTAGCCAGTCCATGGCGTCGTCGTTGTCGAAAGGGAGGATTCCCCAGGCGCTCTCTGCGGTGTTTTCGGCGGCGGCGACGGGCTCCTTCGGCGCATCCTGTCCCAGAACCCGGGAAAGCTCTTTTTGCAGAGCCACATAGCCATAGAGCGAATCGGGAAAGAGGCCCGCTATCTCTTCCTTGCTCACCCGGACACGCTCGATTCTTTCACATGGATCGTCCTCGGAGAACCTGCTCTTGAAACACCCTCCCACATCATTATCCTGGTACAACAATGGGAAAGGCCGGTCGGCGGTCTTGAAACCAGGAAGAATGCCCAGCGCCGGCCACTCGCCCTTGAAGATCCCGCCGTCCCCGAAGCGCGCGATCCAGACGGCACGCGCAGGGGCCAGGTCTCCGACCTGATCGAGCGTCGGCACGGATTCGAAGACCTCCCCGAAGAAGTACCCTAGTGCGCAATGGACCTTGGGCCCGCGCACGATCAGGCCGATCGCGTATTTCCCCGAATTCAGGGGCACCGCGAAGACGGTGCCGGTACGGATGCGCTTTCTAGCGGACATACTCGAAGTTACCGTCAATTTCGACTGACCGTCGCAAGCTCGCCTGCCTGACCGGTGGCGACCTTACAGCCCAGACGGGGTTGTTGTGGGGAAACGGCCAGACCGGGGAGTGACTGACGCTCTGAGGCGCGTCAAGCCCCTCACCGGCCGGCCCCGAGGCGGTCCCGCAAGGAAGTCACCCGGGTACGCCAGGCTTCGGCGTGGTCGGTCTCGTCCCACGAATCCCGCAGTTCCGATTCGTCTCCCAGGATCCGATCGACCGCCTGGATGGCCAGGCCATCGATACCCGGGATCCCGAGCAACTCCTTCTTGTGTCTCCGCAACCACTTCTTCAGGTACTCGCCCGCCGACGAGGCGATCCCTTCGGGCATGCCCGCCCTTGCCGCTGCCACGACTTCGGCGGCCGCCAGGCCGCACTCGGCATCCGGAGCGTCCAGGTAGCCAGTGGCATCGACCACGGCGCGCAAGGCCGTGGCCACTTCGGTGGCCGCCGCATCCGCCTCGGCGAGGTCGCCGAGCCAGTCCATGGCGTCGTCGTTATCGAAAGGGAGGATTCCCCAGGCGCTCTTTGCGGTGTTTTCCGCGGCGGCGATGGGCTCCTTCGGCGCATCCTGTCCCAGGACCTGGGAAAGCTTTTTCTGCAGAGATACATAGCCATACAGCCACCCTGGGAAGAGGCCCGCTACTTCTTCCTTGCTCACCCGGACACGCTCGATTTCATCACATGGATCGTCCTCGGAAAACCTTTGCTTGAAGTAGCCCCCCACGTCATTATCCAGGTACAACCATGGAAAGGGCCAGTCGGCGGTCCTGAACCCGCGAAGAAGGCCCAGGGTCGGCCACTCGCCCTTGAAGATCCCGCCGTCGCCGAAGATCGCGATCCAGACGGCACGCGCAGGGGCCAGGTCTCCAACCTGATCGAGCGTCGGCACGGACTCGAAGACATCCTCGAAGAAATAGCCCAATACGCCATGGGCCTTGGGCCCGCGCACGATCAGGCCGATCGCGTATCTCCCCGAATTCAGGGGCACCGCGAAGACGGTGCCGGTACGGATGCGCTTTCTAGCGGACATACTCGATACAAGGGGAGCCGGGCATTCTCGCCCTCTCATAGAACTTCATTCGCTTCTTGTTCTTTGGGCTGATCGGGTTGATCTTGTTCTGGAGGGCCTTCCCGCCGTAGTACTCGAAGACCACCTGCTCGCAGCCCGCCCTGAGATCCGGATCGGCAATGTTTAGTACACCACCGAAGTCGAGGCCACTCTTGGGCGAATCGGGTGCCTTGTGCTCGCCCGACCGTCGCAGGAAGTCGTTCGTCTTTCCCACATAGACTACCTCGTCGCCATCCTTGAGGATGTAGATCCCGCCCTTCTTGATCTTGTTTGCCTCGACGATCGCCGCCTCGGTCTGCCGCGCGAGGACCGGGAGGTTCCTGAACGGGAGCGTCCGGATGGAGATGGCGAGGCTGACGCCTCGCTTGATTCCGCCAATCGCGGGGACCCCGGGGATGAGATCGGCGGCGGCGATCAAGCAGGTGGGGATGGTCGGGGCGAGGACGCACTCGGCCACGTCCATGGCGACGAACACGGCGTCCCAGCCTTGCGCCTGCGTGCGGTAGGCCGACAGCGACCCCCAGTCGAAGCTGAGGTAGCTCGCGTACAGGTCGGCCCAGTCTTCCTGGCCGAGGATCTCGACCTCCACGTCGAGCGTCGTCCGGGCGAACTCTTCGCCCGAAGCCCGGCGGAGCGTCACCGGGTACTGGCCCTGCGCCAGGACCGGCAGCTCCAGGGCGAAGCTGCTCCGTCCGGACCCTTGTTTCTGTACGACGCCGGCCACGTCGAGCGTCCAGGCGCCCCGCGCCTCGACGCCCACCGCTATCGCGTCGCCGGGCCGGGGCTTCGGCGGGTTGATCGAGATCGCGGCGTCCTCGGGTCCCGAGGCGAGGGCGCCCGCCGTACGGCAGCTGATTTCCACCGGCACGGGGTTGACCGACCTCTCGATCCCGATTCCGACGACCACCCGGTCCGGCCAGCCCGCGGCAAGCGTGCGGAGCGGCAGCGCGTACTTGTACGGCTCGGCGTCCGGCGGCGCCGAGGCTACCCGGTGGTACGCCGGATAGCCCGCGGCGCCCCCGGCCAGCAAGACGGCGCCGTCGCCGGGCACGCGCAGGTAGAGGTGGAACCTCCCGGCGGGCGCCCCGCTCTGGGTCTGCCGCGGGACGATCTCCAGGAGGTCGCGCTTGAGGACCTCGATTTCGATGGCCTGCCCGGGCTGGAGCGTCCGCGAGACGTAGATCTCGGGATCGCTCTGAACCTGCCGGTCCACGAGCCGGAAGGGCAAGCCACCGGCCCTGACGACCAGCGCCCTGTCGGGCGGTGCGAGTTCCCGCGCCGGCGCGGCGGTCTCGACGGCGCTTTCTCCGGGCGCCAGGAGTGCCGGTGCCGCCACGCCCACGCCGGCGGGGGCAGGTGCCGGCGCGCAGGCCGTCAAGGCGATCGACGCGGCGGCGACCCAGGCGACCAGGACCCGCATTGCCTTGCCGAGCATCAGACGCATCCTCCCGGCCTGACGAACAGGTCGGTCGTGTCATGCATGATGATGGTCGGATCGTCCGAGGCCCGGGGGCCCCACAGGATTCCGACGTAGCCGCCACTCTCCCAGTCCGAGACGTCGACCGGGATCTCGCCCGAGGGCAACGGATAGCTCCACACCACCACATTCTCGAAGTTGCGGAACTCGAAGCGCGAGTCCGTGGGAGCGCCCCCGATGTACCGGTCGCCGGTGACCCGGTCGGTATAGGTCCACGTGATCGTGTAGATCTTGACGTGGTTGCACTCGGGAGGCTGGCTCGGAGCCAGAGTCGGAGCAGGCGTCGCGGTGGGCGTCGGGGACGGAGTGGGGGTCGGCTCGGACGTGGGCTCGGAGGTGGGCTCGGCCGTGGGGCTTGGCGCAACCGTGGGCGTCGGCGTCGCGGTCGGTGCCGGCGTGGGGGAAGACGCCGGTGTCGAGGATGGCGAAGGCGTCGGCGAATTCCCGGGCGACGCCTCTGGCGACGGTTCCGAGGGTGGCGCGGGAGAATCCTCGATCCAATCGATCGGGGCCGGTCCGACGGGTCCCCCCGGGCCGATGGAGTTGCCGGGACCGCCCCCGCTCCCTCCGGGACTACCGCTCGCGGTCTCAGGATCCTCTTGCTCGTCGTCCTTCTTCTTTCCCGAGCCGATCTCCAAGGTGAGATTGCGGACGGCCTGATTTCCCGGGAGCTCCGTGGAAATCAGCTTGAAGGTCACGCTGCCTTGCTCGCTGGCCTGGAAAGATCGCCAGCTTCCCCCGACGTGGGTTTCCACCAGGTTCGCGCCTGCGGTCACGAACACCAGGGCCGCGTTCAAGGTGATCTTCTTCTTGATCGGGAGCTCGAAGTAGATGCTCCGCCTGGAATCGCTGGCCCACCGCCACGGTGTGCCCGCCAGGGTCGCGGCGAGCGCCTTGACGATCTCGGGCTCGTCGCCACCGGTGGCCCCGAGATGGCCGGCCAGGGCCACCGCGTTGCTCGCGACGGTCGCCAGGTCCACCGCCCCTCCAGGCGACCAGGCCTCCACCCAGATGGCTTCGAAGAAGCCCGCCGTGGTTGCCGTACCGCCCGAGGCCTTGACTTTCAGGTCGGAAACCTCGGTGACGAGGCTCGACAACTTCCTCCGTAGTGCCACCTCTGTGGCCGCCTGGTCCAGTGCGTGCCTGTTGACCGAATTGGCATACCCGGGGGCTGGAGGCAGGCTCGCCGCGGCTGCCGCGGCCCTGGCCCTCGCAGACTCCATCCGCTTGAGATCCGATCGGAGCTTTGTGGCCTCCACGCGATTGGCTGCCAGCTCGCCGATCGACATTTCGTCGAGGGACTGGATGGACTGGCCGGAACCGCTACCACTCAGGACTTCGGCAAGGAGCGGCGTGACCCCAGAAGCCGCAAACACGCGGGAGACGACCTCGTCCGCGCTCTGTACGCGCTGCATGCCAAGCTCCTCCAGCACCGCCGGGAGACTGGCCGGGCCGGCGCCTTCGAGGGCGGCGGGCACGGTCGCCAGCGGGCCGGGCAGGCGCGCCCGAAGGCCAGCTCTGATCGTCTCCTCGAGCGCGGCAAGCCCGGAAGCAGCCGGCAGCGCCGCCACCGTCAAGGTCAAGCCCCTGGAGGATCGCCCCCTCACGCTCACCTGGATCCGGATCTGCGTACCCGAGTCGATCGCCTCGGGCACGAGGGGCGTGACGAAGCCCACGGTCGCCGGGCCGAGCCTCCGGATGAATCCCGGGCGGCCCACGCCATCGGGTCCCACGTAGTCGACCCGGACGCGGCCGGCCGCGATCGGGACGCCCTGGATCTCGATCTCCTTGCCCGGAATGGCGGCGGAGACGGGCAGCCGCACGCTATCGAGGGACAGCGAGTCCCCGAGTGCCAGCGCCGATCGGTCCGCGCCGATCGACTGCAGGAAGTAGGGCTGGGAGGCCGGCGCGTTCCAGAGGGACCCGCCGGACGGGTCTTCGATGAGCGCCACGGCGTAGTAAGGGCCTCGCTGCTCCTCGAGATCGACTTTGATCGCGGACGGGATCGCGTGGCACCCGACCGCCAGGGCGACCAGGGCGCAGGCGACGATGCGTGCAGCGGTCCTCAGACGTTCGCTCACCTTGCCGGCCTCCGAGGGATCTCGATGCGGCGGATCCGGTGGTTTCCCGTGTCAGCGACGAGCAGGCTACCTGCCGCCTCGACGGCGAGACCTTGCGGCCCCGCGAATTCGGCTTGCCCGCCGACCCCGTCCCCGCTGCCCTCGAAGCCGCTGCCGGCCAGCGTCGTCACGAGCCCGGCTGGCGAGATCGCGCGTATCGTGTTGTTTCCCGAATCCGCCACGTAGACGGTCCCGTCAGTGCCCACGGCAACGCCCGCGGGCGAGTCGAACGTGGCGGAGAGCCGGTGCCCGTCCGCATCGCCCGGGACGCCCGTGCCGGCAAGGGTGATCACCTGGCCGTCGATGGAGACGATCCGGATCACATGGTTTCCCGCGTCCGCGACCAGCAACCTGCCCGTTCGCGGATCGAAGGCGATACCGCTCGGGATGGCGAAACGTGCGGCACTGCCCTGCCCATTCTGCAGGCCGCGCTTTCCAGGGGATCCCGCGAGAGTAGTCACCGATCCCGCGTTGACCACACGGATGGCGGCATTGCCGGAGTCCGCCACGTAAACCTCGCCACCTGGCCCGACAGCGAGCCCGCGTGGCGAGCTGAACTGCGCCGCCAGTCCCTGGCCATCGGCAAAACCGAGGCTCAAGCCCGCCTCGGTCGAGACGAGGCCGGCTGCGGCGATTCGGCGCAGGACGGAGTTTCCGGTATCCGCCACGATCCGACTCCCGTCCGGAAGCACGGCGATACCAGAGGGTCGAGTAAAGCGGGAGTCTCTGGGCAGGCCGTCGAGGAGGCCCGCGAGGCCGCCGGCCAGCGTCGAGACTTCCGAGCCGGGCAAGATCTGCCTGACCCGGTTGTTCTCGGTATCGCACACATACAGCAAGCCCGGGCCGGCGGCGATAGCCGAAGGGCCGGCAAACTGGGCGTCGTCGGCCGGCCCGTCGGAGTACCCCGCGTCCGACCCGGCCACGGTCGAGACCGTGGCGGCCCCGACGCCGATCGAGGGCGTCCCCGAGTAGGCGATCGCGCCATCGGAAACATCCGGGGCGGGCGCCTGCGCCGTGGCGCTGAAGGGGACGTCCCGCAGGCGCACGGCCAGGCGCGAGGTGACCACGGTGTCATCGGCCTCCGTCCGCACCTCGGTCGTGGACCCCGTGGAATCGCTGATGAGCGTGGAGAAGTCCTCCTGCTGGCCGCGGAATGCCCGGCACTCCAGCCGGTACGTGGTCCTTGCCTTCAGCCCCCGGAGATCGATGCCTCTGTCGAGGTCGGCGGCGAAGACTTCCAGGCGCACCGGCATTCCCACCCGGTTGAAGGCCGGCTGAAAGCCCGGGCCGACCTTCTCTAGCAGGACGATGGCGAGGTGGTGGACGTCGGCCTTCGTCAGCCGCTCCACGACAGCCAAGGCCTGTCGTCCCGGTTCCAGGAAGGACGGGAGCAAGCGCAGGCCAGCACGGCCACCTGGCGACGCCAGGGGTCCGGCGGAGCCGCAGGCCGAAAGCAGCACCACGACCACGAAAAGCGCGACGAATCGTCTCATCGACTATCCCACCTCGCGGCCGGGAGCACGGCAGGTGCCCCCCGGCGTGGAGATGGCCTTCCGCTAGCCGCCTGGAGTGGGAGTCGGCTCGGGCGTGCTCTCGGGCGTCGGCATCGGCGCGGGCGTTCCCACGGTGATCGTCGGATCGCCGCCATTCGTGTAGCCGCCGTCCGTGATGACGATACCCGGGCTCGTCGCGGTGGCGTTGAAGTCGATGTCGATCAGCCTCACGCGGAGCGTCACGAAGGACTGGTCGTCCTCGCCGATGGCCACGTCCGTGAATGAGGTGGCGTCCGTGGTGCTGATCAGGTCGGACGGGGCGTTGCCGGCGGCCTTGTACGCCCGGCAGACCACCCGGTACGTGGTGTTTGGAGCGAGGGAGCCGAACTCGACAGGGTTGTCGAGCTGCGAGTTGAGCAGGTCGGCGACTATAGGCATTCCTCCCTGGCTGAGAGCCGGCGAGGCCTCGCCCGTCTGCTCGTTCACGACGTAGAGCTGGATCTCCAGGTGCACGATCGACGCGCGCGTGTAGTTGGCGATCATCGTCTGCGTCTGGAACTTCGCCTTCGGCTCCACGATCTGCGGCTTGACGACGAGCCGCGCATTTCGCGTGGCAGGCTGCGACTGGGTCATATCACCGGACAAGGGCAAAAGTGCCCTGCCTGCAGCACCACATGCCGTGACGAGACCTGTCATGGCCAGCATGGCAACCGCGAGCCGGGGAGATCTGTTCTTCATTCGCTTACTCCTCACTCCTCTTTAACGGAATATTACTAGAGCTTAGTGCAACGTTAACTTTTTTTTTTTCGAGGTTGTCAAGCGAAAATTGATCGCCGGACGAGCACTTCTTGATGCCGTGAGGAGACGAGACGATTCTGGCTTGACCGGGGCCGGCCTCGGAAAGCACGCGCAAATCGTCAGCCGGCGCCAGACCGGCACGCCGAGAGGGCGGGGCGGGGGAGGGCCTTCCGATTCAGCAGAGCCAAACCCGGCTCAGCCGTCCGTCAGTCGTAGATCAGCGCAAGCCTGTGTAGTGTCCTGCCGCGAAGATTCGTTGAGCCTTCGGCGGCGCCATTTCGGCCCTGCCGTCGTTGCCCGACAGCTTGTGTGCCCGCGCCGCTTCAAGTACACGGCGCTCTCGGTCGCCTCGCGGTTTTCGGAAAACGCTGCCCGCAACCACCAACGAAAATCCGCGAACGGCCTACCCGCGGCCGTCGGCCGCCGCCACGAGTTCGGGCTCCTGGGCGATGGCCGGGGCGCGCAGCGGCCCGACCCAGTTGTAGCGGCCCACCAGGCGCACCGTGGCCGGCACCAGCAGCAGGCGGATGAGCGTGGCGTCGATGAAGACCGCCACCGCCAGGCCCAGGCCGAACATCTTGATCGGCAGGCCGCCGGCCAGGGTGAAAGAGCCGAAGACCACCACCATGATCGAGGCGGCGCTCGTGATGACACGGGCGGTGGCCGCCAGGCCCTGCGCCGTGGCCAGGCGCGTGTCGCGGTGCTGCTCGTGGGCTTCGGCGATGCGACTGAGCATGAACACCTCGTAGTCCATCGACAGCCCGAACACCAGGCAGAACACCACGAGCGGCACCATCACGTTGACCGAGCCGACCGCGCCTGGCAGGCCCAGCAGCGTCGCGAACCAGCCCTCCTGGAAGACCAGCACCAGCGCGCCGTAGCCGCCCAGCACGGTCAGGGCGTTGAGCAGGATGGCCGAGAGCGGCAGGATCCACGAGTTGAAGGTCAGGAGCAGCACGACGTAGGTCGCCAGCACGACGCCGCCCACGATCAGCGGGAAGCGGGCCTCCAGGCGATCCGTGATGTCGGCGCCCATGGCCGCCGGGCCGCCCACGAGGATGTGGGCGCCCGGCAGGTCGGCGCGCGGCTGCGCGAGCAGGGCCCGGACGCGCCGTGCCAGTTCTAGCCGGTTGTTGAAGTCGAGGTCGTTGCGCGGCAGGATCTGCACGATGGTGGTCCGGCCGTCCTTCGAGAGGAAGAGCTTGCGAAGCTGCGGTTGCTGGGCGAACGCGAACCCGGGATTCAGGTACATGCCCAGGTAGTCCTGCAACGACATGCCCCGCCGCAGGCTGGCCAACCCGAAGACTTCCTGGACGCCAGGTTCGGCGCGCAGGTCGGCCGCCATGCGATGCAGGCCGCGGATGACCGCCAGATCGGTCGGCTTGTGTCCGGCTCCTGGCGTGATGGCCACGAAGATCGGCGCGAGCCCGCCGTTTTGCCCCACCTCCTCCATGCGCACGGCGCCGATCGACGACTCGAGGCCTTGCGGGAAGAACTTGGCGGGCGGAAAGCCGTTGCGCCCGTTGAACGCCGGCAGGATCAGCGGCAGCAGCGCCACGAGGGCGATGAGGATGGCCCGCCACGGCCGCTCGGTCACCCACAGCGCCACGCGGCCCCACGGGACGGTCCAGCGGTCCGACAGGCCGCGGAACAGCGGCAGGGCGTCTATGCGGTCGCCCAGCAGCACCAGGATGGCGGGTAGCAGGGTGAGTGCCGAGAGCACGGCGATCGCCACCACGATCAGACCGCCCAGGCCGATAGAGACCGGGTCGCGCAGCCCGGAAGTCAGGAGCGCCGTCAAGCCGATGAGCACGGTGAGGCCGGAGCTGAGGATCGCGTAGCCTGCCCGGTGCACGACGATGGCCGCCGCCGCCTTCACCGACTTCCCGGCCGCCCGCTCCTCCCGGAAGCGCATCAGCACGAACAGGGCGTAGTCGATGCCCAGGCCCAGGCCCATCATCGTGGTGATGGACATGGCGAACGCCGAGAGCGGCATGGCGTGCGCGATGCCGAAGAGCGCGCCCAGGGCGATGACCACCGACACGAAGCCCACGACCACCGGAGTGGCGGCCGCGACCACGGATCCGAAGGCGAAGATCAGCACGATCAGGGCGAGCGGCAGGGCGAGCTTCTCGGCCTTCGTGACGTCCTGGAAGGTCGCGTGCTCGACGTCGTAATTGATGGCCGCCTCGCTCACGAAGCAGAGCTCGAATTTCGGGTGGCGCTCCCGAACCGGGGCGATCAACTCGCGCACCGCCTCGACCAGGCGCTCGGATTCCTGCATGGAGTTCGCGCGCACGCCCAGCAAGGCGAAAGTCAGGCGGCCGTCCGCGGTGATGGGCACCTCCGGGCCGTCGAGGGCGGTCCGGACCCCCTTGAGGATCTTCGCGCCCCGCAAGGAGTCGCGCAGGTCGGCCAGGACCGCCTCGAGTTCCGGCGCCGGCGCGGCGGCGCTGCCGCCGATATCCTCTTTGGCCTTGACCGTGACGAACGCCGTCGGGAAGTAGGGGTGGTCGAAGTCGCCGGTCAGCAGCTTCTCGACCACGGCCGACTCGCTGCCCTCCACCGCCCCGATGCCGTGCTGCAGCATGCGGTCGGCGTCCTTGGCGAACCATGCCGCCGCGAGCACGGCCACTGCCCACAGCACGATGAACCGGCGGGGATGGTCAGCGACGAACCGGCCTAAACGCTCGAGCAAAAAACGCACTATGACAGCATGTTACCGCATTCGGCCGGCAGGACCAAGGTCTCGCCGCGGGTGCGAGGCCGGCACGGAGGCCGGCCCCACCCGAGCCGGCAAGGAGGCCGTCCCCGCACGGCGCCCGAGCGCAGCTTCAGCCGCGGGCGCTATCAGCCCAGCGCGGCCAGTTGCCTGGCCTTGCGGCCGGCCAGGTACTCCAGCACCTCGGGCAAATCCCCGGTATTCAGGATGTCGCCGGGCTCGAGACCGCCCTTCCGGGCGACGTTGACCCCGTAGCCGAAATGCGCGATGGCCTCGGTACTGTGGGCGTCCGGATTGATGCAGAACCGCACGCCGGCGCCCTTGGCCTGCTGGAGGAGCCGCCAGTCGAGGTCGAGGCGCTCCGGGTTGCCGTTGATCTCGATCAGCACGCCGTGCTCGGCAGAGACCGCGAACAGGCGATCGTAGTCGAGTTCGTACGGCTCGCGCTCCAGCAAGAGGCGCCCGCTGACGTGGCCGAGAATGGTCACCAGCGGATTGGCCAGCGCCCGGCAGATGCGCTCGGTCATCTGCTCGCGGGTCTCGGAGAAGCGGCTGTGGATGGACGCGATGACGAAGTCGCAGCCGGCCAGGGTCGCGGGCGCCAGGTCGATGGCGCCGTCGCGCAGGATGTCGGCCTCCACGCCCTTGAGGACGCGAAAGCCCGCCAGCGAGGCGTTGCGGGCGTCGATCTCGGCATGCTGCGCCCGGACCCGGGAGTCATCCAGGCCGTTGGCGTAGCCGGCCGCCTTGGTGTGGTCCGAGATGCCGAGGTAGCTGAAACCGAGCCGGCGGGCAGCGTCGATCATCTCGTCCAGCGTGGCGTGGCCGTCGCTATTCGTCGTGTGATTGTGGAAGACGCCGCGGATGTCCGGGCGCGCCACCAGCACGGGCAGCGCGCGCCGCTCCGCGACCTCCACCTCCCAGCCGCCGGCATCCCGCAATTCGGGCGGGATGCAGTCCAGGCCCAGCGCCGCGTAGATCGCCGCCTCGTCGGCGCAAGGCACCAGGGAGCCGTCGGCCTCGCGAAACAGGCCGTACTCGTTGAGCTTGAGGCCCAGGGCCTTCGCCCGGCCCCGCAGCAGGGTGTTGTGCTCGGCCGAACCCGTGAAGTGCAGCAGCGCGTAAGGATACTGCTCGTCGGTCACGACCCGCACGTCGACGGCCAGGCCTCCGTCGAGGCGGACGCTGGTCTTGGTGAGCCCGCGACCGACCACCTCGACCACCTCGGGCAAGGCCACGAAGGCGGCCATCACGGGCTCGGGATCGGCGGCGGCTGCCACCAGGTCGATGTCCTTGACCACTTCCTTGGCGCGCCGGAGCGAACCGGCCACGTCGCAGCGCACGACGCCGGGAAAGGCCGCGACCCGGTCCAGGATGTCCTGCGCCACGCCGGCGACGGCCGAGTAGAGCCGCTTGCCCTTGTTGGCGCGGTAGAACGCGATGTTGCGGAGAATCTTGTCCTGGGTCTTCGCGCCGAACCCCTTGAGGCCGGCCAACCGCCCCGCCTTGCCGGCCGCCTCCAGCTCGTCGAGGTCGCGGATTCCCAGCTCGTCCAGCACCGCCCGGACCTTCTTCGGACCGAAGCCCGGGATGTGCAGCAACTCTCGCACCGCGTCCGGATACCTGGCCGCCAGGCCCTCGTACAGCGGGAGCGTGCCGGTGTCCACGAACGCTTCCAGTTCGGCCCGCAGGCCCTTGCCGATGCCCTTCACCCCGCTGATGGCGCCGCTGCGCACGGCCGCGCCGAGATCGCCCTCCATGCACTCGACGGCGTCGGCGCCGTCGGCATACGCGCGCACCTTGAAGGGGTTCTCGCCCTCGAGTTCCAGCATCGCCGCGATCTCGCGCAGCAACCGTGCGGCCCGTCGCTTGTCCGCCATTGCACAACGACCTCCGTCGTACCGTTCCGCCCGCCGCGCTAGCAGCGGCGCGTCCGGAACGAGTCCATTCTAACCCCGCGTGAAAGCTTAACCACAACTTAGGGCCACCATATGAATTTTCGGTTTCTTGACAGGCGAAGTACCGGGCATGGGTCGGGTGGTTGTCCGGAGAGGGATGAACAGTTGATCAGGCCGAATTTCGATCAGCGGCTGCAGACGGCGCGCCTGCAACGCGCCGGGGACGCTCGCGGCACGACGCTGCTGCAGGCGGGCGTCGTTCCCCATGCGCTCGCCATCGAACGCGACGGGGCCAGCCCGTGGGAGGTCGCCAGGGGCACGCGTCCCCTGGGCGGGACGGCGGCGCGCCCGCCGCGCACCGAGGTCCTCAGGCTGGGCCGGATTCCGCGTCTTTACTGACCGGCCGCCGAGCAGGCGCCTTCCCGGGTAGAACTCCCGAATGGAGGCTCTCACCGAGTCGGTCGCCAGCTACGTCCCGCGCCTGCTGGTCAGGCGCCTCGCGGCGGACGGACGGGCGAGCGTCGCGCCGGCGGCCGAGGAGCACTTCCCCGCGGCGGTGGTCTTCGTGGACGTCTCGGGCTTCACGAACCTGGCGGAACGCCTGGCCCAGCAGGGCCCCGAGGGCGCCGAAGAGCTGACCCGGGTCCTCAACGCCCATTTCGGGCCGCTCATCGACTGCATCCACGGCCACGGGGGCGACGTCATCAAGTTCGCCGGTGACGCCCTGCTCGTGATGTGGCCGGCGGGCCCCGGCGACGATCTGGCCGCGAAAGCCGTCGAGGCGGTCGCGTGCGGTCTGGCGCTGCAGGGCGTGATGGCGGAACTGGCGCGCGCCCGGGCGACCGGCGGACCCGAGCCCTTGTCGATCAAGGTGGTGATCGGCGCCGGCGACATGCGCGTGGCGCACCTGGGCGGCGTGGGCGATCGCTGGGAAGTGATGGTAACCGGCCTGGCCCTGGTGGACATCGGCGAGGTGGCGCACGACGCGCAGGCCGGCAAGGTGCTGATCACCGGGAATCTGGCGGAGCTCCTGGGCGACCGGGTCACGTGCGCGGACGGCTCCCGGTTCGTATCGGAGGTGGCGGCCCCCGCCGGCCCGAGCGTCGCTCCCTTCGAGGCGCCCGCCGCGGTCGAACCGCTCCTGCGGGGCTTCCTGCCCGAGGCCGTCGCATCCCGCGTCGCGGCGCGGCAGAGCGGCTGGCTGTCTGAATTGCGGCGCGTGACGGTGCTCTTCATCAACTTCCCGAACGCCACCCACGAGACCACCCTCGAGCGGGCGCAGACCGTGCTCACGCTGATCCAGACGGTGCTGGATCGCCACGAGGGCACGATGAACAAGCTCAGCGTGGACGAGAAGGGCGTGAGCATGGTGGCGGCGTTCGGCCTGCCGCCGCTCGCCCACGAGGACGACGCCGCCCGCGCGATCCAGGCCGCCCTTGTCCTGCGCGAGACGCTCCTCGAGTACGACGTGGTGCACGCCATCGGCGTGGCCACCGGCCGGGCGTTCTGCGGCGTCGTGGGCAACGACCAGCGGCGCGAATACACCGTCATGGGCGACATCGTGAACCTCGCGGCCCGCCTGATGGGCAAGGCGCGGCTCGACCTGCTGTGCGACCAGGCCACGGCGACGCAGGCCGCGGGCCGCTTCGACTTCGAGGCCCTGCCGCCGCTGACCCTCAAGGGCAAGGCCCAGCCCGTACCTGTGTTCCGGCCCGCCCCCCGGAAAGCCACCGGCAAGCTCAAGCCCGAGCCGCGGCGGGGCGCGATGGTGGGCCGCGAGGCCGAACTTGCCCGGCTCGTCGGCCGGCTCGAATCGTTGCTCGACGGTCAGGAGCCGGGAGCGGTCCTGCTCGAGGGCGAGGCCGGCATCGGCAAGTCCTGCCTGATCGAGGCTTTCAAGGCCCACTGCGGTGGCGCGTCGGTTCGGCTGCTCGCGGGCTCGGCCGACGCGATCGAGCGCGCGACGCCCTACCACGCGTGGCGCGACGTGTTCGCCGATCTGCTGGGCCAGGCCGAGGCGCCGGAGGAGCCCGAAGCCCGCCGGGCCTCCCTGCTGGCGACCCTGGAGGGAGACGGCGAGGCGCTCCGGCTGGCGCCGTTGCTGGGGCCCATCCTCGGGATCGACCTGCCGGACAACGCGACCACCGAGCAGCTTTCGGGCGGCATTCGCGCCGACAACACACGCGACCTGCTCGTGCACCTGCTGCGGCGCCACGGGGGCGCCGGCGCCGTCGCGATCGTGCTCGAAGACGCGCACTGGTTCGATTCGGCATCCTGGACGTTCGCCTGGGAGGTGAAGAAGCGCTTCCCGGAATGGCTGCTGCTGGTAGCCCTGCGGCCTCCCGGCGAGCCGGCGCCAGCCGAGTACCGCAAGCTGGCGGATGCCGCCGACACGCTGCGCGTGGTTCTCGATGCCCTCTCGCCCGCCGATACGCTCTCGCTCGTCTGCCGCCGCCTGGGGGTGACCGAATTGCCCGACGAGGTCGGCCGCCTCATCCTCGAGCGAAGTTCCGGGCACCCGTTCTTCACCGAGGAACTCGCCATCGCCCTGCGCGACAGCGGCCATCTCGAGATCGCGGACGGCGTCTGCCGCCTGGCACCGGGCGCGTCCCTGGCGGCGCTGCAACTGCCCGACACGGTCCAGGGCGCCATCACGAGCCGGGTGGACCGTCTGGCCCCGCATCTGCAGCTCACGCTCAAGGTGGCGAGCGTCATCGGCCGCGTGTTCGCCCTGCGCACCCTCAGGGACGTCTTTCCCATCGAGTCAGACCGCGCCGCCCTGCCAGACCACCTCGCCACGCTCGAACGGCTGGGCATGACGCCGCTGGAGTTGCCCGAACCGGACCCCACCTACATCTTCAGGCACGTAATCACCCAGCAGGTCGTCTACGACCTGATGCTCTACGCCCAGCGGCAGGGCATGCACCGCAACGTCGCCCAGTGGTACGAGGCCGAACAGGCCGACCAGAGCGCCTACTATCCGCTGCTGGCCCACCACTGGGAGAAGGCGGGCGATCCGGTGAAGACCCGGTATTACCTGGACAAGGCCGGCGAACTGGCGCTTGCCAGCGGCGCCTACAGCGAGTCCGTGGCCTTCCTGACCAAGGCCGCCGACCTCGCGGCCCGCGAAGCGCCCGCCGATCCGGTGCAGGTGGCCCGGCGGCAGCGGCTGCTCGGCGAGGCGTTCATCGCCCTGGGCAGGCTGCCGGACGCCCGCGACTACCTCGAGGGCGCTTGCGCCACGCTCGGCTACCCGGTGCCGCGGACGGTCTGGCAGGGCCTCGCGCTCGGCCTGACGCACGTCGCCTGGCAGGTCCGCAACGTCGTGCAGGCCGACAAGTACTTCGGCTGCCGCCGCAGGGACTGCGAGGCGCTGCTCGAGGCGTCGCGCTCCTTCGAGCGGCTGGGGCCGGTGTACTTCTGGTTCAACGCGCCGTTTCGCACCATGTTCGCGTCGCTGGCCGGCGTGAACCTGGCGGAGTGGGCGGGCGATTCGCCGGAACTGGCGAGCAGCTACGCGAACCTGTGCGTCGGCATCAGCCTCACGCCCATGCGCCGCCTGGCCGCCCAGTACGAGCGATGCGCCCTCGCGGCGGCCGACAAGCAGCCCAACCTGCTGGCCAAGGCGTGGGTGCTGGAAGGGTTGAGCCTGTATCTGACGGCCGAAGGCCGCTGGCAGGAGGCCGAACGATTCCTCGAAGAGGCCGCCGACATCGACGAACGTCTGGGCGATCGGCGCCGCTACGAGGAATGCCTGATGATCCAGGGCATCATCGCGATACAGCTCGGGGACCTCGACCGCGCGATGCGCTGCTACAGCCAGTGCACGAGCACGGCGCGGGATCGCGGCGACACCCACATGCTTGGCGGCACCCTGTCCAGCCAGGGCTTCCTCCTGGCGCGGGAGGGGCGGTGCGACGACGCCCAGCCGTACCTGGACGAGGCCATCGCCCTCTTGCGGCAGAGCCGGGCCCTGCCCGAGACCATCGGCTGCAAGTCGAGCCTGGCGCTGCTGGCGCACAAGCGCGGCGATCGCGCCGCGAGCGTGCGGTGGGCCGGCGAGGCCCTCGACCTGATGAGCCGCACGCTGCCGACGGCCGTGTACACCGTGGAAGGCTACTCGGACATCGCCGAGGTACTCCTGGACGCCTGGGATGCCGATCCGGCGGGCACACCGCCCGAGCTGCGCCGCCAGGCGCGGCTGGCCGTCAAGCAGACCCGGCGGGCGGCATCGGTATTCCCGATGTACCGCCCCGACGCCGACTACTGGGCGGGCGTGCTCGCGGCGGCCGAGGGCCGCGAGAGTGCTGCGCGGCGGTGCTGGGAGGCCGCGGCGGCCGGCGCGGCCCGGCTGCAGAAGCCGCGCGTGGCGGCCCTGGCTGAGGCGCGCCTCCGCTAGCCTTTCGCGCCGGCGCGCCGAGAATTGGCGGTTGGAACCGATGCGCGGGCGGCCGGCGCCGGCTTAGGCTGGGCGCGATGGCCATCGCCAGCGATCCGACGCGCGGCCTGTCGACTGCCCAGGCGCAGGCGCTGCTGGCCGAGTTTGGCCCCAATGCGCTGCCGGTGCCCCGTGGGCGGTCCGTCTGGAACATCCTGTGGGCGCAGATGCGCAGCTTCATCGTGCTCCTCCTGCTGCTCGCGGCCGTGGTCGCCCTCCTCCTGGGCGAAGTCGGGCAGAGCCTGGCTATTCTGGCGGCGCTCTTAATCAACGCCGCGGTCGGCTTCGCGATGGACTACCGGGCCGAGACGGTCATCGCCTCGCTGGCGCGGCTGTCGGCCCCGCAAGCCCGCGTCCGGCGCGACGGCGTCGAGCGCGCGCTGCCGGCGGAGGACCTGGTGCCCGGGGACGTCATCCTGGTGGCGGCCGGCGATCGGGTGCCGGCCGACGCCACGCTGGCCGAAGGCGCGTGCCAGGTCGACGAATCCCTGCTCACCGGCGAGTCCGTGCCGAACTACAAGCGCGCCTGCCGCGAGCCTGCCGCCGGCGATCGCGATTGCGCGGTCTTCGCGGGCACCCTGGTGCGCACGGGAAGCGGCGTGGGAATCGTCTCCCGGACGGGCGCCGCGACCGAACTGGGGCGCATCGGCGCCCTGCTGGGCGCGACGCGCCGGCCAACGCTCCCCCTGGAGGAGCGCCTCGCCGCGCTGGGGACCTTCCTGCTGTGGACCATCGCGACGCTCACGCTGCTGATCATCGGCCTGGGCCTGTGGCAGGGCCGGCCCCTGGCACCCCTGCTCCAGACCGCCATCGCGCTGGCCGTGGCGGCCATTCCGGAGGGCCTGCCGTCGGTCGCCACGCTCGCCCTGGCTGCCGGCGTCCGGCGCCTGCAGCGCGAAGGCATCCGCGTGCGCCACCTGGGCGCCCTGGAGGCCCTCGGCAGCATCACGACCCTCTGCCTGGACAAGACCGGCACGCTGACCCTCAATGCCATGACCGTGGAACGCGTCCTCCTCCCGGGCCATGACCTGCGGACCGCGGGCAGCGGCTGGGATCCCGCGGGGCACGTGCTGGCGGGCGACCGCCAGGTGGGGGCCGCCGACCTGCCCGAACTGGCCGCTCTGCTGACCGCCGCGATGCACTGCAACGAGGCGGCGCTAGAGCCGCCCGGGGCGGACCCGCGAGCCGGCGGGCCAGGCTGGAGCTGCCTGGGCGACCCCAGCGAATGCGCCCTGCTGGTGCTGGGTGCCAAGGCCGGCCTGGACGATCCGCGCCCGGGCCGGGAACTGCTGCTCACCCAGGCGCCCGGCCCGGAGCGCCCGTGGATGCTGGTCGTGGCCCGGACGGGGGAGAGAACCGGCGCTTACGCCAAGGGCGCGCCCGAGGCGATCCTGGACCGCTGCGCCGCGGAATCCCTGGGCCAGGCGGGAAGGGCCGGCTGGGAAGCGCGGGCTCGCGAACTTGCCGGGCACGGCCTGCGGGTGTTCGGCGTCGCCGATCGCGAGGTGCCCCCCGGCGGTGACCTGGCCGCCGCAAGGCAAGGGTGGCGATTCCTCGGCCTGGTGGGCATGCGCGATCCCGCCCGGCCGGAGGCGCCGGCCGCCCTGGCAGCCGCGCACGCGGCCGGCATCCGCACGGTGATGATCACGGGCGACCACCCGGACACCGCCATGGCGATCGCCCGGGAACTCGATCCCGAACTGTCGGTCCACGCCAGGATCTCGCCCGAGGGCAAGTACCGCCTGGTCAAGGATCTCCAGGCGGCCGGGGAGGTGGTGGCCATGACCGGCGACGGCGTCAACGACGCCCCGGCGCTGCGCGCGGCGGTCGTGGGCGTCGCGATGGGCCGCGGCACCGACGTCGCCCGGGACTCGGCCACGGTGGTCCTGATCGACGAGAGCCTGCCGGCCTTGCTGGCGGGGGTACGCGAGGGCCGCGGCGCCTTCCGCAACGTCCAGAAGGCCGTCGACTACCTCCTGACCTGCTCGATGGCGACGATGCTGGTCGTGATCATGGCTTCCGCGGCAGGCCTGGAACTGCCCCTCGGCCCGCTCCAGATCCTCTACCTCAACCTGCTGATGCACACCTTCCCGGCCCTTGGTCTGGCCCTCGAACCGGCCGAACGCGACGTGCTGGACGGCCCGCCTCTGCCTCGCGGCGCGTGGCTGCTGGATCGCGCCCGCCTGTTCCTGATCCTCTGGCATGGCGTGATCCTCGGCGTCGCCACCCTGGCGGTCACCCACTGGGGCACGGCGGCGCACGGCGTGGAGCACGGCCGGACCCTGGCCTTCGCCTGCCTCGCGGGCTCGCTGCTGTTGCACGCGCTTGCGGACCGCGCGCCCGAGCCCTTCGGCGGCTGGACCTGGCCCCGCCGGCCGATCCTGCCCTGCTTCCTGGCCGTGGCCGGCGCGCTGTTCCTCCTGGCGTTGCACTTCGCGCCGCTGGCCGGGGTCCTGGGCATGACACCGCTCAACCTCCACGACTGGGTCACCGCGGGCATCGCCATCGCCCTGGCCACGGTGGCCGCCGAGGCGAGCAAGGCCGCCGTCCGCCCTTTAAATCCTTAATAAATTTTGAAAGTCGTGTCGCCCGGATCCCGATAGCCAGCAGGGGATCGGGAGATTAAAGAGATGTTGAAGGTGGTCGTGTTCTGGTCCGCGCTGAGCGCGGGGCTCGTGAGCCTGGTCGGGTACCTCTCGAGCGGCATCCTTAACTATCAGTGATGTGACCGGGCTCACAACGGGCGCTCGGTTGGGTACACGATCCGTGTGGGAAGCGGTAAGGCAGGGGGCGTCCCGGAGATCCTGTGGGATATCTGGGAAACTGCCCGATTCGGCCTGAAACTGGGGCTGTCCGCCCACGCGGTGCGACGGCAGTATTTCGAATTGCTGCGGCGCGACGCGCCCCGGCCCGCGGTGCGCATCGGCCAGGCGGCCAACGTCCTGGATGGCGCGGCCGGACGCCAGGCCGTCTACATCACGATGGAGCCGGCGCCGCGGCCCAACGGCGGCCTCTGGATGCGCGTGGACATCTTCGGCCGCGAGGGCTACCGCCAGACCTTCTATCCGTTCTGGCGCGATCCCGAGGTCTTCCACGATTTCCTGGCCATGTGCGCGGAAATCGCCGAGGCACCGGTAAGGCGAGCGGAACCGCGCGAGGCGGATGCCGCCGTGGCCGAGCATGCCTCCGAGGCTGCAGACACGCTCACGGTGGATGTCCCCTTCCAACCCGCCGCGGATCGCCCGGCCAAGTCGCGGCCGGGCCTGCGGCGACTCGCCGACTGGCTCGTCGCGAGGCTCAAGGGCCTGCCCGCCGCCGGTCGCCGGCAGGTGGCCCGCGCCCGGCGGATCCGTACCGGCAGGCTCGGCGCCACCGGGCGCGCGCCCGCCCAGGACGCCGGCCCGGTACTTGCGCCCGAGACGCCCGAACCGGATAGCCACGCCATCCAGACGACTGCGAGGCGCGGCGAGCAGATCCAGGGCAAGTGCACCCTGCTCGGGTTCACGTACCTCGAAGACGTCCTGGACCACGTCCTGCTCACCGGGCATCGCGTCGCCGTGAAGGTGAACTGCGACGGCCCCGACCTCTGGGCCGTCATCTGGCGGCGCGCCGACGGCGGCCTTTACCTGCGCTGGGGCGGCCTGGAGCATCCCGCCGGGCCCATCCACCGCGAATCGCCCCAGAGCCTCTACCAGAAGCTCGGCGAGTACGACCTGGATCTGGAGCGCGTCTGGAGCCAGGCCAGGCCCCCGGCCGTCTGATCCAGTACCGGCTAGACCGATTCGAGGTATACCTGCTACTTCGAGTGGGGCCGGCGTCTCTGCCGGCCGGCACGGAGGCCGGCCCCACTCGACTCAAATCAGGCCGAAAACGGCTTAGCGTCCGAAAACCGCCAGCACGGCCCTGACCTGCAAGGGGTAGGGCGCCGATCCGCTCTGCAACGTGATGCGTTCGATGGCCTGCACCATGCCCACGCCGCCGGCGTACCAGTACTCGAGGCGATCCCCGCCGCCGGCCGCATAGGTCAGGTCGTGGGCGACATGCCAGGCCGCGAAGGTGCCTGCCGGCACCGTCACCGTCTCGCGGCCCACCACCCGGATGCGTTCGGTAGCCCCCGCCAGGTTGCGGCCCGCCCACGAGGCTCCGGCGACGAGGGGCAGGCGCAGCACGGTGATGGACTCCGAAGCCGGCGGTCCGTCCGGTTGATGACGGGAAAGGGCGACCGCGCCATCGGTCTTGCGCACGAGCGTCGCTGGCGCCTCCCGGTCGCCGTAGAAGCGCCGCATGACCGTCCCGTCTCCCGCTGACGCGGCGATTTCGAACCGCTGGGGCTTCCCCGGGCGCTCGGCGGCGTGATTTTGCGAGTGCCACGTGTCATACGACCAGTGGCGGCCGATCTCCGCGGGATAAGGGTCCAGTTCGAGCGCCAGCGCTCGCCATGCACCGGACCCGACGCTCGCGGCACCCGGCGGCGCGCCGCCGCAGCCACCCACGGCCAGGACGGAGGCAAACGCCGAAACAGCGACGAGAAAACGCATCAGGGACGACCATTCTGGCATGATCGCCCCTGCCGGGCAACCGGGAGCGCTACTTGCTCGAGAGTTTGCGCGCCTTCTTGAGCAGGCTGAGCTTGGTCTTCAGCTCCGCTTCCTCGCGCAGCAGTTCTTCCGGGGTCTTCGTCTTGGCCAGATTATCGATGGCGATGCGGGCCTGATGCTTCGTCTCGAGTTCCGCGATGCGCTCGTCGATCTGCGCGATGCGAGCGGACAGGGACTGCGCGAGCTTCTCGCGCTTCTCCTTCAGATCGCGCACGAGTTCGCCCGGACCTCTGCGCTTGCCCTTGGTAGCTCTGGCTGCAGGCTTTTTCGTGACTGCGGGCTTGCGTGGCATTAAGTTCTCCCTCGAGTTGAAACGGATCTTGGTTATCTTCGGCGATTATACCCGAAACTTCCCCTGCAACGAGCGAGAAGATCCTTCGGAACCGAAGGATCTTCTCTTGTGTGGGAGATGTACGCTACTTCTGGGCCTCGATCGGGATCTTCCGCCCCCTCTCGGGCCTGCCCTCCTCGAGGCGTGGCGCCCGGATTGTCAATACGCCGTCCTTGAAGGTGGCCTTCGCCTGATCTTCCTTGATGAATTCGGGCAAGTCGATGGATCGAGAGAATTCCCCGTACTGTCGCTCGGACACGAAGTATCCCTCTTCCTCGACCTCCTCGGCCCGTTCCATCCTGCCGGAGAGGTTCAACCGGTCGCGGGTGACCTCGACGTTGACCTTGTCCGGTTCGATGCCCGGCAAGTTGGCCTTGATCAGGACTTCCTTGTCGGTCACGCAGACGTCGACGTCCGGCATGAACATCGGCGCCGTACGCGTCGGCAAGGGCGCGAACGTGATCCGAGGCGCCACCCGGTCGAACATGCGCTCCATCTCGCGGCGCATTCGATCCAGTTCCTGCAACGGTTCCCAGCGCATCAGTGCCATTTCCCCCTCCCTTCCTGCCTTCTCGCGATCCGGAGAATACGGCCGGGGACGCGCGCCGCCAACAGTCGAACGACCCAATCGTGCCGCCCATTTCTTTCCCGGTGCTTAGCTCAACCTTAAGAACTGGTCGGCGCGAAGGGGCCGCGTGCAGCGACAAGAGGTAGCAGGACGAGTCGAGGACAGAAGGAGATACGCACGTGGCACCCGTCACCCGCGCCCAGGCTACCCCCGGCAAGGCGCCGCTTCCGCGAGCCAGAGCCCCCGTCGCCGGGCCCGATCCGGTCGCAGCGGCGATCAAGGCCCTGGAGACCGAGCTTGCGACTCCGCTGCCGCCGGTGCCGGCCGACAAGGAGGCCAAGACGAAATGGCTGGCCGCCGCAAAGGCCCGGAACGGGGCGATCGAGGCGCGCCTGGGTATCGTCCGCGAAGCCTGGTTCGACGGAAAGGTCTCCTTCGACGCCTACACCGCCCTCTCGCGCAAGGCCTTCGACTTCCGGACGCAAGTGGCGAGGGTCGAGCGCTCCCTGAAGGACCCGGCGCCGGCCCCGCAACCGCCCGCGGCGCCAGGCGAGGAACGCTGCCCCGAGTACCTCACGCCGGGCCTGGTGGGCGCCATGGAGCGCCACCCGAACAATCCCCTGACGGTCCTGGGCGCCATGTTCCTGCCGCTGACGCTCGTCGTGGACGGCATGACAGGCCTGTCCAAGCTCACCGGCGCGTGCAAGGCCCCCGCGCCACCGGCTAGAATGAGTAATGGCACGGAAGGGCAAGCAAAGAAGTAGCGCCTGGGAGGAGACCAGCCGGCGCGGGATGGCTGCTTTCCAGGAAGGCAATCTCTCCGAGGCCGAGGAACTCTGCCGCGAGGCGCTCGCGACCGCGGAGGACGCCGGCCCGGACGCCCAGGGCATGCCCTTCGTCCTCGACAACCTGGCCCAGGTCCTGCAGGCCGCGGGCCAGGGCGCCGAGGCCGCCGACCACTTCGCCCGGAGCCTGGCCCTGCGCGAGCAGGGCGCCGACCAGCAGGCCGTGCCCGAGGCCATCGAGAGCCTCGCCAGGCTGCTCATGGACCAGGCGCGCTTCGCGGAGGCCGAACCCCGGCTCGTTCGCCTCCTGGCGCTCCGGGAGGCGACGCATGGCCTGGCCAGCTTGCCGGTCGCCGCGACGCTCGCCGCACTGGCCCGGTGCCACGCAGCGCAGGGCCGCGCCGCCAGGGCCGAGCCCCTGGCCAGGCGCGCCCTCGCCATCCGCGAGCGGCTCCTGGGCCCGGAGCACCCCGACGTGGCGGCCAGCCTGATCGCTCTCGCCCACGCGACGCGGGTGCTGGGCAAGCTGGCGGCGGCCGAAGCGCTCTACCGGCGCGCCGTCTCCCTGGCGGAGCAGGTCATGGGCGCCGATCACCCCGAACTCGCCGGCTGCCTCGAAGGATACGCGCTGGTCCTGGGCAAGCTGCAGCGCGGTCCCGAGGCCGCCAGGGCGGAGGCCCGCGCCGAGGCGATCCGGGCCATGCAGGCCGCCGGTGTCGGCTGAGCCCCGCCCGGCCGAACGACCGGCAGCGACGGGCTCGCCGCGCGATTTCGCGGAGTACGGCGCTATCGTCGTTCCGTCGCTCTGGTTCGATCCGAGCCGCCCGCTGGACGATTGGTTCGACCGCGTCGGGAGGGAGAATTTCCGCTTCGCGCATGCGGCTGGGCAGGTCGCGGGCGGTCTGGCCATCTATCGCGCCGGCCAGTACTTCGGCGGCCGGCGCCTCGAGTGCGGCGCCATCGCCGCGGTGGCCGTCGCCCCGGAGCATCGCGGGAGTGGCATCGGCTCCCGCCTGATGCGGGACGCCGTGGGCGAGTTGCGCGCGGGGGGCACCCCCCTGGCCTGCCTGTTTCCGGCCACGCTGCCCGTCTACCGCAACGCCGGGTTCGAGTCGGCCGGCCTGCATTGTCGCTTCAAGATACCCACCGCCGCACTCGACGTGCGGGCCACAGACCTCCAGGTGCGGCGCGCCGGCCTCGCCGACCGCGACCGCTTCGCGGCCCTCTACGCGGAGCAGGCCAGGCGCACCGACGGCTGGCTCGATCGGCCGGCGGTGCTCTGGATGCGCAACCTGGCGCCGTGGACCGGCGAGCACTTCTGCTACCTGGTCGAGGGCGGCGAGGGCCCCGAGGGCTACGTCGTCTACGCGCAGGAAAACGAGGGCGGCAAGCGCCAGATCCGGGTGCTCGACTGCGTGGCCGGCACGCCGCGCGCGGCCGCGCGGCTGCTCTCCTTCTTCGCCGCGCACCGGTCGCTGGCCCACGTCCTCGACTTCCCCGACGCGCCGGCGTTGCCCTTCCTGGCTCCCCTGGCAGATCCGCCCGTGGAGGTGGCGCGTTTCCTGCGATGGATGCTGCGCCTGTGCGACGTGCGCGCCGCCCTCGAGCAACGCGGCTACCGGCCGGGAGTCACAGGCGAGGTGCACCTCGCCGTGCGCGACGCGGTCCTGCCGGAAAACGCGGGTCGGCTGATCCTGGAAGTCGCGGACGGCTGCGGGCGCGTCAGCCCGGGCGGTCGCGGCGACCTGTCGATCGACGTGCGCGGCCTGGCCGCGCTGTTCACCGGCTTCCAGACCACCCGGGACCTGGCCCAGGCGGGTCTCGCCGCGGCGGAGCACCGCGGTGCCGACGCCCTCTTCGCGGGCGGGCCCGCATGGATGCCGGATATGTTCTGAACGGGAATGCCGCTTCGCCCCTTATAATTTCTTAAAAGGAAATGCTGCCGCTCGCCATCGCGACCGCCGAGGAGTCCGAACGACTCCGCCAGGCCAACGCGCGCCTGGGACTGCTCGTCGAACTGACCCGCACGCTGGGCCGCGACCACGACTCGGAGACGGTGCTGTTCGAGGGCCTGGACCTGGTTTGCCGGCACCTCGATTTCAAGGGCGGGGCGATCCTGGCGTGGAACGCAGCCCTCGGCCGCCTGGAAGTGGCGGCACTCCACGGCGTGAGCCCTGCGCTGGACACCCAGGTGAGGGCCTACTACGAGAACCTCCCGCCGGAGGCGCCTTCCCTGGCCTGCTTCCTGGAACGGCGCGCCCTGGCCGTGCCGGACGCCTCGACCCTGGCCGCTCCGCCCGCCGCGAAGAAGATGCTGGCTGCCTCCGGTACCTCGGGCGGCCTCATGGTGCCCCTGATGCACCAGGGCGACGCCATCGGCGTGCTGGCTCTGGCCCGCCAGGGCGGCGGGGCCATCGCCTCCGACGATCTGGCCTACGTCGAGTCCCTCGCGTCGCAGATCGCCCTGCACCTGGTCATCGCGCGGCAGCACCGGGCGCTGCGCTTGCAGATCGAGCAGTTGCAGCAGGCCGAACGCCTCAAGGGCAGCTTCCTCAACGCCGCGTCCCACGAGTTGCGGACGCCCCTCTCGTCGATCAAGGGCTATGCGGAGTTCCTGGAAGACGAGCTGGCGGGGCCGCTCAGCCCGCAGCAACGGGCTTTCGTGCAGGAGATCAGCGCGGGCGCAGACCGCCTCAGGCGCCTGGTAGAGGACATGCTCGATTACGCCCGCCTGGAGGCCGGGGCTTTCCACTTGCAGGTACAGGAGATCGACCTGGTGCGCGTGGTGGATTCGGTCCTGTCCAGCCTGCGGCCGCAATTCGAGGCGGCCGGCGTCAAGGTCGTGCGGCGCCTGGGCCGCAAGTCGCTCCTGACGGCGGCCGATCCCCATCGCATCGGCCAGGTGCTCCTCAACCTGGTCGGCAACGCGATCAAGTTCACTCCCGCCGGCGGCCGCATCACGGTCCGGATCCAGACCGGCCGAAAGGAGTTGCGCGCGAGCGTCGAGGATACCGGCATCGGCATCGCCCCCCGCCACCTGCCGCGCCTGTTCGACAAGTTCTACCAGGCCGACGCGGCCCTTACCCGGGAGCGCGGCGGCGCCGGTCTCGGCCTTGCCATCGCCAGGGGCCTGATCGAGGCGCACGGCGGGAAAATAGGGGTCGAGAGCGAACATGGCGCCGGCAGCCGCTTCTGGTTCACGCTGCCCCGGGACAGGCAGTTGCCCCTGCTGTCCGGCGCAGAGACCCGCTCGGTTCAGTAGTCGCGGGCGCAGCGGAACCCGCGGTAGCGGGCGCGGTGATCCGGTTCGGCCGCCGACCGCACGGCGGCGCGGAGGAAGTAGGCGTAGTTGCCGTTGTCGCCCGCATACTGGCCGCAGCCGAGGTTGTCGCGGCGATCGGCCGGATTGCGGGGATCCTTGCCGCTGTAGCGCCCGCCAAGATCCGCGACCCACTCCCAGACGTTGCCATGGAGGTCGAAGACGCCGAACGGGTTGTGCTTCCCCTTGCCGACAGGCTTTGCCGCCTTGCGGGCACCCCCGTACCAGCCGAGTTCGGCCGCTTCCTCCGGCGAGAAGTCTCGCGAGGGCCCGCGGCCTCCCGCGGCCGCGAATTCCCACTCGGCCTCGCTGGGCAGGCGCCGCCCCGCCGCCTCGCAGTACGCATTGGCATCGTCCCAGGTGACGTACACGACCGGCGCGTCGGGCGGGAACTCGGCCGCGCGCGCCTTGACGGCGAACCACCGCGGCGTGCCGCGGGCGAACTCCTCGAACTGCCGCCAGGTGACGGGCGTCCGGTCCAGTTCGAAGGGGTCGATGTAGAGCGTCAGGCCGTCCCGCGAGCCCGGATGCAGGAAGGGGCCGCCCGGCAGCAGGATCAGGGCCGTCAGCAGCGCGGGGTCGATCATGACCTGGCCAGCAGCCGCCTCACCTTGGCGGCGATCTTGGCGCCGTCGCCCCCGATGCCGTAATAGTGGGCCAGGATCTTGCCGTTCCCGCCCATCACGGCCAGGAGGTTGGCATGATCGAAGCCGCCCTCGCCATCCGGGCGATACGAGAAGTCGAAGGTCTCGACCACGCGGGCGATCGTGGCCGCATCCCCGGTGAGCACCGCTCCCTCCGGCCCGCTCAGCTTGAATTCGTCGGCGAGCGAAGCGAGCAACTCGGGCTTGTCGTTCTCCGGATCGAACGTGATGGCCGCAAAGGCCATGCCCTTGCGCTCGGCGGGCTGGAACTGCGCCCGCACGGCCGCCAGTTGCGCCAGCAGGGCCGGGCAGGCGGTGTAGCAGTGGCCGTAGAAGAAGGTGATCACCCAGGTCCGCCCGTCGGGCCAGGCGACCTCGCGGCCGTCGTGCGTCACGAGCTTGGTGGGACCGAGGGTCTTGGCAACGTTGACCGCAGGCGCGGCCGCGGGGGGGGGCGCCTTGCGGCGCCTCCCCCGCGGCGGCGGCCGGCGCCTGCAGAACCGTGCTAGCGACAAGCACCGCGGCGAACAGGAAGGCCGGCAGGCTCCGGCGCTGCTCGTTCATGTTCGCTACTTCCCCTCGGCCAGGCTCTCGAGGGCGTCCAGGATCTGGTTGCGGGCGGCATCGTCCCGCACGCGGTAGGTCATCATGGTGTTGGCCTTGATCTGGACCGGATCGCGCAGCCACTCGTTGAGCGCCGCCCGATCCCACTTGGCGTAGGGCAGGCCGGGAGACAGCGGCTTCTTGCCCAGCAGGCCGTACAGCGGCGGGCCGACGATCTTCCGCTTGGCCGGGCCGATGTCGTGGCATGCCGCGCATTCGGCGAGCGCCACCTTGGCCGCCACCTTGATCTTCGGCGCCTCGGCCTTGCCGTTGCCGTCCTGGAGCGGGCCGGTCGAGACGAGCTTGAAGATGTCGGGGCGCGGCGGGCCGTCGACATTGATGATGCCCAGGGTGCCCTTGTTGAACGTGCGGCCCAGCGAGTGGTCGACCAGTGGATAGTCGCCGGGCACCTCGAAGATCGTGTCCACGACGGCTGCGGCGCCGGCCGGGATCACGTGGTTCTGCACGTTGAGCAGGGGCGGCGAGTCGAGGCTGCCCTCGCTGTAGACCTTCTCCAGGTGGTCGCCGATGATGTGGAACGAGCTCACCAGGTTGAGGCCGGCATTGCCCACGTAGAAGCGGACGCTCTCGCCCACCTTCGTCTTGAGGGCGTTGGCGCCGGTCAGCGAGCCGATGCGGCCGTTCCACGGCACGTAGTCCGGGTTCTCGGCAAGCATCTTGTCGAATGAGAATTCGTACAGCGCGCCCTTGGACACGCCGGGGGTGCCGCTGCCCGTATAGCCCGGCGCGGCTTCGGGCTGCAACTCGGACTTCTGGGTGTAGAACTCGCTCTGCATGATGTAGAACTCGCGATCGACCTTGGGCAGGCCCTTCGCGGGTTCCACCAGGATCAGCCCGAACATGCCGTTGGACAGGTGCATCGGGACGGGGGCGGTGGCGCAGTGGTAGACGTAAATGCCCGATTTCAGGGCCTTCCAGTCGAACGTCGCCTGCTGTCCGGGAGAGATCAGCGTGACCTTCGCACCGCCACCGGGGCCGGTGACCGAGTGCAGGTCGATGTTGTGGGGGACCAGGTTGCTGGTCAGGTTGCGCAGCGTGAAGGTGACGGTGTCGCCCTCGCGGACCCGGATGAACTTGCCGGGGACGTGCCCGCCGTACGTCCAGAGCGTGTACTTCACGCCGTCGGCGATCTCGTTGACGACCTCGATCACGTCGAGATCGACGAGAACGCGGGCACTGGTCTTGCGCGTGATGGGGGGCGGCACCTGGGGAGCGTCCGTCAACACGGCCCGTTCGGTGGGCAAGCCCCCCTGGGCGTTGGCCACGGGACCGACGGAGAGCGCGAGCATTGTGCCGATTAGCGCCAGTCGTTTGATCATCGAAGTTTTGGCCTCCTGTGTCGAGACTGTTCGTTTGACGAGGAATCGCCAGGAGTGACAAAGGGCCGGACTCCCGGTAGGTTGGTTCTGCAAGAAACCCAACCACTGCCAAGAGAACAGCCCTATGCCTACTCCCATGATCGCACGCCTAGACGTCGTCATCAAGATCCTCGACGCCGACTTCCGCTCGTACCCGTGCCCGCGCTGCGGGACCGAATCGCCGAGGCGCTACGGCGCCAAGCGCCACGCGATCGACAT
>Ga0194120_10002620_pt1 | contig 30715 bp, 27 predicted proteins | sample TA2MahCa65mmetaG_FD_148642 | JGI IMG/M metagenome (GOLD analysis project Ga0194120, IMG submission 148642) | Freshwater microbial communities from Lake Tanganyika, Tanzania - TA2015019 Mahale Deep Cast 65m | ecosystem: Environmental > Aquatic > Freshwater > Lake | place: Tanzania: Lake... | reverse complement strand
AACGCCCTCGCGGCGGGCCTCCCCGGGCCGGTGCTGGCGGCGGCCCTGCGGGCCGGCAACTCGCCGGAACGCGTCGCCACGCTCCTGGCCGACCTGGGCCTCGCGGGCGAGGACGCGTCGCTCCGGCAGGACGCCGTCCGCGTCAGGACACTCGGGGCATTCCGGGTCTGGCGCGGCGCGGCCGAACTCGACCGCAAGGCCTGGGGCCGCAAGATTGCGCTCCAGCTCTTCCACCTGCTGGTGGTGCACCGCGGCGACCTCCTGCCCAAGAGCCGCATCGTGGACCTCCTCTGGCCCGACCTGGAGCCGGGTGTGGCCGACGGGACGTTCCGCGTCGCCCTCAACGCGCTCAACAAGGCCCTCGAACCCGATCGGCCGAGCGGCCGGGAGCCGCGGCACATCATCAGGCAGGGCACCGCCTACGCGCTCCGGCATGGCGACGATCTGTCCCTGGACGTCGCCGAGTTCGAGCGATTGCTGGACGCGGCCGGCGTGCTGGAAGCGACCGGCGAGGATCCCGGCGACGTGGCGGAGCGGGCGCTTGGCCTCTACGACGGCGACTTCCTGGCGGAGTTCATCGAATACGGCGACTGGTGCGACCGGGAGCGGGAGCGCCTGGCGGCGCGCTTCGCCGACCACGCCGTGCGGCATGCCCGGCGGCTCCTGGGGCGCGGGGACGCCGAGGGCGCGGCACGTTCGGCCGGCCGCCTGCTCGACCTGGACCCCTGCGCCGAGCCGGCGTATCGCCTCTTGATGGCGGCGCAGTACCGCCTGGGCGATCGCACCGCCGCCCTGCGCACCTACGAGCGCTGCGCCGAGACGCTCGAGCGGGAACTGGGGGTAGAGCCGATGCCCGAGACCGAACTGCTGCGCGCGGCGATCGTAGAGCGGCGGCCGGCCGGCGACCTCGATATCCGATAGCGCCGCGCTCCGGTGTCTTCGCGCGCCCTCATAGCGCGGCTCTGATGACTTCGCTCCGGCATCGCGGCCGGCACGGAGGCCGGCCCCACCCGTTGCATCGGTGGCGCAGGCCTCCGTGCCTGCTTCCGATAGGCGCCAGGTCATAGAAGCGCCGCTATCAGCCTTCGCGCTCGCGGACAGCCTCGGCGACGTTCTGCCTCGCCACGGCCCGCAGGGCGGGCCACTGCCCGATGGCCAGCACCAGCAGCACTCCGGCGACGGCCAGTCCGAAAGTTCGGGGATGGATCACCAGCGGCAGGCTGAACAGGTCGGAGTCGTACATGGACAGCACCCGACCGGCCACGTAGCCGCCGAGCGGCAGGCCGGCGGCCAGCCCCAGCGCCGCCAGCACGCCATGCTCGAGCGTGAAAAGGGCGGCGATGCGCCGCATGGGCATGCCCAGGGCCCGCAAGGTGGCCACTTCGCGCAAGCGCTCGAGGATGGACATCGTCACGGTGTTGTAGAGGATGGCGCCGGCCAGCACGGCCGCGAAGCCGACCAGCATGCCGACCATCGCGAAGCCTAGCTTCATGTAGGTCTTCAGCAGCTCGCGAAACGACGCGAGGTCGTAGACCCGGATGAGGTTGGGCAGGGCGCGCAGGTGCTTGCGGGCGCCGGCGCAGTCGGCGCGAGCACAACGCGCCAGGATGGTGTTGGCCTTTCCCGCAAGACCGAAGCCCGCCGCCGCATCCTCGTAGCGCATCTGGAAGAAGCCGCCACCCGGGGCTTCGTAGATGCCGCCGAAGCGCATGGCCACGGTCCGGCCGTCGGGCAGACGGCGCACGCGCACCGGCGCGCCGCGATCGCCCTCTCGCAGCCCGAACCGCCGGGCGAGGGGCCGGCCCAGCAGCACCTCGCCCGCAGCCGGCATGACCAGTCGGCCGGTCGTGTCGCGCGGCTGGAAGAGCCGCGGCGGACCCTCCAGGGCCGTGAAGAACGCGACGCTCCTGGTGCCCGCGGCCTGCAACTCGACCGGGAGTGAAAGCCCGAATTGCGCGTCGGCCACGCCGGGCTCGGCCCGGACCTCGGCGGCCAGGGCCTCTGCCCCGCGTGGAATCATGAGGTCGGCCTGGATGTCGAAGCGCAGCGTCCGGTCGATCTGGTCGCCGAGCGCCGCAGTCATGGAGTCGAACATGGCGCCGGTGCCTACCACGAGCACGACCGCCGCCGCGATGCCGCCGGCTGTGAGGAAGTTGCGGACCGGGCGCCGGAAAAGGCCGCGCACGGCGAGGGCCGGCCCGGTGCCGAGATTGCCGGCGAACCTTCGGGCCAGCAGCAGGCCCGCCGGGAGCAGGGGCGGCGGCCGCCGCATGGCCTGCGCGGGCGGCAGGCCCGCGGCGCGCCGGGCAGGCCCCCAGCCAGCGCAGGCCGCCGCGAGGAATCCCCCGGCCAGGCCGATAGCCGCGATGCCGGGATGATCCAGCACGGCCACCTGCGGCAGGCCAATTTCGGCCGCATACATCCGCGTCATTCCGTCCGCGCCGGCTACCCCGGCCAGCACGCCCAGGACGGTGCCGGCGCCGCCTGGCAGCAGGGCCTGCAAGAGGTAGTGGCTCAGCACACGGCGCCTGGGCATCCCCAGCGCCAGGAGCGTCCCTATCGTCGCTCGCTGGGCGTCGACGAACCGGGCCTGCGCGGCGGCTGCCATGAAGATGGCCGCCGCGAGGAAGAGAGCCGGGAAGAAGAGCGCCATGCCTCGCAGGCCGTCGAGATCCATCTGGAGCATGCGCATGGCCGGGATGTCCTCGCGGGCGACCACGTCCAGCACCCGGTCCGCGCCGAGGGCGTCGCGTATGGCGGCCGCGACCTCCGAGGCGCTCGCGCCCGGACGGGGTTCGACCATGATCTGCGTGATGGCTTCGGGGCGGGCGGCGGGCATGAGGTCGCCCGCCAGGAGCAGTTTTCCGGCCGGTGCCCACAAGATCACGGCGCCGACCCTCCTGGCGATCGCGGCCATGTCCGCCCGCCCCGCCCAGAGCACGCCGAACTGGTCGGGAGTGGGCATCGGGTCGTTGTTGTCCCGCGTGACCCAGAGGTACTCGGCGCTCAACGCGATGCCCGAGACGCGCAGCGCGTGCCCGCGCGCTCCCGGCAGGTCCACGGTGATCGTGTCTCCCGGCTCGGTTCTGTGAAACGCCGCCAGGTGCTGCTCGACGACCACTTCTCCGGGGCCCGGCAGGCCGCCGCGTACCATGTGCAGGCGATCGAAGCGCGGCTGGGCGCGCGGGCCGGGGAGCGAGATGAGTCGGCCCTCCAGCCGAGCCACGCCGTCGGGGCTGGCGGACGCCCGGCTCGTCAAGCGAAGCGGCAACCCGACCACCATGCGGCCCTCGGCCGCCTGGATGCCTGCGAGGCCGGCAACGTGCCTCACGTCGGCCGCGTCGCCGCCCGTGAGGGTCACGTGCAGGTCGGCCAGGCCCAGGCCGCGCTGCACCTTGTCGTAGCTGGCCGACAGGTTGCGGTAGCTGGAAGCGCTCGCCACGAACATCGCGATGCCCAGCAGCAGCACCAGGGCCAGCGCGACCGCCTGCCCCCGGCCGCGCCAGAGATCCCTCAGGAGCTTGCGATACAGGTACATGGCGGCCTCGTCACCAGCCGGCGTCGGCCACCGGGACGCGCGCGCCGCCCCGTTCGTCGGCGACGACGGCACCGTCGCGCAGCCGCAGGACCCGGTCGCAGGCCGCGGCGACCGCGAGGTTGTGAGTCACGACGACCACGGCCCGCCTCTCCTGGGCACCGGCCGGAGGCCGTGCCGCGGCCACCAGCAGCTCCAGCACCTGCTTTCCCGCCTCGACGTCGAGCGCGCCCGTCGGCTCGTCGCAGAGCAGGAGCGGCGGATCCTTCGCCAGGGCACGCGCGATGGCGACGCGCTGCTGCTCCCCTCCCGACAGCTCCGCAGGGAAGCGATCCTCCTTTCCGGCCAGCCCCACGGCTCCGAGGAGTGCCGGCACGTCGGCCGAGCCGCCGGCCAGATCCCGGGCCAGGGCGACGTTCTCGCCCGCGGTGAGCGTGTCGACCAGGTTGAAGAACTGAAACACGAACCCGACCTTCAGCCGGCGGTACTCTCCGAGCGAAACGTCGTCGAGGCGCTCGAGGTCCATGCCGCAAGAACGCACCGTTCCCGCGCTCGGGCGATCCAGCCCGCCGATGAGATTCAGCAGCGTGGTCTTGCCCGAGCCGCTCGGCCCGACGATCGCGACGACCTCGCCGGCCGCAAGCGCGAGGTCCGTCGGGCGAAGGGCGTGCGTCTTGATCTCACGTCCGTAGGCCCGCGCGAGGCCTTGCGTCTCCACAAGCGACATGGCCCCATTGTGCGCCTGTGCCAGGCCGTTGTCGACCGGGTTGCCCCTGGGCAGACCCCGCTCCGCCGGGCGTCTAGTCGAAAGCCATCGCGGCGAACGTCACGCGCGAGTCGGCCTCGTCCATCACGGTGTGGCTGTAGTCGACCAGGCGGCCGCGCCGCGGTTCGACCAGTTGCAGCATGCCCCACATACTCGAATAGCCGCAGATGCGGGTCGGGTTGCGATGGGCATGGATGGCCTCCCAGAAGCCGCCGTCGTCGGCCGCTTCCAGCCGGGAGATGGCCAGACGATCCTGCTCCTCGACCTTGCCCATCAGCGGCGCGCCCGGTTCGGCGTCGCCGTAGAGCGGCCCGACGTGCGAGAAGTCGACCGAGGAGAGCACCGTCCAGGTCTTTCCGGACTCCCGCAGGAGCTCGCGCAGCGTCCCGAACACTCCCGCCATGCGCTCGGTATCTTCCGTGCCGAACCCGGTGAGGAGCGGCAGCACGGCGAAGCGGTGCTTGAGGAGGTGCTGCAGGAAGACGGCCTGGCACTCGATGCTGTGCTCCTGCGCCTGCACGAGCTGATCCGCCAGGAGCCAGTCCCCGGTGCGGGCGACCAGTTCGGTGCACAGGCCGCGATCGGCCGGCAGCAGCCCGAAGGGCGTCTCGAAATCGACCGGCGCGAGGCTGATGCCGTGGCGCAGGCCCGCGTGGCCGATGCCCAGGATGACGTACAGGTCGGCCGGCGGGGCGGCCAGGAGCTCGCGATACGCCTTGGCATACGACACGCCGCCCTTGCGCGGATCGATGTGCGGGACCACCAGCGCCGGCAGATGGTCCGCCCGCGCCGTAAGCGGCGGGCCCGCCTGCGCCATCTGCCGCTCCACCCAGGCTCCGCATGCGTCCGCGGTGACCGGGAAACAGGATCCGGCCAGCGTGGCGGCGCGCGGCCCGGAGAGCAGGTCGCGCTCCATGGCGGCTATCCGGGCGCGGACGCGCTCGTCATCCAGCAGTTGCGCGTCGGCCAGTTGCCGCGCGATGAGCTCCACCGACCCGGGATCGATGCGGATGCCCTCCTTGGCGAGAAGGGCGGCAAGCTCGGCCGAAGTGCGCCGGCCGTCGAAGTGCTGGGCGACCAGGAAGAAGACCAGGGGCACCGCAAGCGGCTCGGGCTGCACCCCGAGGCGATCGATGACGAGGACCCGCTCGGGGTCCTCGGGGAGCGGCCGGAGATCGAGGTTGCGGAGCGGGTCGGGTACGCTGGGCCCTTGCATCGTAACCGCAGTGTAACAGCCTCCGAATAGCATCCGACCATCTAGATCAGGTCTGGTAAGGAGGTTTCTGATGCCGTTTGGGGACTGGCTGGCCAAGTGGGCCCGGTATGCGCCCGAGAAGGTCGCGCTCGTGGACGATTTCTCCGGCAGGCGCTACACCTACCTCGAACTTGCGAACCGCGCCGACCGCGCGGCGGCGGCGCTGCAGCGCTTGCTGGGCATCGAGAAGGGCGACCGCATCGCCATCCTGGCCCTCAACTGCCCCCAGACGCTGGAGCTGGTCTTCGCGGCCGGCAAGATCGGCGCGATCGTCGTGCCGCTCAACTACCGGCTGACGGTCGCCGAACTGGCGTACATCGTCGCGGACGCGGCCCCCAAGGCCATCTTCTACGGCCCGGAGTTCGAGGCGACCGCCCGCGAGATCCTGCGCGAGGCGCCGGTCGAGTTCCCCGTGCCGTTCGCGGGTGGCGATCTGGCCAGCTACGAGGACCTGGTCGAGTCGCCCGGCGCGTCCGAAGGTGCCGTGCGGGCCGACGTCGGCCTCGACGACCCCCACCTCATCCTCTACACGTCGGGCACCACCGGCCGGCCCAAGGGCGCGGTGCTCACCCACGGCACAATCACCTGGAACGCGGTCAACACGCAGGTCGGCTGGGATCTCACGCACGACGACGTCACCATCACGCATACGCCGTTCTTTCACACCGGCGGCCTCAATGTCCTGACGACCCCCCTGCTGCACCGCGGGGGCCGCGTCGTGCTGATGCGGGCGTTCGACGCGGCGAAGTCGCTATCGCTCATCGAGCGCGAGCGCGCCACGGTGGTCTTCGCGGTGCCCACGATGTTCCAGCTGATCGCCGACCTGCCCGAGTTCCACACGACCGACCTGTCGAGCCTGCGCTTCTTCATCACCGGCGGAGCGCCTTGCCCGGTCTCGCTGATCGAGACGTACTCGCGGCGCGGCGTCACGTTCAAGCAGGGCTACGGCCTGACCGAGGCGGGTCCCAACTGCTTCACCCTCGACGCCCGCGACGCGGTTCGCAAGGCGGGTTCGGTGGGCTTCCCGAACATGCACGTGGACGTGCGGGTCGTGGCCGACGACGGGCGCGACGCCAACCCCGGCGAGGTCGGCGAACTGCTCATCCGCGGCCCTCACCTCTTCGGCGGCTACTGGCGCAATCCCGACGCCACCGCCCAGGCCACGCGCGGCGGCTGGCTGCACACCGGCGACCTGGTGCGCCGCGACGAGGAGGGCTACACCTACATTGTCGATCGCAAGAAGGACATGTACATCTCGGGCGGCGAGAACGTGTACCCCGCCGAACTCGAACGCATCCTGCACGGCCACCCGCACATCGCCGACGTCGCGATCATCGGCGTGCCCGACGCGAAGTGGGGCGAGGTCGGCCTGGCGGTCGTGGTACCGGCCGGGCAGCTATCCGAGCAGGACGTGCTCGATCATCTCGACGGCAAGGTGGCCCGCTACAAGCTGCCCAAGGCCGTGACGTTCGCGACCGAGTTGCCCCGCAACGCCGGCGGCAAGGTCCTCAAGGCCGAACTGCGCAAGCGCTACGCGACGGGGCCCGCTCCGGCGCCTCACCCGGAAACGGCCTCCGTGCCGGCCTCGGGAGCGGCCCGGTGAAGGACCAGGTCGTCGTCGTCACCGGCGGCGGGCGCGGCATCGGGCGCACGACGGCCCTCATGTTCGCGGCCGCGGGAGCCCGGGTCGCCGTCTGGGATGTCGACGGCTCCGCGGCCGCGCAGGTCGCGGCCGAGATCAGCGCCTCCGGCGGCGAGGCCGTGGCCCAGCAGGTGGACGTGACGCGCCGCGCCGCGGTCCAGGCCGCGGTCCAGGAGGTCCTGGCCATGTGGGGCCAGGTGGACGTCCTGGTCAACAACGCCGGCATCACCCAGGACGCGCAACTCGGCAAGATGACCGAGGAGCAGTGGGATCGGGTGGTGGACGTCAACCTCAAGGGCGTCTTCAATTGCGCCCAGGCGGTCGCCGCGCCCATGGCCGAGCGCGGGCGCGGCCGCATCCTCTCGGCTTCCAGCGTCGTGGGCACGTGCGGCAATTTCGGCCAGACCAACTACGCGGCCACCAAGGCCGGCATCATCGGCATGACCAGGACCTGGGCCAAGGAACTGGCCCGCAAGGGCATCACCGCCAATGCGGTGGCCCCGGGCTTCATCGCCACCGAGATGACGGCGGCGATGCCCGACAAGGTGCTCTCGCTCATGCGGGAGAAGACGCCCGTCGGCCGCCTCGGAACGCCCGAGGACGTCGCCAAGGCCTATCTGTTCCTCGCCTCGGACGGGGCGGATTTCATCACCGGCCAGACCCTCGGAGTCGATGGAGGACTCGTGTTATGAAACCCTACTACCGCTATGTGATCGAGACGCTGCTTTTCCTCACCTACGCGGCGTTCGGCGTCTCGTGGATCGCCGTGACGCCCCTGGTGGGCGACCTGCAGGCCGAGTTCGGCATCAACAGCGCGCAACTGGGCCTGCTCAACACCCTTGTCGCGGTGGCCAAGGTCGTGGCCCCCATCCTGACGGGCCTCCTGGCCATTCGCATCGGCCTCAAGAAGGCCATCCTCCTCGGCTCGCTGTGCATCTGCTTCGCCGCGCTGGCGCCATTCTCGCCTAACTTCGGCTGGTTCCTCGCCTCCCGCTTCATGTTCGGCATCGGCGGCGCGATGGTCGTGACCTTGCTCGGCCCGATGACCATGCAGTGGTTCAATGCCAAGGAACGGCCCCTGATCAACGCGTTCAACAACGTGGCGGTCAACACGGGCATCACGATCACCCTGTTCGCCACCGTGCCCCTGGCGTCCCTGCTCGGCTGGCGGCACACGCTGCTCGTGTACGGGCTGATCTCGGTGGCCCTGTGCGTGGCGTGGGCGGTCCTGGGTCGTGAGCACGCCGCCGAGACGGGCGGAAACGCCGCCGCGACCGCGACCAACAAGGCCAACGTCACCTACGGCGACGTCTGGCGGATGCCCGAGACGTGGATCATCGCCCTGGGATTCGCCGGCCCCCTGGCCCTGTACCTCGCGTTCAACACCTGGCTGCCCAGGCACTACATGGAGGCGTTCGGCATGACCAAGGCCGCCGCTTCGCAGTTCACGGGCCTCTTCAACCTGGTCGGCATCCCGACCGCCATCGCCGCCGGCCTGCTCACCCAGAAACTCGGCGTGCGCCGCCCCTTCATCATCGGCGCCGGCTTCCTGATGGTCGCCTCGGCCTTCGGGATGATTCTCTTCCGCCACCCGGCGCTCATCATGCTGTCCGCCGTGGGCCTGGGAATCGCGCTATTCGCCTACGTGGCCCCCCTGTTCACCATCCCGATGGAATTGCCCGGCGCCACGCCCCAGCACGTGAGCCTGATGATGGGCACGGTCTTCTCGATCGCGTACGTCTTCTCGTCGCTTTCGCCGGTCGTGGCGGGATTCCTGCGCGATCTGACGGGGTCGTTCCTGCCCGGCCTGGGCACCTGGGCGTTCTTTTCGCTTGCCCTGGCGGCGGCCGGGATGCTCCTGCCGGAAACCGGGCCGGGAGCGAAGCGCGAAGCGGCGAAGACCGAGGGCGGCACGGGGTCGCTCAACCCGGCTAACGCAACCACTTAAACGCTCCGGTTAAGTAGTCTACGCGGATTACGCCGGTCGGCCGATATGGCGCTGATCGAGCGTAATCCGTGTCGTTTGGGGGCGAAATGGGCCGGGTACATTCAAACCACCCGATCGCCCAATCGGAGGGGATTTGCTGGAAGCTGCGCCAACGAGGTCGACGTCGATCGCCCCGAATTCGGAACCGATGCTGGAAAGAGCCAACGTATTCATCCAAACCCTGCTGGGGGCGTTGACCAATGCTCTGCGCATAGTGGCCTTCGCGGTCATCGCCACGATGCTCATCTTCAACTTCCTGCCCGAGTCGATGAATCCGCTCGGCATCGAGTTGAAGGCCCAGGACTACATCGGCATCGTATTCCTCGCCACCTTCGTCGTCTGGGAGCGCATCGACATCCTCAAGCGCAAGGACATCGAGGCCGAACTCGCGCGGCTGCGCGCCGAGATCGCCAACCTCTACGAGGGCTTCCACGTCGAAATGTTCAACCGGTCGAGCAAGGAGCGCATGCGGTTCTTCCGGCGCAACGGCCGCAACTTCATCGAGGTGGAGCTTTCCGGCGAACCGGTGCGCAACACCATCCAGTACTGGGAAGGCGCGCTGTTGCTGCCGCATGGCGCCGTGCAGGGCATCGACGGCCGCCGCCTCACCCTCGAGACCAACTACGACGAGCAGGCGTTCACCAGCGACGGCGACGTCGAGTACACCATTCGCTACCTCAAAAAGGTAAGCTGAGCGGGTGTCCAGCATCCCTCTCGTCGAGGTTCGCCGAGGGGGCCGGGTCGAATGTGTCCACCGCGGCTGGTTCGTCGTGACCGACGCGCAGGGCAATCTCCTCAAGGCCTCCGGCGCGCTCCCCGCCGTCTTCGCACGCTCTTCCGCCAAACCCTTCCAGGCGCTGCAAATCGTAGATTCCGGCGTCGCGGACGCCTTGGCGTTGACTCGCGCCGAACTTGCCGTCTGCGCTTCCTCTCATGCCGGCTCGCCGACGCACGTCGCGGCGGTGGAACGCATCCTGGACAAGGCGGGCGTGCCCGCCACGGCCCTGCGCTGCGGTGCGCATCCGCCCCTGGGCGAACCGGCCGCGCCCGCCGGCGTGCTCCAGAACAACTGCTCCGGCAAGCACGCGGGCATGCTGGCGGTTTGCCGCCGGCGGGGCTGGGCGCTGGACGGTTACCTCGAAGCCGACCATCCCTTGCAGCAAGCCATCCAGGCGCGCTTTTCCGACCTGGCCGGCACGCTCATGAGCGGCGCGACCGACGGGTGCGGCGTACCGGCCTGGCACCTCCCGCTGGAGGGCCTCGCGACGGCCTTTGCTCGCCTGCCCGGCGATCCGGCCGGGCGGCGCATCCTGGATGCGATGCGGGCCGAACCGGCCATGGTGGCCGGCAGCGGCCGCCGCGACACGCTGCTCATGGAAGCCACCGGGGGCAGGCTGGTGTCCAAGGGCGGCGCCGAGGGCGTCTCGGCCGGCTGCGATCCCGACCGCGGCATCGGCTGGGCGATCAAGATCGCCGACGGCGCCAGCCGGGCGGTCGGTCCCGCGCTCGTGGCCATGCTGCGCGGCTGCGATCTGATCACCGGCGCCGAAGCGGCGCTGCTGGAGGCCGTGGCCAGGCCCGAGATCCGCAACCACGCCGGCACCCTGGTAGGCAACCTGGAGGCGGTCGATTAGCCGGCCGGCCGGTAGTCGCGGCCGGCGCCCCTGCCTTGGCGGTGTCTACTGCTGGGGGGCGCCGTGCGGCTTGGCCGTGGCCAGCGCCAGGCGCTTGACGCCGGCGACCTTCAGGCGGTCGATGAGGCCGACGACCTTCTCGAAGGGGATCTGCTTGTCGGCCGCCACGATGACCGCCAGGTCGGCCTTGCCGGCCACCAAGCCCTTCATTCGGCCCTCGAGCACCTCCGGCGCGATCGCGTGGCCCTGGAACATGATCGTGCCTTCCTTCGTGAGCTGCACGAGCACCGAGGGCGGCGTCTTCTCGCCGGTGCGGCTGCTCGTCAGATCGGCCCGCAATGCCTCCGAGATCTGCGGCAGGAATGCCATGACCATCAGGAACAAGGTGATGATCATGAAGACGTCGATCATCGGTATCAGCTCGAAGCGGGCGCCGCGCCGGTGAGCGCGGCCGAACGACGCCCGGGCCAGGACGCCGTTAGGCATTGACGGCCTTGGCTTCCGGCGCGGGGGCCACGCCCGTGGCCGCGTCCGACGTCTCGCCGGTGCCCTCCTCGCTGCGATTCTTCAAGTAGGAGCTCACCTGGGCCGCGAAGCCGTCAAGCGAGTTCATCAGGGCGTGGTGACCCAGGGCGGCCACGATGGCGACGACCAGGCCGGCACCGGTGGCTACCAGGGCCTCGGAGATGCCCTTCGAGAGTTGATTCAGCGGATCGGTCGGCCGCACGGCGGCCACCAGGGCGAAGTTGTGGATCATGCCCGACACGGTGCCCAGCAGTCCGAGCAGGGGCGCGATCGCGGCGATCGTGCCGAGCCAAGAGACGCGGCGCTCCACGGCGCCCAGCAGGAGGTCGGCGTAATCACGCCGCTGCTCGACGCCGGTGCGAGGATTGGCGTGGATCCAGACGAGCAGGGTCGAGAACAGGTCGCCGCGCTTGCCCTTGGGCAAGGGGCCGGTCCAGTCGCGCAACTCCTCGAAGCGCGACCGGGAGCGGGCCAGCAGCCACCAGACCTCCAGGATGAGCGCCACCGCGACGATAGAGGCGGCGAGGATGGGGATCATCATGATCCCGCCAGCCTGTAGCAACGTCACCAATTGCATCGCGCGGAACCGCTCCTTCTGGTGTTTCGTGAGGCCTACGAGGCCGAAGACGGCCCAATGGCCGCACTTGTTCCCGTGTAGTTATTCGGACACGCTCCGAAGGCGCTCGTCAAGGGAATGCGTCACTTTCGGCCGCCAGCGGGCATACTGGAAGGGATGGAAAACCCGCCTCACGCGAAAACGCGTTTCGACTTGGTCAGCGGCGGCTTCGGCAAGATCGCCGGCGGCCTCGTGCAGTTCTTCATCGGCCTCGTGGCGATCTTCTTCTGGCGGGACCTGGGCATCACGCTGATGATCCTGGGTGCGATCTACGCGGCATGGGGCGCATGGGGCATCGTCTCGGGCGCGCAGGCTCCCCAGAAGGAGATTCGCTGCCCGCACTGCGGCGAGGGCAACACGCTGCTGTCGGACGTCAAGGAGTTCGCCTGCTACAACTGCCAGAAGCCGCTGAAGCTGGTCAGGCGGTAACATAACCTGGCGGCCCGGGTACGTAAGAAACCGGGCGACGGAACGCCGGCTACTCACTCGAGCAGTGGGAAGGACGCCGGATTCGAGAGCTGGCGTGACCAACCCGACGTGATCTTCCTGGAATGCCGCTGAACAAGGAGGGTTGTTCTTGGCGATCGGGGCGATCTCCCGCGATACGCGGAGCGTGGCTCCGTCCGCGGGCGATCTGACCGCCGCGTCGGCTGCGGACCTCCGCTTGCTGCGCGGCGCCTTTCGCGCGGCCGGCATCGACCTCCAGCCAGGCGACGTCGCCTTCGCGCGCTCGACGCTCACGCGCTTCGAGGCCGAAGTGGGCCTCCGCAACGGACAGGTGGTCGAACCCTGGCGGCGAGCCGATTCGGCCCTGGTCGTCGAGATGGACCGGCACGCGGATTCGGGCGCCAGCGTCAACAGCCGCATCGTCGACATCCGATCGGGAAAGATTCTCTCGGAGAACCGCACCGTGGCTCTCCGGCCGCGCCCGCCCTACCAGACCGCCGACGATATCGAGGCGCAGTTCAATGCGTTGTCCGGCTCGCTGCGAAAGCTGCAGGGCGACCGGCAACTCACGGCGGACTCCGAGGGAGAAATAGACCGCCGCGCCACGCCGCGCGTGATCCCCACCTCGCACCGCGACATCAACCTCCTGGCCCAGGAAGCCGCGTTCATCGAACTCAACATGCGCGCGACGCCCCGCGTGGACATCCAGGACCTCGGGGAGAACCGGCGGATCGAGGAAGAACTCGAACGCATCGGCCGCGGGAAGGGCAAGGACAAGGACAAAGACAAGGGCAAGGGCAAGGCGGCGGGAACGCCCGCGGCGGGAAACCTGCCCCCCGGGCTGTCTCCAGGCGATCTCCTGAGCGCGGTGCGCGATGCCCTGGGCCAGCGCGGCAATGCCGGCCGGAACGTGGACATCAACGCTTAGTTAGGGATTCGTTAATTCTTCTTTAAATCCGGCCTGCGGCCTTGAAGGTCGCGGGCTTGCTCGATTATCTTTATCTTTGGGTTAACTGCGAATTAGGGTTTGTATAAGGTCTGTTAAGCGCTGCTGAAGGAGATGCGGATGAAGGTTACTCGGACCCTCCCCCTGGCTGCCGTTGCGTCGATCGCCGTCCTGGCGACCGCGTGCGGCGTCACCCCCGCGACCAACCTGTCGCTGGGTTCGCGTGCCAATCTGTCGGCTGCGGCCGCCCCTGGCGAACTGCTCGTCAAGTTCCGGGCCGGCGCCACCGCCGCCAAGCTGAGCTCCCTGGGCCTCCGCGCCCTCGGCACGAGCGCCGGCCTCTCCAGGCTGGGCTGGAGCCGCGTCGGCTTCGACGCCGGCAAGACCAACATGGCGACCGTGCTGAGCCAGCTCGGCAACGACTCGTCGGTCCTCTACGCCGAGCCCAACTACATCGCCCGCGTCATCCCGGTGAGCACGAAGATCGTGCGGCCGCAGGACGATCCCGCGGTGAAGTACGACGATCCGATGGCCGGCAAGCAGTACACGCTGGACAAGATCGCCCTGCCCGCGGCCCACGCGATCACGATGGGCAGCACCAAGACCACGCTCTCGGTCGTGGACACCGGCGTGGATTACGCGCACCCCGACTTCAAGGCCGCCGACGGCAAGAGCCGCGTGATCAAGGGCAAGGACTTCGCCAACAACGACGACGATCCGAACGACAAGTACGGCCACGGCACCCACTGCGCGGGCATCGCCGCCGCCTCCGCCAACAACAAGGAAGGCATCGTCGGCGTCGCGCCGGGCGTCAACATCCTCGCCGTGAAGGTTCTCGGCGACAACGGCTCGGGCACCTACGCGGGCGTCGCCGCCGGCATCTCCTACTCGGCCGATCAGGGCGCGAAGGTCATCAGCATGAGCCTGGGCGGACCCTCGAGCTCCAAGGTCCTCGAGGATGCCGTGAAGTACGCCATCGCCAAGGACTCGCTGATCGTCGCCGCGATGGGCAACGACTACGACAACGTGAAGAGCTACCCCGCCGCCATTCCGGGCGTCATGGCCGTCATCTCGACCGACTCCCGCGACGAGAAGAGCGACTTCTCGAACTACGGCGACTGGGCGAGCGTCTCGGCCCCGGGTTCGGACATCCTGTCGACCCTGCCGACCTTCTCCAACGTGATTGGCCAGAAGGACTACGGCGAGCTGTCGGGCACCTCGATGGCCACCCCCGCCGTCGCCGGCCTGGCGGCCCTGGTGCGCGACCTGCACCCCGACTGGGACGCCAAGACGGTCCGCGCCAAGATCGAGCAGACCTCCGACGATCTGGGCGACAAGGGCTTCGACATCAACTTCGGCCACGGCCGGGTCAACGCCCTCAAGGCCCTCCGGTAGCTCCCCTCACGGCTGTCGGGCCGCCGCTCGCCTCTGGCGCGGCGGCCTGACGGCTTCTCAGCGCCGCAAGCCCGGAAATTAAAGGACGGCGGCCCGTTTCAAGCGGGGCGCCGTCTGGGGGCGGGTTTTTGCGGGAAACTTGCCTTAGGTGAACAGCGTCTCCTTGCCGATCCGCTGCATGAGGGTGTCGAGGAGGCGGTCGATGAGCACTTTCTGGTGCTGGCGCACCAGGTCGGTCACGTCGTGGCTCGTACCTGGGAAGAACTCGACCATCACTTCCGGGGTATCGTGCCACTCGACGGTCCAGAGCAGGACTCCGACCCGCTTGCTGTGGGTGAACTCGAGCGTGCCGCAGAACATGCGATCATCCTGCCGCTCGATCTCGATGGCTACGATGTCCAAGTGCTGAGTCCTTTCGAGAGAAGGAGGTGGCGACCGAACCCCGGGCTCGAACCGGGAGTGACGGACCCATGTTTGAACAGCACATTAGCGGGCAATCGTCGGGATTGCTGTGGCAGCCGCTACAACCAATCGGTGATATTCGTCAAGCGTAGCGGCCGTCGGCGAGCCGAACGGTTCCCGAGGCTACCGGACGGAGCAGGCCGCCCGGCAGTTCCAGGACCAGGCGGCCATCCTCGTCCAGGCCGGTCGCCCGGCCAATCAGGATCTCGCCGCCGCTCTCCACGCGCACGTCGCGGCCCAGCGTCACCGAGCGAGCCGCCCAGGCCTCCAGGACAGCTTGTTGACCTCCTCGCTCCCGGCGCTGGAGCCCGGCGGCGAGCCTGGCGACGATGCCCTCCAGCAGGGCCAGGCGGTCAACCGGCCCGCCCGTGGCCTCTTCCAGCCATGCCGCCTCCGGCACCGCTACCGGCGCCAGGTTCAGGCCGATGCCCAGGATCGCCCTTCGGCGGTGCACCACCTCTGCCAGGATGCCGCCCAGCTTGCGGCCGGCGTAGACCAGATCGTTGACCCACTTGAGGCCGACGCCCGTGGCGCCGGCGGCCTCGCATCCCTCGGCTACCGCGACGCCTGCCAGGAGCGTGAACACCGGGCTGACGACCTCCGGCCCCAGGAGGATGGACGCGTAGAGGCCGCCCGCGGGCGAAACCCAGGCCCTCCCGTGCTGGCCGCGGCCACCGGTCTGCCGGTCCGCCAGGACGACCGTCCACGGGACCAGGCCCGCGCCGGCCGGGCCGGCCAGATACGCCGAGGTCGAGTCTACTTCGGGTAGGTGGATGAGCTGCATGTTGTACCCTTGCCGTAACAGAACTTATCACGGGTCCCGGCAAATCGGCTTGACGCCGGACCTCCTACCCTGGTACGCTCAACATTCGCCTTGCCCAGGCCACATCATTAGCGCGCGCATATAAAAATTTTGGGAGCTTGAATGCCGAATACTGCTGAGCGAGTGCAGGTTTACACGGGTGCGCCCTCCCTCGCCGAGCGGCTTCCCGACCTCATCGAGATCCAGAAGGAGTCGTTCAAGTGGTTCCTCGACGAGGGTCTCAGGGAAGAGCTGGTCTCTTTCTCGCCCATCGTGGACTACTCCAACCGCCTGGAGCTCCACTTCCTGACCGACTACACGCTGGGCGAGCCCAAGTACACGGTCGAGGAATGCCGGTCCCGTGACGCCACCTTCTCGCGTCCGCTCCGCATCCCGGTCCGCCTGATCACCAAGGAGACCGGCGAGGTCAAGGAGCAGGAGATCTTCATCGGCGAATTGCCGGTGATGACCCCCCAGGGCACCTTCGTGATCAACGGCGCCGAGCGCGTCATCGTCTCGCAGATCGTCCGCAGCCCGGGCGTCTACTTCAAGCGCGAGACCGATCCCTCGGGCAAGAAGACCTACAGCGCCACCATCATTCCCAATCGCGGCGCGTGGCTCAAGTTCGAGACCGACGTCAACGACCAGGTCTACGTCCGCATCGACAAGACGCGCAAGCTGCACGCCACGGTCCTCCTGCGGGCCCTGGGCTACCAGGACCAGGACATGATGGACCTGTTCCGCCATCGCGAGTACCTGGCCAAGACGATGGGCGCCGACAAGACCGATCACACGCCCGAAGCGGCGCTGATCGAGGTCTACAAGAAGCTCCGGCCGGGCGACATGCCATCGGTCGAGGGCGGCCGCAGCGTCCTGTTCTCTCGCTTCTTCGATCCCAAGCGCTACGACCTGGGCAAGGTCGGCCGCTACAAGCTCAACAAGAAGCTGGGCATTCCGGTGCCGATGACCGATCGGGTCCTCACCAAGGAAGACATCGTCGGCGTCATCGACTACCTGATCAACCTCAACTTCGACATCGGCACGGTCGACGACATCGACCACCTGGGCAACCGGCGCATCCGCAGCGTGGGCGAGTTGCTGCAAAACCAGTTCCGCGTCGGCCTCACCCGCCTGGAGCGCATCATCCGCGAGCGCATGACCATCCAGGAGGCCGATACCCTCACGCCGCAGAACCTGGTCAACGCCAAGCCCCTGGTGGCGGCCATCAAGGAATTCTTCGGTTCGAGCCAGCTCTCGCAGTTCATGGACCAGACCAACCCCCTGGCCGAGCTCACGCACAAGCGGCGCCTGTCGGCCCTGGGCCCCGGCGGTCTCTCCCGCGAGCGGGCGGGCTTTGCGGTCCGCGACATCCACCCGTCCCACTACGGCCGCATCTGCCCCATCGAGACGCCTGAAGGCCCCAACGCCGGCCTCATCGGTTCGCTCTCGACCTACGCCCGGGTCAACGAGTACGGCTTCATCGAGACGCCGTACCGCAAGGTCGTGCACGGCAAGGTGACCGACGACGTGGTTTACCTCACCGCGGATGAAGAGGACGAGTTCAAGGTCGCCCCGGGCGACGTGGAGCTCACGAAGGACAACCATTTCGCGCAGCCCAAGATCCCGGTGCGCTTCAAGAGCGAGTTCATCCAGGCCGAGCCCGAGGACGTCAACCTGGTGGGCGTCTCGCCCATCCAGATCATCTCGGTCGCGACGGCGATGATCCCCTTCCTCGAGCACGACGACGCCAACCGGGCCCTGATGGGCTCCAACATGCAGCGGCAGTCGGTGCCGCTCCTCAAGGCCGAGCGGCCCCGGGTGGGCACGGGCATCGAGAAGCGCACCGCCGCCGACTCGGGTATGGTCGTCACGGCCATCGACTCGGGCGAGGTCACCCGCGTGACGGCCACCGAAATCGTCGTCAGGGAAGACAGCGGGCGGCCGCGCACCTACCACCTGGTCAAGTTCCTCCGCTCCAACCAGGACACCTGCATCAACCAGAAGCCCATCGTCCACAAGGGCGAGCGCATCGCGAAGGGGCAGGTCCTGGCGGACGGCGCGGCCACGCAGAGCGGCGAGCTGGCGCTCGGCAAGAACATCCTCGTGGCGTTCCTTCCCTGGGAAGGCTACAACTACGAAGACGCCATCCTGCTCTCGCAGCGCTTGGTCCGCGACGACGTGTTCACCTCGATTCACATCGAGAAGTACGAGGTCGAGGCCCGCGCCACCAAGCTCGGCAACGAAGAGATCACCCGCGAGGTCCCCAACGTGGGCGACGACGCGCTCAAGGATCTCGACGAGCGCGGCATCATCCGCATCGGCGCCGAGGTGGAGCCCGACGACATCCTGGTCGGCAAGGTCACGCCCAAGGGCGAGTCCGAGCATCCGCCCGAAGAGAAGCTGCTGCGCGCCATCTTCGGCGAGAAGGCCCGGGACGTCCGTGACACCTCGCTGCGCGTGCCGCACGGCGAGAAGGGCTGGGTCGTCGACGTCAAGGTGTTCAGCCGCGACAAGAACGACGAGCTTCCGCCCGGCGTCAACCAGGTGGTGCGCGTGTACGTCGCGCAGAAGCGCAAGATCAGCGTCGGCGACAAGATCGCCGGCCGCCACGGCAACAAGGGCATCGTCGCCAAGATCCTGCCCATCGAGGACATGCCCTTCCTGCCAGACGGCACGCCGGTCGATATCGTCCTCAATCCGCTGGGCGTGCCCAGCCGCATGAACGTCGGCCAGACCTACGAGACCATCCTGGGACGCGCCGCCGATCTGCTCGGCACGTTCTTCTCGGTGCCTCCCTTCGACGAGATGTTCGGCGAGGAGGCCTCCGACAACCTGATCGTGTCGCAGATGACGGCCGCCCGCGAGCATTCCGGCAAGGAGTGGCTGCGCGAGGACGGCAAGGCCACGCTGTACGACGGCCGCTCGGGCGAGCCGTTCGATCGGCCGGTCACGGTCGGCAACATCTACATGATGAAGCTCGTCCACCTGGTCGACGACAAGATCCACGCCCGCTCGACCGGCCCGTACTCGCTGGTCACCCAGCAGCCGCTGGGCGGCAAGGCGCAGTTCGGCGGCCAGCGCTTCGGCGAGATGGAAGTGTGGGCGCTCGAGGCCTACGGCGCGGCGTATACGCTCCAGGAGATGCTCACCATCAAGTCCGACGACGTCCCCGGCCGCGCCAAGGCGTACGAGGCCATCGTCAAGGGCAAGAACCTGAGCAAGCCCGGCATCCCCGAGTCGTTCAAGGTCCTCATCCGCGAGCTCCAGAGCCTCTGCCTCGACATGCACGTCGCCCGCGAGGACGGCCAGGAAATCGAACTCTTCGAGGAAGAAGAGGAGCCGCGCCAGCGCTTCCGCACCCAGTTGCTGAAGCCGCCGGGCATGGCCGAGTTCGAGTCGCTCAAGTAGGCGACCCGCGTTTCATCCCCCCGCCGGAAGGTGGGGGGATGCTGCTTTCGATTGCCTTTCGCCGGCAGCCGGGGTGGAGGCCCCGTTCAGTCGCCCTGCCGGAGGCCCGCGGCCTGCGCGAAGCGCTTGTGTGCGAACTCGGCCTGCCCGGTGGCGCCGGGCGTGCCTTCGTCGCCCGGGGTCTCGAAGTGGCAGCCGACGCAGGACGGCTCGGGAGAGTCGGTCGTACCGCCCTCGGACAGCGTCACCGCGGGCGGCGGGAGGGTGCTACTCAAGCCCAGGACGACGATCTGCGTGGCCGCGACGCCCATTGCCGCGGCCAGGGCCAGGCCGAGGAGATCGGCGCGGGGGCGCCCCGAGAGAGCGGATACTCGTGCAGCGCATACCATGGGGCTCCTCCTCGCGTGGGTCCGGCCATGTCCAGATACCCGCAAGACCGTCGGGGGCCGTCCGCATCTCCTGCGGATTTTTACTAGGGAAGATACCGATATTCCGCCCACGAATGCGGACTTGATTCCGGCTAGGATCGACGACGGTTCGTGGAACTACATGGGAGAGCGGGAATGAGCGTGAAATTCGTGGCCCTCTTCAAGCAGCCGGAAGATCCCGAGACCTTCCTGCGCACGTTCAATGAAGAGCACGTGCCGCTGCTCCTCAAGGTTCCCGGGCCCACGTCCGCCGATATCACCAAGCTGGATCGCGATTCCTTCGGCAACAAGCCCGACGTCTTCCTGGTCGTCACCATCGGCTTCCCCGACCGCGAGACGTTCAAGGCCGCGGCCCTCTCGCCCGAGTGGCGCGCCGCGACCGAGAATTTGATGACCTTCGCCAAGGGTATCGTCACCGCCTACGTCGGTTCTTAGACCCATAGCGCGGCTCTGATGACTTCGCTCCGGCATCGCGGCCGGCACGGAGGCCTCAGGCCCCACCCGTTGCATCGGTGGCGCAGGCCTCCGTGCCTGCGTCCGATAGGCGCCAGTCATTTGAGCGCCCTAATCAGTAGGACGGCGTCGCGGTAAGGGAGCGGAGGAACGCCTCCAGATCCGCCACGTCGGCGTCTGCCACGCGGATCGCCGGCATCAGCGGGCTCAGGTTCGGGAACTTCTCGTCGAAGGTCGTGTACTGCTTGATCGCCAGCTCCAGCGTGGCTTTCGAGCCGTCGTGGAAGTAGGGCGCCGTCAGGGCCACGTTGCGCAGGCCGGAGGTCCGGAAGGCGCCGAGATCCGCGGAGTCGCCGGATTCCAGGATGCGGCCGTAGTCGGTCGTGCCCGAGCCGGGGATCGCGATGTTGTGGAACTTATCGTCCGAGAACAGTGGCCCGGTGTGGCAATTGCCGCACATGGCCTTGCCCAGGAAGGCACCCAGCCCGCGGTAGGCCGCCTGCGACAGCGCGCCCGCCTCGCCGGCCGCCCAGCGATCGAACGGCGTGACGCCCGCCGGGGACACCAGGGTCCGGATGAACGCGGCGAGGGCCTTGCCGGCCATCTCGACGGTAGGCGGGCTCTGGCCGAACAGGCTCTGGAACTGCTGCCCGTACGCGCCGGCCATGTACACCTCCACGACCCCGGCCATGGCGTTCATCGCTCCGGGAGCGATCATCTCGGCCGAGGCCGCCGTTTCCAGGCTCGCGGCCCGGCCGTCCCAGAACAGCCGGCCGAAGTATGCCGTGTCGATGAGGCCCGGGATGTTGCGCGGCGGCGGTTGGCTTCCGCTGGCGCCGACCTTGGCGCGGGTGTCCCCCCAGCCCTTGGCCGGATCGTGGCACGAGGCGCACGACATGCCTTGCGAGCGCGAGAGCTTGACGTCGAAGAACAGTTGCTTGCCCAGCGCCGCGCGGGCGGGGGATGCCGGGTTGGCCGAGGGATGGGGTACCGGCGGAAGGGGGCCCATCCCCGGCAACAGGTCGGCCGGCGACAAGGCGTGGACCCTGACCGTGGCGGTCGCGGCCGCCGCCCCCGATCCCAGCGTCACGACCGCCTCGCCGGCATCGGTGCCCACCAGCAGATCGAGGACGTTCAGTTCGTCGCGTCCCGCGCAAGGTGCGGGCGTGCAAGCGCGCTTCCCCAGGGCGAGCGCCAGCAGGGGATCGCCGATGTCCTTGCCGGCGGTGTCGAAGGCCTGGACCTTGAAGCGCACGAGGCCGTTGGGGGAAAAGGTCTCGGTGGCGGGCGGGATCAGGCTAAGACTGGCAATGGTGACCAGGGGCATCTCGCTCGTCACCGGGACGCCGCCCACCGCCACCAGGACGGCGCTCGTCGTGGCCTTCGCGGGTACCACGAAGGACACGAAACCCTCGGGGGTCAGCGCGACGTCGCCCGAGGCGACCCGGACGCCGCCCACGGCCACCGACAGCGACGCGGCGCCCGCCTTCGCCAGACTCGTCCCGCCGACGAGGACGTTCGCGCCCGGCACGGCCTTGGGCGGCGACAGGGACGTGATGGAGGGGCGGAACTCGGGGTCGAGAGTCAGCGCGGCGTGAGCTATTTCGTTCGCGCCCACGACGATCGCCGCCGCGCCGGCTGCCAGGACCGACCCGGAGGAATCGCGCGCGAGGGCGGACACGTCCAGGGGGCCGGGAACCAGGTTCGAGAACGTCGCGGAACTCTCGGTCGCGCCCGGAGTGCGCTCCAGGATCGCGCCGTCCAGGGCGATGGGATCGCCGGGACGGAGAGCCGCGACATGGAGGCGCTTCGTGGCGGCGGGGATGAGTTGCGGCGCCCGCCCCGGGGTTGGCCAGCGGACGGTGACGACGACGGCGCCCGCCCCCTGCGCGGGCGGGAGTGCCGTCGCCGGAGACCGCGCCACGCCCGCGGAGTCCGCCGCGGCGCAACCGGCGCCGGACAGCGCCAGGGCTAGGGCCAAACAGCCCCGTCCCGCACCATGCTTCGGCTGGGAATCGCCAGGTCGGCTCGACGGCACCAACGGGAGCAAACCCGGTGGCGGCCACCTCCCTGGTCCGTAGAAACCGCGTAATTACGTGACTTACGTGATCCTTAATCTCGGTTTCCCCCTGATGTAGACCCCGAGCGATACCGCCAACCTACCTAGCAGCAACCCGGAGATTCTGGAGGCGGCATGGCAACAACTCGTAGGGCGTCGCGGAAGATCGGGCCGCTGGCGGCGATCGGCGCGGCCTTCCTGGCCGCATGCTTCCCGCCGCCGTTTCCGCCCGCCATCTCCGAGACGCCGGCGCAGAAGACGTCGCTGGATGTCGCCCAGACCGCGGCCCCGACCGTCGCGCCCACCGTGGTCGGGACGCCCGCGCCGGGTGCGACGCCCCGGGTCCTCAAGGTGACCCTGTCGCCGGCGAGCACGACCCTGGGCGTCAAGCCGCGCACCGGCGCCACCCCGGCCAGGGCGGCCACCGTGCAGCTCACCTCCAACATCACCATGGAAGAAGGGGCGACCTACTCCACCCCGGCGTGGACCTCCTCCAACACCAGCGTGGCCACCGTGGACGGGACCGGCATGGTCTCGTCTAGCGCCTCCACGGGAAGCGCCACCATCAAGGTCAAGGTCGGCGCGGCCGAGGCCACGGCGGGAATCACCGTCGTGGACCTGGGCGGCGCGGGCGTGACGATCCAGTAGGGAGGCTCGGGGCACATGAATCGTTCGCTGCGCTTCGTACTCCTGGCCGCGTGCGTCGCGTTGGTCGCAACCGCGTGCCGGGTCGCGCCGGGGCAAACCGGTGGCCGAGAGCGGCTACTCGCGCCGACGGGAGCTGCGGCCGCGGCGGGCGCCGTGCGCATCTCGATCGCGTGGCCCGCCCGCGAGACCCAGGTGATTCCCGCCGAGACCGACAAGGTCTCGGTGTCGGTCTACCGCGGCATGTCCGGCACGGTGATCGCTTCGGCCACCCTCCTCCGGTCGGCCGGCACGCTGTCCAGCACCGCCACGCTGGACGGCCTGCCCGTGGGCGCCGTGCTCATAAGCGCCGTCGCCCAGGACGCCGCGGGCAAGACCCTGGCGGCGGGGAGCGTCTCGCTCACCATCGAGCCCAACGCCATCACGCCGGCGGCCCTCACGCTGCAATCCATCCTCAAGCCGGTCATCACGGGCTTGTCGGTCGGCAACGGCCTGCCGGGCGCGCAGGTCGCCATCCTCGGCAGCGGCTTCGGCGCCGCCACCGACTCGGCCCCCGCCGTCATGGTCGGCGGCGTCGCCGGCGCCAGCGTGCTGCGGGTCAACAGCGGCCTCGTCACGTTCCAGGTGCCGGCGGCTGCCACTACCAGCCCGATCTTCGTGACGTTCAACTCCGAGACCGCCACGAGTTCCTCGTCGTTCACGACGCTCAAGACCGTCGAGATCGCGCCGGCTTCCACCACGAGCTTCGCGCCGTTCGGCTTCGTGAAGTTCGAGCTGACCGGGCGCGATTCGGCCGGCGCCACGGTTTCGGCACCCAACATCCCCCTCAACGTGGTGGCCCGGTCTTGCACGGGGACCTGTTCCAACACTGACGAGATCATCGGCACCAGCAAGCTCGCCGTCGGGGAAGAGGCCGGCACCATCACGGTACAAGCCGGCGTCGGCTCCTACGTCGCCAACGCGGTGGTCAGCGTCCACCCGTTTGGCCGCGCGGACGTGCCGTCCGACATGACGGCCCTCCCGCCGGTGCCCGTGCCGGTGGGCAACGAGCTGACGACTGCCCGCGTGGCCCTGGGCAAGAAGCTATTCTCGGACAAGAAGCTCTCCGGCAACCAGAAGATGTCTTGCGCGACTTGCCACGACCCCAACAAGGGCTGGAGCGACGGGGAGCAGCGCTCGACCGCCAACGACCCCACCAAGAAGCTGCCGTGGAACTCACTGTCGATCCTGGACTCGGCCTACCTGCCCAAGATGTTCTGGAATGGCCGCAAGACCACGCTCGAAGAGCAAGTCATCGCCGTGTTCGGCATTCCCCTGGCGATGAACGCCTCGCTCTCGGTCATTTCGAAGTATGCCGCCGAGACCTACAAGGACGAGTTCATCGCGGCCTACGGCGCCACGCCCAGCGCCGACGCCCTGCTGATCGCCAAGGCCATCTCGGCGTTCGAGCGGACGGTCGTCTCGCCGCAGAACACCTCCCCCTTCGACCGCTGGATGGGCGGTGACGACAACGCCATGTCCGCCGCGGCCAGGCGCGGCCTGGCGCAGTTCCTCGGCCGGAGCCAGTGCATCGCGTGCCACACGGGCACCGCGTTCACCGACGGGAAGTTCCACAACATCGCCATCCCCAGCGTGCTCGCGCCTCCCGGGGCGGTCGCCGTCAACGCCAAGTCCGAGTACATCAACGGCCGCATCGTGGACTGGGCCCGCTACAACATCTCCAACAACATCGCGGACCTTGGCGCCATCCGCACCCCGACCCTGCGCAACATCGAGGTCACGGGCCCGTACATGCACAACGGCAGCAAGCCGACGCTCGAAGAGGTCGTCAAGCACTACGAGACGTTCGACCGCGAGTTTCCCAACGTGTCGCCGCTCATGCCGTTCGAGCAGGTGGGCAACAACGTCGAGGAACTGGTGGCGTTCATGAAGGCCTTGACCGCCACGCCGAGCATCACCCTCGACTAGTATTGACTTCCAAATGGGTTCTGGATACCCCCGTTGAACGGGTTGTCGAAGCCACCCGGGGCCGGCGTCCGGTTCCCCTGCGAGCCGTAGGGCGCGAACATCAGCTCGCCTTCCGGCGTCGGCGTGGGGGTGATCGCCGCCTTGGGCGCCTCGTTGGACACGACGAGGTCCACCCGGCGGTTGAGCGCGCGGTGCTCGGGAGTGTCGTTAGGGAACAGCGGCCGATACTCGGCATAGCTGGTCGCCGACATGCGCTTGGCGGCTATCCTGCCGTGGCGGTTCATGAACTCGACGACCCGGGTGGCCCGGTCGGCCGCCAGTTGCCAGTTGCTCGTGTAGCGGCCGCCCGGCGGGATGTTGTCGGAGTGGCCCTCCACGCTGATGGCGTTGGACATCGTGGCGAGCGAGGTCGAGATCTTGAGCAGGGCTTGCTGCATGGCGGGCTTGAGGTCGGGCGAGTTGGCCTCGAAGAAGGCGGTGTCGAAGAGCGAGATGACCAGGCCGCGATCCTGTAGGTCCACCCGCACCTGGCTCTTGCCGTCGAACTGCGCGACCGCCTGCTTCACGCGCATCTGCGCCTCTTGCATCTGGTCGCTCTTCACCTGGCTCGGCATGTTCGCGAAGATGTCCTTGCCTTCCTTCTTCTTGGTGTGCAGCGACGACTTGAGCGACTTGGAGATCTTCGAGAAGTTATCCGCCGAGATCCGGCTGGACAAGGCGTACATGACCACGAAGAAGATCATGAGCAGCGTGATGAGGTCGGCGTAGGTTACCAGCCATCGATCGCGGTCGGTCGAGGCGGGCTCTTCCTCCCCCTCGCGCTGCAGGCGCCACTCCCTCCCAGGCGCCACGCGCTAGCCCTCTTCGTACTGAGGGATGGCCATCTCGGGCTCCATGGGCTGGCTCTGCGCGGCCTGCCGGCGCCGCCCCTTGAGATCCTGGATCAGCTTGCGCGTCGACGGCGGCAGGGAGACCTTCAGCCGCTCGCGAATCAGGCGCGGATGGGCGCCGGCCTGCAGGGCGAGCACGATCTCGACCATCACCCAGCGAATCCGCAGTTCCTCTTCCGAAGCCTTGCGAAGCTTGGTGGCCATCGGCAGGAAGACCAGGTTGGCGGCGCCCACCCCGTACAGGGTGGCGACCATCGCCGTGGCGATCTGGGGCCCTAGCGTCTCGGGTCGTTCGAGGTTGGCCAGGACGGCGACCATCGACACGACCGTTCCCAGGATGCCCATGGTGGGGCAGAAGCCGCCCAGCGACTCGAAGACGCCGATGTTCGTGCGGTGCCGCTGGCGGATTGCCAGCATCTCGGCCTCCAGTAGATCCTGGATCTCCTGGCTGTCGAAGCCCTCGGCGATGTACTGCATGCCGCGGCGCAAGAACGGGTCGTCCAGGTTGGAAATATCCTTCTGGATCCCCTGGATCCCGGCCATGCGGAGCTTGTCGGCCAGCTTGACGAGCGTCGCGACGATCAGCGGCAGCTCCAGCTTTGGGGGGCGGATGGCCTCCCAGCACAAGCGGGGGATCTTGAACAAGTAGCCCGCCGGAAACGACATCAGGGTCGCGACCAGCGAACCCCCGATGACCATGACGAACGCATGGCCCGACCAAAGCGCCGCCGGATTGCCTTCCAGTGCCAGGATCACCAGAAGGAAGACCGTGAGGGCGACGACGCCCATCATGGAAGACACGGGCTACCTCCTAACCGCTGTCTGCATGTCTGTACCCGGTCGCACGCGGCCGGAAACGGTCAGTAAGTAGGAGAGCCCGCCAGCCGCCCAGGTTTCGGAACGACCCATCCGACGTAGCCGATGCCTCCGGTTCGGGCCGGGATGGCCTTGGGCTCGTCGGCGGCGAAACGCTCGAGATCGACTCCAGGCTCGAGGCGGCGCACGATGCCAAGCTGGTAGCTCGCGCGAAGCTCGTCCCCGTACGCCAGGCTCACCTGCGCCAGGTAGAAGCGCGCCACCGCGTGATTCGGGTCGAAGCCGACCGCCCGCTCAAGGAAGCGCTGGGCCTCGAAGGGCCGATCGCCCTCGAAGGCCAGGATGCCCAGCCAGGCGTTGGCGTCCGAATGCTCGGGCTTGAGGCGCAGCGCCTTGCCGAATGCAATCAGTGCCTCTTGCGGCTCGCCGAGCTGATAGTGCAACTCTCCCAGGGCGATGTGCCGGGCCGGATCGTTGGGCCGGGCCTCGGAGGCCGCCCGCAGATGCGGCTCGGCCCCCGCCAGGTCGCCGCGATCCAGGAGAAGGCGGCCCAGGCGGGCCCGCGCCTCGACGTCGCCCGGATCGCGTTGCACGAGCAGCAGCAGGCGTCGCTCGGCGCCCGGCTGGTCGCCCCTGGCGGTCCGGCGCCGGACTTCGTCCAGCAAATCCTTACGGTGCCGGGCGCGGTCGGCAGGAGGTTGGATCATGGCCAGGAGGGCGTCCCATGTCTCGAGCAGGAGGTCCAGGATGCCGGGAGCGCGCCCACCCTCCCGATCCATGGTCTCCCCATCCCTGCCGGTCGGTGCGGGGGCCCTTCCGGGCTCCGCCAGCAGGCGGGACTTCAGGAGCCGCAGCGCCCGCGCCCGCGGATGTTCGTGGAGGCCGCGCCGCTCGAACTCGGCCAGTATCTCGTCCAGCGTGGCCTCGGCGGCGGCCAGATCCGGCGGCAGCGATCGCCTGCGAGCATCCTCCGACAGATCCAGCCGATCCCCTTCGGGACCGGGCCTGATGCCCCGGCCCAGGCGCGTCTGCTGCCAGCGCAGGCGGCCGCGCACGCCGTCGGTCGCCGCCCGCGTGTCGCGGGGCATCTCCCCAGGGCCGAAGAGGGCGTCGCCGGCCGCTTGCGCGCCGAGAGCATACCCGGGCTTGACGCGCGTCGCCCGGAAATCGACTTCGATGCGCCGTGCCGCCATGTTAAGGGGCCCGACCGCCTCCTCTACTCCACCGTGACCGCTGTAACGCTCGTTTACCCGGCGCCATTCCCTTTAAAACGGCGTTGCGTCGCTTGAACCGGGTGTTAAGCCCGGTCCCGAATGCATGAACGCAGCCCGAGGCGGACGCCCCGGGCTGCGAATTCGCAGGCGAACGAGTGTCGAGTTGCGTTCCGGCCTACTTGGGCAGGCTGAACTCTATGTTGGACAGGCCCTGCAGATCCACGTTGACCGTGACCGTCATGGAATTCATGGCGTTCTGCAACATGGTCTGCGTACTGCCCGAATGGGTGATCGCGCCACTCGAGTCGACTACCCGGATGTCCATGATGAGTCGACCCAGCGGCAGGTTGGTACCCAGCGAGAAGGTATTCGCCGTGAACGGGAACTTCCACTTGTAGTACCGGGTGGTGGTGAGCGCCTGGTTGTCGGTCAGCGACCGATCCTGGACCACCGGGCCCAGCACGCCCACGCCGGCCGACGCCAGCACGGTGTAGTAGACGCCCGTGTTCCAGATGGTGTTGAACAGGGACTCGGCCGCGCTGGCGCCGAGCTTGATGTTCTGCTCGTCGTTCACGCTGCCGATGGCCGAGGACGTGACGTCCGCGGCGAAGGCGTCCGCAACCCTGGGTGGGAAACCGTTGACCTGCGCGGTCTTGAGTATGCCCTGCCCAAGGAAGTAGATGCTCGGGTCGGACGTCGGGTTGACCGTCTTGGTCCCGTCGACGAGCGAGGGGTACAGGGGATCGTCCGACGTCGTGTGCTGGGCGTACCGCAGCCGCGGGACGCCGCCCCCTGCCGGCACCGGCGAACCGGGGGCCGGGACGTTGAGGCTGTATCCCGTGAGGCTGTTGGGGCGGGCCTTCATGCCGACGTGGTAATCCGCCAGGTTTGCCGCCGAGCGGATCAGCGCCTCGGTGTAGATGGCCCGGATCTCGTAGAAAGAACCGGCTATCGCTTGCGCCTCGCGCCCTTTCCGGACGAAGTGGACCTCGACGGCGGCGTTTTCGCTTTCGCGAGCCCCGCCCGCCTGGGACCCGCCCGGATCTCCCGCATTGCCACTTCGGGCGCCGCCCTGGACGACCTCCAGGCCGGCGCCTTCGTGGATGACGGGAGCGACCGCGCATCCCGCCGCGAGGACGAGCGTCCCCGCGGCGGCGATGGCGAATCGCGAGTGTCGAAGCGGCATCAAGCCCCTTTCGGGCTAACGGGTCAGGCCTTACTTGGGAAGCGTGATGCTGATGTCGGCCAAGCCCTCGGCGTTGTCGGACATCGTCACGGTGACCGGGTTGGCACCCTGCTGGAGGAGCATCTGCGTCGCGCCGAAGATGAGGGCGTTGCCCGCGCTATCGGTGACGCGAATGTCGACCACCAGGCGGCCCAGCGGCAGGCCGCTCCCGAACGTGAACTTGGTCGCCGCGATCGGGAACTTCCACTTGTAGTAGCGGCTGTTGGTCAGCGTGGTGTTGTCCGTGAGCGGCCGATCCTGGGTCACAGGGCCGAGCACGCCGTTGTCGCCCGGATCTTCCACGGTGGGAGCGCCGGTCGACGCCGGATCGGTGTAGAACACGCCGGTGTTCCAGATGGTGTTGAACAACGCCTCGCCGGCCGAGAAGCCGAGCTTCACGCTCTGGATGTCGTTGACGCTGCCGATCGGGGTCGAGGAGACGCCCGAAGCGAACACGTCGGCGACCAGGGGCGGGAAGCCGTTGGCCTGCGCGGTCTTGAGGATGCCCTGGCCGAGGAAGTACACGTTGGGGTCGGACGTCGGGTTGATCGTCTTGGTCCCGTCGGTGAGGCTCGGGAAGAGCGGATCGTCGAGCTGGGTGTGCTGCGCGTACCGAAGACGCGGAGCGCCCGCCGGAGCCGGCGTACCCGGAGCCGGCACGTTGATGCTGTAGCCGGTCAGGCTGTTCGGCAGGGACTTCACGCCGGCGTGGAAGTCGGCGAGCAGGGCCTGCGAGCGGATGACCGCCTCGGTGTACATCGCGCGGATCTCGTAGAAGGTGCTGCCTGCCGGCAACGCCTGCACTTTCCGCGTCTTGTTGACGAAGGTGATGTCCATCGCTGCGCCGTCGACCAAGGTCGGCGCCGCGGCGCGGTCGGTCGTAACGACCGGCGCGCCGTCAGCAATACTGCTGACGATGGTGGCCGGAAGACTGCAGCCGGCTGCCGCCAGTGCGCCTCCCAGCATCCATAGTTGCTTCCGCATTCGACACTCCTTTCCCATTTGGGCCGATTCCGAGCCCGACGCTTCCTTGCACGTTGCTAATCGTCGGGAAGCCTGATTCTGATTGCGACGTTCGCCTTTTCCTCCGTCTTGCCACCTGTCCACTTCGGCGTAGCAGGCGCCTTACCGGTCGAACCGCTTCCCTGCGAAGCGCTGGTCGACCCGGCGGACTGCTCGGCCCCGTCAGCAGACGCGGCCGGCCCCTTGGAGGAATCATCCGCGGGAGCCGGCACCTTTCCGCTCTCGATGATCAGGAGCTTCGTGTTGCCACGGACCACCGTCCCATCGCTTTGAGCGAAAAGGCTGACGACGTGTTCACCGATTTGAAGTTTCGAAGTCTGCAGGACCAGGTCGTACTCGTCCTTCGCCACCCGGCGCCCATCCACCGCGTACTCGATGGTCTGGATCGCCATGGCCTGGGGCGGCACGAAGGAGATCGACACGGTCTCCTGCAGGCTCCGGTCGACGGTGCTCTCGACCGTCTTGAGATTGATGACCGCCAGCGCGCGGAAGTTGTCAACGACTTTGAGACACTCGATTCGCGCATTTACTGTAGCGACTTCTCGCTTGGCGTGCGCTGCGCTGGCGGGTTAAT
>Ga0194120_10002619_pt1 | contig 30716 bp, 31 predicted proteins | sample TA2MahCa65mmetaG_FD_148642 | JGI IMG/M metagenome (GOLD analysis project Ga0194120, IMG submission 148642) | Freshwater microbial communities from Lake Tanganyika, Tanzania - TA2015019 Mahale Deep Cast 65m | ecosystem: Environmental > Aquatic > Freshwater > Lake | place: Tanzania: Lake... | reverse complement strand
GGTTGTGCCGAACTTTGAGTACGTCAAAACGCTCAGGATCGTGGATATCCGCCAACTGGTGAAAGACGAGCTGACCAGGATCGGCTTGACCTTGCCATCGTACAAACGGATCAGCGGGCTGACCATCGTGACGACGCCACTGCCGCGCACGCGGCTGGAAAAAATTCAGCGCTACCGGGTGGCCGCCATGGTCAAGACCGCGGGCGAAGCGGCTGAACCCGCTCAACCGCTTTCTGAGGCAGACCAGGCTCTCATGGAGACTGCAGTGGCGCGCGTTATCGTCCGTGCGTTTCAACCCTTCGTGGAGAAGGAGCGCCGCATCGCACCGGGCGATCACCTGGATCTCGATCTGGGGTTCGATTCGCTGCGGCGTGTGGAACTGGTGTCCGCGCTCGAACAGTCCTTCGGCCGCCTGCCGGATTCGCTGGCCCATGAGGTCATGACGGTGCGCGAGTTGATCGAGCGGGTGAGTACCCTCACGCGCGACGAGGCGGGTGCAGGGCGAGGCGTCCAGTCCTGGTGCGATCTCCTGAAGGCCGAGCCACCGGCCGACCTCAGAGAGATGTTGCTGGCACCGCTGGCCTGGTCTCATCGGTTATTCGCGGCATTCGTGCGAACGGTGCTGCGCCTGGTGTTCCAGGTGGGGTTTCGCCTACGCGTCATGGGGGCGGAGCATCTGCCGTTGAACGGGCCGTTTCTGCTGGCGGCCAACCACACGAGTTATCTGGATCCCTTCGCGATTGTGGCAACGGCGCCGCCGCCGGTGTTTGCGCGCCTGCACTACATGGGGTGGCAAGCCTACTTCCGCAACTTCTTCACATCCTGGGTGGCTCGGGTCGGGCACGTCATCCCGGTGGGCATGGAGGCGTCGCTCGTGCCGGCGCTCCAAGCCGCCGCGCTTGTCCTGCGACAGGGCCGAGGTTTGTTGGTCTTTCCTGAAGGACAGCGCTCCGTCGATGGGACCCTCAAGCCCTTTCGACCCGGTATCGGCATCCTCGCCTGTGAGATCAGCGTTCCGGTGATTCCGATCTGGATCGAGGGAACCTTTCAGGCTTGGCCGGTCGGGGCCTGGTGGCCTCGTCCGAATCCGGTCTCGCTCGCGGTTGGTCCGCCCGTCGTCGTGACCCGGGAGTTGATCGATGAATGGCAGCGTCAGGGACGCGATCCCTATCAGGCGGCGACTCAGGCGATTCGCGACGCGATCGTGGCCCTGGCGCCTGTGACAAACGCGTGCGCAACGACAAGCAAAGGACAAGGGTAGACTGGGTGGGGTTGCGTCTTCTACTGGGAGGGATGGTGACTCTGGGGACATGGATGCTGTGTCAGAGCGTGATTGTCGAGGGGTCCGGCGAACCGGTGGCCGTTGCTCCCGATGTCCGCGAGCGGCTCGAAGCGAGTGTGCGGAGATTGGCCGAGACCATCGGGCCGCGGAGCTATCGCGATGAGGCGAACCTCGTAGCCGCGGCCGATTTCGTGACGCGGTCGTTTGAAGCAGCAGGCTACACGGTCACGTTCCAGCCGTACGAGGTCAAGGGCTGGACCTATCGCAACATCATTGCGGAACTCCGAGGAACAGAGGAGCCTGACCGAATCCTGATCGTCGGTGCTCATTATGACACGGTGGAAGGGACGCCCGGCGCCGATGATAACGCCAGCGGCGTCGCCGTGCTGCTGGAGCTGGCGCGTCTCCATGCCGAGACGCGGTTTCGGAAAACGGTGCGGTTTGTCGCGTTCACCCTGGAAGAGCCGCCGTTTTTCCGGAGCCGGCAGATGGGGAGCCGGGTCTACGCCCGTAGTCTGAAAGCACGAGGGGAGCAGATCGAGGGGATGCTGTGCCTGGAAATGGTCGGCTACTATTCGCAAGCCAAAGGGAGCCAGTCGTTCCCGTTCTTCTGGCTTCGCTGGCGGTATCCGACCACCGGCAACTTCATCACGGTCGTCAGCAATTCCGCGTCAGGACCTTTGCAGACCCACGTTCGTGACGCCCTAAAGACCCACGCGGTCTTGCCGGTCGAGACGTACACCGGCCCCTGGTGGATTCCCGGTGTCGATTTCTCCGATCACAGTTCATTTTGGAAGGAAGGCTATCCAGCGGTCATGCTGACGGATACGGCGTTCTACCGGAACCCACACTATCACCGAGGCACGGACCGGGCCGAAACCTTAGACTATCGATCAATGGCTGAGCTGACCCGAGGCCTCTTCCATACGGTGGTGGTGTTGGATCGGGCCTCGAGCGCTGGCCAGTAGCTCCCCGCGAGTGGCTTAAAAGCCACGTGCTGTTTGTGATTCACCCGCCTATGCAGGAAGCCACGGCTGTCAAGCCGTGGAGGAATGCGTACGGGTGTCCTCCGAAGCCTTGGCGAAGGAGGACATGCTTCGGCGGATTTCGCCGAAGATACCAAAGGGACCACGGCTGTAAAGCCGTGGGGCTCCACTTGCTGTCGACCGGTTCTTCGTGCTTCGCGACCAGCTACTGCCGACGCAGCGTGGACTGCTCGCAGAGGTGCCGGGTGAAAAACTGAAGCACCCGGGCCTCGTAGCGCGGACCCTTGAGCACGTGGGCGTGCCCATGATCGGCGCCCGGCACGATCCAGACTTCCGTGAGGGCGGGATCGGCGTTGGCCGCAAGCCGGTGTGCTGCTCCACGGGAATCGGCTTCTCCATACATCAGCAGCAGGGGAGTGCGCAGCGTGCGGACGGCTTCCACCGGGGCGGCGTCAGCCACGTTCACGCCCAACAACAGTTTGGCGTAGATCTTGGTGAGCGTGACAGGCGGCCATTTGAGGGGTCCAGGCAGAAAGAAGAACTGGCTGCCGATCGGATCCTCCAGCGTCGCGTAGGCGCTATCGGCCACGATGGCTTTGATCCTGGGTGGCGTGCGAGTAGAAACGTCGCCGCGCTCATCGAGAATCCCAGGGCGCCAATGCGTTCCGGATCGACATCGTTCCGTTGCTCAAGATACGAGACTGCCGCAGCGATGTCCTCTGTCTCCAGCAAGCCGGCCGTGGTATAGGTGCCATTGCTGTCCCCGAAGTAACGGAAGTCGAGGAGCAGGAGATGGAAGCGGGCATGGAGGAACAGCGGATGGCGGAGAATGTTGGCCTTGTCAAACGGATAGCCATGCCCCACAATGATGGTGCCGCAGGCTTCCGGCGGCGCGCTCGGCGGTTCAGAAGTCGAGCGACCACTGTCGGAGGGTGCCGGAATGAATCAGCCGTGGAGCGTGAGCCCGTCCGATGTCTGGAACGTCACAGATTCATAGCGCAGTCCGTAGCTGGCAGGATTATCATCGGTCTGAAACGTGGGCGGTCGGACGCCGATCAGGAAATTGAGGAACGGGACCAGGATTGCAGCTCCCAGGACCCACCAGAGCACAGGCATGGTTATGGCCTCCTCAAATAAAGACCTGTATCGAACTCCATGAATTGTTGCGGTGGTGACTATGAGCAGTCATCACTGCAAAGATAGGTAGGCTGTCAGAGACTCGCACGACATGAGCCGCGCATCCCGTGGGGACATCGTGTAGCATCGAGCGATGAACCTGCAAGCCATGGAATGCTGGCCGGTGTGAATCAGGTGCACCACAGAGAGTCTCGGCATTCGCATGTGGTAGGCGCGCGAAGATGGAGCATCAGTTCACCGGCTCTGTGTTCGTCAACCAATAGGAGTACGAGGACCGGCTATGAAACAGATCGAACAGCAACAGCGCCGATTGTTTGAGCTGCCTCCGGGATCGGAGCAGCATCTCGTCTGGTATGGCTTTCTGAGGCGGCTGCCGACCACGATCTTTTGGCTGTCCCTGGGATACGTGGTGGCCTTTGCCGCGCTCACCATCCTCCTCGGAGTGACCCATGCGGCTCCCAGCGGCATCTGGCTGGGACTGTATGGGCTGGGAGGCATGCTGTTTGTGGTTGCCCTGTATCTGGTGTTTGCAGGTTGGGTCAGGAGAAAGATGCGGTGACCACCTGGTGAAAAGCTGAGGGAATGCGAGATCTATCACCAGAACCATTGCCACTTTTCTGAATCTCCGATTTCACCGTTCTTCTCCGCTCTTCCTGAGACACTTGTAAAATCAGGTAAGGGGGCAGATTGGACTTCCCAGGCTTTAACGGACACCTTAGGGTGGTCGTTAGAACAAGGGGAGGACCAATGGGGCCTCCTGGCGTCTTGGACCGGACTGCCTGTTTCCACCTCCCATGCGTTAACGGGCGCGATCGTCGGCGTGGGCCTTGTCGCGTTTGAGAGTGAGGGGCTTCTGGAGATGGGATTGGGAAGAAGATTGTCCGCGCTCATTCTGAGCCCCCTGGTGGCCTTGATGGTCTTCGTGATCGTGCATCCTCTTATTCGAAAGCTCGCGTTCGGTGGAAAGGGACCTGTCTCTGTGTGATGCCGACTGCTAGCGCGCTGGTCGTGATCGATGCGCACGGGCAACCCGTATGCTTTTTCAACCGACCGGTTTGGGGCAGTCGGTCGTTGCGGTGTCGGACCGTGCCGGTCTCAACGGGCTCACGGTTGGGGTGGACAGTATCCACTGGTACTCAAGCGGATTGGCCTCGTTGGCTCGTGGGACGGACGATGCTCCAGGATCGCGGCGATCTTGCTTCTCAGATGCGCCGTCGCATCGTGGCCTAGCGCGGCTGCCCAGAATGCGGCGCTCATTGGGGTGGCGGTATAGCGATGAGACTGGGCAGCTACCTGTCCGGGCTCTGTACCACCCAATTCCTTGCTGAAAAAGTCACGCAGATGAATCACAGCGAAGGGTTATCCCAAATCTCACGACCTCGTCTCTGGTGTTCGTCTCGGCGTTGATGGGGCTGCCCGTCTCCACGACGCACGTCAGCAGTTCGCGATTATCGGGATCAGGCTGAGGAAAGGCGTCAGCGCCATTCGATGGACGACGGTACAAGACATGGTCCTTGCGTGGATCGTGGCACTATCAGCCTCCACCATGCTCTCAGCACTCGCCTACTTTCTGCTTACCAGGATTGTGTAAGCGGTCTTACAGTCTCGTCATGATGTGACTTGGTACACCCACGGCGCAGTAAATGCAATCGGCCAAATACATGTATACATGCACATATCTCTACAAGATACGGAGGAGTGTAAGGAGAAACGCACTCCTGTGGTTCCGAGACAACTAGCGGCGCAAGCGAGAAGGCCGAAGACAGTGATTTTCTTACAATGCCGTGTTCTATTCGTACCATCTTCCCGGCAGCGATGCGGGGCAGACGACCTATCCAGCCGATATCGTCAACACGCGCCTGATCGTTGAACACATCCTCAACGACTAGCGGGGCTTGGGGTACAACTCGGAGTTCGTGGGCTTCCATGGCCTTCCTTGGCGGGCTGATGGCAAGGATATTAATGCCGGAGGGCGTCAGGGGTTCATTCCCTCGGGGTGCAACCGACAACCCAGTATCGCCTGGGTGACCACTGGGTAGGCGCGGCAGGGGTACTGTTCACCGCTGCCGGACAAAATACTCAGGATACGATCTTCCCGAACTTCTCTATTTATTATTACTGGGGCAAGGGAGGTAAGTGATCATACGCTGACAGCAACAGGTCCGCTCTTGTTCCCGACATTGCTGCCTGCTCGTCATTCGCCCGGGTATGCCCTCGCGGGTGAGTTCCCTTTTTCCAGAGGTCCGACTCCCGCTGACCTGCGCATTCCTGCCGTCCACCGCAGTGTCCACCAAATGCCCACGGCAGGGTCAAAATGGGTCGAGACCAACCAGAATCGATCGGATAAATGCGCATGACATTTGAGCTGGAATGTGGCTGCTGAAGCCAATTTGCAGTGATTTCTCGCGAAAAATTAGAGGGGTGTCTGGAGGGCTTGGAACGGCTTATGAGTCCGCTGCTCTACCAACTGAGCTACACCGCCACGCGACGGACTATGTACCAAGGAGTGCGTCTGGACGTCAAGGCAATATGACACTTCGCCTCGGCAAGGTCGTAAGCGAGTCTAGCCGACGAGGTCCGGATTGAGGCGCTCGATCGGCTGAATGAAGTTAGCTTTGATCTCGTTGAAGACGATCGCGCGCCCTGCCTGCCTGAGTCGGTTGAAAATGCCCTCCACGATGACCTGATCCCCTTCATGGACCTCAACCTTGCCCAGCGCCACTACCTTGACCGTGCCCTTGTCTCCTGTGAGCAGAAACCCATAAGCCGGCTGCCCTTGCCTATTGGTCGCAATTTGCAGATTTGCAACCTTCCCGGTGATCATGACGGCCTGCCGATCATACTGCTCCGGATGGGCCAGGATTTCGGTGATGTCCTGCATCCCGGTTGCTCGAGCGAGGTCGACTCTCGCCTGCAACGTGAACATGAGGAGAATCAGCATGAACAGGTTTGCTTGTGAGAACCGTCTAGTCCAAGTTCGCATGAAGCCTCCTCCCATGGAATGCGCCCCTCAAGAACTTGACTGCTGTCCGCCTTTCATGGTCGCTCGCTTAGCGTCGTCCTTGAAGATCCGGATGGCTTTCCCCCATGAAGCTTTTTAATACATGCTCTCCCATCTCGCTCAGTTGAGCCTCGGTCGGGACCGGCACTGCTCCCTCTTCAACCGCCGCCACTTTGGGAATTGGGGTCACGCGGGCAAGCAGATCCGCTTCCAGCGCCTCGTCCGACATATCCATGTCATTCAGGATGGCCAGGAGTCGTTGAAGCGCGAACACGGAGATGGCTTTTGAACCATACTCGGCTTGATGCCGGGATTCTTGAATCAGAGACAGCCAGAACCTCCCTTCGAGGTCTTCGGGAAGGGCGCCGGCGGCAAAAGTGGCGAGCTTTTCGATGAGCGCCCCTTCGGTCCGTTCGAGTCCGTCATAGGCGGCGGGGGAGTGCTCTACCGGGGAATGCGACAACACTTCCAACGTTTCCCGCCAGAGATCCAAGGGAGGGTTGTTGGCCTGAAGGGTCGGCGGCGAGGATGCGGCGAGTCTTGCTTGGAGGCCTTGCACATACTGGTGCAAGTACTTGGCCTTGCGGGCGGCGAGGCTGCCGGCCGGGATGCCCCAGATATGGGCGATCTCATGGTCTTGGAGCGGCGACGCATTGACCAGGTCGAATTCCCGTTTGGCTTGTGCCAGGCGCTTGCGATCGGCCTCGATCCGCCGCAACAGACGTTGCAGTTCCAGGCCCAACCGTTCTTTGCGGTACTCGTCTTCCGACACCTCGTCGAGTCCCCATTTTCGCTCCAGCTCCCGGAGGACCGGCTTGGGGACCGAGGTCCGCGCCTGCTTCCGTAATTCCTCGACAGCTTCCGGCATGACTCCGAGTTGGGTGGCCAGCAGTTTCGAGGCGAGCGCGACCAGGGCTTCATTTCTGGCGAGCAATCGCTGGAGGCAGTCGATCTGCAGCTTGATCCGTTCCCGCTTGAGGCGTGCCTGGGTGCGGTACTGTGTGACCCGCTCCGTGATGCCTTGCAGGGTTTCTTGGGAGATGTAGGGGGTGATCGGCTTGCCGCCCGCCTGAAAGCGTGGATCGGGCCGATCCGATGCCATGTACTGGACATCCTCGGCTGTGACATCCAGGTACCGCAGCAACAGTAGGCGGAGCATGATGCGGCCCTGGATCGGCAGGGCACCGACCGTGGCAAGTATCTGGTCCTGCGTCAGCACCGTACCCATGTTGCGCTCCAAACGGACAGTCGCTGGTTATGCCGATCCTTCTGTCTGGGACTCAAGGTATGTCGCCACGTATTCGCGGATTTGCTGCACCGTTCCGTTGGCGTACAAGTCACGTGGAATATCGATACGCACGAGTTTGGCCGGGTCGGCGCCCCGTTCGACGGCATAGGCTTCGTCGACATACAGACTGACGGAACCGTCAGGATGTCTGATGGCACAGAGGGCCGTAGAATCTTCCACGCGACGGTCTCGTTGTTGCCCGGATATGTGTCCCCAGGCCGTGATGAGGAGTGATTGTCTGATAACACACTGGCCGGCGCCCTGTCAAAGTTTCCCAGGGTCTGGCGACCGAGCGGTAAAACAGGGTGCACGCCAGAGCACATAGGCCGTAAACGCCGCGAGCGTCAGCAGGAAGACCGTCCTGACGCGTCCATAACCGAAGCAGGCGAAGTTGACGGAAGCGTTCAGAAATCCGAACGCGGCATAGGCGGCATAGAGCAGCAACCCCCAGCGGCGGAGGCGCAGGAATCCATAGCCGATCAAAATGTGCAAGGTAGGCGATTGGCCTTTGGCGAGTAGGCCCCAGAACCCCTCCGGTTTGGAACAAAAGACGGTTAAGGCATAGGAGGGGTTCGCTACAATGATGTAGAAGTCCGTGGCTGCGGTCAGCAGGAAGAGCAAGCCGAGGTAGCGGATGTCATGCGCCTCTGTCCAAACCAACTGCCAAGTCCGTCGGAATCCCCAGTGGTCGTCGGATGTTGGCGGCAGCCATGCATCAAAGCTCTGAAAGGCCCACCAAGGCAGGCCCAGCAGCATGAAGCACAAGATGGCTTCACCGGTGCCGCCGAGCCGCCCGATTCCCCAGGTGCCGGCTAGGATCAGGCCCGTGACGGCTATGACGAGGAGCGATCGAGCAGCCTGGCGCGTGAAGGCCTGCCCCAAACCGGGGACTAGAAGGGAAAGACAAGCGGCTAGCGCTTGCCGCTGGCCGGTTGTCTGGTCCACCGCTGCCATTGATCGAGGGGATTAGGCAGGCACAGGAGATGATCTAGCTTGCGCGCGCGGGCCGTTTGGGCCGGCCGGCTGTGCGGGTCGGTAGCAGGGAAGCCGTGCCGGACGTGGAGCCTGCCACCGCGGCCGGTCGCTGCTCCGATTGAGTATCATGCCGGTTCTGGGCAATGGTCTGATCCAATCGGAGCCCGCACTGGATGCAGCGCCACCCCTGGAATCGTCCGCTGTGCTCCTGAATTTCCTCCTGAATCAACAGGCCGGTACACTTCGGACAGTTCATCGAAAGCTCTCCTCTCGCCCTGGATTCTTGCAGAATATGAAACCGGCGGCCTTCCGGCGGCGCGGACGGCACACCCCGTCAGAGGCTCGGTTGCCGGTCATCCGCCCAGCGTATCGAGCATCTCCTTCAGGCTCTTCATGATGCAGCTGAAAATGGGGGTGTCGCGTTCCGTGTATCGGCTGGCTTCGGCCAAGCGCAGTTCCATCACCAGATCCAGAAAATCCTCCGGCTTGTCCGACTCGAAGGCCACGACGAACTCTTGATCATCCAGCCCGAACGAATAGGTCGTGTTCAACTTAACCGACGGGTACCGATGCCCGATTTCGATATGCTCATCCATCATGCCTTGGCGAGCGGCCTTGGTCAGCAGATACCAATCGCGCGTTTTGACGAACGGATAGACAAAAATATATTTGCTCTTCCCGGGAATGACCTGCAGCCGCTTGCTTTCCTGCCCCTCGTGGGTATGGTGGTCCACATAGATGGAGCGCTTGGTCATCGAAAGGTAGGAGTAGGGCGTGGTCATGTACTTGCCCAGGCCGGTGGCGAGCAGCTTGGACATCATCTCCTGAAACAGCTCCATCTCGTAGCCGATGCGCCAGAGCATGAAATCGCAGTCGCCTCGGATACCGACGAGCGTATACGGAATCACAATCACCTTGCCGGCATATTCCTCCACCACACGGGCAAACTCTTGCTTGCCCCTGGTGCGCTCCTCCTCCGGCAGCCTGCGCCACGCCGGGTCCATCTTATGGAAACTGAAGTTGACGAATTGTCGTTTGGCTGTCTGCTCAGGGCTCGCCATTCCTCTCCTCCATGCACGCAAAAAAAATCGAGGTCGTATGGGAACCAGGGTTTCTATCACTTCGTTACGCTCTTTGTCAACCGGATGGCCGGTTGACAGATATGCGTGAGAGCTGTCGAAGTGGTTGACTTTACAGTCGAATAATTGGCTGGAAGCGGTTTGGAGTGTGCCCGTCGTTGACAGGTTGCCGACAATCTGTTATCGGCTCGACAGTGGAGGGGAGATGCGGCGCGGAGAAATCATCGCCATCGGATCGGAGCTCCTGCTCGGCGGGCGGCTGGATACCAATTCTATTTTTTTAAGCGATAGGTTGGCCGCCGCCGGGGTTGAAGTACGGTATAAAACCGTTGTGGGCGATGTGGAAGACGACATCGTGGCGACCCTTCGCACAGCGGCGCGTCGGGCTGAGGTGGTTCTGATCACCGGCGGGCTTGGGCCGACCAGCGACGATTGCACCAGGGAGGCGGTGGCCCGCGCAACCGGCCGTCCGTTACGCCGTCGGGTCGAGGCCATTGCGGGCATGACGAGGCAATTAGCTGCATGGGGCAGGACGCCGTCGGCGGCGCAGCTTCGCCAGGGATTGATTCCAGTGGGCGCTGAAGTCTTAGCCAACCACGTCGGTTCCGCTCCCGGCTTTGCTTTGCGTTGGAAGGGGGTGTTCATTGCCGCCTTGCCCGGTGTGCCGCTGGAAGCGGAACGGATGTTTTCGGCGGTCCTAGCGCCGATGCTTCAGCGGGAAATAGTATGGGGACGAACCGAGCGGTCAGAGCGAATCGAACGACGGATTCTTCATACCATTGGGTTGCCTGAGTCTGAAGTCGAACAACGGATCGCGGGATTGCTGTCTCGTTCCAGTGGCATCCGGCTTGGCCTGCTGGCCTCTCCCATGGGAGTGGTCGTGTCTTTGACCGCGGTGGTATCGGAAAGCCCCGAGGGAAAGAATCTGCTCCATCAATTGGGACGGGCCTTCGGAAGAGTTCGGAAGAAACTCGGCGCACATGTGTATGCCGAAGGAACCGACACGATGGAGCAGGTCGTGGGGCGACAGCTAGCGAGTCGTGGACTGGTTCTGGCCCTGGCCGAGTCCTGCACCGGCGGGCTCATCGGCCATCGCCTAACTCAAGTGCCGGGAAGTTCCGCCTATCTGGATCGGGGCGTGGTCTGTTACAGCAACCGGGCGAAAACCGAGCTGCTGGGCGTGCCCGAACGATTGCTGATCAAACATGGAGCGGTCAGCGCTCCGGTAGCTGCCGCTATGGCCAAGGGAATCCGGACGAGGAGCCGGGCGTCGGTCGGGCTCAGTGTCACCGGTATTGCCGGGCCTGGCGGAGGAACGGCCAAGAAGCCTGTAGGACTGGTCTATGTTGGACTCGATACAGCCATGGGCAAAGCGGGCAAGATGAGCAAGACGCAAGTCTTTCGATTCCACGGCACCCGCGAAACGATTAAACTGCGAGCCTCCCAGGCGGCCTTGAATATGCTGCGGGAGTGGCTCGCCTCGACAGGCCCTCTTGGCAAATCATGATCCGGACCTTTTTGGCCGTTGAATTGCCGGCCTCTCTCAAGCAGCCCCTTGTCCAGGTTCAGGCCGATGTCCGGAATCGGGTTTCACGGGAACTGTCTCCAGCGATGCGAATCCAATGGGTGAGACCTGACTCGATTCACCTGACCGTGAAGTTCCTCGGTGACATCCCGGAAGACCACGTGGGGGCGCTGCAATCTGTGGTCGGGGATGCGCTCCGCACTGTGCCCCCCTTTCCCATTGATGTGGCCAGACTTGGTGTGTTCCCCGATCTGCGGGCGCCGCGGGTGCTCTGGGTGGGTCTTGCCAGTCGATCCAGTGAAGGCATCCCAACAACCACCTTGTCCCATCTGGTTGCGACGGTCGAGCATTGCGTGGAAGAATTGGGCTATCCGCCTGAATCCCGGCCCTTCAATCCCCACTTAACCCTGGCGAGGATCAAGGAGGAGGCCAAAGAGGTGGGGAGGGCGTTAGCGCGGATCGGACTGCTGGACGGCGATGTTCGACTGGGGCATCTGGAAGTCCGAACTGTCGCCCTCATGCAGAGCGAACTGAAGCCCTCCGGCTCTGTCTATACAAAGCTTTGGGAGGTTCCGCTTGGCACAACGCAACAGGCGTGAACCGGCTGCCGGAGGTCCGCTTGCAAGGTCGCCCCAAGGCTATGTTTCCCTCCGTGACTTGGGTATAATGGGCACACTTTTCACGAGTACTTGAACAGGAGGCCTCCATGGCAGAGCGAACCGCTGAAAAAGACGAGAAAAAGCGCGCGTTGGACCTGGCGCTCTCCCAGATCGAAAAGCAGTATGGCAAGGGGGCCATCATGAAGCTGGGCGGAGCCGAGCCGGCGGCGGATGTGCCGGCCATCTCGACCGGCTCCCTGACCCTTGATCTTGCACTGGGTGTCGGGGGCTTTCCCAGGGGACGAGTGATCGAGATTTTCGGGCCGGAATCGTCAGGAAAGACCACCCTCTCGCTCCATGCCATTGCCGAGGCCCAGAAGGCCGGCGGGGTGGCCGCTTTCGTTGACGCGGAACATGCCCTGGACCTGGGCTATGCGAAGAAGTTGGGCGTCAACGCCGACGAGTTGCTGGTGTCCCAGCCGGATACGGGCGAGCAGGCGTTGGAGATCGCGGAGACGCTGGTCCGCAGCGGCGCCATCGACCTCATCGTGGTGGATTCGGTGGCGGCCCTGGTTCCCAGGGCCGAAATCGAAGGGGAAATGGGCGATGCCCACATGGGACTCCAGGCCCGCCTCATGTCGCAGGCCTTGCGGAAATTGACTGCCGCGATTTCGAAGTCCCAGACCACGGTCATTTTCATCAATCAGATCCGCATGAAGCTGGGCGTCATGTTCGGGAACCCGGAGACGACGACGGGCGGCAACGCGCTCAAGTTCTATTCCTCGGTCCGGCTGGATATCAGGCGGATCGAGTCCATCAAGGAAGGGCAGGACGTCATCGGCAGCCGTGTGCGAGTGAAGGTGGTCAAGAACAAGATGGCGCCGCCCTTCAAACAGGCGGAATTCGACGTCATGTTTGCGGAAGGCATTTCGAAAACCGGAGAGCTCGTTGACCTGGGGGTGGAGAAGAAGATCATCGAGAAGTCCGGGGCCTGGTATTCCTACAAAGGGGAGCGTTTGGGCCAGGGCCGTGAGGCGGTCCGCGACTTTTTGAAAACGAACCAGGCGATCGCCAAGGAAATCGAGGCCCGGTTGCGCGAAGCCCTCGCTCCGGCGGCCAAGCCGGTCGAGAAGAAACCGGAAGGGCGCTTGCCGGACGCCAAGGCGGACGAGAAGCGGGCCCACGCCGGGCGCGCCTCCTGACCGGACAGGGTTGGAGAGCGTGAAGCCTTCATGAACCATGCGGGCTAAGACCCATCGGTCTGCCGATACCCCTGATCGAGCCGCCGAGCGGTTGGAACAGGCGGCCTTGCGGTACCTCACCCGCCGCGACCGCTCTGAGGCCCAGGTGCGGGCTTATCTGGAGCGAGCCGGTGCGGCGCCGGCCTTGGTCGTAACTCTGCTCGCGCAGTTCCGTCGGCGCGGCTATGTCAACGATGCCGCCTACGCTGTCCGCTGGGCTGAGGCCAGGCTGGCGCAACGGCCGATGGGGCGCGATCGGCTCGATGCCGAATTGTCGGCGCAGGGGTTCGAGCCGCCGACGATTGCGGCGGCCTTAAGGCAGGTCTACGAGGGGCGCATCGAGCAGGAGCTGGCGTGGGCCCTCTTGCAGGCACGGGCCGGCATCCGGACTCAGGCTAAGCAGGCGGCCCTGCTGCGGCGGCATGGCTTTAGCGAAGAGATCATTCAGCAGCTGGTAGGAGACGAGGGCTCATGAAAATTCAAACCGCGGATGAGTTGCGACAGGGCTTCATCCGGTATTTCGGTTCGCACGGTCACCACGCCGTACCCAGCTCGCCGCTGATCCCGCAGGCGGACCCGACCATCTTGTTTACCAACGCGGGGATGAACCAATTCAAACGGGTCTTTCTCGGCGAGGAGGTCAGGACGTATCGCCGCGCCGTGACCGTCCAGAAGTGCATGCGGGCCGGCGGCAAGCACAATGACCTGGAGAACGTCGGCTATACGGGCCGCCACCATACCTTCTTCGAGATGCTCGGAAATTTTTCCTTCGGGGATTACTTCAAGGAAGAAGCGATCCATTTCGGGTGGGATTTTCTGATCAACATCGTCGGATTGCCGAAGGACCGGCTCTGGGTCACCGTCTTTCGGGACGACGACGAGGCCTTTCAACTCTGGGGCAAGATCGGTATGCCGGCTGACCGTATTCTGCGCTGCGGGGAAAAGGATAATTTTTGGCAGATGGCGGACACGGGCCCCTGCGGTCCTTGCTCAGAAATCCATTACGATCAGGGGCCGGCCGTGCCGGGGGATGCCGTTCCGAACGGCGAGGGCGACCGGGTTCTTGAGATCTGGAACCTGGTGTTCATGCAGTACGATCGCGACGCCAGCGGGACCTTGAAGCCGTTGCCCAAGCCCAGCATCGACACGGGGATGGGCCTGGAGCGGCTGGCGGCGGTGGCGCAGGGGGTCCATAGCAACTACGACAGCGACCTCTTCCGGCCTCTGCTGGTCGCGATCGGCGCCAAGACCGACCGTCGCTATGGCGAGCAGCCCGTGCATGACCGGTCCATGCGCGTGATTGCGGATCACTTGCGGGCGACTGCGTTTCTGCTCGCGGATGGAGTCGTGCCGTCCAATGAAGGGCGGGGCTACGTGCTGCGACGCATTCTGCGCCGGGCCGCCAGGCATGGACGTCTGTTGGGGGCGACGGAGCCGTTCCTGTACGAGTTGACCAAGGCGGTGGTCGAACAGATGGGCCGGGCTTATCCGGAGCTGCGGGGCGCGGCCGAGACCATCGTCCAGGCCACGCAGGGCGAAGAAGAACGATTTATCGCGACCCTGGACCAGGGGTTGCCGATCCTGAACGAGCTCGTGGAGAAGGCCAAGGCCGCCGGCCGGTCGTTGTTGCCCGGCGAGCAAGTCTTCAAGTTGTACGATACCTACGGGTTCCCCCTCGACCTCATCGCCGAGGCCTGCAAGGAACAGCAGATGCAGTTGGACGATGCCGGATTTCAGCGGGCCCTGGAGGAGCAGCGGGAGCGGGCCAGGAAAGTCCCCGGTTTCGAGGCGGCTGCCGTCAAGCCGATTGTCATGGAGGTAGCGGGCAAAGTCCGCCCCACGAGCTTTGTGGGCTATGAGGGGTTGAAAGCGACAGCGGTCATACAAGCGCTTGTCAAGGGTGACCGGTTGGTGAAGGAAGCCGTGGAAGGGGATACCGTCGAACTGGTCTTGGATGTGACACCCTTCTATGCCGAGGGCGGAGGCCAGACGGGGGATCAAGGGGTGCTGGCCGGACCGGACGGCCGGATCGAGATCCAGGAAACCACAAGGCCGGCCCCGACGGTCATTTTGCACAAGGCCAAGGTAACCGCCGGCCGGATTCAAGAGGGGGAGCGGGTGGAGGCGTGGGTAAATTCCGTCACCCGACAGGATGCGGCCAGGAACCATACGGCGACGCACCTCCTCCACGCGGCCTTGCGCGAACTCTTGGGCCCCCATGTGCGTCAATATGGGTCCCTCGTGGCGCCGAACCGTTTGCGGTTCGACTTTGCGCATTTCAAGCCCCTGTCGTCGAGAGACATCGACGATATCGAGGCGCTGGTCAACGACCATATCCGACGTAACGAGCCGGTGCAGACGCACGTGATGGGGGTGCAGGAAGCCGTGGCCTCTGGGGCGATGGCTTTTTTCGGCGACAAGTATGGCGAGCAAGTCCGGGTCGTCAGCGTGGACACGTTCAGCAAGGAGCTCTGCGGAGGGACCCACTGCCGCCAGACGGGCGAGATCGGTCTGTTCCGGATCGTGGCGGAAACCGGTGTGTCCGCAGGGGTCAGGCGAATCGAAGCCTTGACCGGGACGGGGGCCATGGCGCAGCTCAAGCGGCTCGAAGCCGAGGTGCGCGAACTGTCCGAGTTGCTGAAGGTCGGGCCGTCTGAGTTGGCCGCCAAAACCAAAAAGCTGATGGCACAGTTGAAGGACAAGGAACGGGAGCTTGAACAGGTCAAACTCAAGTTGGCCAGCGGCTCCGGCAGCGAGGCCCAGGTGCGCACGATTCAGGGCGTCACCGTGCATGCTCAACGGGCCGATGAAATGGAGGGGGGCGAGCTGCGCACACTTGCCGACCGGCTCCGCGACAAACTAGGCAGCGGCGTCATCGCTCTGGGCTCGGCCAAGGAAGGCAAGGCGGCGCTGCTGGTGGTCGTCACGAAAGACCTGACGGCTCGTGTGCGGGCCGGCGATCTCATTCGCGAGATGGCGGCGGCCATCGGCGGGACCGGCGGTGGGCGTCCGGAAATGGCGCAAGCCGGCGGCAAGAACCCGGAGGGGTTGAATACGGCCTTGGAGAAGGTGTTCGGGTTGGTGCAACAGGCGGTTGGCAAATAGAAGTATGGCCGGGTGTCGCGGCAATGATGAGGCACGGGTAGGCAGATGACGGGGACGCGCATTCTGGCCCTCGATCCGGGAACCAAGCGCATCGGGGTGGCGTTGAGCGACGAGTTGGGCTGGACCGCGCAACCGCTGGAAACCTATGAGCGCCGGTCCGTCGCGGCAGACGTGGCGCATATCCAGCAACTGGTAGACCGACACGAGGTGAAGCGGATCGTGATGGGGTTCCCCGTGCGGCTGGATGGAACGTTGGGGCCGGCCGCGTTGCAGGTGCAGGAGTTCATCGGGCAGCTGGAGCAAATCATCACCATTCCCATCGTGACTTGGGATGAGCGGATGACGACCAAGGCGGCGGAGGAGATCCTGATCCAGGCCAACATGAGCCGCAGAAAACGCAAAGGAACCGTGGACCGGGTGGCGGCTGCGATTCTTCTGCAGAGTTATCTGGAAAGCTTCGGCGCCGATGGAGGGGCCGCCGGTGCTCGGCCTGATGCGGCGGATCCCATTATTGCGGAAGAGACATGAGACGGGGCCTGGCGCTCTTCTTGGCCGGCATCGGCTTCTGCCTGGCCGGGGCCTGGCTCTTTCAGTGGATCACCACGACCACGGTCGATCGGCCAGGCCAGGGGGCGCTCAAGACCATCGAGATTCCCGAGGGGGCGACGTTTCGGCAGGTTGCGGCGCTCCTGCAACGGGAACATCTGCTCTGGAACCAATGGGGGTTTCTGCTCTTGGGGAAACTGACGGCGTCGGATCGCCGGATCGTGGCGGGGGAATATGCGCTCCGCTCCGATATGTCCCCCAAGGACCTGCTGGCCGAACTTCGCAGCGGCCACGTGGTGCTGCATCCGGTGACCATTCCGGAGGGGTATACGGCCGCGCAGATCGCCGAGCTGCTCGATCAAAAGGGAGTGTCGGAGGGCAAGGAATTTCTGCGCCTGGTGCATGATCGAGCCTTCATCCAGACTCTCAGTCTCGAGACGGACAGTCTTGAGGGATATCTATTCCCCAGCACCTATCGGCTGGCCAGGCGGGTCAAAAACAAGGATGTGATCGCAACGATGGTAAGCAGCCTCCGGCAGATCTTCACCCCTGAGTTGCAGGCCCGCGCAAAGGAGGTGAACATGAGCGTCCATGACGTCCTGACGCTCGCGTCGGTGATCGAAAAAGAGTCGGGCGTCGAGTCCGAGCGCGAGCTGGTGTCGGCGGTGTTTCACAACCGCCTGCGCCGGCACATTCCGCTTCAGAGCGACCCGACCGTCATCTACGGGATTCCGAATTTTGACGGGAACCTAACCAAGAGGGACCTGGCCGCCGCCGGTCCGTACAATACGTATCGCATCACCGGCCTTCCGCCGGGTCCCATCGCCAACCCCGGCGCCGGCGCCATCCGAGCGGCGCTCTATCCCGCGCCGACGACCTATCTGTATTTTGTTTCCCGCAACGACGGCACGCATCAGTTTTCCTCCACGTTGGCGGAGCACAACCGCGCGGTGGAGCAGTACCAGCGCCGCCCGCATCGGCGTACGGCCAAGCACGTGTCGTCCACGAGAGGCGGGACGTGACCATGCCCGTCGAGCCCTCTCAGGACCTGGCCGCCAAAATCGACCATACGGTGCTCCGTCCGGATGCGACGAGGGGCGAGGTTCTGCAGATCTGTGAGGAAGCGGTGCAGTACGGATTTACGGTTGTCTTTGTGCCGCCCTGCTATGCCGCCGAGGCCGTCAAGGCCCTTGTCGGCCGGCCTGTCCGTGTCGGAATCCCCGTCGGATTTCCGCACGGGATGCAGACGACCGGCGCTAAACTCGGCGAAGCCGTCGAAGCCGTCGGACTGGGCGTCACGGTGTTGGATATGGTGATGAACGTCAGTCTCCTGAAATCGGGCGATGCGGCCTTCGTGCGGGACGATATCGCCGCCGTCGTACAAGCCACGCCGGGCGCGGAACATAAAGTCATTCTGGAGACCGGCTACTTGACGCGGGAGGAAAAGCTCCTGGCCTGCCGGCTGGCGATCGAGGCCGGCGCCGACTATGTGAAGACCTCGACGGGGTTCGGCCCGGGAGGGGCGACGGTCGAGGATGTGCGGTTGCTGGCGCAGGCGGCGTCGGGCCGCGCCAAGGTCAAAGCCTCGGGGGGCATCCGCACTCTGGCCGCCGCGCAGGCGCTCCTGGCCGCCGGGGCGGATCGGATCGGAACCAGCGCAGGCGTGGCCATCATGAAAGAGTGGCGCGCCACAATCGTGTCGTCAAGATCGTAAGGAATGGCCTGTGTCGCTCGGCGCAAAGCGGTTTCTTATGGGAGGCGTCTGAACGGTGAACAATAGCCTCTGCAGATTGCTTCTGGCCTTTTATAAGCCGACCGTTCCGTCCGCCTCCCCGGCGCCGGCGCAAGCCTATCAACCGACGCTCATCAATTTCGACGCATTTTCGAAAGGCATCGACAACGTCCACATCGACGTGCGGCTCAGTCCGAAGTTTCAGGCGAAGGCCGTTCGTATGATCGCCCTGCTCCTCGATCAAGAGGCGGGAAGCGGGCGGTGGGGAGGGACAGCGAAAGGACCGAGCAGACAAGAATGGGAAGAGTATCGGGTCAGCTATGCCCGGATGATGGAAGCCACCGTCCATCGGGCTAAAACAACGGGGGGCATTCCGCTCGTCCAGTTGGCGCAAATAGGCACGATCAAGTTCTTGCTGGGCCGCGTCCAGGATGATTTGGAGGTGCTTCGACAGACGATTCGGGCCACCATGACCTCGGGCGGGGCGGCCAACGACAGCCAGCGGATCGAGATGACCGAGCGATTGAGCTGGTTGGCCAGGAATCGTGCCCGGCTGCGGTACAAGGTCGTGCGCCAACTCTTTGCGCCTCTGTTGAAAACTGAGGAAGGGTCCCTGGGAGATTTGCGGCAATCGGTGATCGGACAACGATGGTCCCTGCCGGAAGAAGTCATCGGCAATCCGCTCTTGCAGGCCGACAATCCCTTCGACGACGAAGTTCAGATGAAGCAGTATGTGCTGCTGAGCCAAGGGCAAGGCCAGGATGAGGAGGGAACCTATAGTTTTGCCGCGCTGGACCGCCTCATGCCCGATATCTTTCGCCCGCCGAAGCCGACCAATGAGGTGGAAGCCGCATTGAGCACAGCCGAGCAAGCCCATAGGGAGCTGGCGGCACAGGCGGCCACGCTCAAGAAAAAACACGAGCGCACCAAGAAGGCGGCGCAAGCGGAGGAACTGGCCAAACAGGTTGCGGATATCGAGGCGAAGTTGAGCCAGGCCGCACGCGACTTGGAACAACGCCGCGCCCTGTACCTCAAGGAGCAGTATGCCTGGGCCGACGTTCCGGCCAATGTGGACCTGCTCTTCAATGCCACCCTCACGCTCGAGCGCATCGCGAAAGCCAAGAGGGCAAACGACAAACAACAAGTGGCGGACCTCAAGACGCAGTTGGAGTTCCAGCGCCGTCTGAGCGCGGTCGCCGAACGGTACTTTCGGCGGACCTCGCTGCTGGCCAAAGCCGTGGCTGCCTATGAAATCGTGCTTTGTTATAAAGACTATGCCGGCGTGCTGACGGCGGGAGAGTTGCATCAGTTTGTTTCGGACGGTCGCGCCCGTAAGGCCATTCTCGCCAAAATCAAAGACAAGAAGGTCAAGGGGCAGCCCCTGTCGCCGGCCGCGCTGCTCCACGCGGTGCAACGGGTTGAGAAACTTTCCTGCGGCGAGGAGCGGGCCTATCTGGTCCGCTTTCTTAAAGACTTTCTGACGTTTCGGAGGGATTTGGCGAACGGCCGGCTGATTCAGCAGGCAATGGACCGAATTGAGATGCAGGATGATCAGAAAAACATCCGGTTGTCGCGCGCCAACCGGACTCTATTCGAGTTCTTGGGCACGGGGGAAGAAGGCGCGGTTTCCCAAACGGTGCTCAATCATGTGATCCTGAAGGCGGATGTGCGCGGGTCCACGACGATGGTGGCCGAGTTGCGCAAACGGGGCCTGAATCCGGCGTCCCATTTCAGTCTGAATTTTTTCGAGCCGTTGAACGAGGTGCTGGCGACGTACGGGGCCAACAAGGTCTTCATCGAGGGCGACGCGGTCATTCTCAGTCTGATGGAACATGAGGAGGCGATCGAGCACCACTATAGCGTGGCGCGCATGTGTGGGATCGCCAAGCGGCTCCTGGGCCTGGTGCAGGCCCAAAACGCCGCCTGCCGGAAGGACGGACTCCCGGAGCTGGAATTGGGGATCGGAATCGTCTACAGCGAAGAGCCGCCGACCTTCCTCTATGACGGCAGTAACGAAATCGTGATCTCCTCGGCGATCGGTAAGGCCGATCGGCTTTCCTCCTGCTCCTGGATGCTCAGGAAGGAACGGGCCAAGCGGGAGCGCATGCTGACCAGCGTGGACATTTATGAAATCCCGGAAGGCGACCCCCTGCGCGGCGAAAAGGGGGAGGTCCATCTCCGGTACAATTTGAACGGGATCGAGCTCGACGAAGACGGGTTCTTCAAGCTCCAGAGCGAACTCCCGATGCAGGAAGTAGAGATCCAACTGCCTGGAGACGATACATCCACGTCGTTCTACGTCGGCCGATACCCGGACTTGAAAGGCGCGTTGCATCGTGTCGTGGTCAGGCAGGGCCGTATTCGACTGCTGGACAAGAACCATCCCCGTTTCGGCCTTCCCACGGCCGATGTCTTCTACGAGGTCGTCACCGACGACGAGGTGTTGCACATGGTCGCTCCGGCGGCGAAACAGGATGAAAGTGCGGTCGCATGAATGAGACGATGATTCAACGCGTCATCCTCATCGTGCTGGATGGCCTGGGCGTGGGGGCCCTTCCGGATGCGGAGGCTTACGGGGATGCGGGTAGCAACACCCTGGCCCATGTGGCCGAGGCCGTCGGAGGATTACATCTGCCCAGCTTGCAAGGGTTGGGTTTCGGGCATATCGGGGAGTTCGCCGGCCTCACACGGGTGAGCGAGCCGGACGCCTGCTTCGGCAAGATGGCGGAGTTGTCCAAGGGCAAGGACACCACGGTGGGTCATTGGGAACTGGCCGGCTTGGTCACTGACAGGCCCTTTCCGACCTATCCCCATGGCTTCCCCGCGGAGCTGATCGCAGCGTTCGAGAAAGCTGTCGGACGGAAGGTCTTGGGCAACCGGCCTGCGTCCGGGACGGACATCATCAAGGAGCTGGGCGAAGAGCATGTCCGATCCGGGTCTCCTATCGTCTATACCAGTGGGGACAGTGTCTTCCAAATTGCCGCTCATGAAGAAGTGGTGCCGGTCGAGGAACTCTACGGGATGTGCCGGGAGGCCAGGCGACTGCTGCGCCCGCCGCATCGAGTTGCCCGTGTCATCGCCCGGCCGTTCACCGGCGAGCCGGGGAAGTTCGTGCGCACCGTCCATCGGCGCGATTTTTCTCTGGAGCCGCCGAGTCAGACCCTGCTTGACCTGCTGAAGGCCGCCGGCCATCCGGTCATCGGGATCGGAAAAATCGAGGATATTTTCAAGGGGCGAGGCTTGACGCGGTCTATTCATACCGCGACCAATGAAGAGGGCATGCTCGAAACCAGCCGCGTGCTGGAGACGGTGCCGCGCGGATTGATTTTCGTCAATCTGGTGGAGTTCGATATGCTCTATGGCCACCGCAAGGACGCCACGGGCTATGCCCAAGCTCTCACGGAGTTCGATTACTGGCTGCCCAATCTGCTGGGCGCATTGCGCCAGGGAGATTTGCTCTGCCTGACCGGCGACCATGGGAACGACCCGGCCATGCCGGGCACGGATCATTCCCGCGAGTATGTGCCGCTCCTGGCCTATGGGCCGAGACTGGCGCGGGGCGTCAACCTTGGCGTACGGCAAAGTCTGGCCGACCTCGGCCAGACGATTGCGGATGCGCTGCACGTGAAACGGTTGCCGTGCGGAGAGAGCTTTCTGGATTCGCTCACGCTGGGATGAGAAGATGCCGTTCACGGCCGGTCCTGCAAGGAGGCCCATGTCCTTCGAAGATCGATTGACGCAAATGGGGCTGGAGTTGCCGCTCCCGCCCAAGCCTGTGGCGACCTACGTTCCTGCCGTGCAGGCGGGGGAATTGCTGTTTTTGAGCGGAGTCCTTCCGTTCCGCGACGGAAAGTTGACGCTCGCAGGCAAGCTGGGGCAGGACCTAACTGTCGAGCAGGGCTATGAGGAATCGCGGGTCGCCCTGCTCAATGCGCTGGCCATCGTGCGGAGCCACCTTGGCACGCTTGACCGGGTGAAGCAGGTGGTGCGTCTGGTCGGACACGTCGCGTCGGCGGACGGCTTCGTGCAGCAGCCGGCGGTGATCAACGGCGCGTCGGACCTGCTCGTAAAATTATTCGGCGAGGCGGGCCGCCATGCCCGTGTGGCGGTCGGTGCGGTTCAGCTTCCGCTGAATGCGCCGGTCGAATTGGAGTTGATCCTGCAAGTGTCGTCATAAGAATTCACAACCATCTTAAGGTCGGTTGCCGTGGCCAGAGCCGCCGTTGCGTGTTCCATTCTGTCGTTCTCCGTGCTCGTGGGGCCTCCCTCGATCTTGGCCGATGAGCAGGTTCCGAGCGGCGCCCAAACTCAACTCGCGGGCCTCCCCAATGTCTATCTGCAGGTTACAAGTTCAACCTGGCGGTCTCGGGGGAGAGTGTCCTTTGCGCTGGGCCCTTCGCTCAGGATGAAGTTGGAATCAGCCGGGTTTACCGTCGTCGAGAACCGGACCGATCCTCACGAACTCACCTTGAAGGTGGAGTATCGGGAAGAGCGGGGCACGCAGTTCCGCATTGATCTGTATGGGACGGATATCACGTGTGCGATCACCCTCGAGCCTGAACAGCAGGGACAACTGGCGCATGTGCAGGTTCGGGAATCCCCGACCTATGCGGATCGGGACACCGGTCCTTACATCGAGGTCCTGCACCGGTTCGAGACCAATCCCTATTATTATTTTCTCGGGGATATCGTGAAGGGACGTGTCGTGTCTCGTCAGGATGTCAACGGCTCGCTGGTTCGGGGGCTCGAACGGCTGGTGGAGACTGAGTCCCGCCTGACCAGCGCGGATGCGGAGGCCGCTTCCAATCCCGGGAACACGCTGCCGGCCTCGGACGTTCTCTTTGCGGGACAAGCCCTGAATAATGCGATTCGTGAGGTGGGACGTTTACAGGATGCCAGAGCGATCCCGGTTCTCACGAAGCTGCTGGAGCATCGAGACCGGCAAGTACGGCTGTCGTCGGTAGCCGCCCACGGCGCGATCCGCTCCCCGGCTTCTCGACCTGCGCTCGCGAGAGTCGCGCAACCCGATAGGGACATAGACGTGCGTGCGGCCGCCGCGGCGGTTTTGGCTGATTCGATTGGATCGGCGCCGTCTCCGTGAGACGATCCATGCTTGGCTTGACAGTAAAAAAGAACGCTTGTTATAGTGCGAGCGTTTTGGTTTTCTGGCAGCCTCGGTTCGGCCTCCATGCCTCCTCTCGCGGGGTCGGTGCCACGCTCAGGAGTACGTTCTTCCGGACACATTCAGGAGCCCGCATCATGTGGCATATTGTCGTTATTTTTCTCATGCTTCCGATGTTTGCCTGGCCGGATTCCGCTTGGGCCGGGACCGCGCTCGCGCCGGATGCCGCGCCTCCCGGCGCGACCGTCACGATCACCGGCAAGGGGTTCGGCACGTTCAAGTCCTCGCAGGAGAACCGGGTCTTCTTCAACAACGTTCCGGCCCTGGTGCAACGATGGGAGCCGGACCTGGTTTCCGTAAAAGTCCCCTTGCGGGCCGCCACCGGGCCCGTCGAGATCGTGCGGGGGAAGAAGCGTATTTCCGCCGGCACCTTCACCGTGCTTCGCCCAACTATCCAGGCCGTGACACCGGGGGAGACGGAGCCAGGCACGGTGCTGCAGATCAACGGGGCTCACTTCGGCAATACGGCCGGGTCCAAAGACCCCAATACGATGTTCGGCGTCAACGACGTGTTGATTAGCGGTGTGCCGGCCAGGGTGCGGCGGTGGAGGGACGACCGGATCGAAGCGGAGGTGCCGGCCAATGCGACCTCCGGCGACGTGCTGGTCCGGTTGGCCTCCTCGGACCCCCTGCCGGACGGGTCCTGCTGCGCCCCCGTCGAGTATAGCGTAAGCAATGCGGTCGCCCTCAGTGTCCTGCCTTCGATCCGGGTGGATCCTCTCAGCGGCCCGGTGGGCACCAAAGTGGTGTTGTTCGGAAAAGGCTTCGGCGCCAGCAAGGGCGCCGCCGATGCCGTCCTGTTCAACGGTCGCCCGGCGACTGTGGCTCAGTGGACGGACCAACTCATCGTCGTGCACGTGCCGCTCAATGCCGACAGCGGCCCGATCGTGATCAAGCAGGGATCGGTCGAGCGGACGGTCGGGCAGTTTGCGGTGGGCGTGCCCAAGGCCACCGGCCTCGCTCCGGCCAGCGCGCCGATCGGAAGCCTCCTGCGGATCACCGGCGAACATTTCGGGTTTTATTCGGAAAGCGGGTCCACGCCCTTTGCGTTCGCGGATTTCAACAAGGGCGACAACGGCGTGGACATCGGCGGTGTGCCGGCGATCATTTACCGCTGGCATGACGACAAGATCGACGTCTGGGTGCCCTACAGCGTCAAGAGCGGGCCGGTGGTCGTCAAACGCGGGGCTGGCCTCCCCAAGCCGGACGGGACTTGCTGCGCGGAGCGGGGACTGGTGACCACCGAAGCCGGGACTTTTTCGGTCGCGGTTCCCAAGGTGGACTCCTATGAGCCGGTCACCGCCGGGCTGGATGAGATCGTAACCATCAGAGGGACGGGGTTCGGCAATTTCGTCAAAACGACAGAGCAGACTCAGCCAGGTCTGAACGAAGGGGGCCACGATTTTGCCCCTATCAAGCTCGGAGAAAATGTCGCCCGCAGCGAAGTGCTCTTCGGTGGATTGGCCGGACTGATCGTGTCCTGGACCGATACGGAAATCAAGGCCCGAGTGCCGCGCAGGCCCATTATCGGATTCGGGAAACCGCACGAATTTGTGACCGATGCGACGTCCGGCCCCTTGGTCGTGCGCCGCGGGTCTTGGGATCTCTTGCCGGACGGTGCCTGCTGCACCCCCAAGCGGTGGGTAAGCGTCGAAGCGGGGCAGTTTACGATCCAAGCCAAAGGGCTCCCCGATCCCGGATACTTCAACGGTCCTGATCAGAAGGGCCGTGATTGACCCATGGGGGCGAGGCGGCGATGGCGGAAGGGGAGCCTCGTGGGGCTGACGCTGCGGGCCGCGGTGGCCTTCGTCCTGTTCTGCTTCAACAGCCCTTCAGAGGCTGCCCCGATCGCGGCGATTCCCCAGAAGAGCGGGAGCGACGCGACGCTGATGGGAATCTATTTTCTGAATGCAAAGAGCGGCTGGGCGGTAGGAAGCGGCGGCGTCATCGTCCGGACCACCGACGGAGGAAAGCGCTGGAAAGCAGCGTCCAGTGCGACCAACGTTCAGCTCAGCGGCGTGTTTTTTGCCGACGCGGTCCATGGGTGGGCCGTGGGGGCCAACGGGACGCTGCTGCATTCCCGGGACGGCGGGGTGAAATGGGAACCCCAAGCCAGCGGCACTCAGTCGTCCCTCTATGGAGTCTTCTTCCTGAGTCCGGCCCTGGGCTGGGTGGTGGGGGGCGCCGGGACGATTCTGCAGACCGAGGACGGAGGCCGGCACTGGGTCGACCAAACCAGCGGGACAAATGCCACCTTGTATGCCGTCCAGTTTTTGGATCGGCATAACGGGAAGGCGGTCGGGGCGCTGGGGACGATCCTGTCGACGGTGGACGGAGGCCGGACCTGGTCGGCGCAGGAGACCCAAAGCTCGGCCACGTTTTTCGATGTGTGCTTCGCCGATTCTCTGAACGGCTGGGTGGTCGGTAATGCCGGCGCGATGTTCCAGACCCTCAATGGGGGCGCGCAATGGGTGGACCGCTCGCTGCCGTGCGTCGGGTCCTGTTCACGGCTCACCGACCTGCTGAGGGTTCGATTTACCGACGGCAAAGCCGGCTGGGTGGTGGGGGAGCGGGGCACGATTTTTCGTACCACCGACGCAGGCTTCAACTGGGTCCTACAAGAACACCCCGCCAAAACCTCTCTCTTCGGTCTGAGCTTTCCGGCTGCCGGTCAGGGCTGGGCGGTCGGGGAGCGGGGCACGATTCTGCAGATCACGACGAAATAGCAAGAGCCGATAGCCGATGGCGAAGAGGTGCGTGCTAGCGCCATCGGCTAACGTCGTGGTTAGCGGAGCCGACAGGCGTCCGCTGCACCTACAGTTGGGCCGCTGTATCAGCCATGAGCCGCCTCGGCGTGCAATCTCAGCCCCAGGGCATGTACCACCTTGAGGATTGTGTCGAAGTCGGGACTACGTTCACCGGAGAGTGCTTTGTAAAGACTTTCGCGGGACAGGCCGGCATCATGAGCCACCTGCCCCATGCCTTTGGCGCGTGCAATATCGCCCAGCGCCTTGGCGATGAACGCTGCGTCACCCTTTGCCTCATCAAGACAAGCCTCTAGATATGCCGCCATTTCTTCCGGCGTCCGAAGGTGTTCGGCGACATCGTAGCGAGTAGTCTTTGTCTTACGCATCATGTGCTCCTAAAGGTCGCGTGCGAGGCGCAATGCCATCTTGATGTCGGCGGACTGTGTGCGTTTGTCACCGCCTGCCAACAGGATCACGACTTCGCGCCCGTGTTTTTTGAAATACACCCGGTAACCAGGTCCGTAATCGATCCGCAATTCGGAGACGCCCTCGCCAACCGGCTCGACATCCCCGGCGTTACCTGCGGCGAGGCGCTCGATCCTGACCTGAACCCGCGCCCGCGCACGAACGTCGCGCAGCCCGTCAAGCCACTGCGCGAAAGTCTCGGTTTTGCGAATCTGAGACATGTGACAATGTAGCCTCGTGGCTACATATTGTCAATGCTTGGTGCCGGCTTGCTATTCGCGAGGCATGCCAGAGGCCCAACGCTGCGGCTCAGCCGCGCGCTATTAGACGCTCACGCGCGACGCTCTCCGGTTCCATACATATCCGCGGCGGCAGAAGCGCATATTAGGCTGTTGTATCGAAATCATACCCCTCAATCTCCTCCCACGCATGCCCGCACTTTCGGCACATTCTTTTTACCTTGTATTTATTGCCAGGCATCAGGCTCCCATGCCGGCCCTTGGGCCCACCCATGCTGTTGCAGCGCGGGCAGCGCTGGAACCACTTGACCAGCAGCACAACCACGGCGATGCCGAGCGCGATGACGATGAGAAGTGCTCCAGCCATCTGGGTCATTGGTTATGTGTCAGGCCAACGCCGAAGCTCAGCGGCGGACTTGCCGTGGCGAAGCGGAGGCAAGACCGAGCGCTGGAGCCCCTTGGAGGGCGCATCAATAACCCCACCACGCCGCTACGAAACAGGCCGTCGCAATGGCGGAAGAAACGGCAGGCGCCCAGAACCAGAACCGCACTGCAAGCAAGAGGTAGAGGAGGCCGATAACGACGGGAGCCGCCAGGGCTGCGCTTGACACCGGGACGCGCTCGAGGTTTAGGCCGAACCAAACTGCCGCCGCGCCGAAAACGAGCATGCCAAGACTATGACTGAGATTGAAGCCGAGCCATGCGTCCCACACCGTGGCGCGCGCTTTTAAGAACCGAACGGTTGTGGATTTCATCCCAAGGCGCACAGAATCATCCACCGGCGTGAACTGAGTTGGCCGCAAGACGTCGGCACCCGATACCAACCCATGCACGAGGCCCATGCCGACAAATACAAGGCCGCCACAAATTAGCAGCAGTTTGGACATGTTCCCCTCAATGACGCCTAACGCTCAGCATCAGCGGCGGCGCGAAGCGCCGTCCGCTGCATGCTGTTGTTAGCCTGCATCCAGAATCTTGAGGAACTCTGGGATCTTCACGATTCGCTTCAGGTCCTCATACATCCTGTCCTCGAACTCCTGCGTCGCCTGAAAAGCTCGGACAAGCCCCTTGCCGTTCAACTGGCTGCGAAACTCCAAGACGAGTCGCTTCTGTTCCAGCTGCTCTGGCGTTGTAAAGTTGGCTGCTCGATCACAGAAGTAGAACGTGATCCACGGTCGCCCGTCCTTCTCCCAGCAGGTCACTGCCCCGTCGAACTCTTCCTTGGTCCCAGACGCGGCGATCTCCGTGGGCGTGCCAAATCGATTCCACATGATGCCGCAGAACATGTGGTACTCACCGATCTGCTTGTTGATCACCGCCTGAGCCTTCGGACCGATCTGCGGAGCCATGTCTTCCCACCTGACCAGCTTGATGAAGAGCCCATGCTCCTCGACAGCATCTTGGTTGAACCGGAACACCGCCCGAGCAACGCGCTCACGCTCCTCTGCCACATCGCCGGGAGAGCTCAACAGGAGGCGAATGATCCGGATCTCGCGCTTTGATCCGACGCTCTTGGGCTCCCGTCGAGGGCCCTTTTCGACCGCCGTGACCCAGCGTGACAGGGCTTCAGCAACGGCGAGCCGAAGGTCATCCGGTCCGGAGAAGAACTTGACGACCTGATCGGCTGCTACTGCCCTGCGAAACTCCTCGATCCTTCTTCGATCCGGATCGATGAACCTCGGTGGCCAGGGCACGTCTTCGGCCGCCAGGAAGACCAGCGAGGGTTTCTTGCGCCGCTTGGCCGCCTCGTACTCCCTTTCGACCCAGCTCTTGCCGGTCGTCGAATCGACTGCACCGTACCGATGCCCGACCAGGAACAGAACCGCGTCGGACGCATCGAGGAGCTCCCGAAGCTTCTCCTCAACCGTCTGCCCGGAGGCTGGCTGATCCTCGATCAGAACCGGCATGGCGCCCGCGCGGAGCACAGCGTCGCGGACAGCATTGCGGTACTCCGCAAGATCCTCAAACGTCGAGGAAATGAAGATCTTTGGGCTTTCTTTGGTCATCGGATGACGTGCACTCCTTGCAGGCTAACTATTGATTAGGCAGCGCATCCCGACCTCAGATCGACTTGAACCAGTCCTCAAGAACATCGACGTGTTCGACAAGGTTCGTTCGAACGCCAAGCTTCAATTCTTTGAGCTTCTCGGCAAGCAACCGGCCGTCGATCAGATCAACAGGAGGAGCACCGTCTCTCGTCGCTTCGCGGCGAGCCTCAAGCGTGAAGCCACCAGTGCTGATAATGACGCCTTTGTCGGCTCGCCCCACCATTGCGCCGCGAAAGTCACGTACGGTGTCTGGTCCAATGTTGCCCTTGTAGCGCTTGCTTTGGAACAGAACGTTGAAGCTGATCAGTCCACCAAGCCGAATCGTGCCATGGCCATCTATGCCACCGTCGCCGCTCCGCTTAGTTACGTCGACTTCTGTGAAACCGGACTCGCGTAGGATTCGCTGGCACAACCGTTCGAACGCGATCGGATCCATTGCCTGAAGAACCGCCAACAGTCGATCCTGCCAGGTGACGGCGGCGACGGCCTCTTGCACGCCGGCTTCACCAGTCGTCTCCTCGGCTTCGCGATCGCTCTGGAACTGCTTCGATATCTCGCGCGCGATTTGACGGCCATCAACGGATGCCGCTTGAGAACCTTGCGGTGTCAGTGCCCAGATCCCGCGCTCGGAGTTCTCAAGGAAGCCCGCCTTCCGTAGGTATGTCCGCGCCCACGCCGCGCGGTACTCAAGTTCGGTTCGCCCTGTTGCCCCGTGCGGAATCTCGGCAACGTCCTGAGGCAGGCTGAGGAGACGCACCATCTCGGGAACGAGCTCATCGATTGACGCACTACCGCCGAGCCGCTTCAGCGCCTGGATCGTCGGATCCATGAGTTCGTCGAACTGGGGAACGTCCTTCTTCTTCATGTTGAAGCAATCTGCTTCTTTAGCTGCCTAACGTTCAAGGTAACCGGCCTTGCGCGGCTTTATGCGCAAGGTCCGGTTGACCGCAGGGTTGGGCATCAACATGAAATATCAGCATGCTTACTTTCCACGCAGAATGTTTATGCCCTTCTTGACTCTGACTAACAACAAGTAAATCTTTCTCAATGTAGGGAAATCGGCATCCACGCTATGTGGCTGAATTCCGTGCATTCCTGCTGCGGCCATGCCTTCGTAGCCATCGAGAAGTGCAATCGCTTCATTTACTGAGACGTCGCCGTTTGCCTCAATCCTGGCCCTGTTTCGCCCGATGTGAAGAAAGAGTTCGCGGAATTGGAAGTGGGCGATTTCCAACCGTTTATTAGCGTGACTCTGGCTTACGAACGAAAAGACCGTCGCAATGAACGATAAGACGGTAATTACCGTTGCTACATCAGGCCAGTTTGCGCGAACGAACTCAACGTATTCCATTTTGACTCCTACGATTCCTAGCTATCACATGGCATGGGCTGCGTACTGTGCTGTTGATGCCCAACTATAATTGTACCGGTCTGTATAGCACGGACGTTGAATTTCAAAAAGCGATGCCTAGTTTCTTGCTTTTATAAAGACTTGTCAAACCTTTTCACCCTCGCCAGCGGCGGTAAAAGGCCGCCCCA
>Ga0194120_10002618_pt1 | contig 30725 bp, 23 predicted proteins | sample TA2MahCa65mmetaG_FD_148642 | JGI IMG/M metagenome (GOLD analysis project Ga0194120, IMG submission 148642) | Freshwater microbial communities from Lake Tanganyika, Tanzania - TA2015019 Mahale Deep Cast 65m | ecosystem: Environmental > Aquatic > Freshwater > Lake | place: Tanzania: Lake... | reverse complement strand
GATTTACTCAATCATTTCTTGGGCCCGTTTGCTTGCTCAGTGGGTCGCCAGCTCGCGGACCAAGGGTCCGACTCGCGGCTCCGTCCTGATGTGAGAGTGATCGACTTATTGTTTTCCAGTCCCTAACCGGCAAGCACGGCAGCGCACCGATAGCCCTGGGGCGACCGAGGTGCGCGTGCTCCCCCCTCCGAAGGTGACGACCAGGTGCCAGCCATCGCCGCCCGCGGTTCGCAGTCCAGTCCCACGTCGCAGGCCGCGCCGAGCGACGTCAGTCGCTTGGTTCGTCGCACGCGCGACCAGAGGCGCAGCAGCGGCCGGCTCCGACACGGCGAGCGCCTGCTGCTGTCGGTGAGCGTGCTCACGCTGGTCACCGTCGGCGTATCGCTGGTCTTGGTCGTTCGCGCCGGTCCAACGCAGCAGTTCGGAACCCTCATCGCCCTGCACCTGGCGGTCCTGCTGCTGGTGACGGGGTTGTTGGCGATGGCATTGTCGCAGTTGCAGCGCAGCGCTGCCCGCCTCACGGTGTTGCGCGACGTTGCCACAGAACTCGGCGTTGGCGATCTGGCCGTGCGCGCGCCCACCGAGCCGCTCGACGATTTCGGCCAACTCGGCCTGGGCCTGAACGTGATGGCCGATCGCATCGGACGGCTCCTGCAGGCCCAGCGCGATCTGCTCGCGGGCGTGTCGCACGAACTGCGGTCGCCGCTCGCACGCATCGAGGTCGCGCTCGAGCTCATCCGGCTGGAGTTCGAACGCAGCCGCGCCTCCGCACCGGGCGGAGTCGAACGCCGCAGGTCCGAAGGCGAACAGCTGGTCGAGGAAGTCGAGGAGGAAGTACGGCTGCTCGAACGCCACATCGCCCGGCTGCTCGAAGCCCAACGCATCGGCGCAGAAGGCCCACTGCCTCAGCGGCGCGAATTCGCCCTGGACCGGCTGGTGGCGGTCGTGGTCGAGCGCGAGCGGCGCAGGCTCAAGGGCTTGAGTTGGCAACTTGAGCTGGCGTTGACGCTCGGCGATGCCCGGCTGATGGGCGATGAAAACGCACTCGATCGCGTACTATCCACGCTCATCGAGAACGCCGTGCAGCACGCTGGCGAAGGCGTCGACCCGACGGGCCGACCGGCACAGCGTGAGCTGCGCATCGAAACGCGCCGCGACGAGTCTGGCGCTGCAGTCGTCGCGGTCCTCGACCGCGGGCCCGGTTTGCAACCCGACGAGTGCCAACTGGTCTTCGAAGCGTTCTACCGGACCGATCGCTCGCGATCGACCACGACCGGCGGCACCGGTCTTGGCCTGTACCTCGTCAAGCGGATCGCCGAATCCCACGGCGGCAGCGTCCGGGCGATGCCGCGCGAGGGGGGCGGGCTCGCCATCGAAGTGCGCCTGCCGTTGCTCAGCCTCGGCCGCGAGTCCAAGGATACGATTCGCATGGCCGTCGAAGAACTGGAGTCCGTGGGCGGCCCGTGAGCGGGTTCGGGACCGACGCCACGCTACTGCCCCGAGGCTGCCGCCACCAGACGCCGCAACGCCACGCAGCCCATCGCCGACAGGCCAACGGTCACGGTCGCGAGCCACAGCCAGGTGGCCGTCGGACTGCGCGTCCGCTCCATGGGCGTCGCGGCGCGCGGGGTGACGGAACCGGCAGCGATCGGGTCGCGCGTCGCCACGGCCTCCTTCCAGATCGATTCGGTCCTCGGGGTCTGCAATGCACGGGCCAGGCACGCGTCCGCTTCGGCGCCCTGTGGCCACGCCGTGCTGGCACGCACGTCCAGGCGCAACCACGGCCGCTCGCCCGCATGTACCAGCACGGCACTGCCCGGACCCTGCAGCGGACGTAGAACCACGCGATCGGACCGGACCTCGACTTCGGTCCACCCCTGCCAATCGACGCACCGCGCGTCGGCGTGCAAGGCATCGACCACCGCCTGGATCGCCGTGGCGGCCTCGGGCGGCAGCACCGGTTCGGCAAATGCCGCCACAGCCCAAGGCACCAGCGCCAGTCCGAGAATGGTCCGCTTCATGGCATCCGAACCGCTTGGAGCAGGTCGCTCTCGTCGATATGGCCTTCCACCAAGCACGGCGGCCCGTCGGTCCACTGGCTGATGTCATCGCAGTCCGGCCCCCAACTGCGGGTCAAGCGCAACCCGCCCTGACCGGCCGACGGACAGCGCAGGTGTACCCACTCGGATCCACGCACCACCGCGGTGCAACCGTCGGCACCCGTCCATCGCCAGGGACATCGGCGATTCGGCAGGTCGAGGATGCGCACCACGCGCTCGCCGCCCGGTCCGCGGAACGCGAGGTCCACGGTCGTCTCGCTCGCCCGGCCCGAGGGGGGACGCAGCGTCGTCATCCACGGGTAGGCCCGAACATGGCCGGGCGCCTGCGGCCAGACGGCGGGCGTACCCAAGGGACCCCAGGTGACGCCAGGGCGCAAGGGCTCGCATCGCGCAGGCAACCCGAGCTCACGGACGCACACCTGGCCTCGTCCGCCGTCGACCCAGCCATCGATCGCCCGCGCCCAGCTCCGAAGGCCAGTGTGCGGGGCTGGCGGCAGCGCGATCCACCGACCTCCCGGCGCAACCGTCGCGGGCAGGTCCAGCACTTGCAGGACGGGCCCGTTGCCCGCCGCCGGGCCAGCGTCGCGCCAGGGCAGTGCTGCGCCCAGGCCGGCAGCCAGCTTGCGGCAGGCATGGCCCTGGACCAGGCCGATGGCATCGGGCCATGTCAACGCCGCAGCTCGGGCGATGGGCCTGAGCGCCTGCACCTGGTCCCAGCTGTGGCCGTTCGACACCCTGCCGCCCCCCAACAACCCCATCGCTGCGGCGCAGACCGCCAGGCCCGCCACCGCGGAAGACCGGGCCGACCACGGCCAGGCCGCCGCCAGCCACCACGCCACCGCGGGCGCGGCCGCCGCCAAGTAGCGAGGATGCACTTCGTGACCCGTGCCGAGATGGCCAGCGCCTGCTGCGCCCAAGGGAATCAGCGCCGCAACCCCGAGCACGGTCGTAGGGCGGCACGGGGCGCGCCTGGCAAGCACCGCGAGCGCAGCACAGGCGACCACCGCACCGACCGCCGCCAGCGGTCGATGCGCCGCCGCCGCACGCGCCAGCGCCAGGTTGTTGTCGAAGGCAACGGGCGCCAAGGCCCAGGCGACCGCAAGGGCCACGGCTGCGGAGACACCCAACCGCAGCGCCGCGCGGCCGACGGCACCCGGCACAGCGGCAGCCAGCCACCAACCGACCCACGCTGCGGCCGCCATCGGGTGACAATCGGCCAGCGCGCCACCGGCGGCACCCAAGGCCGCACTCCAGGCCAACCCCGACCCCTGCTGCGGCGGGCCCGCCAGCACCCACAGCCCTGCCACGCAGCCAAGGGCCGGGGCGAATGCGGGGGCCCACACCACCTGCGCGCTCATGCACGCCGCCCACACCGCCAGGGCCACGGCGGCGCCCACAGTCGCGCCCCGCCACGACAGCGCAGACGCCGCCAGCCACACCGCGCCGGTCGCCAGCGCCGCGCACCCCAAGGCCGCCCACCACGCCACGGGCAGGTCGAGTCCCATGCCGGCCACCGCCGCAAGCACGCTGGGAAAGACCGTGCCGTTGTGCAGGCCGCCAAAGCTCGTCGCGGATCCGGCCAGCAGGCAGGCTCCGCGCTCGGCGCAGTCGCGGGCCGCGTACCAATCGCGCAAGGTGTCGGGGTGGTCGGACAGCGGCACCGCCGTCCACGCCAGCACGGCCAGGGTCAGACCGGTGACCAGTGCCGCTTGCCAGCCGTGGCGGGCCATCGCGGATGCTGCGTCAGCCGACCGCGCGCAAGAGTGCGGCCCTGACTTGCGCGGCGTCGGCGCCCTTGACCTTGCGCAGGGCAGCACCCAGCAGCGCCCCGACGAGCTTGGTCTCTCCGGCGCGCAAGCGCGACAGCTCATTGGGCATCTCGGCCAGGACATCGGCAACGGCGACGTCGATGGTAGATGCGCCGACGCCAAACAAGCCGAGTTCCGCCGCCACGCGTGCCGCATCGCCGCCGCGCGCCAGCCACGGGCCCAGCACCTGCTTGGCCGCCGCATGGGCGAGCTTGCCGTCGGCCACCAGGCGCACGAAAGCGGCAAACCCCGCTGGGTCGATGGGCAATTGCCGCAGCGGGCGACCCGCCAGCGCTCCGGCGACCTCGTTTTGCAGCCAGCGCAGGCCGAGTTCGGCAGGGGCACCGGCCTGCAAGGCGTCGCGCAGGAACTGCAGGCGTTCCGGATCGCTGGCCAATCGTCCAAGCGCGGCTTTGGACAGGCCGTGGCCCTCGGCCAGCGCGCGCAGCTCGCCGTCAGCGTCCACCGCGGCGGCAAACGCGGCCTCGAGGTCGGCGGCTGCGGTCACCTGGCCGCTCTTGGAGCGGTCGGCGCGCGCAGGCTGCGACGTCGCCCTGTCGGCCGGCCGTGTCCAGGTATCGCGCAGCGTGATCGTGCGGTTCCATACCGGCGCCCCGGGCGTGCTCGTCACCGTGTCGGCGACGAAGAAACCCAAGCGCATGAACTGATAGCGGTCCCCCGGCTGCGCGCGCGCCAGCGCGGGTTCCACATGTGCCGTCGCGGTCGTCAGCGAATTCGGATTGAGGTGGCGGATGAAATCGCCCTCGGCGTCGGGTTGCTCGACGCTGAACAGGCGATCGTACAGACGAGCCTCGCAGGGCACCGCGGCGCGGGCGTCCACCCAGTGCAGCGTCGCTGACGGATGCCGGCCGTCGGGCGCAGCGCCGCCTCGCGAATGCAAGTCCACGGTGCAGCGCAGGCCCGTCACCTCGCCCTGTGCGCCGCGCTCGACCCCATCGCACCGAACGAAGTAGGCGCCAAACAGGCGGACCTCGCGGCCGGGCGCCAGGCGCTTCCAGCCGTCGGGTGGCGACTCGGCAAAGTCGTCGCGCTCGATGAGCAATTGCTTGCGAAAAGGAACTTCGCGGCTGCCGGCCGCCGCGTCGTTGGGCCACCAGGGTATCGACAGCGAGTCGACCAGGTCGTCGGGCCAATTGGTCAACGTCAGCGGCAGCGGGTCGAGGACCGCCAAGGCGCGCTTGCAGCGTCTCTCCAGATCGCCGCGGATGCAGAACTCGAGCTTGCCGATGTCCACCAGCGAGTTGTGTTTGGCGACCCCAACCATCTCGGCGAGTTCCAACAGCGCCTCGGCCGGCACACCGCGGCGGCGGATACCGGCGAGCGTCGGCATGCGCGGATCATCCCAGCCCTCGACGTGCCCGTCCTTGACCAGTTGCAGTAGCTTGCGCTTGCTCATCACCGTGTAGCCCAGTGCGAGCCGCGCGAACTCGTACTGGCGCGGTCGCGGATCCCACGGGCCGGTGTGGTCGACGACCCAGTCGTACAGTTCGCGGTTGGTCTCGAATTCCAGCGTGCAGATCGAGTGGGTGATGCCTTCGATGGCGTCTTCCAGCGGATGCGCGTAGTCATACATCGGATAGATCGGCCACGCGTCGCCCGAACGGTGGTGGTGGGCGTGGCGGATCCGGTACAGCAGGGGGTCGCGCATCAGCACGTTCGGGTGGGCCATGTCGATGCGCGCCCGCAGGACGTGGGCGCCGTCGGCGAAATCGCCAGCGCGCATGCGCCGCAGCAGGTCGAGGTTCTCGTCCACGCTGCGGTTGCGGAAAGGACTGTCGGTCCCCGGGCGGTTGAAGTCACCGCGGCCGGCGCGGATCTCTTCGACCGTCTGGCTGTCGACGTAGGCCTTGCCTTCGCGGACCAGGCGCTCCGCCAGCGCGTACATCTCGGGAAAGTAGTCCGAGGCGAAGCGGACCTCGCCGTCCCACCGGCCGCCGAGCCAGGCCACGTCGCGCTCGATCGACTGCACGTAGTCGACGTCTTCGGTCACCGGGTTGGTGTCGTCCATGCGCAAGTTGCAGGCGCCCTGGTACTGGCGGGCGAGCCCGAAGTTGAGTGCAATGGCCTTGCTGTGCCCGATGTGCAGGTAGCCGTTGGGCTCGGGCGGAAAGCGCGTGCGCACCAGTCCGCCGTGCCTGCTGGCCGCGCGGTCGGCGTCGATGATGTCCGTCAAGAAGTGGCTGCGGGCGCGGACGTCCATGTCGAAAAATCCATGTAGATTCGCGGCATGTTGCGCCGCGGGGCGCGAAAGCATAGCGGAAGCGGGCCTCGCCGCCTACCGGCCCTGGAAGCGCGGCGGTCGCTTCTCCAACAGCGCGGTCACGCCTTCCTTGCAGTCCTCGGTGTCCACGGTCGCGGCCTGGCCAAAGGCTTCGCGCCACGCGGCCGTGCGCGGATCCCAACCGAGGTTCTGGTAGATGGCGCGCTTGGTCAGGCGCACCACGATGGGCGCGCTCTGGGCGATGTCGTTGGCGAGCTCCAAGGCCGCAGGCAACACGTCGTCGGCTGGCACGGCGCGGTTGAAAAGGCCCCATGCCGCGCCCTGTTCGCCCGAAATGAGCCTGCCGGTCAGCAACATTTCCATGGCCCGCGGCACCCCGATCAGTCGCGGCAGCAGGTCCGAAATCGCCATGCCGCTGCCCAGTCCGAGACGCGCGAAGTTGGCCCCGAACCGCGCGGACGCGTGGGCGATGCGCAGGTCGCACACCATCGCGAGGCCGAACCCGCCACCCACTGCATGACCTTGCAGCGCGCCGACGACCGGCACTTCGAGGTCGAGCAGGCTGAGGAACGCCGTGTACATCGCGTAGCTGCGCTCGGCGCCGAGCCGGCCGTCGCCGGTGCGCTGCACACCGGACTTGAAATCGGCGCCGGCGCAGAACGAACTGCCGCGACCGGTGACCACCACGCAGCGCACGTCCGCCATGTGCCGCACGCTGGCGACCGCGGCCGCGAACGCGTCGAGCAGTTCTGGCGTCATGCTGTTGCGGTTCTCGGGGCGGTCGAGGACCAAAAGCGCCACCGATCCCTGGCGTTCGACGACGACGGCGGGGGTTGGGGATTCGGACATGGGCATCCTCCAGCGGTGCAAGTACCATGCGCGGCGACGGGCCGGCAAGGCGCCCACGGAGCACTCGATGCATCGCCACTTCGTCGTCGCCCTGGCCGCTGGCCTGGTCCACTGCAGTGCACCGCCCGCATCAACGCCGGCCGATGTCGCTGGCCCCGATGCCGCCGCCCCAACCGTCGAGGTCGCCGGGCTTGACGCGCACGACGCGGTCGCAGCCGAACTCACCCCTGCCGACGCTGCAGGCGCGGAGGCTGCCCCCGATAGCGCGCCAGAGGCGAGCGCAGACGCGGTCGCCGACCTCGAAACAGCGACGGAGGCCGACGCCGCACCCGCCTGCCTGCCCGGCCCGGCGACCTGCGCGAGCGCCCACAGCGTCCTGGTCTGCGGCGCCGACGGCGTGGCACAGACCCTGCTGTGCGGACCGGCGCAGTTGTGCGTCGCGGGCAAGTGCAAGATGCAACTGTGCAAGCCCGGCGCCACCGCGTGCGACGGCGCCAAGGTGGCGGCGTGCGACGCGACCGGCACCGCGGTGCAATGGGTCAAGGACTGCGCAGCGCAAGGGCTGTTGTGCGAAAACGCCGTGTGCGCGCCCAAGGTGTGCGACGCAGGCACCAAACACTGCGCTGGCGACGTGGCGGAGGTGTGCTCGCCGGTGGGCACGGCCTGGCTGACGGTCGCCGACTGCGCGGTCGCAGGTGCGGTGTGCAAGCTCGGAGCGTGCGCGCCGATCCCATGCGCCGACGGCGGGCTGGGTTGCGAGGGCAATGCGGTGGTGCAGTGCTCTGGCAAGAACTGGCAACCCGTCCAGGACTGCGGCGCCAAAGCCGAAGTGTGCGCGGCGGGCAAGTGCCAGAAGACCCTTTGCAATGTCGGCGATTTCGACTGCGTCGGTGGCCTGTATACGACCTGCGAGCCGCCGGGTCTGGTGTGGTCGCTGCCGCTTGCATGCCCCCTGAATACGGCGTGCGCACCCGGAATCGGCTGCCTGCCCGCGCCCGGCCTGTGCCAGCCCGACGACACCGGGTGCAAGGGCACCCAGCCCATGGTCTGCGATGCGTCGGGCGCGGCGACGGCGACCGGCGAAGATTGTGCAAACTCCGGTCAGGTGTGCAGCGGCGGTGCCTGCAAACCCAAGATCTGCAAGCCTGGCGCGCTCGGCTGCCAGGACAACCACGCGGTCGCGTGCAACGACGCTGGAACCCAATGGTTGCTCGGCCAGGACTGTGGCGCCCAGACCTGCGTCGCCGGAACCTGCAAGACCAAGGTCTGCGGCCAGGGCCAGACGACGTGCGCGGGCGCTGGGCTGGCCTTGTGTGGCGGGGCGTGGCAGATCGCCGCGTGTCCGAAGGTGGGCGAGGTCTGTTTGGCCGGCGCCTGCGTGGCCCCGACCTGCAAGCCCAACCCGCCAACAGGCCCGGTCGTGGCCCTAGCTGCGCTGGCCTACGCGCCCGTGACCGCCGCGTGCGATCTGAACGGCGACAACAAGCCCGATTCGGCCTTGGGTGCGCTCGCACAGTTCAACCAGGCTGGGGCCTCGGCGCAGGCGGCACTCGGCAAGCTGCGGGTACTGCTGTGGTCGGGTACACCGCAGGCACCCGAGGTGGCCATCCTGCCGGCGATCGCGACGCCGACCGCGTCCTGGTCCACCTGCCCGGGACCGAACTGCGCACTGTCGGTCGAGCCTGACGGGTACGAATTGCTATCGGATGCGGCGATGTGCCCCGCCAAGGCAGTGCTGGCCGGCGGCCTGGTCGATCTCGCCACCGGACAGGCGGCGGTCGGCGGCGGCGGTTCGGTAGTGGTCGTCCCGCTGCAAGCCGGCATCCTGGCGCTGGAAGTGCCGCTGTTCGGCGCGCAGTTGGTCGGCAAGCTCTCCGGCGACCTTGCAGCCCCAAAGGCATTCGCGGGCGTGCTGTGCGGTGCGGTGCCCCACCAGGCGCTGGCGGCGGCGTTCGACCAGGTCCCAGATGCGGCGTTTGCCGGTGGCGCGGCGGCCAAGCTGCAGTTCGCCAAGCTGGTGGTCAACCTGGTCCAGCCCGACCTGGATCTCGACGGCGACGGCACCAAAGAGTCGGTGTCGGCGGCGTTCGCCGTGTCGGCTGGGCCCGCCCAGTCGGTTGGGCTCGCCAAATAGCGGACGCCGACGCCATACGTGGTAGCCGAAGTCGAAGATCAAAACTCTGGATGGAGCCGCGAGTCGGCTGAGCGGCAGCCGCGAGCTTGGCGAGCCACCCAGCAGGCACATGATGGCCGGTCCGGCAATTGGGGACTGGAAAACAATAAGTCGATCACTCTCACATCAGGACGGAGCCGCGAGCCGGACCCTTGGTCCGCGAGCTGGCGACCCACTGAGCAAGCAAACGGGCCCAAGAAATGATTGAGTAAATCATTTCCGGGCCCTTGGTGCCGGACTTCGCCGATCTTGTCTACTTCTGCCGTCCCGCCGGGCCGAGGCCGGCCTTGGTGCGGGCTTGCAACAGGCGGTCCACGTCACTGTGCGGCACCGTGCGCAGGGTGCCCACGGCCAGGGCGCGCACCTGGATGTGCGCGAGGTGCTCGACCAGTTCCGCCCGCAGGAACGCCTGTTCGACGTCGTCGCCCCAGGCCAGCACACCATGGTTGCCGAGCGTGACCGCGTCGTGCACGCCTGCGGCCGCCGCCAGCGCTGTCAGTTGATCGGCGCCTTGCGGAAATCCGTACGCGATCAAAGGCACTTCTGCGCCCAGCGACACCACGGCCTCGGCGATGAGGCGCGGTTCGACCGGTACGCCGACGACCGACAGCGCCGCCGCACAAGGCGAGTGCGTGTGGACCACGGCTCGGACGTCGGCGCGCGACGCGTACACGGCCCGGTGCAGCGCAATTTCCGAAAACGGCCTGCGGCCACCCTGCACCACACGGTTGTCGCCGTCCACCACGATGAGATCCGATTCCGTCAGGACGCGCTTGGACAGCGCGGTGGGCGTGGCGAGCAGGCGATCGCCCCCTGCGCGTGCAGTCACGTTGCCGTCGTGGTTGGCGACCCAGCCGCGGGCGTGCAACTCGTGGGCGACCGCCAGCAGTTGTCGCCGCAGCACCGCAAGGCTGCCTTCGCTGCCCTGCACGGTATGGACCGGCGCCACCGCTCGTCGTGCGGCCATGCGCTACTCGGCGGCAGCGGGAGTGACGGCGTCCACCACGCCCACGATGAGGCAGCGGATCGGGTTGCTCTTGTCGGCGAGCACCTGGCGGATGCCGTTGCCCTCGCGGAGCACGATCACCGTGTCGCCCGGGCCCGATTGCGCGTGGTCCACGGCCAGGAACGTGTCGCCCGCCTCGGCGCCAAACTCGTCGATGGGCTGCACGCTGAACACCGCGCGTCCGACCAGGCCGGGGTGCTTGACCGTGGAGACGACGTTGCCGACGACGCGAGCGAGAATCACGGACAGCCTACGCGGTGGCGGTGACCTGATCCACGACCGCGATGATGGCGGCGTCGACCGGGATGAAGGGGTCGGCAAATGCCAGCGCCGCCTCGCGCGATTCGGTGACGTGCACCAGATCGCCAGGGCCGGCCAGCGTGGCGTCGGCGGCGCACACGGGCTTGCCGCGTGGCCGGTCGTCCTCGCCCACCGGCTGGACCATCAGCAGGCGAATACCCTGCATCCCTTCGGATTTCTTGGTGGCGACCACGGTACCGACAACGCGGGCGAGGAACATGCCGGTAGGATGGCACAGGGCACCGGGTGGCGCAATGCACGCCGACGGCCGATGTTAGGGACTGGAAAACAATAAGTCGATCACTCTCACATCAGGACGGAGCCGCGAGTCGGACCTTTGGTCCGCGAGCTGGCGACCCACCGAGCAAGCAAACGGGCCGGAGAAATGATTGAGTAAATCATTTCCTGGCCCTTACGCCGTTTCGGGCAGGACCAGTTGAGCAGCGCGCAGTTGGGTGACTTCGACCTGCTGCGCCGCGACCGCCTCGGCCAACGCTGCCGGGTGGCGTCCTGCATCGAGGACTGTCCGCGCTCCGCTGTCGCGGATCAGGTCGGCGAGCGCCGCTGGAGCCCCAAACCGGCTGAACGCCAGCGCAAGGACGTCGCGCGGCGGGGCCATGGCCGGGTCCCCGATCCACAAATCCCCGACGCTCGCCGTCGTGCCGTCGCCAATGACCAGCGGCCGATTGCCCGTCGCACCCGCAAGCAGGTCGGCCGCGCGGACCCGCGGCACCAACCGCTGCGCAACCCACTGCCGCAGCGCCCTGCGGCAAGCGCCGCGCACCGAGGCCACGATGCCAGCCGCCGCGAGGTCGAGGGCAAGGACCGCACCGACGACCGGATCGGCGACCGCGACGCGACCCCCCCTCGCCCATGCGCGGACCGCTGCGACGACTTCGCCCCACGCGCACCCTGGCTGCGCGAATCGGCGGCTGTCGACGATCACCACGTCGGCGCTGGGTGGACCGTCCCAGCCAAACGGCCCCCACGCCGAACCGCCGGCCCAGCGGGCGTCGAGGATGACCCGGTCAGCGGAGCCGACCGTCAGCAACGCGGTCCCCGGGCCCGATCCGCTCGGTGCCACCGCCAACGTCGCCGTGCCCACCCCCAGCGGCCGGTGCCAGGGCAACCCGAGCGCCGGAACCCGCCGGCGCGGCCACAACCGGGCCGCCGTCGCGGAGGCCACGATCCGGGTGCCCGAGCGCACGCCCGGCGCAGCCTCCGCCAGGAACGCCAGCCAACCGGCGCGCGCGAACCCCAGCGTCAGCCGCGCAGGCGGATAGCACAACCCACTCGCCGTGGCCACGACATCACTGTGGTTGTGGGTGGTTGCAATCACGGGTGCCGGGAGCCGTCCCGACCGTGGGGCCGTCGGCGGGCCGGGTGGGGCGGTATTGTGCGGCCTTGCGCGCGGGCTGCAACTCGGGCGACGATCGGCGCTGGCCCGAGGTCCGTCGATGTCCACGCCCACCCCTGAACCCGCGCCGCCCACTGAACCGGTGCCACCGGCTTCGGCCATGACTCCTGCGCGGGCCGCGTCGGGCGCGCGCGGGGCCGTGATGACGCCGATGGGGCTGCGCGCCGTGTCGCTGGGCGCCGCCGATGGGCTGCAGGATCGCGACTTGCAACACCCGTCGGCCATGGTGCCGCGGCTCGGCTGGCTGGCGCGTTGGTTCGCCTGGGTGTTCTTCAAGCCCGTGGCATTCTCCGCCAAGCTCGCCAACGATCTCAACGCATTGCACCGCCAGGGCGGCGGGCTGGTGCACGTGCTCTCGACGATCAGCCTGCTGGACTACTTCTATTTCAACTGGGCGTGGTTGCAGCACGGCCTGCCGCTGGCGCGTTTTGCCAACGGCGTCTCGATGCGCTGGCTGCAGCCGGTGCGCTGGGTTGTCGCCGCGGGCCTGCGGCGCCTGTTCGGCCGGGCCGCCGCCAGGGGTGAAGGCGAGGTATTGCACGGACTTTTGCGCCGCCGCGAGCCGGTAGTGCTCTTCTTGCGGCGCGGGTTTTCGCTCATCGACCTGCTCAACCCCAAGCCGCAGATGGCCTATCTGCGCGAACTGGTCGAGGTGCAGCGATCCATCGAGTTTCCGCTGGTCGTGGTGCCACAGGTGCTGGTGTGGGAGCGCGATCCCGACCGCGGTCGCCACTCGATCATCGACGAGTTCTTTGGCGACCCCTCCGCGCCGGGCCGCCTGCGCAAATTGCTGTCCTTCTTGCTCAACCACCGCCGCGCCCACGTCCGCATGGGCGAACCCATCGACTTGCAGGTTTTCTTGGCGCGGCATGCGCAGGTGCTGGACGACATGGTCCTGGCAGAGCGGTTGCGCAGCGACGTCGTGCAGGCCCTGCAGCAGGAGGACCGCGTCATCCGCGGCGCGCCGATTCGACCGCCCGAGGTCATCCGCAAGGAGATCCTCGGCGACCCGGAGGTGGTCGCGGACCTCGGGCGCATCGCCGCCCAGCAGAATCGGTCCATCGACGAGGTCAAGAAGGAGGCGCACGCCAACCTGCGCGAGATCGGCGCCGCCTTCACCATGAACATGCTGGCGTTCCTGTCGTTCGTGCTGACGCTGCTGTGGGCGCGCATCTACGACGGCATTGAAGTCGACGAGGAAGGCTTGGACCGGTTGCGCCTTGCCGGACGCAAGGACCCGCTGGTCATCGTACCCAGCCACAAGAGCCACATCGACTACCTGATCATCAGCTACCTTTTCTACCGCAACGGCCTGATACCACCGCACATCGCCGCTGGCGCCAACCTGAGCTTCTTTCCGCTGGGATCGATCTTCCGCCGCGGCGGGGCGTTTTTCCTGCGAAGGACTTTCTCTGGACAGCCGATCTACGCCGCGGCCTTTCGCCACTATGTCCGCAAGCTGCTGACCGACGGCCACTGGATCGAGCTCTTCCCAGAGGGCACGCGATCGCGCACCGGCAAGCTGCTGCCGCCCAAGTTCGGCTTGATCAAACTGGTGCTGGAGACCGTGGCCGACGGCCGGCGCGACGACATCCAGTTCGTGCCAGCCAATTTCGGGTACGAGCGGCTCATCGAAGAGAAGGCCTACCGCAAGGAACTCGAGGGCGGGGCAAAGGTTGCTGAATCGCCCGTCGAGGTGCTCAAGGCCACCCAGGTGCTCGTCCACAAATACGGCCGCATCCGCATCCAGTTCGGCGAGCCGATGAGCGTTCGCGGCGTGCTCGAAGAGTTCGGCGCGATGGGTCCCGAGGGCGTGCGCGACGCCAAGGCCTTCGATCGCGCGCTCAAGGTGTGTGGCTGGCGCATCCTGGGCGGCATCAACCAGGCGGCGGTCCTGACTCCGACCGCGCTGGTGGCGGCGGTGTTGCTCAGCAAGACCCACAAGGGCATCGCCCGCGAAGACCTTTCCCTGCGGGTCGGTTACCTGCTCGACATCGCCATCCGCCGCGGCGCGGTGCTGTCCGAGCCCATCGTCACCGCAATGCAGGTGCAGCGCCAGCAGATCCTGCAGGCCGAGCAACACGACACCCAGCGGTCGGCCGAGGCCGGCGGGCTGCCCGACCCTTTTGGGCACCTGAGCCAGCGCGCACGCGCCATCGGCCAGGCGGTCCATGGCGTGGTGGATCACGCCCTGGAGCTTTTCACGGCCAGCAAGTGGATCTTGCGGCGGCGCTTTGACAGCGAAGAAGTGGTGATCGTGCGCGCCGAGGGCCGCATGCACCTGGACTACTACAAGAACAACCTGCTGCACCTTTTCGTCGCCGACGCGCTGTTGGCGGCGGCGATCCTGTCGCTCTTGCAGCGCGCGCCGGCGATGGCGCCCGATGTGTTGCAGGCCCAGACCAAGTTCTTGAGCCGGTTGCTCAAGTTCGAGTTCGTGTATGAGCCCGGCGTACAGTTCGACGACCAATACGCCCGCACGTTGGACGAATTCTTGACTGCGGGATGGTTGCAGCGCCACGGCGACGGGTCGCTGTCGGTGGCGACTACGGTGCGCGGCGCGTTGCGCTTGTACGCAAAGCTCTTACAGAATTTCATCGAGTCGTACGCGCTGGTCGGCCGCGCCATCGGCCAACTCAAGGCGGGGCCGATGACCGAGGCCGCGTTCGTCGATCACGCCCAGAAGATGGCGCAGATGGCCTTCGACCTCGGCACTGTCGAGTGCTACGAGGCGATGAGCAAGGCCAACCTGACAAACGCCTTGCGCATTTTCATCGAGGAAGGGTTCGTCGTCGAGCGTGCGGAGACCGTCGGCAAGAAGAAGGTCAAGACGTTGACCGCCAGCACCGAACCGGACACCGCCGACAAGTACGCGGATTTTTTCAGCAGACTGCACGAGTTGCAGGCGCCGTGGGCCTTGGAGCGGTTGTAGGCGCCAAAGCGTCGCTGCGCAGTGCGGACGACCGCTGCCGATCCGGCCCCCAAGCAGCCCACTGCACGCCTTTGGCCGGTCGCCGTCGTCGCGCGCCCAGACCTATACGCCCCCACCCAAACGTGCTAGCTTTTCGCCCCTGCCGCGGCGGGCGACCCTCAAAGCGCCGACCGCGGCCCAGCCCAGCGCGCGCAGTGGACACGGGCGCGGCTGGGCGCAGTTGGGTTGTTTGCGCGCGAGATGCGCCGGCCATGCACGTCGGTGCGCGCGTGCCAGAAGGGACGACATGCGACTTTATCCGGGCAAGGTGAACGCGATCGCGCAGGACATGGTGCAGGCGCTGGCCAGCACCGGCGACATCGAAGTGGCCGACGAGATGGTCGGCGAGGTGGTCCTCGACGTCGAGAGCGTGTTGCGCGAGTACATCCGGGTCGATCGCGACGTCACCGATCGGGCCCGCGAGAAGATCTCCAGGGAGGGCCTGGAGTTCACGCAACTCAACAAGATCAAACAAAAAATCGCCGAGGAGCGCAATTTCGGCGTCGGCGATCGGGCGGTCGAGTACATCACCAAGCAGATCATCGAGGCGCTGCTGCACAGCCGGCACGTCGACGAGGTGTTTGGCGAGGACCACGTGTTGCGCCGGTCGCTGCGCGAGGTCATCAATCGCCATACGCACGTCGACGACGACCTGGACCAAGAAGTGCGGCGGCGCATCAAGAACCTGCAAGAGGGCACCAATACCTGGGAAATCGAATACCAGAAGGTCATGGGCGACCTGCGCCGCCTCAAGGGCCTCGACAGTTGATCGCGCCGCGGTGCTAGAGCGCCGTGCCCCCCCACGTCAACGCAGGGCTTTCCAACCTGCTGGAGCCGTCCGATGTCGTTTCAGCTGCACCGCAATGGCCAGTACATTCCCTGCGATCTGAACAAGTTGCGCGAAATGGCCCGCAAGGGCGACCTGGCGCAGGACGAATACGTGTACGACGAGCGCGTGCGCACCTGGGTGGGCGCCTCGCAAATCGACGAAATGAAAGACGCGTGGAACATCGGCGAGAACGAAGCCACGGTGGCCATGGAATTGTCGCCAGAGATGCTGGCGATGTTCGATCAGCAGGAAGCAGCGCCCAAGGCTGCCGCGCCGGCCCCTGTGCCCATGGCCCCGGAGCCGCAGCGCCAGTCCGCGCCCGCGCCGCGCGCCCCGGAGCCCAAGATGGTCCCGATGCGCGAGGAGGCCCCCCCGCCGCGCAGCGAACCTCCGCGCAGCGATCCCCCGCGCTCGGCGGGCGGCGGCGGTTTCGGCGGCGGCCGCAAGTCCAACCGGGCGCACGGCACCATCGAAGATCCGGTGATGACGACCATCAAGAACGCTGTGTGCTTCATTCTGGCAATCTTGTGGACCATCAAGCGCTATGACGAGGTCAACGCCTTCTTTGGCGAGAAGCGCTTCACCTGGTGGCACCTGCTCATCCCGATCTGGGACCTCATCGTGATGTGGAAGTTCTTCAACGCCATCGGCGAGATGGCGCAGTTGGTCGGCGCAAACGTCCCCAACCGCGCGGTGGTCTACCTCGTCGGCCAGTTCTGCACGGGCGGCCTGCTCACCTTCTACTTGATGCAGACCGACTTCAACGCCATCTGGGAACACATGGGCGCCAAGAAGGCCTAGATCGCCCTGGACCATCGCCCGCCCGGCCCCCCTCCGCTGCCCCTGCGAGGACCGCATGACCCGCCCGACGTTCGCCGCGACCGCGCTCCTGCTGTGCCTGACGACGGCAGCCAGTGGTTGCTACAACACCTTCGTGGTGCCGCAGGACGAGTTCCGCAAGCTGCAGTCGGCGACAGCGCTGTCCGAAGACGGTCAATTGCAAGAGAAGTACAAGGACAACCCCGACGATTTCGGCAAGTTGCTCAACCGCAGCGAGGCCGACGTGGTGGTCGTGCAGAGCGCCAAGAACCAGCAGGTCGGCGTTGGTCGTGACACGCGACTGTACGTGCGCACCGACGGTGGCCGGCGCTATCAACTGACGCCGTTCAACTTCTCGATGGCCTCCAGCCAGTTGGTGGCTTCGGACCGCGACACGCTTTTGCCGCTGAGCACGCTGAAGGCCTACGAGGTCGACCTGCTGTCCACCGGCAAGACCGTGGTGATGGTTGCCGTGGCCATCGCCGGCGCTGGCGCGTTCATCGGGGCCATCATCAAGTCGTCTGGTTCGGAATCGCTCAAGTAGCGGCCCGACATCACCATCGCGCGCCCAGACCCGCTGCACACCGGCCCTGCCATGGCCCGCACGTTGCGCATCGCCGTGCCGCTGCTCGTGGGCCTGCTGGCCGCGGCGGCGGGCTACCTGTGGCAGACCGCGCCGGAGCATGTCGCCCATCGCCTGCGCGTGGCGCTGACCGAGCGCGCGGCTCGGCGCGGCATCGATGTGCAATTCGGCGCAGTATGGACCGATCTGACCGACAAGGTGGTCCTCGGGCCGGTGACGCTGCGCGACAAGCACACGCCGGAGCCGCCGATCGGCCACATCGAGCGCATCGAGGTCCAATTCGACATCGACGGGGTGTGGTCGCCCAAGGTGTTCGTCCGCAAGGTCGAGGTGACACGGCCCCGCCTGGCGCTGCACCGCGACGCCCAGGGCCGGCTGAACGTCCAGGCCGTGATCGATGGGCTGGTCCGCCCGCGCAAGGACGTTGGCGACAGCGAGGGCGGGGGCTGGCGCAAATACCTCAGCAAGCATGTGCCGCCGGTGCACCTGCGTGGCTGCGAATTGGCGTTGGACGACGATCAGGGGGCGCCCGTGGCGGTGGGCGGCATCGACGTGCGGCACTTGCGGCTCGATGGCGGCGCGGTGGACATCGTCAACACCTCGCCCGTGCAGGAGAAAGTGCGGCTGCAGGCCCAGGCCTCTGTGCGTGTCCAGGGCATCGCCCAGGCGTTGCGGCTCGATGGTTCGCTCGACTGGCCGGAAAGGCGCGGCGAAATCGCAGTCGTCTTGCCCGCCGACGTGTCGGTGGCCGCGGGCGATTGGCGGATCCGCGTCGGTCGCGTCAGCCTGCGCAGCGACGGAGAGGCGGCCCTTGGCGGCGTGCGCATCGTCAAGTCCACCGGCGGTGCAGCCTTTGGTCTCGACGTTCGCGAGGTGGCCGCCCGCCTGAGCAAACAGCCGGGTGAGGCGCTGCCCCTGCCGGCGGCCTTCGAAACGCGCATCCCGGCGCCTGTTCGCCTTTTGCTGCGTCATGTCACCCAGGTGGTCGTTCGCGATCCGGTCATCGTGGCGCGGCGAGCGCAGAACCCGGTGCCCATCGCAGGCGACGACGACGACGAGCTGGTGCCCGCCGACGCCGCCGAAGAGGCCGCCAAGCTCGACAAGGCCGCGCCGGTGCCAGACAAGGGCAAGCGCACAAAGGCAAAGCCGGCCCCGCCGCCTGAGCCGAAAAAGCCCGACCCGGGCGACGGAACGGCCGTGCGTGCGTGGCTCGTGGACCTTTTCTCGCGCAACGCCGACCGCCTGCAGGGTCAGGTCGAGCGGCTGCGGACCGCGATGGGGTCGGTGCCAGTGCCCTTGGTGGTCGTCGAGCACGGTTCAGCGCGGTTCGACGACCAGCGCTCGGGTGGGGCGGCGCGCGAGGTATCGGATTTCTCGATCCGCCTGGAGCGCAAGCCCGACAGCGATCTGGTGACGCTGGCCATGAACTTCCACGTGCCCGGCAAGCCGGCGCAGAACCAGATCAGTGGCAAGTTCGACGTGCGCACCGGCGACGGCGAAGTCAAGGTGGGCCTGGAACATCTGCCCTTGCAGCCCTACGCCGCCCTGCTGCCCGCCAACTGGGTCGTCGGCGACGCGTCCGCCGTCCAGCAGGGCAACGTCTCCGTGTTCGTCAATGCGCCGGCCGGCAAGCTCACCCTCGAAGGCAAGGGCACGATGACTGACGTGTCCGTGGATTCGCCGCGGCTGAGCAAACAGCGCATCGAGCACGTGACGGCGACGTTCGGTGGCAAACTCGACATCGACCTCAAAGCCCAACGCATCCAGTTGGAGTCGGGTCGGGTGGAATTCGGCCATGTCCAGGCCGAAGTCGCGGGTTCCGTGGATCGCTTCCGGTCGGCGCCGGCCTTCCAGGTGCACGTCGCCGTTCCGACCGTACAGTGCCAGGACGTCGTGCAGGCGGTGCCCAAGGGGTTCGCCGACACCTTAGCCGGCATGCAGTGCGAGGGGCGGTTGTCCTACGAGTTCAAGGGATCGCTCGACACCGCCAACATGGACACGCTGCAGTTCGAATTCAAGCCCATGCTCGGCGACGTCAAGGTCATGACGCTCGGCCCGAACATCGACTTTGCGCGCTTCGAGGGCGAGTTCGAACACACCGCTGTGCGCTACCGCAACGACCGCAGCAGCGGCCAGACGACCAAGCTCGTGCGCCAATTCAAGACCGGTCCGGGCAGCGCGAGCTGGGTGCCCTACGAGCAGGTGTCGCCCAAGTTCATCGACGTGCTGCTGACCACCGAAGACGGCGGGTTCTTTGGCCACAGCGGCTTTCTGACCGAGGCGATCAAGGGCGCGGTCATTGCCAACCTCAAGAAGGGCCGCTTTGCGCGCGGCGCCAGCACGATCACCCAGCAGCTCATCAAGAACCTCTTCTTTCCAAGCCGCGAAAAGACCATCTCGCGCAAGCTGCAAGAGGCGGTGGTGACCTGGTACGCCGAGAACAGCAACGTGCTCGGCGCCACCCGGGCCGAACGCAAGCACCGCATGATGGAACTGTACCTGAACATCATCGAGCTGGGTCCGGAGGACATTTACGGAATCGGCAAGGCCAGTTGGACCTATTTCGGTCGGCCGCCGACGCAGCTGACGCTCTTGCAGTGCATCTGGCTGGCGTCGATCATTCCGAGCCCGACGGGCTATTTCTCCAGCGAGTTCCTGTCGGGCAAGGTCAGCGAGTGGCACCGCCAGTTGCTGGTTTTTTACGCCGACGCCATGCTCAAGCGCGGCAAGATCACCCAGGAAGAGCGCGACCGCCTGGGCGACTGCAACGTCGTCTTTGGCGGGGCGCCCGATGGCTCTGAAGAACCGCCGCCCGAAGGCCTGGGCCACGAAGGCGACGCCGAACTCGACGAGGACCTGCAAGGGCTGCCCAGGCCGACCGCGCCCGGTCCGGCGGTCGACCCCAGCCAACTGCCGTAGCCCCGGCACCCCAGAGGCCCCATGCGCCTGTACTTGATGCGACACGGCATCGCCATCGACCGCGCCGATCCCGGCTGTCCCGAAGCCGACGCCGACAGACCGCTGACCCAAGAGGGCCGCGAGCGCACCCGGCTTGCCCTGCATGGCCTGGTCAGCCTCGGCGTCGTCGTCGACCGCATCGTGTCGAGCCCGCTGTTGCGCTGCTTGCAGACGGCCGAACTGGGCGCCGAAGCCTTGGGTGTGCCGCGACTGGCCCTAGAGACCCACGCCGGCCTCGTCCCGGGCGGCGACCCGACCGACCTGTGCGCGGTCCTGCGGTCCTTGCCCGACGACGGAGTGCTGATTGTCGGCCATGCGCCCGACTTGGACCTGATGGCCGCGCGCCTGCTCGGGCTGCCTGGGCCGGTCACCGCGCTCAAGAAATCGGGCGTGGCCGTGCTCAGCCAGAAGCCGGGGGCCCCAACGGCGCGGCTGCTAGGCGTGTACGAGCCAAAGACACTGCGGCGGCTCGGCCGGTCGGAATAGAGCCTACTTCGCCGCCACCTGCACGAGCCGGTCGTCCTCGAGCCGCAGGGCCGTCAGGGCATTGCCCCACACGCAGCCCGAGTCCAGGCTCTGCCAGTCCGGGCCCTTGCGCACGCCGAGCGCAGCCCAGTGGCCGAAGACGATGCGCGTCCCGGCACTTTTTCGGCCGGCGACCGCGTACCACGGAACGTGACCGGCAGGCGCCGCCTCGGGGGCGCCATTGTATTCGGGCTGTTCCGAACCATCCGGCGCGCAGCAGCGCAGACGGGTGGCGGTCGCCATGAACTGGGCCGCGTGCTGCACCGCCGGGTCGATTGGCGCGCGGGCCCCAGTCACCGCGGCCAGCACGTCGCGGTGTTGGCCATTGCCCAACAGCTTTTCGGCCGCTCGCGCCCGCATTTCGGCGCCGTGGACGGTCCACTGCGGGTCGAGGCCGGCGTGCACGATGAGCGTGGGGCCCTGCGGCGTGCGCACCTTGCGCAAGACAGCCTGCCGGCGCAGCCACAGCGCCAGTGCATCGCGGTCCTTGGCGCCGAGCAATTCGTCCAGCGTGTCGCGGCGTTTGGCCCCGGTCAGCCCCGCAGCCCGCGCCAGAAAGTGCAGATCGTGGTTGCCGAGCACGGTCGAGACGCTGCCGGGCTGCGCCCGATCGGCCGCGACCGCCCAGCGCAGCACGCCCAGCGAGTCGGGGCCGCGGTTGACGAGATCGCCGCAAAAAATTGCGCGGTCGCGGGCGGCATCGAAACGGATGGCCAGCAGCAACCGCTTGAGCGGTTCGAGGCAGCCCTGTACATCGCCAATCACCCAGGTCGCCATCGGCCGCCCTCGCTGCGGGCGCAATGGTAGGCGTGTGGTGCCGCTGCGCAAGGGGCCGCAAAGGCTGGATCCCGCCATGTGCGCTTTGCCCTTCCCGCCCCCGCGCATTTGCCGTATCCTGCCGGCGGATTCGTGTGCCCGCGAATCCAACCCGCTCCGAGGAGCCACCATGGCCCACACGCCGCCCGCTCCATACCTGTCGTGGATCCGCCGCTGGCGCGCGCCGCTGGCGCTGTGGGTCGCATTCGCGTTTGCGCTGCAGGCGTGCGCCGACGAGCACGTCGCCGGCATCATCGTCGCCAGTGACGCCAAGTCCAAGTCGGACGGCGGCAACCTGTTTGGCAAGGACGGTTCGACGCTCAAGACGGACGGCGGCGCGGCCAGCACGGACATCGAGGAGGAGCCCGACAGCCCGGAAAAGGCCGACATCGGCATCAAACGCGAAATCATCGTGATGCTCAACACCACGCTGCCCCAGGTGATCGCGCCGTCGCTGCCGCTGCCGGTGTACGCCAAGGTCATCGACTACACGCACGGGGTTCCGGCCGATGGCGTCGCGGTGCTGTGGGAGATCACCGAGAACGTCGGGCTCAACGGTCCGGGCCAGGGCTATTGGGACTCGGGCAACACCTTTACCGATGGCAAGGGGCTGACCGGCAACGTGTTCCAGCCCAACAAGAACCCGGCCGTCGAATACAAGGTCAAGCTGTCGTGCGAGGCCGCCGAGCCGGTCGAGTTCGTCATCTCGGTCACCGACAACCCCAAGGGCGGCATCAAGGTCAAGATGCTGTACGACAACATGGTGGCGCTCGGTCAGGTGACCGTGCGGGTCATGCCGTCGCCCTTTGCGTGCGCCACCTTCAAGCCGGTCAACCCGCCGCAGAACTTCCTCGCCAGCAAGACCACAGTCTTGGAGGACACGCCGGAATTCGGACCGTTGCCCGCCGACAAGAAGTACGGCATCTATGTGCTGGCCAAGGACAGCGACAATCACCTGGCCGCGGCCGGATGCGCCGACGCAGTGCTGGTCATCGACAAGCAGGTCACCGAGGTCAGCGTATCGATTGGCACGCTGCCGCTGATGGCATCTGGGCCGTACGACATGATCAACCACTTCGACTTCACGGGCGCGATCCCCGGGCAGTTGGGGCAGATCCTCGATACGGCCGTGCAAATCTTCTATGATCCCGGGGCGTTCATCATCTCGCAGATCAAGAACCTGGTCAAGCAGGTGCTGCCCGGGATTCTCGTCGATGCCGCGTTCAGCCTTTTCGAGAACGCGCTGTCCAAGGTCGTCACCGACTGGCTGCTCAACAAGAGCCCGAGTTGGTTGCAGAGCTTCTTCCAGATGGGCCAGGACGTGCTGCAGGTGGTCAAGAAACTCGAAATGCTCGGGGTGCTGACCATCTACAAGGTCAGCAACGACTTTTTCGTCAAGGGCGACATTGCCTTCACGGGCCTCAACCTCTACTGGAAGCTCGGTTGCAACAAGAACGATCCCAAGTATGCCGAGTGCGGCAAGATTTCGCTCGACGCCTCCAAAGCCGTCAAAGACCCCAACTTTCCCCTCGACTTCTTCGCCGGCACGTTGACCGGCACCATCTCGCAGCAAAAGAAGCTGACCATCGACAGCTCGACCATCAAGCTCAACTACGGAAAACTCATCCTTTTCGTGTTGACCCAGGTCATCCTCAAGAAGATCACCGGCGAGACCACCTTCATTGGCGCCATGGAGAAGCTGGTCAACTGCGAAGGCATCGCCAAAGGCATCGGCGGGTCGATCCTCGGCAAACTCGGTCTGTCTGAGAACACGGTCAAGGGCTTTTGCTCGAGCACCCTCGGCCTCATCGTCCTTCCCCTCGAACAGCTGATCGGCGGTCTCGCCTTGGACAGCAAGTTGTCGCTCAACGGGTACTGCACCATGGTCGATACCAACGACGACCTCAAGGTCGACAAGCTCGTGGACGGCGTGTGGGTCGGCAACATCGTGGTCGAGGGCGCCAACGGCAAGCAATTCAAGGGCGACTTCACGGCGACACGCCAGCCTGGTTTTTGAGCATCCATGCGATCGTCTCCTGCCCTCGGCGCCCGCGCGCGCGCTGGTTCGCTGTGCGCCCTTGCTGCGGTCGTGCTCGGTTGTGGTGCCACGGCCATCGAGCGGCTCGACGGCGACCCCGAATCGGTGCACCCCTTCACGCTGGCCACCGGCCGCCGGACCCACCCCGCCGTCGATGGCTGCCAGCGCTTCGCCGCGGCCGTCCAGCAGGGCGACGTGTCGGCGATGTGGAACCAACTGAGCTTCGACACCCAGCGCGCGCTGAACGACAGGGCCCGGCCGGTCGGACTGCGCGGCATCGAGCTCTTGCAGTGGAAACGCTTTCCCAGTGTCGTCGACGGCAAGGCGACGCTGGAAGGTGGCAAGCCCTTTGAGCCCATGGGACTTTTCCTGCTGCCGAGCGTGCAGACCCTGCAGTTGGTCCCAACGTCCGCCCAGGATCGCGTCGTCGCCCAGGACCTGGTGATCAGCGACGGCGCCCGCAAGCGGACGGTCACCGTGCACTACGAGCACTACGCCTGGCGCATCCACAACCCGACCCTGCGCGATGCCGCGGAGGCGCCGTGAGTGCCCTGCCCCCCGGGCCGACGGGCGACCTGCAAGCCCTGCCGCACGCCCTCTTGGCCCGCCGCGTCTACATCGAGACCATGGGCTGCCAGATGAACGTGTACGACAGCGACCGCATGGTCGAGGCGTTGGCTGGCGCCGGCTATGTGCCCACTGACGACGTCGAGCGCGCCGATCTCGCCATCGTCAACACCTGCTCGATTCGCGACAAGGTCGAGCACAAGGTCACGTCGCTGCTCGGCGTGTGGCGCAAGCTCAAGGACCACAACCCCGACCTGGTGTTGGGGGTCGCCGGGTGCGTGGCCCAGCAAGAAGGCCAGAAGCTGCTCGATGCCGTGCCCTACCTCGACCTGGTGGTCGGACCCGACCAGATCGCCCAGTTGCCGGCGCTGGTTCAGGCGCGGCGCGACCACAATGCCCGCGGCGCCGCCACCGAATTCGTGCATCGCACCGACTACGCGTTTCCGAGCGTCGCCCCGCCCGACGACGGCCGCGTATCGGCGATGGTTACGGTGATGAAAGGCTGCAACAAGGTGTGCAGCTTTTGCATCGTGCCGTTCACGCGCGGACGCGAAGTCAGCAAGCCCGCGCGGGCCGTGGTCGACGAGGTGCGCCTGCTGGTCGACCACGGCGTGCGCGAGGTGACCCTGCTCGGCCAGAATGTCAACAGCTATGGCAAGGATCGGCAAGACGAGTTGGACTTTGCCGAACTCATCGGTCGCGTCGCCGAGGTCGATGGGCTGCAGCGCATTCGCTTCACCACCTCGCACCCGATGGATTGCACGGACGCGCTCATCGACGCATTCGCAACCGTGCCCAAGCTCATGCCGTTCTTCCATCTGCCGATCCAATCGGGGTCGCCCGCTGTGCTCAAGGGCATGCGCCGCCACCACGGGGTCGACGACTACCTCGACAAGGTCGCGCGCCTGCGCAGCCGGGCGCCGCACGTCGCGCTGTCCACCGACATCATCGTTGGGTTTCCAGGCGAGACCGAAGCGGACTTCGAGTGCACATTGCAACTGCTGCGGCAGGTTGGCTACGCGACGCTCTACTCGTTCCTGTATTCGCCGCGGCCCGGGACCCGCGCGGCGCTCCTGCCCGACGACGTGCCGCTGGTCGACAAAAAGCGCCGCATCGTGGCGCTGCAGGCGCTGCAAGACGACATCACTGCCCACTGGATGCGCGGGTTTGCCGACCGCACGGTCCAGGTGCTCATCGAAGGTCCATCGCGCATCGAACACGCTGGACCGCAAAGCAAACTGGGTCTGGTGCGCGCCCAGCGCGGCATGCAAGTGGTCGGACGCACCCCCGAAAACGTCAAGGTCAACGTCGCCGTCGCCCATCTGGCGCAGGCCCAAGCGCTCAAGGGCCAGGTTGTGCCGGTCCTCATCGACCGCGTCGGGCCGCACTCGCTGGTCGGCGTGCTGCCCGGACCCCTTGCGCTTGCCGCCTGACCCGCCCTGCACGCCGCGCGACTGTCACTGCGCGCCCTGCCGGCGCTGTTCTGGATGACCACCATCTGGCTGAGTTCCGCGCGGCCGTGGCCCGATGCGGCCGGGTTGCTCGGCGACCTGTTGGCGTGGATGCCGCGTTGGGTCGCTGCCGGCCTGCACTGGGTGCCCGCCGACAAGTGGGTCCACGCCGGCATCTACGGGTTGCTGGCGGGCCTGTGGTGGTGGGCATTGCTGCCGCGCCACGCCGATCGCCCGTGGGCCGAGCCCGGCTGGCCGTGGCTGGTGGCCGTCGCGTTTGGCGCCCTCGACGAGGTCCACCAGGGATTCGTGCCCGGTCGAAGCCGCGATCCGGTCGACTGGCTCGCCGACGCGATCGGCGCGGCCCTCGCGGTGGCCATCGTCGTCCTGGTGCGCCGGCGGCGCGTGGCTGCGGCGTGAATGGGCGACGCCGGCTTGGCGTCCCCCACCTGGGGCAGGGTCGTTGATCGACCGCCGGTTTTGGCCCAAACTACCCTGCCTTTTTCCGGTGCGCGTCCCGCGCCGGGGCCTTGCGAAAAACTGGATGGAAAACAAGATGAACTGTCCCATGGGTCCGCGTCGGCGCTGGGTTGCCGTTCCGGTGCTCGCGCTCTTTCTCGCCGGGACGACGCTGATCCTCCCCGCGGGCACGGGCGTGGCCACCGCCGCCGAACGGGCAGAGCCGCGTCTGTACGTGCTCGAACTGGTCGACCTCGCTGGCGTCCCGGTCCGCATGATCGTGCCGACCGCCAACCGGACGCTGTCCGACGCCGGCCTGTCCACACGCCCGACCAAGGCGTTCGAGGCCCTGCGCGCCCGGTCTCCCAAGGAGTACGGCGTGACCAGCTTGCGGCTCGACTCGGCAACCAAGGCCACGCTGGTGCTCGACAAGGTGGCCGACGCCGACCACGTGCTCGCCGAGGTTTTCTGGTCGCTTGCGTCGCTGGGCTATGCCGAGCTGTCGGCGCCGCCGTATATCAAGGACATGGTCACGCTCGACCGCCTGGCGTATGGCGCGGCCGTGACCGTGCTGCCGCTGTGGGATGCCGCGCGTTTTCACGATCAACCCGGCGCGGTGGGCCAGGCCTTCGTGGTCCTGGGGGGCGTGCCGGTGGCCGCTCCCGAGGCGATCAAACGACTGCTCAAGGCCGACCCGGCGGCACGGAAGGCGTTGACTGACGCGGTCGCTGGCAGCGCGGTACGGCCCAAGATGGCGGTGCTCGAACTCATCACCGACGCCCGGCTGCGCGACGCGCTCAAGCTCAAGGCCGACGACGCCGCCCCGGCGCTGGCGGACGCCTCGCTCAACGTGCGCCAGTTGGCGCTGGACGCCGTGATCGCCGCCGGGTTCGCCAACAACAAGGTGGTGCTGGCCGCGTTGGAGAACCTGGTCGAGACCGACAGCGACGGCGAACTCAAGCTGCGCGCCGTCAAGGCCCTGTCCAAGGCAGGCGTGACCAAATACTCGGACTTGCTGGAGACCGAGAAACTCAAGACCGGTACCGCCCGCGAGGCCATGGAGGCGGTGGCCAAGCTCTCGAAGTCGCAGCAGGTCAAGATCGCCGGGCCGGCGCTGGTCGGCGCGCTCTCGCACTCGGACAAGGGCGTGCGCGACGCCGCGCTGCGGGCGCTGACCGAGATGGCGCAATACGACCTGCTGCACGGCGCGCTCAAGGGCGACATGCTCAGCGCCGAGATGCGCGAGCAGATCGCCACCCTGCTGGTCGAAAACGGCACCCCGGCGGCGCAGGACGACGCGCTGCTCTACCTCATCACCAAGGGCAAGGCCGTGGGCGCCATCCTGGCGTGCCAGACCTACGGCAAACGCGGCGCCAAGACCGCCACGCCCGTATTGATCGAGGCCCTCAAGCACGATTCGGCAGAGGTGCGCGGCGCGGCAGCCGAGGCGCTGGCGATGCTCAAGGACGACCGGGCCATTCCGCCGCTGGCGGACGCGGCCGACGCCAAGGCCCGCGACAAGGAGATGATGCTCAAGGCCGCCACCGAGATCCTGGCCGCGCTGTCGATCGACAAGGTCAAGAACCTGACCGACGCCAAGAACGTCACTGTCCGGCAAATGGCCATCCGCGCGCTGGCCGAGTTTGCCAAGGGCTCGCGGCCCCGGCCCGACGTCGTGGCCATCTTGCAGGAAAAGAAGAAGGATCCCGACATCAACATCAAGCGATCTGCCGTGTTCGCGTTGGCGCGCCTGCAAGATGACGGCATCGCCCGAGACCTCGCCGACATGCGCAAAGACCCCGACGTCGAGGTGCGCATCCAGGTCGCCACAGCCCTGACCAACGCCAGCGACAAGTACGCCGAGGCCGCGCAACTGCTCGAAGAGATGATGGGCGACGGCGACCGCAAGGTCCGCATCGAGGCGATCCGCGGCCTCGGCAAGCGCAAGGCGGCGGGGGTCGTGGCCAAGCTCGTGGCCTTCACCAAGCAACCCGATGTCGAGGTCAAGCGCGCAGTCTTCGAGGCGCTGGTGCTTTTGCGCTCGCCCGAGAACGCCAAAGAACTGCGCCCCGTCTTCCAAAAAGGCATGGAAACCCAGGACAGCGCGGTGCGCTTGAGTTGCATCACGGCGTTGGCAGACAAGACCACGGCGGCCGACATCGAGGGGCTGCGCCAGGCCGCGTTTGACAACAACAAGCAGGTCAAGCTGGCGGCGGTCGCGGCACTTGGGGCAAGCAAGCTGGTCGAAGCCATGGACGCGCTGGCCAATTTCTTCGGCGACCCCGACAACGAGGTGCGCAAGCAGGCGCTGGAAGCCCTCTGTGGCGTGCCGGCCGGCGAGTCCGCCAGCGTCAAGAAGCGCTACCTCAAGGACTTCATCGACACCGGCGACATGCCCGACGATCTCAAGGCGCGGGCGAAGCAGTGCCAGGCGGCACCGTGAGCAAATGCTGCGGTGCCGCAGGCGCCGGGCGCGATTGGCCGTTCGACGGAACGACCACTCGGCGTCTCAAGCAATTTCAGGTGGTTGTTCGAGCCGACCTTTTTGCTGCTACGCACAAAAATCCCCCTTGACGGCGGAGCAACGCCTGCCTATCCTGATGCGGCCGGTGGCGAGCGGCGCCCGCGACGATGCGGCGCCGCACAACAACTCGCCATGAAACCGGCCCACAGGAGACGCCATGAATTCGAGCAAGCACGAGCACAAAGCGGACAGCAAACCCGCCCCCGAGGCCAAATCCACCGCCGAGAATCCCGCCTCCGCCGCTGCCGGACCGGCGGACACGGCGACCCAGAATACGCAGGCGCAAAACGACGCTTCCGCCCCCGAAGGCGCCGCACAACCGGCCGCCGACGCGGCCAAGGGGCCGTTTGGGGCATGGGCGGTGCCGACGTTTGCGCACTTCGCCAACCTCCCGGGCGTCAAGGATCTGCCTGAACTGGCGCAGACGTTGGCCAACAACCTCGGCCAGATTCCGCAGGTGCAGCAATTGCCTGGCATGGCGCTGTTGCAGCAGAACCTCGAAGCCCTGAACAAGCTGCCGACCGTGCAGGCCGCCCACCAGGCCGTGCAGGCCGCGACCCGCCAGCAGATCGACCAGGTGCACAAGGTGTTCGAAGAGGTCGCGGCGCAAGAGGCCAGGGCCGCCGACCAGTTCAAGTCGTGGCTCGGCGAAGTGCACAAGCTGCAGGTCGCTGGCCTGGACTACGCGATGGCCCTGCAGACCGAGGCGCGCAAGCTTGCCAAGGCGCAACTGGACCAGATGGCCAAGGCGATCGAACCGCAGACTGCGGCCAAGCCGGACGCCAAGACCGACGCAAAGCCCAACGCCAAGACCGAAGCCAAGTAGCGCACCGGCCAGCGGTCCTCGAGATCGACCGCGGGTCCGCAACCGCCTCGTGCACTCCGCCTCGCGGCGGCGAGCGCCCTTCGCGCGGCGAACTGCAATGGGTCCGGCACCAAAGGCCGAATCGGTCAGAGGGTTCCCCCGCGCTTGAGCCCTGCAACGCCCCAGTGCACAATGCGCCGGCGCCGGGACGGCCCGGTCGGCTCCCTTGCAGGTCCGCATGGCCGCGGATGAATCCGTTCCGCCCGTATCCGCAGCCAGCGCGGTGTCCGGTGGCGACCGCTACTGTCCCACCTGCGGCCGGCGCTCGACCGCAGCCCAGTGTCCCCACGATGGCGCCCAGACTGTGCAGATGCGCGGGTTCGGGCGCCATCCGCGCAACTATCAGCCGGGCGATGTCGTCGCGGGCCGGTACCGCATCACGGGCACCCTGGGCGCGGGTGGCATGGCGGCCGTGTATGCCGCCGAGCACACCAGCACCCTGCAGCCGGTCGCGATCAAACTCATGGCCGCAGAACCCGGGGCCGACGGCGACGTGGCGATGCGACGGTTCTTTCGCGAGGCGCGCGTCACGGCGACCCTGCAGCACCCCAACACGGTGCGGGTTTTCGATGTAGGCCAGGACGACCAGGGGCCGCTGTTCATGGCCATGGAGCGCATCAACGGCCCCACGCTGCTGGCCGATTTGCGCGACCGCATCGCCGCTGGCCGACTGATGACGCAGGCGGAGGCCATCGATCTCGGCATCCAGGTGCTGGACAGCCTCGCCGAGGCGCACGGCCACCAGTTGGTGCACCGCGACCTCAAGCCCGCCAACTTGATGTTGGTCGCGGGCGAAGACGGCGCGCCGCTGGTCAAGGTGCTCGATTTCGGCATCGCGCGCACGGTGGACTCGTCGCTGACGGCCACAGGCGCGGCCCCTGGCACTCCCGCGTACATGAGCCCCGAGCAGTGCAAAGGCGAGACGGTGGACGCGCGCAGTGACCTGTATTCACTAGCGATCATCCTTTTCGTGTGCGTGACCGGCCGCTTGCCGTTCGACCAGAAAGACCCCCTGCGGCTGATGCAGGCCCACGTCCACGCGCCGCCGCCCGACCCGCGGTCGCTGGCCAAGAGCGACCTGAGCGCGTCGTTTGTCCAAGTCGTGCACCGCGCCATGGCCAAGAAAGCGGCGGATCGCTTCTCGGGCGCGGCGACGATGCGCGCCGCCCTGGAGGCAGTGGCGCATGGCTTGCCCCTGCCCGATGACCCAGGGGGGCCGTCGCTCGGCGATGAGGCCACGATGGCGCAGCCCCCGCCCAGCCATTCGGCGCGGCGCATGGACAGCGCAGCGGTGGAACTGCGCATGGTCGCCGTGCCCGTTCCGGCCGCCCCGGCAGCGGTGGCGCCGGCGGACACCGAACCTGCGGCGAGCCCCGACCCTGCAGCTGCGGTGCCGAAGCCCTCCTGGGTGCCGCGCGTCGCCATGGGCCTCGCCGCGGTCGCGGTCGCAGCCGGGCTCGCGGTG
>Ga0194120_10002614_pt1 | contig 30740 bp, 24 predicted proteins | sample TA2MahCa65mmetaG_FD_148642 | JGI IMG/M metagenome (GOLD analysis project Ga0194120, IMG submission 148642) | Freshwater microbial communities from Lake Tanganyika, Tanzania - TA2015019 Mahale Deep Cast 65m | ecosystem: Environmental > Aquatic > Freshwater > Lake | place: Tanzania: Lake... | reverse complement strand
CAAAGAGGTCGCCAAGTTTGAAGAGAACAAGCCGCCTCCGGCGCCGGTGTTTTCACGCAAGGACCAGTTGGCGGAGTGGATCACTCGCGCTGACAACCCGTACTTCGCAAAAGCAACCGCGAACCGGCTGTGGGCGATGTTTCTTGGTCGGGGACTCGTACATCCGGTGGACAACCTCAGCGATTCGAACAAGCCGAGTCACCCCGAATTGCTGACCGCGCTGGCTCGCGAATTGGTCGAGCACCAGTTCGATCTGAAGTGGCTGATCCGCGAGCTGTGCAACTCTCAGGTATACCAGTTGTCATCGATCGGCCCGGAGGCCGATCCTTTGCCGCGTTTGTTCCAGCAGGCGCGCGTCCGGCCGTTGTCTGCCGAAGAATTGATGGACTCGTGGCGCGTCGCGACCGGGTTTGAAACATCCGTGAAGCCTGACGCAAAGAAGAACGTGGGCCGATTCGCTCCGATCGACGGCGGCTACATGATCCGCTTCTTCGGTCAGCCGAACACCGGCACCGGCGACTTCCAAGGGGGCCTGCACGAGCATTTGTTTTTGAACAACGGTCCGGTCAGCCAATTGATTGTGACCAGTCCCGGCAGCCTGTACGACTCGCTCGTGAAATCGACCTCCCCGTGGCCAGATCGAATCGATCGGCTTTACCTCTCACTCCTCAATCGCCCGCCGAACGATGAAGAACGTCAGAAGTTTTCCGAGTTCTTCTCCGCCGACGAGAAGATGAACCCCGAACGATTGCGCGATGCCATTTGGGCACTGATGACTTGCAGCGAATTTCGGTTCAATCACTAACCCCGTAGCTACGCTCGCCATGAGCGTGGGCGACCTCGCGAAACCCACGCTCTTGGCGAGCGTGACGGTGAAGAAAGAATTCATGATCGATCACCTCTCACGACGCGCGTTGCTCAAGGGAACCCTGGCCACCTCGTCGGGTGGAGTCGTGATGAATTGGGGAGACCTGTTTCACGGTCCGGCATCGCTCGCGGCGGAGTCCGCTCCGACGAAGAAGCGGTGCATCCTGCTCTGGATGAACGGCGGAGCCAGCCAGTTCGAGACGTTTGACATGAAGCCCGGTGCGCGGACGGGCGGGACGTTTCGGCCGATCAACACCAACGTGGCGGGGGCTCAGATTTGCGAACTGATGCCCAAGATCGCTCAGCAGATGGACAAGCTGGCCGTGATCCGCTCGATGCGGACCAGCGAGGTCGATCATCCCGGCGGCATCTATCTGATGCACACTGGCTATCGACCGACGGCCAATGTCCGCTTCCCCGAGTTCGGCGCGATCATCGCCAAGTACAACGGTCGCGAGGGAACTAACTTGCCGAACTTCATCAAAGTTTTCTCGCAAGCCGACGCCGGAGCCGGGTTTCTTGGCCCAAAGTTTCAGCCGTTCGCGATTGGCCCGGAAGGGAGTCTGCCACCATTCTCGTCATCGAGTCAGCCGCCGGAGGTCGAGTCACGTCGGCATCAACTGCGAACGTTCCTCGAAGAGACCTACGCCAAAGAGCATCGCGCCGAAACCTCGAAGATGCACCGCGAAGCTTACGAGGCGTCGCGGCGCTTGCAGGAAGTTCGCAAAGTGTTCGACATCGACGCCGAATGGGAGAAGCACTCGGAGTTGTACGGCAACAGCGTCTTTGGTCGTCGCTGTTTGCTCGCGCGGCGGCTGATTGAGGAGGGGGTCACGTTTGTCGAAGTCAGTCAGAGCAGCTACGACTCGCACGCCGATAACGCGGTCTGGCACAAGGCCCTCGTCCCGCCGATGGAACATGCGTGGGCCGGATTACTGGTCGATCTGCAACAGCGCGGATTGCTCGACAGCACGCTCGTCGTCTGGATGGGCGAGATCGGCCGCACTCCAAACATCAATAACCGGGCCGGCCGCGATCACTATGTCCGGAGTTGGAGCACGGCTCTCGCCGGTGGCGGCATCAAAGGAGGCCAAGTCTACGGCGAATCCGACGCGACCGGCGTGGACGTGAAAGACAACCCGGTCACCGAGGGAGATTTCTTCGCGACGATCTACTCGGCGCTGGGGATCGACCCGAAGAAAGAAAACTTCGCCGGAGTCCGCCCGATCCCGCTGGCTCCCTTCGGATCAAAGGTCGTGTCCGAGTTGCTCACGTCGTAGCACGAGCGGCTCGCTTGTGCGTCATCCCTGAACTCGAATGACAGGCGAGCCGCCTGTCCTACGGAACATGCCTGACATCAATCCACAAACCTCGAAGCAAATCTGGCAGCTCCCGTTTCAGAATCGAAACGAGGGAGCATGGCCGATGGCGGTGGCGTTTCTCGGTTCGGATCGTCGCATCGCAGCGGGGGATCGAGACGGAAGATTGCTGATCTGGGAGTTGCCGGAGCCGACCGACATCCCGCCGATTGAGCAACAGACGAAGTCGGTCGGAGTCGCGCCGGTTCCGAAGTTCAGTTTGGTGGGGCACACAAACGGGATCAGCCGCTTAGCGATCACGCCGGATGGCAAAACGCTGATCTCGGCCAGCTTCGACAAGACGATTCGATTTTGGGATGTCGCGGCGTCGCCGAGCGGATTCACTGAGGTGGTCGTCGATCACGAACTGCGTGATGCCGAGGCGAGACGAGCGGGCAAGAAAGTGTCACCCGACGACAAAGATGGTCCGGGAATCAAAATTGAAACGATTGGCTCAACGCACACGCTGGAAGGTCATCGTGATTGGATCGACGCGATGTCGCTGAGCACGGATGGGCGTCGGTTGCTGACCGGCGATCAATCGTCGTTAGTCATCGCGTGGGATGTGGCGGCTCGGAAAGAGCTGTCGCGTTGGAACGGGTCTCTGTGGAACTGGATCGTCGCGACTGCGCTGACCGGTGATGGCGAAACGGCGGTCGTCTCCGAATATCGCTACAAGCGAGACGACTTCGACATCCCGTGTCCGGCGCTGAAACGATTCAACGTCGCCGACGGTGCCGAGCAGCTCGATCTGCTAAAGGTGCAGTTCCCGAAGCTCGACCCGAAACAAAACACGTATGGGTCGGCGCAGATGTGGCGAAAGTTCATCGCCAATGGATTAGTCGCGCTCGACATCTCGCCGGATGGAAAGCTTGTCGCGGCGGTTCAAGGGGGCGAGACCGACAACGGCCAAGTTCATCTGCTGGAAATGGAAACCGGCAAGCTGGTGCGGACGATCTCCGGTCATCAATCTGGAGCGACCGACGTGAAATTCACCGCCGATGGCAAGTTCGTGATCTCCGCGGGTCGAGACACCGTCATTCGCATTTGCCAAGTCGAAGACGGCAAAGAGGTCGCTCAACTCGGAAAACCGCGCGGCGGGCAATTCAAAGATTGGACGTCGTCGATCGCGCTGTCTCCCGATCAACGTACGCTCGCCGCGACCGACATCGGCGGCTGGGTGCATGTCTGGACGTTCGGATGACATTTGAACGCGCGAGCTCGACGGTTTTAGACTCCTTGAAACCGTCTAGGGAGCAATTGTGATATTGGGATCGATCCTTGGCTGGACGATTGGCGGGTTGCTGGTGAGCCTGTTGATCGCCGTTTTGCTGCCTCACAACCTGCGAGCCTATTGGGCCAGGCAGGCCAATCGAAATCTCTCAGCGACTGTACGGCACGAAATCTTGGCCACGGTTCGTGAAATGGCGACAGATTGTCCGTCCGTTCAAATGCTGCGTCCCGTCGAAAACGACTCGGTCACTGAAGATGACTTGATCGTTAAATCGCATGTCGGTGGCCGACCGTATGCCGAGGCAGGCGACACTTGGCCGGTCCGTGATGGAGTCTCTGATCCGATTCGTTTTCTGGCACAGGTTCGACTTAGCGAACCGAGTCTCGGCACCGTTTGGCAAGATCGTTTGATTACGGTTTTCATGGTCTTTGATGTGGAGCAAATTGTTCGCAGCTATGCTTTGCCGACACGCGAGAAATTCGTCCCGTTAATGCCGCCAGAACCTCTATTCGATTGCGTCCCGGTTGGACCTGTTCACGACGACCGACTTCAACAGCTACGTCACTGTCAGCTTCGCCGACGGCGCTCCTCAACGAGCCAATGGCCGGATGTCGGCCAGCACGCAACCGGGACTGGGAGTCGCGCCGAAGTTCAATGTGCTAGGCAAACCGTTGGTTGAGGTCGGATAGACGTTGTCACCTGATCGTATGAGTTTTTAGTTCCTCTTTCGATGAGCTTGTCGGCGTTCGTTCCTGGGTTGGTAGTCATCCATTGTCGGCGACCATGTGTCAGCTTTTGCAGCACCCAATCAGCCGCGGTTCGGTGCCCGCTTCGAGAAAGGTGCAAGCCGTCAGTTGTGGCACCCGGGGCGAGCAGCACTTTGGCGAACTCGCGGCGTGGAATCAGGCGCACGGCGTGTCGATGAGCCAGTCGGCGTTGCAGCCGCGCGAATTCGTAGCCACTGGGAAGGGGTGGCACAGGAAGCTCGAACATTATCAGCGTCCGATCCGCCTTGGACGGACTGAGCCGGGTCAACAACCGATTTAAGTCTGCTTCGATTTGCTGTGCGTCTCGGCCGCTGAGCAGATCGTTGCCGCCAATCTCAATCAGTACGAGGCAGTCGTCGCATTCGATCTCTTCGGCCTGCCGAAAAGCGGACGCGGTGGTGGCTCCGGCTTGAGCGTGATTCTTCACCGGCACGTGCCATTCACTCGCGAGCAAACTCGGCCAGAGGTGCTCTTGCTCGTTGGCGATGCCGGCACTCAGGGAATCGCCAATGATATGTGCTTCCGCCGGCAAGGTTACCAACGGAGGAGCGTACAGTCGGTGACGATCAATCAACTCTGTGGCGACAGTCGTGACCCACAGGAATTCGACAAGTGGCTGTGCTCGGCGGACGATTCGTCGACAACCAGATTGGCTTTCGGCTTGAAACGGCACATTCAAACTGACAAGAGGCGTAATCAGGCAGAGGCCGTAGAGCGACAAAGGGAGCGGTGTCATCGACAGGCCGCAGAAGATGACTCCAAGCACAGTCACCAGTCGCAACCCTTTTGCGAACGGATTTCTCCGAAATCGCCAAGTGGTTGCTCGGCCGAGGGCAATCAACGCGGCTCCAACGAAGAACGCATCTCCGCTGGAGAACAGGTACGTCGCGAATTGGTTGAGGCCGCTCATGCCGATATGATCTCGCGCCGAATTCCCGGACGCGAGAGCAAGCGATGAGCGACGTGATCTACGATTTTGACGTGGTGGTGATCGGAGCCGGACACGCCGGCTGCGAAGCGGCGCTGGCATCCGCACGACTTGGTGCGAAGACCGCGTTGCTGACCATGAGCTGCGACATGGTCGCCGCAATGAGCTGCAATCCGGCGATTGGCGGTGTCGCGAAAGGACAGATTGTCCGTGAGATCGACGCCCTTGGCGGCGAAATGGGGCGAGTCATCGACGAGACCGGTATTCAATTTCGGATGCTCAACCGCACCAAAGGCCCGGCCATGCACAGCCCGCGTGCACAGGCCGACAAGAAGGCGTATCAGTTCGCGATGAAGTGGCGAGTCGAGCAGCAAGAGAATCTGACTCTGCGGCAAGAAGTGGTCGAGGGGCTGAAATGCTCGGCCGAAAGCCGTGGGCCGATGACCGATGGCCGTTATCTCAACCAGATACAAGGTGTTCGCGTCAAAGGGGGAGCAATCTACCGAGCCAAGGCGGTCGTCATCACGACCGGGACGTTCCTGCAAGCGATCATGCACACCGGCGAAGCCAAAGTCTCCGGGGGCCGAGCAGGGGAAGGAACGACGACCGGATTGTCGCACACTCTGACCGAACTCGGCTTTGAACTGCGGCGATTCAAGACCGGTACGCCGTGCCGGATCAATGGACGCACGATTGATTTCTCAGCCACTCAGGAGCAACCGGGGGACGACGAACCGCAGCCGTTCTCGTTCCTGACCGACGCGATCACTCAACCGCAGATGTGCTGTCACCTGACCGAAACGAACGAGCGAGTCCACGATCTCATTCGAGCCAATTTGCATCGGGCCCCCATGTATTCGGGACAGATTCAATCGACCGGACCACGCTATTGTCCAAGCATCGAAGACAAAGTGGTACGGTTTGCTGACAAGACCGCTCATCACATCTTTCTGGAGCCGGAAGGGCGCCACACCTGCGAGTACTATTGCAACGGCATCTCGACCAGCCTGCCTCGCGACGTGCAGGAGGAATTGGTGCATTTGATCCCCGGCCTCGAACGAGCCGAGATCATGCGCTATGGCTACGCGGTCGAGTACGACTTCGCTCCCCCAACGCAGTTGCACGCCTCACTCGAAACGAAGCGGGTCGAGGGGCTGTATTTCGCTGGGCAGATCAACGGGACAACCGGCTATGAAGAGGCGGCTGGACAGGGCTTGCTCGCGGGGGCCAACGCGGCGTTGAAGATTGCCGACAAACAACCGCTGATTCTTGATCGCTGCCAGGCGTATCTGGGCGTGATGATTGATGACCTCGTCACGAAGGGGGTCGATGAGCCCTACCGCATGTTTACTTCAAGAGCGGAATACCGCCTGCTCCTGCGGCATGACAATGCCGACCGACGGTTAACTCCGGTTGGTGCCCGCGTCGGACTGGCGTCGGGCGAACGGGTATGCCGCTGGAAGGCTCACGAAGCGGCGATTGCCGTGGCGTATGAATTGGCGGTCAAGAAGTTCCATCAAGGGCACAGCCTCGAAGAATGGCTGCGCCGACCGGAGATCGAGTGGCTCGACGTTTGTCAGTTCAGCGAGGAAGCGCGGTCGTTAAACTTGCCGACGTTGGCGGCGAAGCAACTTTCGATCGAGGCCAAGTACGCTGGTTATATTCGTCGACAGACGGCGACCATTGAGCGTCAGGAGCAAGTTGACACGGTTCGCATCCCGGACGCCTTTGATTTCCATGCCTGCCCACAACTTCGAGCCGAAGCGAAGGAGAGGCTAAGTCGGGTCCGCCCGCGGCACATCGGGCAAGCGAGTCGCATCAGCGGAATTACGCCGGCTGATCTCGTCGTGTTGATGCTGTATTTGTCGACGCCATCACGGCTAGGAACCTAGGTTGCAACTTGCCTTCGAGGGCTGAGTTGTGCCTATGTTTGCTGAGTTCCTTCGAAACCATGCTTGACGATTTCGTTGGCGTCGCTATTCTTCCGCTGTTGAAATTGAAACTGAGTCTCAATTTCGTGAATGACCTTCCAGTCGCCAGCTAAGCCTCCACGGCTCGCCAGCCATCTGGGCCCCAAATTCGTCGCTCGGTGGTGACTTTTTTCCCTGGAGGTGTGCGGTAATGCGAGGATCTCGTCGTGGATTTACGCTCATTGAGTTGCTTGTGGTGATCGCTGTGATTGCGATCTTAATTGCTCTCCTGTTGCCAGCAGTGCAGCAAGCTCGCGAAGCGGCTCGTCGAAGTCAGTGCAAGAACAATCTGAAGCAGATCGGTCTGGCTCTGCACAACTACGAGGCGAATCACAGCTGTTTCCCGCCTTCGGGTTGTGTGTCCGGAACCAGCGTGACTCAGCCATGGTCAGCTCAGGCTTACATCCTCCCGTACATCGACGGCGGATCGGAATACAAGAAGATCAATTTCAGTTTCGGGTATCACCATGCGGCGAACACCTCTGTGTTTCCGCCGTTCGGGATCGCAACCGTGCGGATTCCGATCTACATGTGCCCGAGCGATCCGAATGATCGCGTTCGACTGAACGCTTCTGGTGTACCGGAGCATCGGCCGCTGTGCTACGGAGCCAACATGGGCGAATACCTAATTTTTAACCCCACGAATGGACAGATTGGAACGGGTGCCTTGGCTCCAAACGCCAGGATCGGGCTGCGTGATTTTCGCGACGGATCCAGTTCGACGATCGCTTTTAGCGAGGTCAAGGCATTCACGCCTCGCTTTCATGACGTGCCCACCATGCCTGCAACTGGCCCAGCGAGTCCGGCTGCCGTGTCGGGAACGTACACAACTGGCGGCGGATGGTCGGCCACCAATGGCCACAGTGAATGGGTCTGTGGACGCGCGATTCACAACGGCGTCACGACGACGTTCACTCCGAATGCCGAAGTGCCGCACCTGCAAGCCGGCGTGCGTTACGACATTGATGTGTCGGGCATGCGCGAAGGATCGTCCGCGACGGTCAATACCTATGCGATCGTTACGTCGCGAAGTTATCACCCGGGAACCGTGCATTCGTTGATGGCGGACGGGGCCGTGCGAGGAATCAGCAACAATATCAGCCTGCAGACGTGGCGGGCTTTGGGGACTCGTGCCGGTCGTGATCTCGTGGGTGACTTCTAGTCACGCCTGATGCGCGTACGGTGAACTCGGCGATCCTCGACGGAGTCCGGCCATGATACACGAAACGCCTGCCAGCCGAGCGCCAGTTGAAGTCCGATCGGCGGCAGCGAAGGTTGTTCGCGAAATGGCCTCCAGCGATCTATTGCGTGGAGAGAAGGAATTGTTGATTCGTCATGGTGATGAACTGTACCGGCTGAAGCTGACCCGCAACGGAAAGCTGATCCTGCAGAAATGAGTGTTTAGCTTTTGCGGATGTTTCTCACGAACGGCCAGCGATGATCTGCAGGACCGTTCTCTGAATTTTTGCCCAGGGTGATCGCAGCGGACATTAGGAGGGTGCGATTGCCTTTGCGGCAAAGATTGCTGGACTCGACAAAATGCGTTGATTTGCGTGAGTTTGCGACTTCATCAGGACGGGGGTTTTGAGGGAAGAAACGGCTGTTGACCGATTTCGGGGAATACACAACAATCGCCGCCGTGCTAAAGCTGGTAGGTTGGCTCAACGTGAACGACCTTGAGAACCGATAAGACAGTCAAGATTGCTAAGGTTTACTAGCTCGGCACACGTCATTGGCGAGTCCGTTGACGATTCCGTTCATCATCTTCAGCGCTGAGAAGGACAAGGAAGTCTCACCGCATCCGACCGATTCTCAGAGGACTGAGACATCAGGCGGATCGGCCAGTTCAAAGGATGGATGCCTGATGAAAACCGTATTCACGACCGGTGAAGCTGCCAAAATTTGCAAGGTGAGTCAGCAGACGATCATTCGCTGTTTCGACTCCGGCCAGTTGCGAGGATTTCGCGTTCCCGGATCGCGGTTCCGCCGCATTCCGCGGGACATTCTGTATCGCTTCATGAAAGAGAACGGCATCCCGACCGATGCCCTCGAAAGCGGACGCCGCAAGGCATTGATCGTCGACGATGACGAGGAACTCGTGGAACTGATTCGCGACGCGCTCGAAGCGGACGGCCGCTTCGAAATTCGCGTGGCCAACAACGGCTTCGACGCTGGCATGATGGTCCGCGAATATCACCCGGACGTGATCGTGCTGGACGTGATGCTGCCGGACATCAACGGCAAGGAAGTCTGCCAACGAGTTCGCAGCGACAACTCACTCGACGACGTAAAGATCATCTGTATCAGCGGCATGGTCGAGCAAGACAAGATCGAAGACTTGAAAGCCAACGGCGCAAACGAGTTTATGCAAAAGCCGTTTGAAGTTGAAAATCTTATCGAGCGGATTTGCTTGCTGCTGGACGTCGAGCCCGTTGCCGTGAAGTAGATTTGAGATTTCAATCGGATAATTGAGATTGCAAACCCGGCTTCCGTGGGAGCCGGGTTTTCTTTTTGAAGTACGTGGTTGCCTTCAGTCCTGTTTGGAATTTGCCGAGGTGAACATCGTGTCCGAGCTTCCCCGCATCTCGACCTCAGATGCCATGCTGCGGGCGAAACTCGAGGCCCTCGCCGAGTTCGCGGCCGGAGCGGGACACGAGATCAATAATCCTGTCGCGACGATTGTCGGCCGAGCGGAACTGCTACTCAAAACCGAAAACAACCCGGAGCGAAGGCAAGCTCTGCTGACCATTGGAGCGCAAGCACTCCGTATCCGTGACATGATTGGCGACCTGATGCTGTTTGCTCGGCCGCCGAAGTTGGAACTGAAATTGCTGAATCTGGTGGACGTCGTGGACGAAATGCTTCTCAAGTTAGGCGAATCGCTGCGGGCCAAGTCACTGACAGTCGTTCGAGAAGGAGACTCATCAGTGACGATTCTGGCGGATGCGGTGCAGTTACGAGTGGTCATCAGCAATCTCTTGCTCAACAGCCTGAATGCATCGGCGGCTGGCAGTTTCATCACGGTCGGATCTTTCAGTCAGGAGTTCGAATCGCGGCGTTCGGCGATGTTTGTCGTTCAGGATCGTGGCATCGGCCTGTCCCCCGATGAGCGAGAACACCTATTTGATCCGTTCTATTCTGGCAGGCAGGCTGGTCGTGGGTTGGGATTCGGCCTTTGTAAGTGCTGGCGAATCGTTGAGCAGCACGGCGGGCAAATCGACTGCGAATCATCGATGGAAAGCGGCACGACTTTCCGAGTGACTTGGCCTGCGGTTGGTTGAGTTGACCGGTCCTGTCGATCATTCCGCTCGGGCAAAGACCGCCGTGTGTGAGTGTCGTGCAAGATCGTTGCGTTCCCACGCGCCGCACCGGCCTTGTGTCAGTGGCTCGTTGGCCTTTGCGCTACGCTGCTGCCGATCAATCAAACGAGCAATGCAAACCAGCCGAATCGCTCAAGCGATCGGTTCTTCAGAGTCAAACGCCACCGAGCGTTTGTTTGTGCGTTCCAGTTTTCGCTCCAAAATAAGTACCACCGTGGTAATCCCGTGGGGACGGTGACAAATCAGGATTTAGGACTGACTCATGACCGCTCGATTGCAAGGCATCTTCACACCGAACCTGGTTCCGCTTGATTGCCGAGGCGAGATCAACGAATCGGAACTGCGACGTTACATCGACTGGCTGATCGCGAAGGGAGTGCATGGACTGTACCCGAACGGCTCGACCGGGGAATTCACACGTTTCACGGTCGAAGAGCGACGGCGGATCATCGAAATCGTCGCTGACCAGACTCGCGGCCGGGTCCCGATCTTGGCCGGCGCGGCCGAGGCGAATGCCAAAGAGACGATTCGAGCCTGCGAGTACTACTACGAACTTGGCTGTCGAGCGGTCGCGATTGTGGCACCCTTTTACTACAAGCTCAGCCCGGCTTCGGTGTATGCGTACTTCAAAGAGATCGCCAAGAACACGCCGATTGATGTGACACTGTACAACATCCCGATGTTCGCCAGCCCGATAGATGTGCCGACGGTGCGACGTCTCGCCGAGGAATGCGAAAAAGTCGTTGCGATAAAAGATAGTTCCGGTGACATTGTCCACATGATCCGCATGATTCAGGCGGTTCGCCCCAACCGCCCTGAGTTCGCGTTCATGACCGGTTGGGATGCGGCGTTGATGCCGATGCTGTTGATCGGTTGCGACGGCGGCACGAATGCGTCGTCGGGAGTTGTGCCGGAGGTCACTCGCCTACTTTATGACTTGACGCTCAGTGGCCGGCTCGATGAGGCGAGAAAAGTGCAGTTTGATCTCGTGACACTATTCGACACGATGATCTATTCCGCTGAATTTCCGAATGGATTCCGAACTGCCGTCGATTTGCGGGGTTTTCACATGGGCATTGGGCGACAGCCACAGTCAGATGAACAAGTGACGGACCTTGCCGTATTGAGCAACACACTACAGTGTTTGCTGTCGCAACATGGGTTCACGAATGAACCGATCGGCGGCTGTCGGACTTCTGGATCAGCATCAAACAGGGATCGAAATGCTGACGATGTTGGTACGATCGTGCAGACGGTGGTTGCTGAATTGAAACGCCGCGGACTGGTCTAGTCGGCGGCGGAACCGTCTCGCCGCGACTCACCGTGCGAGAGATTCTCAGATTGTTTGTCAACGCGCGGTGTGTGTGATTTTTTGTCGTCGCGTTAAGTTGCGGAACCGACAAAAAAACCGTTTGCGTTTTGAAAGCTCGTTGTTAAAGTCTCGCCCCGTTACATGAACCGGGTCGTGATTGATGCCTGCTGCGAATCGATCAAGGGGACTCTCATGCCTGATCGCGAACGCTGTCCCGAGTGCGAGTGTCCGGAAGCGGAAGGGTTCGGAAAGGTGAATCGACGTCACTTCGTCCAAGCGGCGAGTGCCGGTGCTGCCGCGATGGCTTTGCCGCGAGTCTTGCGAGCGGAGGAATCCGTAGCAAATGCGAAGACTCCGGAGTCGTTGGTCAAGAAGCTGTACGACTCGTTGAGCGAGAAGCAGAAAGAAGAAATCTGTTTCTCCTGGGATTACACCGACGACCGCAAAGTGCTCCGGACGCACGTCTCGAACAACTGGTTCATCACCGACGTGAAGACGCTCGGTATTGGCACGAATTTCTACACCCGTGATCAGAAAGACATGATTGAGGCTCTATTCTGGAGCCTTTACTCGAAGGATTGGCACGACCGCATTCGCAAGCAGTTGCAAGACGATGCCGGCGGTTATGGCAAGCAGCAGACCATCGCCATCTTCGGGAATCCCGGCAGCGAGAAGTTTGAACTCGTGATGACCGGACGACATCTGACGATTCGCTGCGACGGCAATACGACCGAGCATGTCGCATTCGGTGGTCCGATTTTCTACGGGCACGCAGCCTCGGGGTTCACGGAACAAATCAACCATCCTGGAAACGTCTTTTGGCCGCAAGCTCTTAAAGCGAATGAGCTCTTCAAGATGCTTGACGGAAAGCAGCGTGAAGTCGCTTTGATCGAGAAGATGCCCAACGAAAGTGCGGTTGCATTTCAGGGGAAGGGGAAGTTTTCCGGATTGCCGGCTTCGGAATTGAGCAAAGATCAGCGTGAGCATTTGCAAGGAGTGCTGGACTTGTTGGTGGAGCCGTATCGGTTGTCGGATCGGCAAGAAGTGACGAAGTGTTTGCAGGCTCAAGGCGGTTTGGAACAAGTTCGCTTGTTGTTCTACCGCGAGGGCGACTTGGGGAACGACGGAATTTGGGACAACTGGAGATTAGAAGGCCCGTCGTTCGTGTGGCATTTCCGTGGGACACCTCATGTGCATGTTTGGGTCAATGTGGCTGACGATCCGTCGGTCCTGACCAATGCTCGCGGCTAGATCGTCAGGCCTTGGCCGACCATCGCGAGTGGTTCTTCATTTGAATCGAATCCGCCTGACATTTCTAAAAAGCGTCTGTTCGACAGTCATCTCCCTTCGTTGGATCACTTCAGCCAGTCGTTGTGATTTTTTTTATGGAACCGATACCGGCATTGTTGGTGCGGTCCTGAATTCTATTCTAGCGAGGCCTATCTTGAGCCGATCTTTTCCCGCCGCTCGTCAGAGAAAAGGAGTCCGGCAGCCAAGATGTGTGCAGAGAAACTTAGAATCACTGGATCACGGTCCAACGCTTTCACTCAATCAGGCATCGACCTTACGTTGGTCATTCGAAGAAGACGTAGTGCGGTATCGGTTGGCCGGGATCGACACGATGGGGGTCTGGCTGCCGAAGCTATTGGAGTACGGTGAAGACCGCGGGCTGGAATGGTTGAGTGAGAACGGCATGTCCGTCTCGACTTTGTCGTTTGCGGGTGGCTTTACTGGTGCATTCGGCCACGAGTTGGATGATGTCCTGGAAGAAACGCTGGACTTGATTCATCTGGCAGGGATGTTGCGGGCGCGGTCATTGGTGGTCGTGACCGGACCCATCAATAATCACATCACAAAACACGCGACGCGGTTGGTCGTGGAATCTCTGAAACAACTCGCCGACGAAGCGGCGGACAACGACGTGACGCTGTCGTTAATGCCGATGAGGAAAGTGTTCTGTCAAGATTGGACTTTTTTGCACGGTCTGGACGAAACGCTGGCACTCATCGACCGAGTGAACCATCCAGCAGTGCAGTTGGCGTTCGATATTTATCACCTTTGGCCGGAAAAAGGACTGTTGCAACGACTGCCAGAATTGGTGTCTCGAATCGGTGTTGTGCAGGTCAGTGATGCTTCTCCCGCGGGAATCAGCGAGTATGACCGTGTTCTGCCCGGTGAAGGCATTCTGCCAGTGGCCGAAATCTTGAGTGGGTTGATCGACGCTGGCTATCGCGGTTACGTGGACTATCAAATCTGGTCCGAATCGCTTTGGCAGTCGGTGGACCAGGATTGGTTGCAGCATTGTCGGCAGAATTTCGCCGACGTGCGCTCGGTGAGCCGCTGAGTTGGCACTCTGGATTGGTCGAAAAGCCGCGTGAATCCCCTGTGCGGTCGCGATAGCATGCCCCTCCCATTGTTGGAACTGAGGGCTGGGACATGCACGAGTGGATGTCGCTGGAAGAACTCGCGCAGTTTCTGGGGCGGGATCGCCGCGAGATCGAGAAACTCGTGCAGCGCGGTCGCATTCCGGGGAGGAAGTTGCAAGCAGAGTGGCGGTTTCATCCCGCCGAAGTCACGTATTGGCTTGAGCAGGAAATGCGTGAGTATTCTGGCGACGAACTCCACGGCCTTGAGCGTGCACATCAAGACTCTGAAGCGGACGTTCGCTGCCCGGTAAGGAGTTTGTTGCATCCAGACACAGTGCAAGTCCCGCTGGAAGCGCGCACGAAGCGTTCAGCTCTGGAGTGCTTGATCGAGGTTGCTGGACGTACCTGGCAAATCTGGCAACCTGCCGATGTCTTGCAAGCGGTGCTGCAGCGCGAGGAGGTGATGTCTACCGGATTTGAGTCGGGCGTCGCGATCCCGCATCCTCGCAATCCATTGCCTGAGGCATATGGTCAATCGGTGATCGCGTTCGGCCGGACTTTTTCCGGAATTCCATTTGGTGCGCCGAAGCGGCAGTTGACCGATATTTTTTTCTTGGTGCTGTGTCGTGATTCACGTACGCACCTGCATGTGCTCTCACGCTTGGGAAGGATCATTCAACTCCCCGGATTCCTCGACGAATTACGATCTGCTGACGATGCTTCGACGACCTATGAACTTGTTTGCTCGGCCGACGAAACGCTGGGCACTATGTAGATCTCGTGCAGCATCAACGAACGAATTACCGGATTGCCGAACGAGTCGGTGCGCAGTTCGCTTGAGCCGCGGGGTGCAATTGCGGCAAATCCCCGGTGAGCCGCGACTTGATCAATTCGTGATCGGCGTCTGGAAGGAACATCGCCATCCAAAGCACCGCGTGGTACAGAACCCAATACAGCGTCGCCCAACGTAGCTCATACGGCGCGGGTTGGTGGTGTGGAACTGAACCAGATTTGAAAAAGAATCCGGGGCGTAGAGAGGTATTGTGCGGCGCTTTCCATTTGTTGTTGTTGCACCTAGCATGAGCCTGTCGCACCCGCTGGTTCCGTTTGGGAATATTTGCCCGCTATGAGCAGCGTTCCGGAGTCTTCCGAAGTTCTCGACGGCGTCCCTGCCGAGGAAGAATGTTGTGGTGGCGAGTCGCATTGTGCGGGCGAATTACCTGACTCAAATCGGCTGGCCGGGATGCCTCCGCGCGAAGGTTGTCCACCGCCGTTGCAGTGGCAGCAGGTGCTGGCCGCGTTTCGAGATGAATGCACGGCATGGCATACCGCCACGAGCGCTGGACCGATTGTCGGTCGCGTTTGGGGTCAAGGGCCGACGCTGGTGATGTTCAACGGACTGAGCGGCTCGCACGAGTTGTTCGCGTTGTGTGTCTATCTGCTGAAAGCGAATTGCCGCTGTGTCCTGCTTGACTATCCGACAGGCCGGCGGGCGACGTGGCCACATCTGACCGACTCGGTTTCGAAGGTTGTTCAGGAGTTCGCTGGCTCTGAAGGCTGCCACTTGTTCGGGACGTCGTTCGGGGCCGCGCTTGCGCTGGAGACGGCCCTTCGACTCGGTTCGCAAGTTCGCAGCTTGACGTTGCACGGGGCATTTGCGCACTTGCCGCTGACTGTGTTTGAACGTGCCTCTGCAAGCGTATTGCGTTGGATGCCGGGGCAAATGCAATCAATGCCGCTTTGGCGAGGGCTGCAGGAGCGCGGGCATCGGTTGTGGTTTCCGCCGATTGATCCGTCACGGTGGTTGTTCTATCTGGATAATGCGGGCCGGACGCCGGTTGCCGAGTTGGCTGGGCGATTCGGAATGCTCAGTCGCTTCGATGCACGATCGCGGTTGGATCAACTCGCGACGCCGACGCTGTTATTGCAGGTCGAAGGCGAAGGGGAGACGCAGGCTCGTTGCCGCGATGAACTGGCGGCGCTGTTGCCGAATGTTCGCACCGAGTTCCTGCATTCCACCGGGTTGTGGGCTTTTCTGACTCATCCGCATCGGTTGGCGAAATTGATTCGAGAGTTTGTGTGTCCAACACCCGCGGTGCCGAGTTGAGGTCAGTCATGTCTGTGTCGTTACCCGAATCACTCGATGTCATCGCGGTCGGTGCGCATCCCGACGATGTGGAGATTGGGTGTGGCGGGACGTTGGCCAAACTCGGACAGCAGGGATATCGCGTCGGGATTGTCGACCTGACTGACGGTGAGCCGACTCCTGGCAGCCCCGGGCCGGAAGTTCGACTTGCCGAAGCGGCCGAGGCGGCGAACATTTTGGGTGTCAGGATGCGCGAGACGTTGACGCTACCCAATCGGAAGCTGTTTGACTCGTTCGAGTCTCGCGTGGCGTTGGCGACACTCTTCCGCAAATATCGGCCAAGTGTTGTGCTCGGAATACTCGACAAGACACCTCTGGCGTCTCCGGATCATTGGCAAGCGATGCAGATCACAGATGCCGCAGTGTTCTACTCGCGGCTCTCGAAGTGGGACGAACATTTTGCGGGTTGGCCGCCGCACTCCGTCCGCAAACAAGTGTGGTATCCTTTGGGGCTACGGCAGTTGACACGCGATCAACATGGCGGAAGCGGTTTCGTGGTTGATATTTCCGAGACGTTGGAACTTAAACTCGCGGCGATCCGGGCCTATAAAACCCAGTTTCCGCCAGCGAAAGAGAATCTCTTTCGATTGCTGGAAAGCCAGAATCGGTTGTTTGGTGAGAGTGCAGGCTTCGAAGCGGGTGAGTATTTCGTGAGTGCTTCGACATTGGGTGTTCAGGATTTGGTGAAGACGGTTTTGGGATAGCTTTTGCCCTCGGCAAAGGCGAGCCATTTTTCGATTGGTCATCACGATGGTTCAAGTGGGTTGGGGCAGCCTGAGCATCAAAGGGAACTTCCGCGAGAACAACGAGGACTCGTTTGTTGTCGATCCGCGTGGGAGATTTTTCATCGTTGCTGACGGCATGGGAGGACAAAGCGCTGGCGAAAAAGCCAGCGCGCTAGCGACCGACATCATCCCGCATCGGCTGGAACAGACGATTGATTTCGACAACGCCACTTCTGACGAAGTTCTGAAGCGGCTCGACGAAGCGGTCGCGTTTGCCAATGGTGAGATCATGGCATTGTCCAGTCTCGATTCCAAATACCTCAACATGGGTACGACGCTGGCGTTTATGTTGTTGGCCGGTGGAAAAGTGTACGTCGGTGGCATTGGAGACAGCCGTGTGTATCGACTGCGTGGTGATCGGCTCGAACAACTCACCAAAGATCATTCGCTGACACAAGCGCTGCTCGACGCAGGCACGATCACGACGGAAGAGGCCAAAACACACCGCTACAAAAACGTGCTGTATCGTTATCTTGGCACAAAAGAAGGTGGCACCGGTTCTGAAGCGAAAGTGCTCGACGTTCAGGTTGGAGACCGGTTCATGTTGTGCTCGGACGGAGTGACCGACGGGATCAAGAACAATCTCGAACAGATCATCCCCTTGCTGAAGCAGGATGACCTGAACGCCGCAGCTGCCGGGATTGTCAAATCGGCCGAAGACGGCGGCAGCAAAGACAACATTACTTGTATTGTCGTACGTTGCTTGTGAACGAAGCTTCTGGTTGGTGGCGAGATCACGACGTCCTCGGAAATTTGACAGACTTGAGTTCTTGTGCCGCCACGCAGGGGTCGGTCGGGGGTTGCAAGTGCCTGGAACGGCGGATTCCCGACTGTGACCTCCGCCATCTTCGCGAAGCGCCCCTGAGCATCGTTGAAGCGCGCTCGATTGCCGTGGTTCGAAGAGATGCTGCGAACTTTTTATGTGCGTTTCTGCACCGCCGCACTCACATCCGGCCTAGATGATCTATCCATCCCAGGAAAATCGCCAAGAAGTTGGCCTTCTGAGTTTCCATCGGCGGATCCGCAGGTAAGATTGGTAACTTATGGCGATTGTGCGGATCGGGCAACATGACGATCAACTTTATGGCTTCGGTCCGCTCTTCGCTGAATCGGCGCGCTCCGGGATGTCCCCGAAGTCGTGCTTCCCAAAGTTCCCCAAGTCTGAGCGAGAAGGTGGGCTTATGAAATCCTTTGATTGGCGGCATCGTTGGTTGGGTCTAGTTGGTTTGCTGCTGGCGATGACGGTCACGGCTGGCGATGTGAGAGCGCAGGCTCCGGCTCCTTCGGAATTTCCGCCGGCGGCCGACATGCTGAGGGATTTCAAGAGGGTTTCGCCTCCCGAGGGGGAGTCGTCGTTGTACGGCTTGTATGTCCGTGCGAAAGACGGGCACGTGCTGGCGGAATTGCCTCGCGACTATTTGCAGCAGAAGTATTTCATGGCGATGACGGTCGCCAGCGGCGCTCAATTCGCCGGTCTGCAAGCGGGCGACCGCGTCGTCTACTGGAGACGGTACGACAAGCGGCTTGCGCTGATGGACCCGAACATCGATATTCGTTCGGGCGGCGATCCCGAAGCAACCAGCTCAGTCAACCGACTCTTCACCGATAAGTTGATCACCGAGGTACCGATCCTGACGATAAGTCCGGAAGGCTTGCCGATCATCGACCTCAATCAACTGCTGATTGGCCAGTCGGGACTGTTCTTCGGTGGCGGACGTAGCGGCGCGGGTGGTGTTCGCAGCCCGAACATCGTCACGATCAAGAAGGCTAAGGCGTTCAGCAAAAACGTCGAAGTGGCGTTCGAGGTTGCCAGTGGCAGCGGACAACTTCAGACGTTGCACTACTCGATCAGCGAAATTACGCCGAACACGAGATATCAGCCGCGTAAGGCGGACGAGCGGATCGGCTACTTCACCACCGGCTACAGCGACTACGGCAAGTATGTCACCGATGACACGCGTGTCCGCTACATCAACCGCTGGCACCTGGAGAAGCGAGATCCGTCGCTGAAGCTCAGTCCGCCGGTCAAACCAATCACATTTGTGATCGAGCACACGACTCCCGTCCGCTATCGTCGCTGGGTCAAAGAGGGGACGCTCTATTGGAACAAAGCCTACGAGAAAGTGGGCATCGTCGGGGCGATCGAAGTCTTGCAGCAGGATGCTCAGACCGGAGCCTACATGGATAAAGATCCGGAAGACGTCCGTTGGAATTTCATTCGCTGGTTGAATAACAACGTCGGGACCGCGATCGGCCCTAGTCGCGTGAATCCTTGGACGGGCGAGATTCTCGATGCCGACATCGTCCTCACCGACGGTTGGATTCGGCACTTCAACCGACAGTTCAACGACGTGCTGCCAACGCTCGCGATGGAGGGCTTCGATTCCGACACGTATGCGTGGCTGGCCAAGCATCCGAATTGGGATCCCCGAGTTCGCCTGGCCGCACCGTCGCAACGCAATCAAGTGGCTCAGCAAATCCAACGTGACGCGGCCGCGCCGTTCGCAGGACATCCGCTGTCGATGAATCGCACAACGTTGTTCGGCGATGATCCCATGGATGGCCTTCTCGGCCGCACCAGCCAGGTCAATGGTATGTGCATGGCGGCTCAAGCCAAGATGCTCGACTTGGCGATGGCTCGCATGACGTTCGACCTGGCGGAAGTCGAAGGCATCAACGATCAGCAACCGGCCGCGCCTGGAGGCGCTCCGGCCGCTCCCGAAGAGCCGAAGCTCGACGGAATGCCGGAATCGTTCATCGGCCCGCTGTTGGCCGAGTTGGTCGCTCACGAAGTTGGACACACGCTCGGCCTGCGACACAACTTCAAAGCGTCGAGCGCCTACACGCTTGCCCAAATCAACAGCGACGAGATCAAGGGAAAAAAACCGCTGGCCGGTTCGGTCATGGATTATCTGCCGATCAACATGAACGTCCCGGCTGATCCCAACAACAAGGCTCAAGGGGATTGGTCGATGACGGGGGTCGGTCCGTACGACATGTGGGCCATCGAATACGGCTACACGTTTGCGGCCGACCTCAAGCCAATTCTCGACCGTGTGGCAGAGCCGGAACTGGTGTACGCGACCGACGAGGACACGGTGGGGTCGGACCCGCTGGCTCGCCGGTACGACTTCAGCAAGAATCCGCTGGACTATGCGCAGAATCAAATTCGGCTCATCAAGAACAACCGTGCGAAGATTCTCGACAAGTTCGTCAAAGACGGACAATCGTGGGCCAAGTCGCGACAAGGTTACGAGCTGACCTTCAACATGCAGATGCAGTCGGTCGGGATGATGGCCAACTGGTTGGGCGGAGCGTTCATCAATCGGGACAAAAAGGGGGATAAGAACGGTCGTGCCCCGATCGAACCAGTCCCTGCCGCGATGCAACGCGAAGCTCTCAAGTTCACCATCGAGAACACGTTTGAGGATGCCGCGTTCGGGTTGACTCCAGCACTGCTGGTTCGCATGACCAGAGAAAAGTGGATCGATGGCGACCGCTTCGACGATTCCGACGCAACGTGGCCGATCAACGACAAGATCGCTGGTTTTCAAACTTCGATCATGTCGTCACTGCTGCGGCCGACAACGCTTCGTCGAATTTATGACAACGAACTGACGATTCCGCCGGATCAAGATGCGGTCACATTACCGGAGGTACTTTCGGCAATCACTGCCAACGTCTGGCGTGAAGCGGACAAAAATCCTGACAAGCAGCACACTCCGCGAGTTCCAATGATCAGCAGCCTCCGGCGCAACCTGCAGCAGGAGCACCTTGACCGTCTGATCGAATTGACTTTGCCGCAAAAATTCACCGACACCGAAGCGAGCAAAGCCATCGCCAATCTCGCCTTGGTCGAAGTGAAAAAAATCCTGGCGAGCGTGGAGCGGATTCTCAAGGAAGCTCCCGGCAACCTGGACCCGTACACATCGGCTCATCTGCAGAAAGCACAGACGCAGATCAACAAGGCTCTCAATGCGGAGTACATCTACAACGTGAACTCGATCAGTGGCGGTGGGGGTGGCGGGTTGCTTCAGTTGCTCCAACCGACGCCAGACGTGCCAGCAACGAATGCTTCGCCGATCGATCCCATCGTTGTTCCAGTGCCGAACAAGCCGGAGCCAAATCAACCGAAATGATCCGACATGTTCGTACTGAATGCGAACATCAAGCCGTTTCCGCGGGCCGAAGCTGCAACGCTTCGGCTCGCGGCGTTTCGTCGGACGAAGATTCGAGTTCCGCAGTCTCGAGGAAAGTCACTGCACCGGAAAATTTGTCGTACATGCTGCCCACGACCTTGATCTGTCCAGCATCAGCCAATTGCCGCAGCCGTCGGCTGCCCGCTGTCACGGATGCGACGGCGCGCCGCACGTGCTCACGCGAGACTGGCCCGACAGCGATCTTTGACACCAGCCAACGGCATGGTCGCAAATCGACCAAGGCCTGCCAAAGGCCTTCTCGACTGCATCATTCGCGTGCCAAATGATAGACGTCGCATTCTTCGCAGTTCGTACCGTGAATGCGAGAGCGCAACGTCATCATCGATAACTTCTGTCGGATCGTTCTCCGCCGGATTGCTGGTTTCGGAGCGAACCTCTTCCTGCACCCAACAGGCCATGAACGGAGCCGTCTGCAGCGAAACGGCCGACAGGCAGTTCAGCCAAACGAACATCTAGCGAGGAGATTATGCCTTGAAGGTCATGAGAAAATTCATCGTTTGGAAATAGCATCGGGATCAGCACGGCATCGAGCGTGCAGGTGCGTGAGGCGTTTTGTCTAAGCTGAAGTTTCGCGCAAGTCTACTCGCCGTTTGAAGTGCGGCGATGGATTGCCGCATTCCTATCGTTCGACTCAATTCCCACGAGGAACCGAAAGCGGGGGGCGAACGAATGACAACCGGTAGACATCTCGAAACGAGGCGAACTGGCTGTCGCAGGCCTGTTGAGCCGTCATCGTTGCTGCTCCAAAACGGATCGCTTGCTGAATCTGTGCCTCGGCTGTCAGTCCGATCTGCCGAGTCAATTCAAGCACTTGCTTCACTTGTGGGTCGTCTTGAATCCGTTTTTCGATCTCTGGCCGCGTTTTGGCAGCATCTGCACGTTCCGAGTATTGAAAGACCGTCCGCCAAGAGCCATCTGCCAATCGAGCGACGAATTGCGTTGTCACGGTCGCCTGCTGGATGTCGCCAGCCAAATCCAACCGAGTCGCACGAAATCCGAGTCGCTTCTCAGACTCTGCGATTTGAATCACCTTTTTCAGCGAGTCTGCTCTGGCGGCATTGTCGGCGGACTTCTTTGTGGGTTTTCCTTCGTTCAACAAATCGCCGAGCTGTGATTGCAATTGCCCTCGCAGCAATTCGGCGAGCAATTGCGCGACATCGGCTTGTTGAATCTCTCTCCCCGCGCGAGCCAGGACGTCGCCGGTTCCTTGAAAATCGAGCGGCTTTCCTAAGGCATATTCCGTCAATGCGAGCCGCGCCGCCCACTCATCGTCCGACTGTTCGCGAGCCGGCAATCGTTCAATGAACGGAAACGGCCAACCGACCGGCGACACATTTCGTGCTTTCAAATCGCGAGACAGTTCCTCCGCCCAACGACTCTCAGCACGATCAACTTCCTCGACCCACGCCCACGCCAGCAACTGCCGATGCTCGAGCGTAGATACCTCGACGCGAGCAACGTCGTTTTTCGGTAGTGTCAGCCACAAAAACTCTGGCTGAAATCCTTCGGCCTTTGCCAATTCCGCCTCGACGTCGTCCGCCTGCTGGCGGAGAAAAGCCTCAAGTGCTCCGTTTCCGGCAGGAGGTCGCACGGTTTTCAACCGTCGCAAGGCTTGTTCGAGTCCCGCCATGTGTGTCTCGATGTTCTGCTGTTTTGCGGGCTGAAGTAACTTCGCATTCGCCGTCGAGAGCCACTTCGCCGACACCAGCAGCGTGATCGACTTGTCGGACTGCTCGAACAGAACGCCACGCAGCCTGGAACCGTTCCGCAATGTGATGAGGTCGCCAGCCAACCGGTCCGCCGCGTGCGTTGTGGCGGCGAACGTCAAAAACACTACCGCGATTTGCAGCCAAAGTCGGAGACTCATTTTTGGAGCTGACATGCTTCGCAACCTTTCCTCAACGGCCCGCGTCTGTGATTGCAACCCAGCGACCCCTTTGCTGCAATCCCTCCGGTCCATTTCGCAACCGTAATCCAAGAAGATCTTCATGTACTACGAAACCATCATTGGCCTGGAAGTGCACGTCCAATTGCTGACGCAGACGAAAATCTTTTGCGGTTGTACGTCGGCATTCAACCCTGACAATCCAAACACACAGACCTGCCCCGTGTGCCTCGGGCTGCCGGGATCGTTGCCGGTGATGAATCGGAAGGCGTTTCGGCTCTCTCTGAAGACCGCGCTGGCCCTGAACTGTGACATCGCCCGCTTCACCAAATGGGATCGCAAGCAGTACTACTATCCTGACTTACCGAAGGGCTATCAGATCAGTCAGTACGACTTGCCGTTCAGCAGCCACGGCTTTGTGGAGATTGACACGGATATCGAGAAGGGAGAGACGAAGAGAGTACGGCTGATCCGTGCCCACCTCGAAGAGGACGCCGGAAAAAACATGCACGACGAGTCCGGACGCGGTCATGACAGTCATGTTGATCTGAATCGTGCGGGGACGCCACTGTTGGAAATTGTCAGCGAGCCAGATCTGCGGTCAGCAGCTGAGGCGAAGAAATACCTCGAAGAGTTGAAGCTGTTGTTGACGTACATCGGCGTCTCCGATTGCAACATGCAGGAGGGCTCGCTGCGTTGCGACGCGAATGTGAACCTGTGGGTCCACACAGACGACGGGCAGAAGATTGCGACGCCGATCGTCGAAATCAAAAACCTCAATAGCTTTCGCGGCGTCGAACAGGCCATTGAGTTCGAGGTTGCTCGGCAAATCGAGGAATGGGAAAAGACTCACGCGAAGATCGGCGACGTCCCGAAGCAAACACGCGGCTGGGATGCGAACCGCTGCGTGACTTTTGCTCAACGAGGCAAAGAAGAGGCCAGCGACTACCGCTACTTCCCCGATCCCGATCTGACCCCAGTGACCGTCAGCGACGAATTCTTTGCGGAGGTCAAAGCCGAAATCTGCGAGCTGCCAGCCTCGCGTCGTCGCCGTTACCGAGCGGACCTGGGCCTGTCGCACTATGACGCCGACGTTATTGTCTCGCAGGGAGATCGCTTCACGCTCTATTTTGAACAAGTCGCGAAACTTTGCGGCGACGGCAAGCAGGCCGCCAACTGGCTCACGCAGGACGTGCAGCGCGAACTCAATGCCCGCAACCTCGGCGTCGACACGTTTCCGATTCGCCCCGAAGTGCTGGGGGGACTTTTGCAGCGAGTCACCGCGAATCAGCTCACGGTCAAAAGTGCTCGCGAGGTCTTCGCGGCGTTGCTGACCGACCACGACACTGCGTACGAAAAGGACATTCGGGCTGATCTCAGCACCGCTCGCGTCGAGCAGATTATCGCCGAGCGGGGCCTCGCCGTTCTCACCGATGCCAGCGCGATTACGCAAGTCATCGCCGACGTGATCGCTCGCAATCCGAAGCCGGTTGCTGATTTCAAATCGGGCAAGCAAGCCGCCGTCGGTTCGCTGATCGGCCAGATTATGAAGGAACTCAAAGGAGCCGACGCGAAACTCGTGCGGCAGATGCTGATCGACGAATTAAGCAAGCCGTAGACATCTTCGGCGCGTCTCATGTCGAGACGGATTCAATGCTCCTCCCCCAGCAACAGTTGAGCAACACTACCGCAATAAAGAAGAACGCCATGAACCGAATCTCTTTGTTCTGCATCGCTTGTTCGATCATGCTTGCGGTGCAACATCCCGCAACCTGTGCCGAAAGTCTGGACTTAAAGGCTGAATTAGCGAAGCCGATCATCACTCCGCAGACGTCGCTGGAAGAGACGCAAGTGTTTCTCGAGCACCGCATCCCGCAACTTCCAGAAGTGAAGACAACGAAAGACTGGGAAACGCTGGCCGCAAAATGGCGAAGGGAGGTGCTCGACAAAGTGGTCTTTCGTGGCGAGGCGGCAAAGTGGCGAGATCACCCGCTGGCAGTCGAGTATGTCGGCGAGCCGCTGCGCGGGCCGGGGTACGTCGTGAAGAAACTGCGCTACGAATGCCTGCCAGGAATGTGGATTCCGGCGCTCTTGTACGTCCCGGACAAACTTGCCGACGACAAAGCTGTAAAAGTACCGGTCGTGCTGAACGTCAATGGGCATGATGGCAACGGCAAGGCGGCGGACTACAAACAAATCCGCTGCATCAATCTGGTGAAACGCGGCATGATCGTGCTCAATCCGGAATGGTTCGGCATGGGGCAGTTCAAGCAGGACGGTTTCAATCATACGAAAATGAATCAGCTCGACCTGTGCGGTACCAGCGGCATCGCACCGTTTTATTTGACCATGTCGAAGGGGCTCGACCTGCTGTTGAAACTTCCGAATGCCGACTCGTACCGAGTTGCTGTCTCCGGCCTGTCGGGCGGCGGCTGGCAGACGATCTTCATCAGCGGGCTTGACCCGCGTGTGACATTCGCCAACCCGGTCGCTGGCTATTCAAGTTATCTGACGCGAGTCCGCAGCAACACGGACCTCGGCGATTCTGAACAGACGCCGTGTGATTTGGGCAAGTATGTCGACTACATGCACCTGACGGCGATGCGAGCACCGCGAGCCACTCTGTTGACGTTCAATGCTCACGACAACTGTTGTTTCGCTGCCGGGCATGCGTTGCCACCTTTGCTCGCAGGTTGCCGACCGATTTATTCCCTGTTCGGCGAGACCGATCGGTTGATCACACACGTCAACCACGTCCCTGGCGATCACAACTTCGGCCAAGACAACCGCGAAGCCTTCTACCGAGCGATCGGCACGTTCTTTTACGACCGTTCAAACGACTTTGATTCCCTAGAAATCGCTTGTGAAGCGGACGAGGTTAAGAAACTCGAAGAGTTGCTCGTGACGGTGCCCGACGACAACGCCACGTTTACGTCACTGGCGAAAGCGCTGGCCGAGAAATTGCCTAACGCGGACGCAGTGCCGGCCAATCAATCGGCCAGACAAGACTGGCAAGATCAGCGACGAAGACGGCTCGCGCAGATCGTCGCAGCGAAACAGTACGACGTGGATGCGGAGGAGCTTTCACCGTCCGAGGCGACGGACGCCAAATCGGGTGGCACACAAATTCAGCGCTGGCGACTGCGGCTCGGCGGAACTTGGACGGTGCCAGTTGTCGAACTGACTCGCGGTGAATCGCAGGGGACGACAGTTGTCGTTGCCGACGCTGGCCGAGCGGCCGTCGCCGAGGACATCGAAAAACTGCTGGCCTCCGATCAGCGAGTGTTGGCCGTCGATCCGCTCTTTTTCGGCGAATCGAAGATCGTCGCTCGCGACTGGCTGTGGGGGCTGATGCTCGACACCGTTGGCGATCGGCCGCTCGGCGTCCAAGCCAGCCAAATCGCTGCGATCGCGCGACACGCTCACGACACCGATCGCTCCGGACGCACCGTGACGTTGTACTCGGTGGGCCCGCGCACGGGACTCTTCACGCTCGTCGCCGCCGCGCTGGAGCCGCAAGCCATCGGACAAGTCACTCAACGAGACGCAATCACCAGCTTGAAACAATATGTGATCGCAGGCAATCGTGGAGTCAGCGAAGCTCCTGAGCTGTTCTGCTTCGGCCTGCTCGAACATTTCGACGTGCCGCAGTTGCAAGCGTTGGTGGTTCCGCGAAAGATCGAAACGAAATAGCCATTGTGAGTGCGGCGATTCCTCGCCGCTTTCCTTTCGCGACGGTGCCGCTTTCATTTCCGATCAACGGCCAATGAACTGACTGGAGACATCCGATGCTTCAACGAATCTTCGCAGGGCTCCTCTGTGGTCTGCTGTTGAACGTCTTGGCCACGGTGTCGCCGGCGGCCGACCGGCCCCCGAATGTCGTGCTGATTTACGCGGATGATCTCGGTTACGGCGATCTTGGCTGTTACGGAGCGAAAGGTTGGAAGACGCCGCATCTCGACAAGCTCGCGGCGGACGGCGTGCGGTTTACCGATTTCTATGTGGCTCAGGCGGTTTGTTCGGCGTCGCGCACGGCGTTATTGACGGGGTGCTATCCGAATCGAGTCGGAATCCTTGGTGCGCTCGGGCCGCAGAGCAAGAACGGGATTCACGAGGGCGAGACGACGATCGCCGAAGTACTCAAGCCGCGTGGCTACGCAACGGCCATTTATGGCAAGTGGCATCTCGGTCATCACCAAAAATTTCTGCCGAAGCGGCATGGGTTCGATGAGTACTTCGGGCTGCCGTACTCGAACGACATGTGGCCGTATCATCCCGGCGTCGCGAACTTGTCGATGGAAGAGCGACTCAAACGCTGGCCGCATCTGCCGCTGATCGAAGGAGATATTGTCATCAACCCGCAGGTTACGGCCGAGGATCAGCCGAACCTGACAACTTGGTACACCGAGCGAGCGGTGAAGTTCATCGAGTCGCACATGGCTCGGCCGTTCTTCGTCTATGTGCCACACTCGATGCCGCATGTGCCGCTGTTCGTTTCGGACAAGCAGCGCGGCAAGTCCGATCAAGGCTTGTACGGCGATGTGATCCAAGAGATCGACTGGTCCGTCGGCCAGATCACCACAACGCTCGACCGGCTGGGGCTGACGGACAACACCCTGGTGATCTTCGCCAGCGACAACGGCCCGTGGCTGACCTACGGCAATCACGCCGGCTCGTCCGGCGGACTGCGTGAAGGCAAAGGGACGAGTTGGGAAGGTGGCGTTCGAGTTCCCTGCGTCATGCGCTGGCCCGGCAAGATTCCCGCCGGCCACGTCTGCCGTGAGCCGGCCATGACGATCGACATCCTACCGACGCTCGCTGCACTTTCCGGCGCCGAGTTGCCGAAGCGTCCGATCGACGGCCTCGATATCTGGCCGCTGATCTCCGGTCAACCGAACGCGAAGTCGCCGCACGAAGCGTTCTACTTCTACTGGGGCCAACACCTGCAAGCCGTGCGCAGCGGAAACTGGAAACTGCACTTCCCGCACGACTACATTTCGACCACCCCCGACAATGTCGGCGGAAACAGTCGCCCCGGAAAACCCGCGACCAAGAAAATCGACCTCGCCCTGTTCGACCTCGAAGCCGACCGCAACGAAACCACCAACGTTGCCGAGCAATACGCGGATCTTGTCGCGCGATTGACCACTCTCGCCGACAAAGCCCGTGCGGACCTGGGTGACTCGGCGACAAAGCAAATTGGTTCTGGCATCAGGAAGGCCGAAACAGTCGAGTGAACTCCATTGCTCGGCGCGGATACTCTGATCGTCTGAAGATTGAGTACTTACAGAAAGTGCTGAAACGCTGGTTGCTGACGACGGTTGAAAATGGCAACGCTGGTCGGCTGAATTTGATGGCGCTGGGTTGTTGAGACGCACTCCTCGGGTACATCGACCGCGGTAATGCGCGCGTCGGCCTAGCATAGAGGCGGTGGCAGTTCCGGCCTTGGCCACGTCGCTCGCAATCGCTGATAGTCCTACAACTCCTTCGCCGTCATGCAGTCCTCCTTCAAAAAAACATTCCAAACAATTTGGAAATACCTCACGGGATTAGGCGCATACCGTGGACGGCGCGGCCGAGTGGGGGTCTGGGCAAGAATCCTCATCGCCAGCGCGGCCGTGCAATTTCATGTCGTTCACGAACTGACCTCGCAATCCGACTGTGCGAGCAGTGACACTTGGGGCGGCGATGGCTGACGGGGTCTCGCCGTGACGCAACTGGTACTCCGCGTGCGAAAGCAAACAGAAAAGTTTGGCCCACTCCTGCAGCAAGCGTCAGAGCAACCACTCCACCACACTGCCAGCATCTGTTGAAGAAAATGTTGTCTGTTCCCGGCTCTGGATAACAACGCCCACAATGACTTCGGTCGGATTCGTCGTCCACCCTTTCGGTCGTTGAGCCAATTCGAATAGTTGCCGCCGCTCGTCCTCGGTGTGGTCGATGGTGATTCCATCCCTCACGGCTGGGATGCGTTGGCTGGGCTGGTCAGGCGGTTGAGGCTTAGCCTTCTCCACGACGGGAAACTTCTCTGCCATCAACCGTCATGCCTCCTCACGAGCTTCCCTGCGTCGCATCCCCTCCCGTTTCAGTCGCTGCCGCGTCTCTTCGCGGAACCGATCCGCTTCGTCCCATCGCCCCTCGGCCCGCAGCCGAGTTATCAACGCCATCTTCGTTTCGCTCATGTCATCCTCCTGATTTTGATTTCACGACCAGCGAACTAGCTCGGATGCCAGCGCCACACGCGGCTCCCAATCAGTTTCAAAAAGACCGACAACCGAACTTTCGGGGTTACTCCGTCTTCGTTGCTCCCACCGTCCTGGCCAGCGTCGTGAGCGTCGCCAGTTCGTCCGCAGCCAACTTGGCCAGCACTTCGGCGACACTGTGGCTACTTGTTGGATGGGATGCCGTAGCGATGCTCACCGACGCCACGGCGATCGTTCCACCGATGCCGCATCATTGCGACACCTCGCTTTCATGAGGGGAGTCAACCGAGCGAGGACGTTCACCGCCATCAGCATCCAAGCCGGCGCGGATCATCCGCTTGACGATCGGCGAGAGGTTTGACCATGTTGCGATGATGCGAGCCGAATCGGGATCGGTTTCCTCAGCCGACATCACCCGTTCGGAGCCGTGTTCTGCCGTGTCAGTTGCAGCCAACGGCGCAGAACCGTGTTTTTCGCAGAGAAGTCGGGGGGAATTTGAGCGTTCGCAACGGATTGCAAATCCGTCACGCGTGGGTTCAACTCCCACCGGCCCCTTTTGGGGGATCGCAAACTCGGTCGCCAGCCGTTCGTTGGCTCGCGGCATGGTTTCAAATTGCCACGAAAAAAGCCCATGCAAATTGCACGGGCTTTTTTGTTTTCGGTCCTTGCAGTCGGGCGAACTATTCCCATGACGGCTTGATGCTGAATGGCTTCTCGTCCGCGTTGTAATCCAATTCGGAAGGATTGAGGACGACATTGAATCCGCCATTGCCGGCGACGGTGTCCGTACCCGCGTCACCGACGACGTAATCGCCGCCGAAAATGGCACCGGAAACATAGCTGTCTCCGATGACGACATCGTTGCCATCACCGCCTCGCAGCGTGTCGTTGCCAGCGCCGCCTAAGAGGGTGTCGTTGCCCGTGCCGCCGAGCATGGAATCGTGATCTTCTTGGCCGGAGAGGCCATCGTTTCCGTCGCCGCCGTCCATGAAATCGTTTCCGCTGCCGCCTTGCAGAGTGTCGTTGCCGTCACGGCCGTAGAGCGTATCGTTGCCGAAGCCAGACCCGTCGATGTTGTCGCCGTAGATTCGATCATTATCGTTTTGGCCGTCGATCGTATCGCCCCCTTCGCCACCGCTGAGAGTATCAAAGCCGGCGCCGCCCAAAACGTAATCGGCACCCGATTCACCATTAGCGCGATCGTTGCCGGCTTGGCCATTCAGAGTGTCATCGCCATCCTGTCCAGTGAGCGTGTCATTTCCGTCGCCGCCGAGGATCACGTTGTTGCCGTCGGAGAGTGCACCACCATCGATGTAGCCGAAGACTTTGTCATTGCCGGCATTTCCATTGATTAGGTCCGCCCCTTGGCCACCGACGAT
>Ga0194120_10002613_pt1 | contig 30741 bp, 25 predicted proteins | sample TA2MahCa65mmetaG_FD_148642 | JGI IMG/M metagenome (GOLD analysis project Ga0194120, IMG submission 148642) | Freshwater microbial communities from Lake Tanganyika, Tanzania - TA2015019 Mahale Deep Cast 65m | ecosystem: Environmental > Aquatic > Freshwater > Lake | place: Tanzania: Lake... | reverse complement strand
GTCCTGCAACAACGCACGCATCGACCTGGCATACCGCGTCCTGGACCTGCTGCTCATCGAGGATGCCGCCGAGGCGCTTCGGCAGTTCGACCGGCTCTTGCGCGTGACGGGAACGGACGCAGGGGCACTCGACCTGGAGCGCTATCTCGACGACGGCGACGCGCGAGACTGCGAATTCCTTCTGGCTGAAGCCCTCGAGCGCGCCGGCAGGAGCGATGAGGCGATCCACCTCTATGCGCGCTGTCTCCAGCGCGAGGCGCGCGAGCCCTACTTCCGCCGCTTCATCGACGAGGTCAGGGATCGTCACCGGACACTGGTGTTCCGGCGGATCGCCGAAGCCGCACAGACACATGGAATGACGCCGTCCCTCAGAGAACAGGCGCGGCGTGCGCTCGCGCATGGATGGACGCGTCGAAGCCGTGCGTACCATCTGCGTCGGCTCGCAGAGGCACTGGAGGCGGGCGGACACACGGACGACGCCCGCGATGTTCTGGGCGAAGCTCTGGCTCTCTTCCCGAAGCTGCCGGGCGTCAAGCGGCTCTCGGTGCGTCTGGGCATCGCCCCCTACGAGCCTGCCTACCACGACGACACGGCATCTCAGCCACGCGTCTGAAGCTCTGAAGCGCGGACGCCCTGCCCACGGCAGTAGGCAGGGCGCGTAGACCGCGTGTCCGAGAAGACCTACTTCAGGATCGCCATCCGACCCACACTGGCATACGAGCCAGCCCGGAACTCGTAGTAATAGACGCCGCTTCCCACCGTCTCGCCGAGCTCATTGCGCCCATCCCAGTGTGCGGCGCGGTCGCGCGTCGCATAGGCTCCGGCGGGCTGAAAGCCCAGGTCGAGCCGTCGAACCAGTCGCCCAGCCGCGTCGAACACGCGCACGATCGCCGAGGAGTCCTCGGCGAGCTGATAGGGAATCCACGTCTCCGGATTGAATGGATTGGGGTAGTTCGCGCCGACGAGGGTCCGCGCGTCGCGGGACAACCGCAAGTCGAGTCGGACGGGTCCTCCGACGCCGTTGAGTCGGTCGAGATCGCGCGTCGCCAGCGTCGCCTGACCGATGCGCAGACTTCGCAACGCCTCGGCACGGCTCCCAATGACGCGAAATCGCGCTTCGACCATCTCGCCGTCGGTTGTTGCGGACGCATCGCCCAGAACCGCCGCGATGACGCGCAGGCTCCCGATGGCGCTCTCGGTCGCATCCGACGCCTGCCAGAAGGTTCCCGATTGGCTCTGAAGCAGATCGCCCTCGTGGACGTCCAGCATCTGTAGACGGCTGGGATCGAACGCCAGCTCGAAGTCGTAGCCAGCGATGTCCGTGCTGCCGACCGGCGAGATGCGAACCGCGATATCCGAGCTGCCATGAACGCCCGTCGCCGTGATCGCCAGGGACGCTTCACCGGCGGTTGCGATCCCCGGAGCCGCGACGAGCTTCTCGCCGAACCGACGGGCGATCAGCACGAGATCGACGATATCGACAACGCCGTCCTTGTTGATGTCGTTGGGCGAGCCGGCGCCGGACTCTCCGAAGGAACGCGCGACCGTCACCAGGTCGATGATGTCGATGATTCCGTCGCCGTTCAGGTCTTCGGGAGTCTTCGGCTTCTCCGGCACGGAGAGCGTCACGACTAGGCTCGCGTTTTGAACGTCCTTGGTGGCGAGCGTCTTGGATTCTTCGAGAGTCTGTTTCTTGTCGGCGCTCGTCGCGACGACCTTGATGACGTCACCGACGTCGGCGGCGTTGTTCGTGGCGAAGTCGAGGCGGACGACGCTCCATCCGCCGGGCCCCTCGCTGCCCGACACGCTCTTCTCCGTCCAGTTGCGCGTCGAGTTGGTGACGGCTACCTCCCAACCATCGAGGGGAGCCCCCTTCGCATCGAGCAGCTTCCCCTGAACCACCATGACGGGCGTGGCAGACCACGCGACCATCATCGCGAGGCTCCACAGCACAAAGACGACGACACCTGCCACCCAAGCGGACACACGCTTCGTTAGGCTCATGCGGCACCCCCGGACATCGATCCAGAGCTGGGTAGAATCATCGCACCGCGTATGTCACGCGGCGAGGACGGCAATCCCATGTACGATAGGAACAACGCACAGCGGCAAGGCGTCGTTTCCGATGCGTGAAGGCGTCGTCTCGAACATTGTGGCGAACCGATGCCCATGGGACAATGCTCGCCCGGACTCGAACGAAGGGAACCCATGAGCGACCGACCGAACATCTTGCTCATCACGAGCGATCAGCAACACTGGAACACGCTCGGCTGCCAGAACCCCGAGATCCGGACGCCTAACCTGGATCGACTCACCTCCCAGGGCACGCTCTTCACCCGCGCTTACTGCCCGAACCCGACCTGCACGCCGACTCGGGCGTCGATGATCACGGGCATGCATCCGAGCCAGCACGGTGCGTATTCGCTCGGCACGAAGCTGCAAGAAGATGTGCCCACGCTTGGGGACGACCTGACGCGAGCCGGATACCGCACGGCGCTTGTCGGGAAGGCGCACTTCCAGCCGCTTCGCGGCACAGACGACTACCCCTCGCTGGAAGCCTACCCGGTTCTACAGGACCTCGACTTCTGGCGCGGGTTCCACGGACCCTTCTACGGCTTCCAGCACGTCGAGCTCGCCCGAAACCACACGGATGAGGCGCATGTCGGGCAGCATTACGCGATCTGGATGGAGGAGAACGGCTGCCACAACTGGCGCGACTACTTCCGCCCGCCGACGGGCAACAACAGCTCGCAGAAGCGCAAGTGGCTCATCCCGGAACGGTTCCATTACGACGCTTGGATCGCCGAGAGAACCAACGCTCTGATGGAGCAGTACTGCCGCGCGGGCGAGAGCTTCTTCCCGTGGGCGAGCTTCTTCGACCCGCATCCGGCGTACCTCGCGCCGGAGCCGTGGCACACGATGTACGACCCCGCCGCGCTCACCGTCCCGCAGGTGGTTCCCGGCGAGCATGACGGCAACCCGCCGCACTTCCGCATGACCCAGGAGCCCAAGCCCGACTTCTCCGCCTACCGCGAGAGTGGGCAGGGAATCCATGGCTGCCATTCCCACCTGCACGACCGCGACGAACTCGCCAGGAATATCGCCGTCTACTACGGCATGATCTCGCTGATGGACAAGCACATCGGAACCATCCTGGACCGTGTCGAGTCTCTTGGCATCGCCGACGACACGCTCGTCGTCTTCACATCGGACCACGGGCATCTCTACGGGCAGCACGGGATGATCGCCAAGGGCCCGTTCCACTACGAGGACCTGATCCGCGTGCCGTTCATCGTGCGGTACCCTGGACGGGTTCCCGGTGGAGCGCGCTCCGACGCCCTTCAGTCGCTGGTCGATCTGCCTCCGACGTTCCTAAGCGAGGCGGGCGTACCCGTTCCGGGCAGGATGACAGGGCTCGACCAGAGCCCTACGTGGCGTGGGTCGGATGCGAGCAGGCGGCGTCACGTCGTCGTCGAGAACCGCCATGAACCGACGACGCTGCATCTCAAGTCCTATGTGAACGACCGCTACAAGCTCACCGTCTACTACAACCGCGACGACGGCGAGCTGCTCGATTTGGTCGAGGACCCGCATGAGCTGCGGAACCGGTGGTACGAGCCGGAGTACGCTTCTCTGCGGGCGGAACTCACGCGCCAACTGCTGTTCGCGGAGATGGGCAAGGAGCCGCTGCCGATGCCCCGCATCTGGGGAGCCTGATCGGCGCGTGCCGCGACGACGCCTGGGCTAGACGACTTCGACGAACACCTGTCCAGCATCCGCGGGCCCAACACGGTGCACGACGCCGCCGATGCGTACGCGCATCTGACCTGTGGGCTCATCGACGCGCAAGACAGCCACCTCGGCGTCCGGGACGAGACCCATCCCAGCGAACCCCCGCAGCGCGTCCGGGTCCGAATCGCTGACGCGCCGGACGACGACGTTCTGTCCCTCGATGGCGGAGGCGAGCGGCATGAAGAGACGGTCCGCCACGCCGCCCGCCCGCGTGGGGATCGGGTCTCCGTGAGGGTCCGTGTCGGGATACCCCAGCAGCTCGTCAATGCGATCCTCGAACTGCTCCGAGATGACGTGCTCCAGCGTCTCGGCTTCGGCATCCACCTCGTCCCATGTGAATCCGAGGCGCTCCGTGAGGTAGAGCTCCAGCAGTCGGTGATGTCGGATGACTTCGAGCGCGATCTGGGTTCCTGCCTCGGTCAGAATCGCGCCCTGGTAGGGTTCATAGTCGACCAAGCCCAGCTTGGCGAGCCGTTTGAGCATGTTCGTCACCGACGCCGGACTGAGCTCAAGCGACTCCGCGATCAGAAGCGTAGTCGCTCGTCTGTGCTTGGCAGTGACCTTGTAGATCGCCTTGACGTAGTCCTCCATCGCGTGAGTCAGCACGCGTGAGAGACGCGCCGACGCTCGGTTCTCAGCGCTTGGGCTTACGCTTCGACGATCCATGGCGTCCCCTGCTACTGCGTCCGCGGTCGGTTCATGTGTAGTCGAGCCCTGTCACGACGAAGGCGATCCCTCCCGTCCGCATCGCCAGGGTGTACAGCGTCAGGCAGTTCGTCCCACGACTCGCCCATACGACGGGCTGACCTACGCGCGGCTTCTCGAGCAACTGTACGAACGCGAAGCTAGGAGCAGACCCGGTTCCGGGGTAGTCCGGATCGACGGTATCGACGCGCAACCGAGCCCGTCGCATGACCGGCGGACCATCGGACGCCGCGTGTCGTCGCGGCGGGAGCGCTTGCGTCGGCGCGACCAGAATACGGGGCGATGGGCGATCCATCGAATGATCCTTGCGTGTCGTCGCGGTCACGGCGAACGAATCCTAGAACTCGTCGAGCGCATCCAGCTCGGCGTCGGCTTCGTTGCGTACCTTGAGATCGCCTTTGGCGCGGGCGACCTCCGACGCAGCTCGGTACGCCTCGCGGGCGGCATCGTCTTCACCAAGAGCCGCATAGGCTCTCGCCAGCCCAAGTCGCGCGGCGCTGTAGTCGGGGTTCAGCCGAACTGCGGACGAGAACGCTTCAAGGGCTTCTTCGTGGCGACCCTCTTCCGCGTAGAACGTGCCTGCGACGAAGTGGACGAGCGGGTCATCCGGTTCCGCCGCGAGCGCCTCGCGGATCAGCTCTTCGCGCGGATTGGGCATCACCTCACCGAGTTCCTCCTGTGCCCCATCTACATCGGATGGAGCTCGACGCGGTCGATCAGCGCCTCGATCTGAGCTCGCGTGCACGAGCCGGCAGCCCAGACGCCGGCGTTGGCGGCTCCGGCTGCGATCCCGAGCCGGATGATGTCTTCCGGCGCTTGCGAACGCGCCCACCCAACCGCCATCGCGCCGACGAGAACATCGCCAGATCCGATGGGATTCACCGTCTTCACCGGCGGCGGAGTCGCGCGATACCGTCGCCCTTCGCACAGCACCAGCGCACCCTCTTCGCCGAGAGTCAGGAGCACCCACGGAATCCCGAGCGAGGCGAACTCGTCGACGACCTTCTCGCGCTCTCCCGGCGACAGCGACTGCGCGCCGCGCCACTCAGCCGCTTCCGCTTCGTTGGGCTTGACGAGCGTGGGCACCCGCCGGACGGCTTCGCGCAGCGCTCCACCTCTCGAGTCGAGGAAGACCGGCAGTCCACGGCTGCGAGCCATCATCACCATCTCGGCGTAGATGTCCGTGGACATCGGGTCGGGAGCCGGGCCCGTCAGCAGCACGACTCGTGCGCGGTCCAGCAGTTTGGCGAACCGCTGGAAAAGCGCCACTCGGGCTTCGGCTGGTATGGACGCGCCAGGCTCGACATACGCCGTCTGGGCGTAGTCTGCCGAGTCCGTCTCCAGGATCGTCACCACCTGGCGTGATTCTCCCTCGACCCAGACTGGCACGCTGGGGATCGAGTCGGAGCCGATCAGATCACGGATCAGCCGTCCGGTGTGACCCGCAACGACGACCAGCGCGACTGTAGTCTCGCCCAGTTCGTGGATCACCCGCGACGCGTTGATGCCTTTGCCGCCGGCGATGCGAGTGACGCGCTCGGAACGATGGATCCGCCCGTGACGATGGTCTCGGACGAAGATCGTCGTATCGACACACGGGTTCAGAGTCACCGTCAGGATCATGGCGGGGGCTCCGGGCAACTGGACGCGACACGCTCCATTCTACCACCGCAGCCCTCTGCCGGGAACGTCGGCGATGCTCAGCGGACGGCGGCATCCTCTACGCAACGATCCCCAGCCCCTCCAGACACCGTGCCACTCCGTCTTCGTCATTCCTGGGCGCGACGAGCAGGGCCCGCTCCTGGACATGCGCTGGCGCGTTGGCGACGGCGACCGGATAGCCAGCGACCTCGAACATCGTCTCGTCGTTCTGCGCATCGCCGAACACCATCATGCGCCCGCGCGGAACGCCGAGTCTCTCCGCCAGTCGTCCCAAGGCGTTCCCTTTGGAGACGACGGGATTCATCATCTCGACATACTCCGGGAGGGTGTTCGTGACATAGAGTCGATCTCCGAACCGCTCGCGGAGCGCCGGAATCATCTCGGCGATTCGCGGCGGCTCTGCGATGAACTGCATCTTCGTCGGGGCCCGGTCAGGTCCGAACTCACGTAGGTCCGCCACCAGCTCGCCAGTGATGTGGGTTCGGCTCTCATAGAGTTCCATCCATGGCGTCCTCGCAACGGCGAAGAACCGGTCGTCCCAGAAATACTGGCAATGGAGCTCCTGCTCACGCGCGATCTCGACGACCTCGCGAGCCGTGCCCGCATCGACCGGCGTGTGCTCGATGAGGCGCGACGCGAGCACGTCCCACACCATCGCCCCGTTGTAGCAGATGATGGGTGTCCGTAGACTCAGTTCGCGATGGAAGGGCTCGAGCGTGGCACGCATCCTCCCGGACACGAGCACGAAATGGATGCCTGCGCCGACCGCTTTAGACACCGCCTCTCGTGTTCGAGACGTCAGCCTGAAGTCCTCGTTGAGAAGTGTGCCGTCCATGTCGCACGCGATCAGTTCGATGGGTCGGGAAGGTCGGATGCTCGAAGCCGCCACGCGCTTTCCTCCATCTCCGGAACGGAGCCATCAGTGCACGAGAAAAGGCAGAACGCCGCGAGTCCATGCGCGTTCTGCCTTGCCACTGGTGACTCGTGCTGTCGTGTCCAGCCGAGCTAGTTCGCGGTCGCGGAAGACGGCTTGTCGGACGTTCCTGCCTGCTGCTCCTGATAGAACTTCAGACCGTCGCCATCTTCGTCCTGCTCGAACTGCCGCACCTTCTGCTCGGCGGCGCGGAAGAACGGAGTGTCGGTTCCGAGGCTCGCCGCCGCCTGATACTGGCGGTAGGCGATCTCGAACTCACGAATCGTCTCGTAGCACACCGCCTGAGCATACACGGCTTCACCACGACGGAACGCCTGCGGGAAGCGCTCGAACAGCTCGTCGTACGCCTCGATCGCGTTCTCGTACTCGCCGTTGTCCTGGTACAGGCGCCCGATCTGATACATCGCGTCGCTCGCGATGAATCCCTGGTTCCAGAGGTCCTCGACGAGCTGCCGGTAGTTGTCGACGGCGTTCGGCAGATTTCGCAGCGGATCACGCTCCCAAGCCTGGGCGATGTTCAGGTAGGTCTGCGCGACCTGCTCGCCGTACACGCCATAGAGCTCGTTCGGGTTCACGCGGCGACCGGACGCCTTGAACTCCGACGCCTTCTCCTTGCGCTTGCTGCGGATGTACTCCTGGTCCGCCAGAATGCCATCCAGTGACACCTTGGCGCGCTTCAGAAGCGACTGGGCTTGCTCAGACTCGAAGGTCGTCGGGTACGTCTCGAAGACCCGGACGAACTCGGGCCATCCGGTCGCGTAGTCATACAGGCGGTAGAAGTAGATGCTGCCGATCTGGAACTGAGATCGAGCCGCCTTCCTGGCGAAGTCGTCGCTGTCAGACTTCCGCCATCCGTCCGCGAGACGGATCAGCTCTCGATGCTTCTCGATCGACGTGTGATAGTCGCGGAGCACCTCGAACGAACGCCCGACCTCGTAGAGGGCTTCCAGCGCGTCCAGGCGCATCTTGTCGCTGGCGTCGGCTGGCGTGTTGTCGAACGTCCTCTGCGCATCGCGGATCGTCTGGCGGTTCTTGTTGACGGCGGCGATTTCGCTGCGCGCCAGCCCGGCGCGGTAGCCTGTCGGCGTGGTCGCCACGATCTGGTTCAGCAGCTCGATGGCTTCGTCGTAGTTCTTGCCGCCGGGAACCGTGAGCTCTTTCTTGATCTGTGCGGCCGCGTACCGGGCGCGGTTCGAAAAGGATCCCGTCGGGTCGTCGGCGATGACGCTGAGGTACTTGTCGTACGCCTTCGACAGCGCGTCTCGACGCATGGCGACGTCGGTAAGGGCACGCGCCTTTTCCTCGTCGCGGGTAGCGTTCGCGAACCCGATGGCTTGGCCGCCGCGCAGTGTCTTCGTGACGTTGCTACAGCCGCTCACCACCATCGCGGCGACGGCGAACGCTGCCCCGGCGGCAAGGATCCCTGCTAGTGGCTGGGTCCGAGTCCAGGACTTCATCAGGATGCCTCCTCTAGGGACAAACATGGTGACGAGTCCGTGGCGCCTCGCGGTGCGAACGTGGACTCGCGCCGGTAGAAACTGTGCACTGGGAGAGAATCTACCCGAACTACTTCCGAAACGCAACCGTGATCTCCCCCCACTGCTGGACCTGCTCCACGTCGGCGTCCAGAGGAGCGAACCGGATCTTCTCGACCCACGCCTGCGCGGCGCGTTCCAGTTCAGGAGTTCCGCCCTTCTGGACGATGACGACGCGGGCGACGCGTCCGTCCGGTGTCACCCAGAACTTGAGGCGCACCTGCGCGCCCTCGCTGCTGGCGACGACCGGCGCATCCGCCACGTACCGGAGGCTCCTTCCGAGCACATCGCCCTTGAGGTTGGAACCTGGAGGGAGGGCGACGGCGGAACCGGTACCGGTTCCCGTTCCTGGTGCGGCGCCAGGGGTTCGTCCCATCGAGCGTGGGTTGCCGAACACGGAGCGGTCGCCGGTCTCACGGCGTGTCAACACGTTGGGCGAAACGCCCGTATCCAGCGTGCGAGCGGAACTGGGAGCATTGGAGACAGACGCGCCTCCCAGTAGACCGGGGTCGAGCCGCTGAGTGGGGACGCCGACTGCGCCCAACTGCGTCGGATTCAGGTTCGGAAGGGCGGAGCGACGCTCCGACGGCAGTCCCGAAGCCCCTCCTGTCAGCGTCGCGGTTGCGACCTGGTCTCGCCGATTGCTCGGGAGCTCCGGGCTCGGCGTCACTTTGGACGTCGCCGGTTGCGACACGACCTGCGGGACCTCCTTCGGGCGCTCACGCGGCTGTTCCGGCTCATCGACCGGCAACGCCGGTAGCATCACCACCTGGATGGTTTCGCGACGAAGCGCCTCGGCATCGGCGCCCTTGCTGAACACCGAGAACCCAATCAGGAGCACGAAGACGACGTGAGCCGAGACGGTCCACATGAGGAAGCGCGGCGACACGCCGAGATACCGGAGCGTCCACAGCAGCGCGCCGACGGCGGCGACCACACCCACGGCGATCAGCAACGCGGAGCCGAGCGGCGACGCGTTCATGGTGCTGCCTCCCCAGCCTGTCGGGCGCGTCTGACATCCGTGTCCTGGATCGTGACTTCGAGCTCCGACTCGTCCTCATCGACGGTGACGAGCTCGCCCATTTTCAGGAACCGGATCAGCGCGATGCCGTAACGACGCGCTTCCATGGCGAGTCGGTCGGCGCGGTGCATCAGGATCTGATGCGCCACCAGCGTGGGAACCGCGATCAGCAATCCGGCGAAAGTCGTCAGGAGGGCGACCGAGATGCCGTCGGCGACGATCCGAAGCTGCATTTGCCCTGTTTCGACGGCGAGGGCTTTGAAGCCCGTCACCATGCCGAGGACCGTGCCCAGCAATCCCAGGAGCGGCGCGAGGGTCGCGACGAGCGCGAGCACGTGCATGTTCCGGTAGAGCTCCGGCAGCCGCCTCTTGAAGAACAGCCGCACCAGCTTCGTCAGAGCTTCCTCGCTGGCGTGCCGGTTCTCGATGCCCAGCTTGAGCAGGTCGGTCACCAGGTAGGAGCGGCTCTCGCACAGCGCGAGCGCCAGATCGTACTTGCCGCGTTCGAGCTGCCGATAGATCCGCGCGACGTACTCCGACGGAATGTACCGGTCGCGCCGAAGCGTCTTCCAGCGTTCCAGCACCACGGTCGTTGCCACGAGCGAGAAGAAAGCCAGCGGAATGAGCATGGGGCCCCCTTTGAGGAGCTCCTGCGATCCCGCGAGCATCCGATGGATGAGCGACAGCATGCCCAGACCCGTCCGGCGTCAGAAGTTCACGCGAAGACCTGCGGCGGCGATGTTCTGCGTCACAGAATAGGCGTCGTCCGTTCTCGACGAGCGGAGGCGTTGACGTTCACCGATGCTGACTTCGCCCGATACGAACGCCTCGACCGCCGCTCCGAAGCGACGCGCCAGTTCCGCGTCGGCGACCGCGTATGGATCGATTGAGGCGTCGCCCTCGCGCTCCGTGTACTGCTTGCCGCTCCACGCCGTACCGACTCGCGCTGTCCACCGGTCGCCGTCGGACCATCGAGCGTGCGCCCGCGCCGTAACCTGCGGTCGATACGGCAGGTGGTCCGGCGAATGGACCTCGCCGTCCATCTCGCATGTTGGATCGCCTAATACCATCTCGGTCGCAGCAAACGCCCCGAGCGACAGTCGCGAGGTAAGGGCGATCTCAGCCGATCCGTCGGCTCCCAACAGGTTCGCGGTCGCGGGAATGGGAATCCACCCGATCGCACCCGCTGCATCGGCGGACTCGACCCAGATCGGCAGTCCGTGCATCCGCCTGAGCCCCGCCTGCACCGTCCACGACAGCGGCTTCGACGCGGTGCGGAGGCTGGTCGCTGCGTGCCAGGTGCGCGACGGCGGCAAGTCCCGGTTGACGCGCAGCCAGTCTTGCTGCTCGTACGGCTTCGTGCCGGCGGCGTTCACGGCGTAACCCGCCGACGTCGACCATGACATGGCATCGCTGATGAACGACGACCATTCGACGCGGAACGGAACCGCCACGCGCGTCGACCGGCTCGACTCCTCCGCCGCTGGCGCGCTGCGTGGTTCGCCGTAGAGACCCAACCCCACGGCGTACGACACCGCACCGGACGAGAACGACACGAACCGATCATGGATGGATACGGTTCCGATTCCGTAGGAGTTGCTTCGTCCTTCGGCTTCCGAACGCACGTAGCGAAGCGATCCGACGAGCGAGATCGGGTCGGCGTCGCGATCCCACGTCAGCTTTCCATCCAGGGAGGCATCGGCGACGCGATCCGCGACGGACTCGTCGCCGTCCGCCTTGAGGTTCCACTCCGATGCCGACGCCCGAAGCTCGGCGTTCGGTCGCGATTCGGGTTCACCTCTCGACGACCACATGCCCGAAGCGCTCAACAAAGCCCCGGTCCTCTTGCCCAGGAGAAGGTCGCCCTCGATTCCCGGCATGATCCAGTTCAGCGTGCGCGTGCGCCATTGGGCGTTCGCGGAACCGGCGTCGAAGTTCGACAGCCAGCCGACGCTGCCGCGCAACGCTAGATCGTTCAGCGCTCCACGAGAGCGAGTGAACGCGTCGTTCTGAGATTCGCCAGCGGCTTGCAGCGCCCCGTGAACGCGGTCGCCGGATCGAGCGAGATCGACACGGTACTTGAGGCTGCCCTGCGCAGCGGGGATCACCTCTGCCCGTGCCGTCGGGCTCGCCGGGCCCTCTGCGGGTAACAGAACTCGCGCTTGTTGGGGACGCGTCGAAGTGAACCCCCAAGGACGCTCCTTCGGACGCGTCAGGAGGTACCCCTGCGCGAAGGGCGTATCCGTCACGACGTAGACATCCCGCTGTGCCGACAGGCGCGTGATATCGATCACCTGCACTTCGAGGCGAGTCGGAGCGCCTTCGATCCGCTCGGACGGCTCCGCCGCCGACGTTTCCTGCGCATGTGCCGTAGGAAGCTGCGCAGAAAGCGCCACGACCACAGCGAGGACCACACGCCGCGCCGGACCCACTCGGCGGCTCCTACGGGTTCGGGACGGTGTCGAGAGTCTGTTGAGGATCACTGTGAGCCGCCCTGCTTCAGCGCCGCCAGCCGGGCATTGACGAAGTCGATGAACGGCTTCCACTCGTTCGTGCGCTGACGATGGTTCGCGTACGTGGCGACAGCTCGCTCATACCAGCGCACGGCTTGAGTGCGCTTGCCGCCCTTCTCGTACGCGTCTCCGGCGCGCGCCAGTCCTTGCAGCGCCTCGCCGGGGAAGTCGTCACCGTAGACAAGGGAGACGACCAGATACGCTTTGGCCGCGTCGTCGTAGCGCTTCAGGTTCATCTGGGCATCGCCGGTGGTCATCTGCGCCTTGACGACCAAGTCATTCGGATAGCCGCTCGGTTCGGCGACAATCGGCGCGATCGCCTGGATGGCTTCCGCGTTCCGCTTGAGCCGCAGGAGCGTGTTGCTCAGATCGACTCGCGCGGCTTTCCCTTCCTCGGTTGAGGGATACGCGTCGATCAGCGCTCGATAGGACTTGATCGCCGCGTCGTTGGCGCCCTGCGCCAGTTGGAGCTCAGCCGTCAGCAGGTACGCCCGCGACGCCTCGGCTGCCTTCGGGTGCTGCGATACGAGCTGCTGAAGGAGCTCGATGGCGCGGGCTGGGTCTCGCCGTCCGTTGTCGGGGTCGCGCAGCACCCACGCCCCGAAGTAGAGCGCGCTGGCGCGGATGTCCGCCGTCGCGTTGCGAAGCCCCGACACCGCCCCAAACGCCTGGATCGACTGCGGATACGAGCGGAGCTCGTAGTAGCATCTGCCGATATCGTATTGCGCGTGAGGAGCGGCCGAAGAGTCCGGGTAGCGCGAGATCACCTCCTGAAACTGCGCAATCGCCTGCTGATACTTCCGGTCGTCGAAGTAGCTGATGCCAATGGTTCGGAGCGCGTCCGGCGCGAGCTCGCTCTCCGGGTACTGGGTCACGAGCGTTCGGAATGCGTCCAGCGCGGCTCCCGTGTCTCCCGACAGTTGGTAGGCTTGCCCGATGGCGTACTGGGCGTCGTCAGCCAACGGGCTGGACGGGTAGAGCGCCTGAAGCTCGCGGTACGAGCGGATCGCCGTCGCGTAGTCCCTCAGATTGTAGTAGCTCTCGCCGATCTGGTATTGCGCCTGCTCGCGGATCTGTATCTTGCGGTTCCCGACGGTCGTCTCGGCATTCGGATAGCCGTCTCGCACTCGCACGTATTCGCGGATGGCGTCGGTGTACTGGTTCCGTTTGAAGTATCCGTTCGCCCGGTAGAGGATCGACTCGGGCACGAGCGGACTCGTCGCGTGGCGGCGCAGGAGCTCGTCGAACGCCTCGTTCGCCTTCGCGTAGTTCTCGCGTAGGTAGTAGGTCCACGCGAGCATGTACCGAGCGTCGTCCACCCACTCGCTCTCGCCGAACCGCGAGATGAGCGCCTCGAACGTCGAGCTCGCCGCCGCATAGTTCTGCAGGTTCACTTGGGCGACGCCGATGTCGTAGCGCGCCTTCGCCGCCGCCTCTGGCTCCGATTTGGGATCGTCCGCGACGCGCGTCCATGCGGCGATGGCTTTGTCGTAAGCCCCCTTCTGGCTGCCGGCGTCTCCCGCCGCTTGCCCCTCTGCGAAGTGCGTCCACCCGATTGCCGTTCGCGCGAGCCGACTCCACTCCGTGTCGGGAACCGCCTTGATCAGCGCGTCGTACTCGGCGCGCGCCCCGGCGTAATCCTGCTGCCAGTAGAGGCTCTCGGCGAGGAAGAACCGCGTCGCGGCAATGTGCTCCGACCCCGGCGACGCGCTGATGAGCGCCCGCGCCGTGGCGACCGCGTCGGCATAGAGCTTCCGCTCGTACTGCGTCCGCAAGAGCCAGTAGCGCGCCCCGTCCGGCTTGCCGAGCGCGGTTCCCTCCGGCGCTCCGGTCAGGAACTTCGCGAACGACTCCGCCGATCCGGCGTAGTCCTTCTTGTTGAACTGGGCGATCCCCAACTGGTACAGCGCGTCCCATCGCAGCGGCGAATCCGAGCTCCCCGCGACTTCGGCGTAAGCTTCGGCGGCTCGCTCGTGGTCGCCCAATATGGCGTAGGCGGTGCCCCTGCCAAGCAGCGCATCGTCGTAATAGCTCGACGCCGTCGGGACCCGCCGGTACCAGATCACCGCCGTGTTCAGATCGTTCAGGAGCCGACGACATTCAGCGACGTACCACGTCGCGGCGTCGTGCAACTTCGAGCCGATATCCTCGGCGAGCGGCTCGAACTCGCGGACCGCCTCCGCGTACTGGGTCAGATCGAAGAAGGCTCGCCCGATGCTGTACCGGGCGTTCGGCACGCGGTCGCTGTCGGGATAGGCGCTCAGAAACCGGCGGAACTCGTAGATGGCTTCGTTGTAGCGCTTCTGCTCGACGAGGATCTCCGCCGCCCAGTAGTGCGCGTCGGAGGCAGCGTCGAGCGACGGGTATCGCTGCCCGACTCGGCCGAACTGCTCGCGCGCCTCCGCGAATCGCTTGGCGCGGAAAAGCGCCTGACCGATGCGCAACTCCGCGTCGGCGACCAGGTTCTCGTGATCCCGCGAGGTTCCGAACTTCTCGACGAACGCGGCGTACAGGGTGCTCGCCTGGTCCCATTGCTCCGCGTAGAACAGCGATTCCGCGGCGCGGTATGCGGCTTCAGGCGCTTGCGGCCCGTCGGGATAGCGGCTCAGGAAGTCCGCAAGCGTCGCGTAGGCGTCGGCGTAGCGCTCCAACTGGAACTGCGCCCATCCTTTGCTGTAGATCGCCGTTGGCGCTTCGGGCGACGTAGGGTGGAGGGCGAGAACCTTGTCGAATGCCTCGATCGCCTTCGGGAAATCACCCAACCGGTAGTAGGCATCGCCCCGGTAGTAGAGCGCCGCCGAACGCACGTGGGGGTCGTCCGAGCGCTGCAATACCTCGTCCAGCGCCAAGATACTGTCTTCGAACTTCCCTTGCTGGAACCAGGATCGCGCAGCGCCGAAGATGCCGTCGAGTCGCAGCGGGCTCGTCGGATAGTCGTTGAGGAGGCGGCGGTAGCGAACGACCGCGTCATCGTGCCGCCCCAAGCGCTGCGAAGCCTCGGCAGCGAGGTACAGGGCGTCGTCCGCTCGATCGCTGTTCGGGTACTGAGCGACGAACAGATCGAACTCGTCCTTCGCGGTTTCGAGGTCGCCTTCTTCGTAGAGCCGATAGGCGAACGTGTAGTCGGTCGCCTCGTCAGCCACCGCCAGAACCGGCGCGCCGGCAAGAAGCAGCGTCAGGACGAGCCACACCATCGGACGATGGCGGTTCGCCCTCGCGAATCGATGCGGATGTCTCATGCGCGGAACCTTTGCGGACGCGAGGTCGTTCCTTGCCGGGCGCAATGATCCTGTCGGCGAGTGCGGCACGATCTTCACGTAGTAGTCAACGTCGGGCGCAGCCGCATTGGTGACAGCATCGAGTCCTGCGCCGTGCCAAATCCCGGCGATTTCGTTCGGCAGCACCCGACTCCGATCAGAGCTGTACCACGGTGCGCGTCTGAAACGACTTGATGGCGGCTTCGATGATCTCCTGCACCCGCAGCCCCGCCTCGCCAGACGCCTCGATGTCAGCGTAGGGCACGCGGTCGTCCACCTGTTCGACCCAGTGGGCGATGCGGTTGCGGAACGTATCGTCGAAGCCCGACACGTGTCCCGGCTCCCCGGCCGCTGGATTTGTCTCGACCTCGCGGGCCCCGCCACGACGCGCAAAATAGTGGAGCGATTCGTATACGCCTTCGATGATGAACCGTCCGTTGGTTCCACCAACTTCGCAGCGCTCGATCAAGCCCCCGCCGTCGTAGCTGCCGCTCAGATGCCCGATCGTGCCGTTCTTGTAGTGGATGTTGACTGAGAGGTTGCTCCAGCAGATTCTGCCCGGAGCCCGGTTCGCAAAGCAGTGAACCGCGTCGGCGTCTCCGACGAAGAAGCGCATCACGTCGAGCGAGTGCGGGTGCAGCGCCCGGAAATGGAAGAAGGGCGAGGACTCGTTCGGGTTCTCGATTCGCAACACCATATTGATGAACAGCGGCTTGCCGATCTTCCCGCCTTCGCCTTCGCGCATCCACTCCTTCGCCTTCCACGCGAAGGGGACGAAGCGATGGTTCAGGTTCGTTCCAAGGTAGAGCCCCTTCTCACGGGCGACACTGACCATCTCGCGGGCGAGCGCGACATCGTTGCTGAGCGGCTTCTCGCAGAGCGTGTGCTTCCCGGCGTTCAGCGTTTCCATCACGGGCCCGTAGTGGTCTCCGCCGTTTTCCCTCCCGCCCGTACAGACGCTGACGGCGTCGATCTCCTCGGATTCGAGCATGTCCTGGATCGTGTAGTACGCCTTGCCGCCGAACTTCTGCGCGGCGTCATCCGCGCGTTCGCGCACCATGTCGCAGACGGCGACCAGCTCCGCGCGCGGGTGCTCCGCGTACGACCGCGCGTGCAGTCCTCCGATGCCTCGCATTCCGATGACACCGACTCGCAGCATTCGTTCCCCCTGTTCGGCGCTGTGAAGCGCGATAGCCGGCTCCCGACCAGCCGGTCAGGACGCGCGATTCCTCAATGGAATCCTCTTGAACTCTTGGGTGATCGACGTGATCGCGTGCTCGGTCGCCAGCCGCTCCAGGCTCGAAGCTCCGACGAACCCGACGGCATCCGTGTGCGTGTTGATGTAAGCCGCATCCGATGGCGACGAGATGGGCCCGCCATGTGAAAGGAATAGCAGGTCAGCGCGCGCCGATCTACCGCCGTCGATGATCGTCTGAACCAGGTGGGAGGCGTCGTCCAGCGACATCGCCGTGTGCGATCCGATGGAACCGCCGATGGTCGTGCCGCAGTGAGCGATGATGACGTCGGCTCCAGCGCGTGCCATCTCGCGGCTCTGGTCGGCGTCGAACACGTAGACGATTGTGAAGAGGTCCATTCGGTGGGCGGTCCCGATCATATCGACCTCTTTGCCGAACCCCATGCCCGTCTCCTCAAGAGTGAGACGGAACGTGCCGTCGATGACGCCCACCGTCGGGAAGTTGTTGACGCCGGAGAAGCCCATGGCTTCGACCTGCTTGAGGAAGTGCCACATGCGACGCGTCGGGTCCGTACCGTTGACCCCGGCGATGACGGGTACATCTCGCACCACCGGCAGCACTTCGCGCTCGCCCATCTCCATGACGATGGCGTTCGCGTCGCCGTACGCCAAAAGCCCGGCGCATGATCCGTGTCCCGCCATGCGGTATCTGCCGGAGTTATAGATGATGATCAGATCACCGCCGCCTCGCTCGATGAACTTCGCCGAGATGCCGGTTCCAGCCCCGGCTGCGATGATCGGCTGTCCGGCGTCCACGACGGAACGGAGTCGAGCGAGCACTTCGGCGCGCGTGTGCGGGTTCGGCATGCAGGTCTCCTGCGGGTCTCAGTCGGGTTCCGATGCGCCGTTGACCGCGTCGGATCGCGCCTGTCGAGCGCCTGACGCGGCGCGGATCATCGTGTCGACGAGTTCGTAGAGTCGGTCGAGCTCGCCCTCGGTCGGACGGTAGCGGGTCAGTTGGGCGAGCTCACAGACGCGCAGCACTTCTCCAGCGTAATCGATGACGGCGTCCATCGGGTCCTGGGGCAGCGAGTCGAGAATCGCCGCGACGCCGACGCCGAACGTGCGGATCCGATAGCGCTCGAACAGGTAGCGCCGCACGAACGCATCCAGCCGGTAGTAATCCGCGACCAGGCTTTTGCCCTCGCGCTCCTGCCTCAGCCGCCAGAGCTCTGCCGACCAGTCCCTGCGCAGCCCTGCCGGAGCTTCGGCGACGGACCATTTCGATGGATTCGAGCGGTCAATCGGTTCGACCGATTCATTGAGGGAAGCCTTGGTCTCCCAGTCCATTTCGGGAACCGGCGTGGGCATCGGTGCGTCGCGTGTCGCCTCGTTGAACGCGCGAGCGCGTCGAACCGCGCGCCGAACTCCGCGCATGGGCGCGTTCGGCCGTCGCTCCCAGAAGTACCAGCCGACTACGGCGGCGCATACCAAGGCCACGACCGGAGCGACGAAATCCATCGCGTCCAGTCGCCGCTGGAGTACCGGCGACGGTACTTCCACCGCCGACTCGGCTGCGGCGGACAAGCTAACCGATGCGGACACCATCAGCATCATAGGGCGAGCTCTTTGATCTTGCGAAACAGGGTTCGCCGCCCGATATCGAGGATTCGTGCCGCTTCGGCGCGGTTCCCGTTGGTCGCATGGAGCGTCGCGCGGATCGCCTCGCGCTCGATCTCGCGCATCGTCATGCCGACGAACACATGGGCGCGCTTCGGGTCGTTTCGGTCCGCATCGCTCTCCGTCGATATGACCTGACCGGCATCCCTGGGCTCGCCACGATGCGCGTCGGGGTCATCTGAACTCTCCGCCTGGCGTCCCGAGGCGACGAGCCAGTCCGGCAGGTCCGGCAGGTCGAGCATGTCGCCTTCGGCGGACACCACCATCGCCTCGACGGCGTTTTTCAGCTCGCGTACGTTCCCGCTCCACGGGCAGCGCTCCAGCAGGCGCAGCGTCCGAGCCGTGAACCCACGGATCGGCTTGTCGGCAGCCGTCGCGAACTGCCTCAGGAACGCGTGCGCGAGGATCGGGATGTCCTCGACCCGTTCGCGCAGTGGCGGCATCTGGAGTGTGGCGACGCACAGCCGATGGTAGAGGTCTTCACGGAAGGAACCCGCGCGGACGGCTTCGAGCAGGTCGCGGTTCGTCGAAGCGATGATCCTCACATCGACGTGGACCGATTTCTCGCCGCCGATCCGCTCGAACTCGCGGGTCTCCAGGACGCGCAGCAGTTTCGCCTGCGTCCCCAGGTCCATCTCGCCCACTTCGTCCAGCAAGAGCGTGCCGCCGTGGGCGGTTTCGAACCTGCCCTTCCGTCTCCGCGTCGCGCCGGTGAACGCGCCCTCCTCGTGACCGAAGAGCTCGGTCTCAGCCAGGGACTCGGGCACTGCGGCGCAGTTGAACGAGACCATCGGGCCCTTCCGGCGAGCGCTGTGGAAGTGGATGGCTCGCGCGGCGAGCTCCTTGCCGGTTCCGCTCTCTCCCAAGATGAGGACGGTCGTGTTCGGCACGCCAGCAAGGCGGATGATCCGGTCGTAGATCGCGCGCATGATCGGCGACTTGCCCGTGAACCCGACGAGCGATGTCTCCGACGAAAGCTGCTCGTGAAGGGCGCGATTCTCTTCGTAGACCGCCTGCTCACGGCGAGCTCGCTGGACAATCGCCCGCAGGCGTTCGAGGTTCACGGGGCGCTCGACGAAATCGTACGCGCCGTTCTGCATCAGACGGACCGCCGAATCCGTGTCGAGCGTGTTCGGATCGACGATCAGAATGACGGCGATGCGTTCGTGGATCGAGCGGGCAACGCTCAGCAGATGGGCTCCGTCGGCTGAGGGCGACCGCATCGGCGCGACGAGCACGTCGGCGGGTTCCGCCTGAAGACAGTTCTGTGCCTCCACCTCGCTTCGCACACGGATCAGGTGCACGTCGGACCCGTCGAGAGCTGAAGAGATCGCCTCGCGGAGCCGCGAGTCCTCCTCGACGACGATGATCGTGGTCGTGTCGGGAGCCAGATCGCTCATTGCCTGCCTCGCACCGTCTGATACGGGACGTGGGTGGCGCAAATGCTGTCGGCGAATCGGAACCTCAACGGCAGGTCGGCTCCGAGGCGAATCCCAATCCTGAGCGTGACGGCGATCACCCGGCTATGGGTTCGAGGCGGCTTGCACACCGCCAGTGGTTCCGCGTAGAGCGGGACGCCGTTCTGCTCGGGGCGAACGCCCAGCGCCTGGGTCAGCTTGCCAGGACCCGACGTGAGCTCTTCGAGCCGCTCGCGGTTCCTTCGCCGCTGCATCAGCGCGACTCCCTCGCTCGGTTCCAGCGCTCGGATGAGAACCGCTCCGGCGATGCCTTCCCGTTCCGTCACGACGTTGAGGAGCCAGTGGCATCCGTAGTTCAGGTAGATGTAGGCGTGTCCGGGCGGTCCGAACATCACCTGCGTCCGAGGGGTTCGACCACGGAAGCCGTGGCAGGCGGGGTCGTCCTGGAGGTATGCCTCGGTCTCGACGATGATTCCCCCGGCGAGCCCGTCGGACGTCCGGTGCAGGAGCTCCATCCCCAGGAGGTCCCGCGCGACGTCGACTGTCGGCCGGTCAAAGAACGTCTGATCTAGAGCGCGGCGGTTGTCGGCATGTTGACGCACACGCGTCGCCTGGCGAACGGGTCGGTAATGACGACGCCGGCGGATCGACGCCTCTTGATGAGTCCAGTGTACTGTCCGCGCCGAAGGTGGTCAAGCAGCGGGCCCGCAGCCCGATCAGAGCGTGTGCCCCGATCCTGACGAAGGCATGTACAGGTCGAGCCCGACGCTGATCAGGCTCAACACGCTCCGCAGCATGAAGTCGCCCAACACGAGCCCCAGGAACGCGGGCATCAGCGCTCGGTAGCGCGTCATCCCGCCGAATCGCACGATGAGCGACTTCAGGAACCAGCCCACCATCACTGGGAACCAGAAGTAGATCATCCCGCCCCAGTCTGCGCCGGACAGTACGTAGCCGGAACCGTGGAGCGGGAACCAGATGAGCCGCGACCGGAGCCCTTGCAGCAGCAGGACGAACCCCATACCCGCCAGCATGAACGCGCTGCCTCGAAGGTCGGAAGGCGTCGGCGACTGGATCCACCGCTGGAGTGGGTTGTAGCTCTCCCACCCGAAGTTGCCCACCCACCCCCGCGCCCGTGCCAGCACGCCGTAGCCGTATGAGAAGTCGAGATATGCCCAGAACGTCGCCAGCACGCCTATGCCAATCGCGAGCACCATCGCCCAGACGAGCGGTCGGCGTGCTATGTCGCTCCGGTCCCCGATCCGCAGCATCTCGGCTTGGTTGGGCATCGGGTGCGAGCGGTTGCATCGGTTGAACGCGTAGAGCAGCGTCAGCCCGGTCAGGTTCTGCGCCCCGAGACGCCGTGTGCCGAAGATCTCCACCATGAGCTGTCGCGGCGCGAAGCCGATCACCTCGTGGTACGGCGGACCCAGCGCCGCGCGGACGTATGCGATGGACAGCGCGAACGCGAGGAACAACGCGTAGAAGACGATGACGACCCACAGCTTGAGCCCGAGCGCCAGGCAGAACCCTAGCGAGGCGACCGTCGCCGCCCCGGTCAGAACGACGAGCGTTCGATACGAGAACGGTTCCCTCGGATCGCGCTCACCGGGAGGCGCGAACGCGCTCCGCACGACCTCGGCGATGTGACGACGCGCCGACCAGGCGACGATCAGCGCGATGCCGACCCAAGCCCCGGCTGCGCGGTCGTTGAGTCTCAGGTCCTGCCATCCTGCCACGTCGGCGATGACTCGCTCCAGGCGGGTCAGCCAGAAGAAGAACCACGTCGAGAAGGAGAGATCAAGCGGCATGAAGTAGGCGAGCCCGACAATCGCCGTATTGAACGACATGGACAGATAGCCCATGGCGCTCCACGGGCGCTCCGTGAAGTGCGCATCGAGCCGGTAGTTGGGCGGGAACGCCGGTACGACCGGGAAAAGGTCGTGCAGCCCGTCGATGACGCGGATGAATGTCGAGATGCCAAACCCGATCCACATGACGCGCGAGCGGAAGAACGCAGGGCTCGTCGCCATTTGGAGCGGAAGCTCCGTCAGCGGGTAGGTAAGCTTCTCGTGCTCCATCCAATGCTGGCGCAGGATGAGCGAGAATCCCAGCAGCGAGCCGTAGAACGCGACGATCAGCGCGGACCAGAAGAGAACCGGCGTCAGCCAAGCCAGCACGTGCTCGCGCACGTAGAGCGTGCTGTCGCCCTCGAAGTAACCGCGAAGCACGCCCACATCGCGGACGGTCGCCCACTCCGGGATGAACCGGCCGAAGAGCTCGACGTACTGGTTCTCGACAGTGGCGAACCAGAAGGGATGGGCGAGCGTGCCCATCAGAATCGCCATGAACGCATGGCCCGAGATGGTCGAGACCATCGTGACCATGACGTAGATGAGCAGGAGCTCTTGCGGCGTCAGTGCCGCGCTGGGATAGGCTCGCTTCGCCAGCACGTTGAGCGCCAGTAGCACGCCGAGCGTGAAGATCGCGTTAGAGAAGGGCGAGACGAGCGTGTAGACGGCATACCAAATCTCGCTCGCCTTCCCGACCCAGTAGGCGTTCAGGATGACGAGCGCGATGCCCAGAAGCACAACTCTCCGTCGGATCGGCACTCCGCCCGGTGCGCCCTTCATCGAACCCCCGGCGGGCGGCGTCCGTCGCGCGGTCGGATCACGGTGCGTACTCCTCCGCCACCTCCATGGCGATCGTCTCCCACTCCCACAGCCGTCGAGGGTCGTAACGGACGGTCGAGATGTCCTTGAGGATCAGCTCGACGTGGCAGCCGCGCGCCTTGTCGAGGAAATCGCGCAACTCGCGGCGGGCTCGCTCCGGGTGCCAGTCGTCGCTGGCGAGAACGGCTGGGTTTGGCTTCCGGGACAACACGTAGTCGGTCCCGACCTTCGCGATGGCTCGGTCCGTGTCGATCCACGGGCTCATCGAGAGCTTCCGCAGGTTCGGCACGCGGCGCAGGATTTCCACCTTCGTGTCGAGCGGCTCACAGCATCCGTAGTAGGTGAGCCCCCACCGCTCTAGCCACCGAAGCTCGTGCTTCAACGCGAACTCCCAGTGCATGTCCGGCGACACGTCGGAGAATATCTGCGCCGTCGCGCAGCCCCACATGTTCTTCGGCTTCACGTGGTCCGGGTCGTAGTCGTCGCCTGGCAGTTCGTCGGTGTGCCCGTATCCGCCGGAGCCGATGCGCGTGTTGTCGTCGTTGCGCGAGAGCAGGTTCAGCGCTTCCCACTGGTCGAGCTCGTAGAGGTAGGCATCGACCAGGTGGGTCATGATTTCGTTGACCATCTCAGGACGGTCCGCGAGGTCGATCATGGCGTCCTCGACGCCCCACCACCGGATGAGGTTGTCCCACGGGGCGAACCAAGTGCCCTTCCTGCCGACCTTCGTGACGGGCAGGATGCCGTCGTAGACCTCGCACATCCGTTCGTAGTTGCGTTCGGTCGCCTCCGCGTCGTAGGTGACTTCGGGGAACTTGATCTTCTCGACGTCCGACGGTTCCCAGATCTGCCGGTGGAACTGGCGTGACACGACGCCACTCGTCTCGTCGGTTCGGCGGATGTCCACTTTCTCCGAGATACCTAGACCCGTGCTGTGGATGACGAGCGGACACGACAGGTAGTCGTTGACGATCATGTCGCCCGGGAGATGGCGCCACTGGTAGAGCATCATCCGGAAGCCGCTCTCCTGACCCCTCGCCCATGGGTCCTCGGCGCGGAGCGTCAGCTCGTCATCGACGTTCATCTCGTTCCAGCAGACCTCGTTGATCCAGACCATCGGGCGGACCGGTTCCAGCTGGTTCAACCGCCGCCAGAGCTCCGCCTTCTCACGGTGGATCGGGAGAGCTGCGATCTCCGCCTGCTCTTGGGCGAGGCTCCGAAGCAGATCGCGGTCGTGGCGAGACAGTGGCATCGTGGGCTCCCTTCAGGCGCCGAGGCGCGTCCATGCGGGACAGACGGGCTGGGACCCGCCGCGCAACCGGCGACTTAGAATACCCCATCCGAGCAGCGGCGGCATGCGCGTGAGACGTGTCGCGCCTACATGAACGGAGTCACGTTACCACGGAACGGTGGGAACAGGCTGTCGAGGACGGCAGACTCGACATGCCCAACACTGCAGTCCGCGTAGTCGACGGCGAGCTCTTCGCAACGGCGTCTGCCGAAAACGAGCTGCAGGAGCGTGAGGTCCGGAAACCGCGTGTTGCCGCCGCAGGGCTCGCAGGACGCGATCTCGGCGATCTTGCCGCGACGGAGGTCGATACGAAAGGCGGAGCGATAATCGCTCACCGCAATCGTGCCGGTATACCCCTCGGCGACGGTTCCGAGCAGGTTGCGTTCCAGACCCCCTGAGATGCGCTTGAGAAACGCAACCATGTCGGGAACGCGGATGTACCACGCGTAGGGAGAGAGCCGTCGGGTTTTGTGGGGGTCCAGTGCCGCGTAGGCGGGATGCTCCTCGCCGAGCCAGAACTCGATGGCGTTCGCCTGCTTCGAGGGGTGGTCGCCTTCTTCCAGCTTCTGGCGCGCGTTCGCCAGCACACTACACAGCACGTCGGGCATGACGTTGAGGTGGCTCACCCCCGGGACGAGCTCCAGCTCCAAGACGCAGCACTCGTCCCCGCGCACCCATGCGCTTTCGCTGACGTAGCCGATCCGACGCCGACGAGGCGTCTCGATGATGAGCCAGTCGCGTGCGACCTGTCCTGTCGCGGGGCCCAGCCGCATCGCTCGCTCCAGCGCACCTGCCTGCCACTGCACGGCGATGGACTGGCGCTCGACGGCGTTGGCAGTCAGACGATGGACAAACGCGAGGTCGTCGCCGATCTGCGCCCGTCGCAGGACTGCCGCCTTCGCGCCGTGCTGATCCGGGATGTCCGACTCGCGGACCGTCCTGCCGCCGCCCATGTTGAGCGCCATGTCGTAACCGAACTGACGGTAGAAGTTGGGTATCCCGCCGATGAACTGCATGAGCTCGCCGCGTCGCGCGCTCAGGTCGTGAATCGCCGCGAACTGGCGGCGGACGAGCCCCTTCCTGCGGTACTCGGGAGCCGTCGCGACGAGCTCCGGCATGCCGCATGGGAACGCCGCGCCGCCGAAGGTCCACGTTTGGTTGATGAGACACATCGACGAGACGATCTCCCCGTCCGCGTTCTCGACGATCGTGAAGTCGGACGCGTCTGTCGTCGGGTGTTCCCCCGACATGAGGTCGCGTACCCACGTCTCGATCAATCGATGCTGTCGATCTGGATGGTGGATGGATTGCTGGAAGTCGGCGACGCGCTCCGTGTCCTCGCGCGTGCAGAAGCGCAGTCGGAGCCCGTCTGCCAGGTTCTGCGGCTGTGGCAGGATCGCCGTGCCCTGGATGCTGTCTACTGCCATCGTGCTCTCCATCGTCTTTGTCACCACGTAGAGACTCAACGACGGATGCACGTCACGGTCACATCAGCGTGCGTGGATCGATCACGGCTCCCAGCCGATCCGACTCGTAGGCGGCGAGCGCGACCGCCATCGTCCGGCGGGCGTCCGCTCCCGAAGTCAGCGGCTCCTCGCCGTCGCGGATGCAGCCGAGGAAGTGGCGGATCTCCTCGGTGAAGGCGTCTGCCGCTGGCAGGTCGATGCGCTGGGGCTCCTGTGAAGCGCTGTCGAGCCGATGGACGCGCAAGCCGTCGTGGTTGTGGATGCTCCCGCCAGCGCCCTCGATCCAGAAGCGCTCGTACCAGACCTGCTTTCGGCTCATCCAGTTGATCGTGAACGTCCCGATGGCGCCGCTCTCGAAGCGCAGGTTCACGATCCCGGCGACTTCCCCCTCCATCCGATCCGGCTCGAAGTACCGGAACGACGACACGGCGGATACCTCGCCCAGGAACCAGCGCAGCAGATCGAGCCGATGGCATCCCGCCGACGCGATGGCTCCGCCGCCCAGCCGATCCGCCTGACGAATCCAGTGCCCGACGGGCATCTCGACGTTCTGGTTGTGGTCGATCCGGGCGAGCATCGGGGCTCCGATGGCTCCCTGGTCAAGAAGCCGCTTGGTCTCGACGTGCTGCGGGTCGAACCGCTCGCAGAAGGCGCACATCAGCCTGACGCCTGCGGCGCTTGCAGCGCGAACCATCGCGTCGGCGTCTGCGAGGGTCGTCGCCAGCGGCTTCTCGACGAAGGCGTGTTTGCCGCATTCCATCGCCGCGATGGCGACGACGGCGTGCATGTCGTGCGGCAGGCAGATATCGACGGCGTCGATGTCCGTCCGACCGACGGTCTGCTTCCAGTCGAGGGAGACGCGCTCAGCGCCGAGCTCCTTGGCGCGCGCCACGGCGAGGTCGGCGCTCGCGTCGCAGGTCTCGATGATACGCACTTCCTCGGAACCGAGGGCAGCGTATCCGCGCGCATGGGCTCTGGAAATGCCGCCGCAGCCGATCAGAGCGACTCGTATCGGGCTCGGCATGGGTCAGGACTCCTTGGGCGTCCACCACACGGCGAAGGTGCTGAAGTCCGCCTCGCACTCGTTCCGCACGGTGTGGAGCGACCCCGCCGGGATGAAGACGACATCGCCCTCACGAATGACGCGCCTCTCGCCGTCGATCTCCATGGCGCCCTCGCCAAACCGGACGTAGTAGATCTTCGACACGGACGCGCGTTCGGGCTTCTGCTCCATGCCCGTCCTGAGGAGCCCGATGGCGCAACTGAACGGCGCGCCGATCTCGTCCCCGCCGAACACGCCATGCGCGAGGATCGTGTTTTCGTGAGCCGGACGCAGCGCGTCGGGATCATACGAGCGAACCTTCATCCCCTGCCTCCCGGGTCTAGTGAGCGCGGACGTTGGGCATCGTGCGCGCCAAGTCGCTGAGCCGCACGTCGCCGGTCTCTTCCAGCCAGCGCAGAATCCGATAGCGGAGCCCCAGCAGCGTGTCGCGGTGGGCTCCCATCTGCGCCAGGTTCCGCTGCTCGAGGGGGTCGTCTTCCATATCGTAGAGCTCGTCCTGGTCCGCGAGATGCCAGTTGTACTTCCAACGGTGCGTTCGGACGCTCAGGATCGGGCTCATCTCGCCGTAAGCCTCGTACATCTCCATGAAGACCGCGTCACGCCGGTTGTGGGCGTAGTCCCACACTTGCCGCATGCTCTCGCCCTGCATCGACCGCGGAACGCCGATGCCCATCAGGTCGAGCAGCGTCGGCGTGACGTCGATCGTGCTTGTCAGATGGCGCACTCGCCGCCCATGGGGAACCTGTCCTGGCAGGCGCAGGATGCAGGGGACGCGCGTCGCGTCGTCGTACATGAACAAGCCCTTGGCGAAGAGCCCGTGGTTGCCCATCGCGTCGCCGTGGTCCGCCATGTAGAGCACGATGGTGTCGTCGGCGATACCGAGATCGTCGAGGGTGTCGAGAACGCGTCCGACGTTCACGTCGATAAGGTTCACCAGACCCCAGTAGCGGGCGATGATCCGCCGGAGCTCGTCGAGGTTCAGGTTCGCTGGATCCGAGCCGACCCACGACTCGAACCACCGGCGCGGCACTCCCGTCGTCTGGCAGAACGGCTTGTCCGCGAACGTCTCGGTCACTGTCGGCGGGATCGGCACGTCTGCCGGGTCGTAGAGATCATCGAAGGGCCCGATGTAGGGGTCGTGCGGCGCGCGCATCGAGCAGACGCAGAGGAACGGGTCCTCCCGGTACTGCCGGAGGAACTCGATGGTCCGGTCGCACACGACCGTATCGTGCGCGAGTTCGAGCGGCACGATCCCGCGCTGCGATCCTCGGTTGCTCCCGTGCGGGAAGTCGATCTGCCCGCTTTCTTCGAGGCTCTGTTCGTAGCTGCCGCGCAGATGCGTCCACCAGGCGTCCGTGAAGCCGTGCTGCGGCGCTCGCTCCCTTCCGATGTGCCACTTGCCAATGTAGCCGCACCGGTAGCCGGCTCTCTTGGCGACGTCGCCGATCGTGTCGATCTCGTCGGGGAAAGTGATGCCGCGCCCGTCGTCGTTGACCATGACGCCGTTCGTGTGAGCGTATTGGCTCGACCAGATGCTGGCTCGCGAGGGGACGCAGAGGGGGATCGTGACGTAGTGCCGCTCGAACAGCACGCCTTCGCGCGCGATCCGGTCGATGTTGGGCGTCGAGATGGTCTCGTTGCCGTAGCAGCCCAGGGTGTTCGTGTGCTGCTGGTCGGTCATCAGGATGAGGACGTTCGGGCGTTCTCGCATGCCTGCACCTCGGGTGAAGGTGAGCCGCACGTCGCCGGAATCGTCGCTCTAGCGCACCAGTCGGGCAAGCAAAGCAAACCCCACGGGAGACCCGTGGGGTTTGTCTTCCTGACAACAACTCTCTTTCGGGAACGAATGTTCCAGAACGAAAAAGACTCGTACATCTATCGGCAGATGTCAGCCGTGCCTGAACGAAGCTACTTGATCGGGTAGGTGGGAACGTTCACGTAGGAACGCCAGTCTTCGTCGTGGATGCGCCACTCGCCCCGGTCGTTGACGAACTTGAGCGTCTTGAGCCCCACGTCCTGGTAGGCGATCCGCGTGTCGCCGTCGACCGTCGCCGCGAACTCCTGCAGGAAGTTGATGCCCGCCTCGGCATAGTCGCCTTGAACGACGACGTTCGAGATGCTGATCTGGATCCGAGAATAGGCGCGAGCGAGGCGCTCCATGCGGGTGCGAAGCTGCGACTTGCTGAGCGTCTCCCGGATTTCACGTCCGTCGACGACGGTCACGCGCCGGATGGTCGCGTAGTCGGCGTACCACGCCATGTACGCGTCCATCTCCTCGTTCTCCCACGCGGCGCGCCACGCTTCGAGGATCTGCTTCAGCTTGAACTCCGTGTCGAGAGGCGTTCCGTTGGGAGTCGTCGCCATGCCCGCGACGGCGAACTCGGAGGTCCCCTCGGACAGGCTTCCGCTACCGTCGCTATCGGAAACCGACGCGTCCGTTTCAGCCGTCGCAACATCCGTCGACACGCCCTGGATGCGCCATCGGCGATCCCACTGCGCCCGTGCCAGATTCAGAGCGACCGTGCGATCGGACTGAGCTAGCGCCAGGTCGACGTGGTCCTCGTCAATCGTGTGAGCATCAGCGAGCACGAGGATGGCAGACGTCGATGGATCGACCGGCTCCTCGATGGGAGCGACCAGCTTGCCCTCGCGGTGGAGCTCTTGAAGCAACTCGAGACCGCGCAAGTAGCCGGCTGAGTCGGAAGTCGCCAGCGCGTTGCTCACGAGAAGATCATAGGCATCGCCGTCGTTGTCTTGGACGGCTTTGTTCCAGTCGCGGATGAACCCGTCGAGAGTCTGCGGTGCAGGACGCAGCGCCAGGATCACCGCGGTCACCACGGCAACGGCGAGAACCGCGCCTCCGCCGATGCCGGCTCCCCGACGAACGGTGCGCGACGATGTGAGGCTCCACAGCCGCGCAGCCTCGCGGCGCCACCGTTCAAAACGAGCCCGGAGCCCGGATGCGAACGAGCTGCGTTCTTCCTCAGGCACGTTCATGAGCATGCTCCCAAGGCTCAGCGGCGCGGGAAGTCAGGGACGTCGCTGTAAAACTGCCAGCGCTCGCGGACGATACGCCATTGCGCACCCGACCGCTCCCAGACGGCGCTGCGGATCCAGAAATCCGCGCTGGACGCTCCGGCGCCGGAGCCCTTCCGCCGGTAGGTGATCTTCGCGGCAATGCCCGTGCCTTCCGCCGAGATCGTCGGCTGCGAGACCTCTTGCCACGCGCCGCGATCCGCGCCCCGGATCGCAGACACGAGACCCACGCGCGCCAGCGCCGTCGCGCTTTCCTTGCCGGCGACGACCGTCACGCGTTCGCCGCGAGCGTTGGGAGCGTAGAACGCGGTGTGGGCTTCCATATCGCCCTTGTCCCACGCCTGTTTCCAGGATTGCACAAGCGGGCGGATCGACCGTAGGTCCGCATCGGATATCTGGACGGCCGGCCGATGCTGCTGCGCTTCCTCACGGGCGCGCTGGAGCGCCTCGTTCTTCGCCGCGTCGCGTTCAAGCGACTCGATGCGCTCCGAATAGGCGCTGGCGAGCTCCCGCGCCTCCGTGCGCACGGCGCGGGCTTGCGTCGCCTGGGTCGCCGCCTGGCGCTTGGCTTCATCCAGGGCTTGGCGTGTGGCAGCCATCTGTTGCTGGATGGCAAGAGCCTCACGCTCTGCCTGCTGCTGGCGCTCGCGAGCCGAGTCGAATTGGCTGTTCAGATCGTCGATCCTGCCCTGAGTCAGGCTGAGTTCCGACTCCAAGCTGCGAGCGCGTTCCTCCGCCGCCTCGCGCCCCGCGAGCGCATCGGACAATTCGCGGCGGTATGACGATTCGAGGTGTTCGAGTCGAGTTTGCAGCGAATCGAGCTCGCTCTGGACTCGCGTGAGCTCGTCGCGCTGCTCGCCAGCGTGTTGAGTCGCCGACTCCAGCCGGTTCGCCAAGTCTTGCGCGTGCTCGATCTCGCTCGACAGCAGGCGCTGGTAGGCGTTCGACTGAGAATCCAGCAGAACCGCCTGCCGCGCCTCGAACGACGCCTCTTGGGCGGCTCTCAGAGCTTCGATGCCGCGGCCGGCTTGGTAGGCGGCGTGAGCTTCGATCAGCCGCTGCTGCGCCCGGTCGAGGGATGCCCTGGCGCTCAGCGCCATGTCGGTCCTGCGCGCGTCGGCGATGTTCGCCTGCGCGGCTTCGAGCGCGCTCGCGACATCCGTCGCCCGTATCGCCCCCATGCCCCCCCCGCAGGCGGCGAGGACCACGGCGAGCACCAGCGTCGCCGCAGGGATCATCGCCCGCCGGACCGATCTGGATGTCCCGTGGATGGTCATGGGTCTGCCTCCAGCACTGGTATCGAGACACACGGATCCTATGCCACCATACCACACGAAATGCAAGGTCTCGCTTACACGATCCTTAAATGTGTGTATCGTTGCGGCAATCGCGATCCCTGACCTCATTTGCTAAGTTGTGACATACGAGAACCGGTTAGAATGTGGGTCAGAATCACGGTCTCTGGATGGAGTTCTGACCATGCTACAGGATGTTCTCCGCG